>Ga0316232_1000436_pt1 | contig 66830 bp, 28 predicted proteins | sample TBHtaG_FD_206006 | JGI IMG/M metagenome (GOLD analysis project Ga0316232, IMG submission 206006) | Freshwater microbial communities from Trout Bog Lake, Wisconsin, USA - TBH18025_13 | ecosystem: Environmental > Aquatic > Freshwater > Lake > Hypolimnion/Profundal zone | place: USA: Wisconsin...
CGCCGCGGCGTTTTAGGGGTCGCCGCGGCGACCGCCACTTTGGGAGGATTTGCGCGTGATGTCGATAGGGGTCGACTGGGGAACACACGCAAATCAACAAGAGCTGCCGTGGCGTTTTTGGGGGCGCCACGGCAGCGTCACTCTTATTGCTAACCTGATCAACCGTTCGTACAAAACAATGAAAATTAAGCTATTGTCCTTACTTCTGCTGGTGTTCGCGGTCACGGTTGTCGGCGCGGCGGGCCAGCCAGCCCCGCCCTGCGAAGCCTTTCATCCCGGCCAGCTTTGGCTGGACGACCGTGGAACCCCCATCAACGCACACGGTGGCGGGGTGCTGTTTCACGAGGGTGTTTATTACTGGTTTGGCGAGCATAAAACCGAAGGCAAGGCAGGCAACGTCGCCCAGGTGGGCGTGCATTGCTACTCGTCCAAAGAGCTGTATCGATGGAAAGATGAAGGCGTGGCTTTGGCTGTATCCGAAGATCCCCAAAGCGACCTTGCCAAAGGCTGCATTCTGGAGCGTCCGAAAGCGATTCACAACCCCAAGACCGGCAAGTTCGTGATGTATTTTCACTTAGAACCGAATGGGCATGGATACAACGGAGCCCTCACCGGGATTGCAGTAGCGGATAAGGCCCCTGGCCCTTATTCCTTTGTGCGCAGCCTCCGCCCCAATGCCGGACAGTGGCCAATGAATGTAACAGCAGAGCAGAAGTCGCAAGAATCCATTGCCGTAGCCAACGCTGCGGGGAATCGGTTTTCGGGAGGGCCGGGCGACAATACACAAAGGTACAACGTCCTCGGCGCCCACTTCGCGTGCGGCCAGATGTCGCGCGACATGACGCTTTTCGTGGACGACGACGGCAAAGCCTATCACCTCTATACCTCCGAGCACAATTCGACCCTGCACATCGCGGAACTGACCGATGACTACCTGGGTTATTCCGGAAAGTATGTCCGCGTTTTCGAGCATCGCTGGATGGAAGCGCCGACCCTCTGCAAACGCAACGGCAAATACTATTTCCTCGCTTCCGGTTGCACCGGCTGGGAGCCCAATGCGGCGCGCTCGGCGGTGGCCGACTCCATCTGGGGACCCTGGAAGGAACTCGGCAATCCCTGCGAGGGCACCAATCCCGAAAACGGGTTGGGCCTGGAAAAGACCTTTGGCGGACAAAGCACCTTTATCCTCCCGGTTCAAGGGAAGAAGGATGCGTTCATTGCCATGTTCGACCTCTGGCGTCCGGACAACGCGATCGACGGACGGTATGCCTGGCTGCCAATCGTCTTCACGGATGAGGGATTCAAAATCAAATGGCGCAACGAATGGGATTACCGGGTTGAGTTCGGGAAACCGAAGCAAGCTCGGGAAGTCATATCGAAATTGAAATAACACTGGCGCCAAAGCCATGAACCCGGTGTTGAAATGAGAATGAATAAAAGCCCCCTCCTAATCCTCGCCGCCCTGCTGCTGGCGGTGGCAGGCTACTCAAACCCTTCCGGCGGGCAGGCAGGATTCAACGCGCCCCTGCCGACAGCCTTTCAGATACGACCGTTGCCGGGCCAGTCGAATTTTGTGTTCACGATGTATGGCACACCCGGCAAGCTGGAAGAGTTGAAACAACTCGTTCAGGTCATGCGCGACCAGTCGCTGGGGAACGGCTTCGATCCCGGCCCCGCGCCAAACCGGAACACGAAGCCGCTCTTTGATTATCTCGCCACCGTCGGCTGGCCGGTCATGTGCCAGGCAGGGAGTGCTGATTCCCAGATCCGAGGTGGACGCTGTGTGTTTGGGCCTGAAAACAAAGCGGCTCTTGCATCTATGGATCGCGAAGGTGTTTTCACCGCCATCGGACTCGGCGAATGGGGCTATTACTTCCACAATCTCGCACTGAATGAAGGCTGGTGGCGGGTCGTTTATGGCAAGGATTTCGAACAATACAAGCACCTCATGAAACCCAAAGGGCTGGCCGGCTACGACAAAATGCCCGCCAGCAAGCAGGAGTGCTACGACGTGGTCAAGGATTACTACATGAGCCGCAGCCATGACCTGCTGGATCGCGTCATCAGCGTGACGCACCATGACCACTATGAGGCGTATGTGGGGGAGTGGGGCGCGCTCTGCATCGGGCTGGAGTTGGGGGAAAACGTCGCGTTCACGCAGTCGAAGCTGGCGTTCGCCCGCGGGGCCTCCCGGCAGTGGCAGAAGCCATGGTCTGTGCAGGTCAGCCCGTGGTTCAGCGGTGCCTGCACCACGAGCGGGCCGCTGCAGCCGCAAGGCCGCGATAAAAAGGGACGTGACTGGCGGGGGCTTGATGCCGGCCACTCGCTGAGCTTCTACGAGCGGATGTGGCTGCACGCGTGGTTTGCCGGGGCGGCGATGGTGACGCCGGAGAACAGCATCGCCAGCTTTTTTGAGAAAGCCGCCGCGCCTTGGACGGTGACCGAGCATGGGCGGAAGGCCGCGGAGGTCTTCAAGTTTACTCAATCACACGATCGCGGTGTGCCCTATACCCCGGTGGCCGTCGTGCTTGACCACCTGGCGGGATACAACGGCTTCAAGGACAAGCCCTGGGGCATTTTGATGCCGACTCCGGGAGACCGCCAGTTGCGCGATCTCTTCGACTACCAGCTCTTTCCGGGCAGCGACCACATCCACCAGAAGCCGAATCCCGACAACCCGGAAGCCAGCTACCTGGTGGCAACGCCCTACGGGGAAATCTTTGACGTGCAGCTCACCAGTGCGTCCACTGACATGCTTTCCAGCTACCCGGTCATCCTGCTGGCGGGCGACATCACCTTCGACGGCGCGCTCATCGCCAAACTGGAAGGCGCGTTGAAGCGGGGCGGCAAAGTCCTCCTTTCGCTGGCCCAGCAAACCGCCATGGGTCCGAAGTCTTTTGCCCGCCTTTCGAAGGTTTCCGGTGTCGAAGTGCTGGAGCCGTGGACCAATCCCGCCACGGGCCGCCCCGCCGCCGTCTCCAACGCACGGCTCCAGCGGTTGACCAACGAGGCGCTGCCGGTCACCGTTTCGGGCGATCCCATCCAGTATCAGGTCAACCGCACGGCCGACGGCTGGGTGGTCGAGCTGGTCAACAACGCCGGCATCGTCAAGAAGCCCGGCCAGCCCCAAGTCATTGATCCGAATGCCATCGCCCGGGTGGTGCTCAAGCCAAAAATCCAATGCGCTTCGGCCAGGGAATGGCGGTCGGGCAACACTTATCCGAATCCCGAGGAGATTTGCTTGGAAATTGGCCCGGGCCGGAGTGCGTTTGTAGAATTTATCCAACGAGGAAGTAAATAATGAAACGACTGACAATGATCTTCGCAACCGCCCTGCTGCTGGCGCCGCTGGCCGCGCTGCTCTCCGCGGACCTGAAAAGCCCGGATGGTGAATACGGCGCCGATCTGGCAGCGGGGTTTGCGAAGCCGCCGCCCTCGGCGCGGGCTCAGACGTGGTGGCACTGGATGAACGGCAACATCACCAAGGAAGGCATCACGGCGGACCTTGAGGCCATGGCGCGCGTCGGGGTCGGCGGCGCGCAGATTTTCAACGTCGGACCAAACTTGAAAGACTGCTGGAACACCGCGAGCGGCACGCCACGGGGCCCCGTCCAATTCAACAGTCCGGAGTGGCAGGGCCTGGTCAAGCATGCGGCGCAGGAGTGCGAGCGGCTCGGGTTGGAGCTGAGCGTCCACAACTGCGCCGGCTGGTCATCGAGCGGTGGCCCATGGATCAAGCCGGAGCAGGGAATGCAGGTTGTCGTCTCCAGCGAGACTCCTGTCCGGGGCGGTGCGCATTACGAGAGCGTTCTGCCGAAGCCGCAGAAGATTCCTGATCTTTCGTATGGCCCGAAAGTCGATCCGGCCATGCTGGCCTTTTACCGCGACACCGCCGTGCTCGCGTTCCGCACACCGGAAGCGGAAGCGACGACCATGAAGGATTTCGATGTCAAGGTGACCTCTAGTGCGGGGACGGGAAATCCGTCCCTTCTGGTAGACGGGAAACCGGACACATTTTTGTCGCTTCCGTTGCCGACGAAGGCGGCGCCGCAGTTTGTCGCGTTTGAGTTTGCCCGGCCCTACACCGCGCGCTCGCTGAACCTCCTCCCCATGGGAGGAATCCAACAGTGCGTGGCCCGGCTGGAGGTCTCCGACGACGGCGTCAATTACAAGCCGGTAAAGGACCTTTCCATCCACGCCTATGGGAAAGAGACCTTCACTTTTGCGCCCGTGACGGCTCGGTTTTTCCGCCTGCAATTTCTTTCCACCGCTAAAGAAGCATGGAGGAAAGGCATCGACTTGGCCGAGGTCGAACTCCTGCCACGGCTGGGCATTGAGAACCTTGCCTCCAAGGTGTTCCAGACACGGGAACGAGTCGATGCCGCATTGGGCGATGCGTTGCCGTTCTCCCCCGATACGGTTGTGGCGGGCGATCAGGTTGTGGATCTATCGTCGCGGATGACCCCCGAGGGCAAGCTGTCGTGGGATGTTCCGGCGGGGTCGTGGACGATCGTGCGTTTCGGCTACGCTCCCAACGGCTGTCGCAACCATCCCGCGCCGGAGGAGGGCACCGGATTGGAAAGCGACAAGCTGAGCCGGGAGGCCACCATCGCCCACTGGGAAGGGGCGATGACGCCGCTGATCAAGGACATGGGGCCGCTGGCCGGAAAGGCGTTCAACGGTGTGGTGATCGACAGCTATGAAGTCGGTCCGCAGAACTGGACGCCGAAGTTCCGCGGGGAATTCCAAAAGCGCCGCGGCTATGATTGCGTCCGTTTTCTGCCGACCCTGACCGGCCGCGTGGTAGACAGCCCCAAAATCACCGAGCGTTTTCTTTGGGATTTCCGGCGCACGATTGCTGATCTCTTCGCCGAAAACTATTCCGCCGTCTTCGCGGAACTGGCCCACAAGAATAAGATGCTCTTCTTTCTGGAACCCTACCCCGGTAGCCCGAGCGATGATTTGCAATACGGCAGTCATGCCGATATCCCCATGAGCGAGTTCTGGGGCACTTCCGGCAACGCCAGGCTTGCGGCGGCGCTCGGCCACGTCTATGGGCGCAAGGTTGTCGGCGCCGAATCCTTCTCCGCCGCGCCCGATGGGGGCAAGTGGCTGAAGGATCCCTATTCGCTCAAGGCGCTAGGCGATCTTGTCTGGTGTAATGGCGTCAACCGCTTCATCTTCCACCGCTACGCGCACCAGCCGTGGACCAGCCCGACGCGTTTCCCCGGCATGACGATGGGCCAGTGGGGCACGCATTTCGAGCGCACGATCACCTGGTGGGAACAAAGCCGCGCGTGGCTCACCTATATCGCGCGCAGCCAATACATGCTCCAGTCCGGCAGGTTCTACGGCGATGTGCTTTTCTTTGCCGGCGAGGCCGCGCCGAATGAGGGCCGCGCCGGCAGTCTGCCGCCGGGCTATGACTATGACACCATCTGCGCCGACGGCCTGCTCAATCTCGCCAGCGTCAAGGATGGCCGCATCGTGCTCCCCAGTGGCATGAGCTACCGGGTGCTGGCGTTGCCCGACTCCCGCACCATGACGCCCGTGCTCCTGCGCAAGCTCAAGCAACTCGCCGAGGCCGGGGCGACGATTGTCGGAAAGAAGCCAGAGCGGTCGCCGAGCCTCTCCGGCTACCCGCAGTGCGATGCCGAGGTGAAGACGCTTGGCGAAGAACTTTGGCCCACGAGAATCAAGGACCAGCAACCTGCCGCCGCGCTCGCGGCGCTCGGCGTGCCGCCCGATTTCCAGACCGGCGACACGGCGGACCGCAATATGGGGGGACTCGCCTGGATTCACCGCGTTGCGGAAGGCGCGGACATCTACTTCGTCTCGAATCAGAAGCCGGAGAACGCGGAAGTCCCATGCACCTTCCGGGTTGCGGGGAAGCAACCGGAGCTCTGGCACCCCGACACCGGCGTGATGGAGAATGCGCCGGTGTTTTCCGAAAAGGATGGCCGCACGACCGTGCCATTGCGCTTCGATCCCGCCGGTTCGGTTTTTGTCGTCTTCCGCCATCAGCCGACCAAACATTTGGTTGAGGCGAAATTCACGCCGGCTTCCCACGACAACACGGTGACTAGTCTGCCAGACGGCCAGCTTGCCGTCAGCGCCTGGCAACCCGGCGTCGCGGAGTTGACGGACGACGCCGGCAAGACGGTGAAGTTGGAAATCCAGAACGTGCCCGCCCCGGTAAAGATCACCGGCCCGTGGGAGTTGGCGTTCCCGCCGAACTGGGGCGCGCCCGCCTCCGTTACGCTCGACAAGCTCATCTCATGGACGGAGCACCCGAACCCCGGCGTAAAATATTTCTCCGGCACGGCCATCTACAAAAAAACATTCCCCTTCCGCGAACCGCTTCCGCCCAAGGGCAGGGCGTATTGCCTCGACCTTGGAGACCTCAAGAACATCGCCGAGGTTAAGCTCAACGGGAAGGACCTAGGCATTCAGTGGAAGCCTCCCTTCCGCGTGGACATCACCGATGCATTGCGCGATGGCAGCAACGAACTCGAAATACGCGTGACGAATCTCTGGCCAAACCGGTTGATCGGTGACGAACAGTTGCCGGAGGACCGCGAATGGGACGGTCTCCATCTTAAGACCTGGCCGCAGTGGCTGCTCGACGGCAAGCCCAGCCCCACCGGTCGCTTCACCTTCACCACGTGGCATCACTGGAAGAAGAACGACGTTCTGCTGCCATCCGGCCTCTTCGGCCCCGTGACGCTCCGGACCGTGACCAGAGTTCAGGCCCAGCCCTAACGGGTGGCCGCCGGAGTCACACTTATAGAACTTGAAAACATAAATAGAAGCACAACGATGAAAACAAACATCGCACTCCTTGCCACCCTGCTGCTGGCACCGCTGGCGGCGCTGCTCGCCGCAGGCGATAGACTGGAGAAGAACTTCACGACGCCGCCGGACTCGGCCAAGCCGTGGGTCTGGTGGCATTGGATGAATGGCAACATCACCAAGGAAGGCATCACTGCCGATCTGGAGGAAATGCATCGGATGGGCATCGGCGGCGTCAATATCATTGATCTTATGGGGGACGGGGGCGGGAGCATCCCCAAAGGGCCGGTGGAATTCGGCAGCCGGGAATTCTGGGAACTGCTTCACTTCGCCGTCGCCGAGGCCGGCCGGTTGGGCATGGTGGCCGAGATGAATCCCGGCGGCGGTTGGTCGTCGGGAGGGCCTTGGATCACTCCCGAGCTGTCCATGCAACGCGTAGTCTTCAGCGAGGCGCAGTGCGAGGGCGGGCGGCATGTCGAGCTGGACATTCCCCAGCCGCCAACCTGTGAGAGCTACTATCGCGACATCGCGGTGTGGGCTTATCCCAGCTTGGATGGCGACGGTGTCGGCATCAAGGACAGGAAGCCAAAGGTGACAACCACCGGCACGAAGGACGATGTGCAGAGTTTGTTCGATGGCAATTATCAAAAGGGGGCGCATAATTTTATTAAGGAGAAATATCTCAGGTTCGGAACGGCCACAGCGGCCGAGCCGGTGCTCATCACGTTGGAATTTCCGCAGCCCCATCGGGTGCGCTCCTTCACACTGGGGCAGAAAGCGGGTTCGCTGGAGGGGGTGCTGGAGGCATCGGAGGATGGCGCGACGTTTAAGCCGATTCTGTCGTTCAGGTTTAGTCATCCGACACAGCGTGCGACGTATACCTTTGAGGAGGTCTCGGCCAGGTTTTACCGTGTGCGTTTCAACTCCGGTCAGGTGATGCTCACCGGACTCGATCTCACGCCGCGGCTCTGCGTTGAAGATTGGGCGGGCAAGGTGCATGACGACTGGAAGCAGGCTGCGGCAACCGGGGCTCGGCCGACCGCGGTCACGCCGGCGGACTGTCTCGACCGTTCGAAGCTGATCAATCTCAGCGGGCGCCTCACGGCGGACAACCGCCTAGCCTGGGATGCGCCGCCGGGGCGCTGGACGATCCTTCGCATCGGGACCACCATCACCGGCCAACGCAACCGCGTTGCCCGCGAAGGCGGCAAAGGCCTCGAATCCGACAAGTTCTCGGCGCGGGCGACTGATGCTCAATGGCAGGGTTTCACGGCCAAACTGCTGGATGACCTTGGCCCGCTGGCCGGTCGCGTGTTCAAGAGTGTCTTCATTGATAGCTACGAGGACGGGTATCAGAACTGGACTCCGCGCATGGTGGAGGAGTTCCGGAAGCGCCGGGGCTATGACCCGCTGCCCTTCCTGCCCGTTCTGTGCAACCGCTACGTGGAAAGTGCCGCCGCCACCGACCGCTTCGCGTGGGATTTCCGGCGGACCTGCACGGAGTTGATGGCCGAAAACTACACCGGCCGGTTTTCCGCCCTGTGTCAGCAACGCGGACTGGAATTTGCGGTCGAGCCATACGGCCCCGGCATCAATGACAGCATCACCTACGCCGCGCCGGCGCATGTGCCGATGACGGAATTCTGGTTCGGTTCCGGTTGGACTGCCGGCGCCACGGAAGTGGGAGTCGGCCATATCTACGGCCGCCGGATCATCGGCGCTGAAGCGTTCACGGGCGGTCCAGCGTGGCAGGTCGATCCCTATGACTTGAAGATGCTGGGCGACAAGGAATTCGCCGGGGGCATCAACCTCTTCAAAATCCACAGCTACGCGCATCAGCCCTGGACGAACCCGACCCGTTTCCCCGGCATGACGTTCGAGATGTGGGGCTGTCGGATGCAACGGACGGTCACGTGGTGGAACCAGGCCGGTCCGTGGCTGCGCTACGTGGCCCGCTGTCAATACCTGCTGCGTCAGGGACTGCCGGTTGCCGATGTCTGCGGCTACGAGAATCGCAGCTTGCCGGCAGGCTACAAGCTCGACCCTTGTAATTACCACGCCATCGAGAATCGCCTGGGCGCCGCCGATGGCCGCATCGTGCTGCCCGACGGCATGAGTTACCGTTTTCTGACCTTGGAAGAGAGCGACGCGATGACGCCCGCCACGCTCAAGGCCGTGCGGAAACTTGTTGAGGACGGCGCCACGGTCGTCGGCCCCAAACCTTTGCGGTCGCCCAGCCTCCAGGATTACCCGCGGGCGGACCAGGAGATCGCCGCCATTGCCAACGAAGTCTGGGGCGACTGCGACGGCAAAAAGACCACCGAGCACATCTACGGCAAAGGCCGGGTCGTCTGGGGCAAACCGCTCGGCGAACTGCTCAAACAAGCCGGCATCATTCCGGACTTCCGTTACTCGGCTGATGTTCCCGGGACAACCCTGATGTTTAACCATCGCCGGGCGGAAGGCGCCGACATCTATTTTGTCGCCAACCGCGGCACGAATTTCTGCAACGCCACCTGCACCTTCCGCGTCAGCGGCAAGGTGCCCCATCTCTGGCGGCCCGACATGGGCAAGATCGAGAGCCAGGCGATCTATCAGGAATCCAACGATGGCGGCACGGCGATGCCGCTGCATCTCGATCCGTTCGGCTCGGTGTTCGTTGTATTCCGCCCGCCAGCGGCGCCGGCGCAACAGGTGACGGCGGTCAAACGCGACGGCATGGACCTCACGGCTGCGAATGTTGTCCAGCTCCGCCGCGAGAGCGATGGCAAACTGGCCGCCGCCGCGCGGGAGCCTGGTTCGTATGCCTTGGCCATGGCCGACGGCAGCACGCGGACTTTCAGTGTCGCGAAGCTTCCGGAACCGCAGATCCTGGCCGGCCCGTGGGAACTGACATTCCCGCCGAACTGGGGTGCGCCCGAACGGGTTGTCCTGCCGGAGTTAGCCTCGTGGACTGGGCACAGCGACGCCGGAGTCCGCTATTTTTCAGGAACCGCCAGTTACCACAAACGGGTGACGATTCCGGAGTCGGCGACAGGCGCCGGCCAGCAAACCATTCTTGACCTGGGGCGAGTCAAGAATCTGGCCCAGGTGTTCGTCAACGGCCGGGATTGCGGCGTGCTCTGGAAGGAACCTTTCAGCGCCGACATCACCGATGCGCTGCGGGCCGGCGACAACGATCTGGAAATCCGCATCACCAATCTCTGGCCGAACCGCATGATCGGCGACGAACAATTGCCCGCCGATCCGCTTCGCGACAAGGAGTGGCGGCGTTGGAAGGCCTGGCCGCAATGGTTGAAGGAAGGCAAACCCGATCCGACCGGGCGCCTGACCTTTACGACCTATATGCCGTTCAAGAAGGATTCGCCCTTGCTGGAGTCCGGCCTGCTCGGGCCGGTGATGTTGCGGACGGAAACCTGGATCGAACTGAAGTGACAACATGAACAAACTCACAACGATGAAAACAACCATCGCACTCCTTGCCGCCCTGCTGCTGGCACCGCTGGCGGCGCTGCTCGCCGCAGGCGATAGACTGGAGAAGAACTTCACCACGCCTCCGGACTCGGCCAAGCCGTGGGTCTGGTGGCACTGGCTGGATGGCAACATTAACAAAAAGCAGATTGCCGCTGATCTTGAGGCGATGCATCAAGTGGGTATTGGTGGAGTGGGAATCGTGGTGCTTAGTGTTGGTTTGCCGCATGGGCCGGTTAAAGAATTAAGCCCTGAATACCAGAGTTTGTTTCACTTCGCCGTGGAAAAGGCAGGGCGGCTTGGGATGAAGGTCAAAAAGAATCCCGGTGATGGGTATTCAACGGGAGGGCCGTGGATTACGCCGGAACTCAGCATGCAAAGAGTCGTTTTCAGCGAAGCCCAGTGCGAGGGAGGGAAGCCAGTTGATCTGGTTATTTCACAGCCTTTGAGCCGTAAAGGCTATTACCGCGATGTCGCTGTTTTGGCCTATCCGAGCGTGGAGGGCGAAAATGTCGGAATCGAGGACTGTAACGCCACCGTGACCAGTTCGGTCCCTTCTGTTGATGCAAAGAAAATGTTCGGTCGCAATTGGTATGTGTCGAACTGGGTGGACCGGGGAAATGGCGCCGGGGCCAAGTTCGGCACTGCAACTGCAGTAACGCCAATCCATATCACATTTGCATTCCCGCAACCCTATCGGGCTCGCTCATTAACCTTGGCGCTTTGCAATGATAAACCTGCGAAAGGTGTGCTGGAATCGTCACTGGATGGCACCATTTACCAGCCCGTTGTGCCGATTGACGGGGGTAGCCGTCTTACATATGTATTCCCTGAAACCACGGCACGGTTTTACCGACTGAATTTCACTTCCGGGGTAATACAAGTCACCGGGCTTGAATTGTCGCCCCGCGTTGCCTTCGAAGGTTGGGCAGGCAAGACCCTCGATGGCGAGATGCAAAGACCCGTAAAATATCCGGCCCCGGTTCCGGTTTCGGGCGCGGATTGTGTTCATCGGTCGGCGATGATTGACCTTACGAAGAAGATGACGGCGGATGGCCGCCTCTCCTGGGAGGCACCTCCGGGGCGTTGGACTATTTTGAGGATTGGGGCGACGACAAAAGGGGAGCCTAACTGCCACGGAGGTGGTGCCGGAAGCGGACTTGAAACGAGTCATCTTTCCGCGGAAGCGACTGACCTGCAATGGCAGAAGTTCATGGAGCCGATTCTGGCAGATTTAGGACCTCTTGCCGGCGAAGTCTTACGGGATATTTTCTTTGATAGCTATGAATGTGGATCCCAAAACTGGACGGCCCATTTTGTGGAAGAATTTCAAAAGCGACGGGGATATGATCCGCGCCCGTTTCTCCCTGTCCTTTGTAACCGCCTTGTGGAGAGTGCCGAGGTTTCGGAGCGGTTTGCGTGGGATTTTCGCCAGACCATCGCCGATCTTTGGTCGGATACTTTCACCAAGCGCTGGACTGACTTGTGCCACAAGCGTGGGATGATCTTTTCAATAGAGCCCTACGGGCCAGGCATTGCCGATGAATTCAGCTATGGAGGGCGGTCGGATATGGCTATGGGAGAATTCTGGACAAATCCGAAGGAAATCCAAGAAAATGCAAATTGCCGACAACAGGTGGCGATCGGCCACCTGTACGGGCATAAGGTCATCGGCGCCGAAGCGTTCACGTCCGCGGCCCAAGCAGATCCGTTTATCGATCCCTTTAGACTCAAGCAACTCGGCGACATGGCCTTTGCCCAAGGAATCAATAACTTCGAAATCCACAATTTCGTGCATCAGCCCTGGGAAAATCGTTTCCCCGGCATCAAGTTTCATGGCTATGGAATAAACTTTGAGCGCACCACGCCGTGGTGGAAGCAAAGTGCGGATTGGCTGCGTTACGTCGCACGCTGCCAATACCTATTGCGCCAGGGGTTGCCCGTGGCGGATGTTTGCGGCTTCACCAAAAACGGTTTGCCGGAAGGTTATACCTTTGACGAATGCAACCACCATGCGATCAAGACCCGCATGTCCGCAACCGATGGCAGGATCGTGACGCCTGATGGCATGAGCTATCGGGTTTTGACGCTGGAAAACAGCGATAAGATGACGAAGGAGTTGCTCAGGGCTGTCCATAAACTGGTGGCGAATGGCGCAACCGTCATTGGACCCAAGCCTGCCCAATCCCCGAGTTTGCAGGATACTTTGAGTGGCGATCATGAACTGCAAACCCTGGCTGATGAGGTGTGGGGCGATTGTGACGGCAAGTCTGTCAAAGAGCACTCCTACGGCAAGGGGCGTGTCGTTTGGGGAAAAACTCCGCTTGATGTATTGAAACAGGCCGGGGTCGGCCCGGACTTCAGCTATGTCCCTACCACGCCGGGGACTTCCCTCCTTTTCAATCACCGCCGCACCGAGGATGCCGACATCTATTTCATTGCCGGCCGCAATAAGGATTCCGGCTCTGCCACGTGCACCTTCCGTGTGAGCGGCAAAGTGCCGGAGCTTTGGCATCCCGATACGGGCGTGATCGAGACCCTGCCTATTTATCAGGAGAAGGATGGTAACACGGTTCTGCCGCTCACGTTCGATCCCTTCGATTCGGTTTTTGTGGTCTTCCGTTCGCCTGCGGCATCCCATTCGCAACAACGGGTAACGTCTGTGCTGCGTGATGGAGTCGAGGTCGCCGGCGTTGCTTCGGGCAACAAGGTCCAGCTTCACCAGACGGATGATGGAAAGCTGCTCGCAACCGTCAGGGAGCCGGGAGCCTATACGCTGAACATGGCCAATGGCAGCAGGCAGTCATTCAGCGTCGGGCCGATTCCGGCGGCCAGGGAACTCACCGGCCCCTGGAAATTGAGTTTCCCTCCTAACTGGGGCGCACCAGCCAATGTCACACTCGACAAGCTCATTTCCTGGGCTGAGCACAACGAACCCGGAGTTCGCTATTTCTCCGGAACGGCCCGTTACCGGAAACAGGTGGAGTGTTCCGCGTCGGAACTCGGCAAGGGGCGGCGAATCATCCTGGAGTTGGGCAAGGTGAAAAACCTGGCTCAGGTATTTGTGAATGGCCGTGATTGTGGTGTGATTTGGAAGGAACCCTTCAGCGCGGACATCACCGCTTTCTTGCATGCGGGAAATAATGACATGGAGATTCGGGTCACCAATCTTTGGCAGAACCGCATGGTTGGCGATGAACAATTGCCGTCAGATCCCCTTCGCGACGGAACTCGCTGGAAAGAGTGGCCTCAGTGGCTTCTTGAAGGAAAGCCAGATCCAAGCGGGCGGTTCACCTTTTCCAGTTATATGCCATTCACCAAGGACTCCCCGTTGTTGGAGTCCGGCCTGCTCGGACCGGTGATGTTGCGGACGGAAACCCGGATCGAACTGAAGTGACAACATGAACAAACTCACAATGATGAAAACAAACATTACTCTTATCGCCGCCCTGCTGCTGGCGCCGCTGGCGGCGTTACATGCTGGCGAGGCGACAGCGACTCAGGAGATTGACCGGGAGACGCTGGACAAGTGGTCCGCGCCGTATCGCGGCTGGCACTACCAGCCCGAGCACGTCATCCCGGCCAATCCGAACATCCCGGGGCACGAAAAGTTCCGTAACCCGGACGTCCCATGCGTCTATCAACTGCCCGGCCAGCCGGACAAGTGGTTCATGAGCTTCATCGCCTTCAATGGCAAAGGCTACAACTCGTTCGTCGCCGAAAGCACGGACCTCGTCAAGTGGACGAACCCGCGCCTGGCCATGGGCTTCGGCAAGCCGGGCGAGTTCGACTTCGGCGGCTGCGTGGTCGGGGCGTATCTCTACGAGTCCTACGACATTAAGGCGCCGCGTATCCTGAAGAAGCGCGATGGCAAGTTTTGGACGCTCTACGGCTGCTATGCAAAACAGACCGGCTATGAAGCGGATCCCGGCTACGAAGGGGTGGCGAACAGTGATGACGGTTTGGCGTGGACGCGGGCCGCTGACAAGCCGATCCTGGCGGTCCAGGATCCCGACTGCGGCGAGTGGGAAAAGGCATGTATTTATCAGCCCTGGCTGGTTGAACACGAGGGGAGCTATTACAATTTCTACAACGCAAAGCAACTCATCGGCGGTTACCATGAAAGGATAGGGCTTGCCACGTCAACAAACCTTGTTAACTGGAAACGCTATGAGAAGAATCCTGTTTTGGATAATCGGCCCGGCGGTTCTTATGACAGCCGTATGAGTGCCGACGGAAAAGTCTTCCACGACGGCGACCACTGGGTGATGTTTTACTTCGGAATGGGCAAGGACGGGGTTCACATCATGGCCGCGTTTTCGCGCGACCTGCAGCACTGGACTGCGCATCCGGAACCGCTCTACAAGTCGGGCGGCAACCCGAGCGGGTTGGACAAGCAATTCGCCCACAAGATTTCGCTGGTTTACAACCCGAAGAACGAGACGTTCTACCTTTACTATTGCGCCTGCGGCAACAAAGGCCGGGGCATTGGGCTGATCACCAGCAAGCCGACCGATAAGGTGAACCCGGAGCGCGCCGCCGCGGTGAATGCCGGCAAACTGCCCGTGGTCAATGCCATCCCCATCGAGCGCATGCGGCAAGTCTATGACGAAGCCAAAACACCCTTCAAGTATGGCGTTGTCATTCGCGGGGAAAAAGGCCAGTTGGTCGATTCCCCAACCATTTTCCGTCAAAATGATCAGTGGTATATGGTTTACCTCGGCAACACCAAAAATGTTGGCTACGAGACCTTTATCGCCCGCAGCGCCGACCTGTTGCATTGGCAGAAGCTGGGAAAGATCATGAGCTTCCGGCCTGATGGATGGGATCGCTGGCAGGTGGACGGCGGCATCGCGTTGTGCAATCCGACGTGGGGCGGCGCCAGCGAACTGCAAACCTTCCAGGGCAAGTATTGGCTGTCCTATATCGGTGGAGCCCTGCAAGGCTACGAGACTGATCCACTGGCCATCGGCATCGCGTGGACAAAAACACCCACCGAAGTGCGCGAATGGACACCCATCCCGGAAAACCCGGTGCTGACCCGCGAGCAACCTGATGTGCGCGAGTTTGAGAAGCAGACGCTCTACAAAAGTCAGATCATCTGGGACAAAGCCAAAACGCTCGGGGCTCCGTTCGTGATGTATTACAACGGGAAACTCAAAAGTGGCTATGAGCGAATCGGCATGGCCGTATCCGATGACATGATTCACTGGAAGCGCTACGGCACGGAACCGGTCGTAGCGAATGGCGAAGACAAGCAACACGGCATCAGCGGCGACCCGCAGATTGTGCGGATGGGCGATCTCTGGGTGATGTTCTACTTCGGGGCCTTCTGGCAACCGGGGGCGTTCGACACCTTTGCTTGTTCGACCGACCTGGTTCATTGGACCAAATGGACCGGGCCGCATCTTGCCGAGTCTTCAGTGCCTTGGGACCAGAAGTTTGCCCACAAGCCTTGGGTCATCAAACATGACGGCGTAGTCTATCATTTTTACTGCGCGGTCGGTGATCAAGGCCGTGTCATCGCCCTGGCAACCTCCAAAGACTTAACGAACGATTCCAAGTGAAGAAATACACCCTCGCCGCCCTGCTGCTGGCGCCGCTGGCCGCACTCCATGCGGAACCGATCCCGACTCCCGGTGCGCGCAATTTGTCTCATTCTCCCGCCTGCCCTCCTGTCATCGTCGCCCGCGATCTCGGCCTGAACCCGCCACCGCCCGAGGGATGCCAATTGGTAGCCCGCGAAGAGTGCGGACGACCGGGCCTCCAGCCGCACAAGCTCCGTGGCAGCGACCATGAGTTGAAAGCCGACCCTAAAGCGCCGGGCACGGTCTCGCCCTACCGGACATACAATACGGCCGACAACTGGGATCGGGCCGTCGTTTACCAGTTCGAAGGGCTTGACCCCCAGGCCCGCTATCGTCTGCGCATCGGCCTGCCGCCACAACAGGGTGCTTGTAATGTCCTCGCCAACGGCCACTTCGTCCAGGTGACGAAGGCGCCGGCTCCCGCGCGTCTGGAATTAACGGAAGGGATCGGAGCAAAAGCGGCGCGCCTTCTGGAATTCGATCTACCGCCGGAGTTGGTAGGGACGGGGAAACTCGAACTGCGCGCCGCCAACCGGGATGGGTGGGTGGCCAATGTCTCCCTGATCGAGCTGTGGGCGGACCGTGCGGTCACGCCGCTGCCGCCACTGTCGCCGCCGACTCCCGCCGATTATCACAAGCTGGCCGAGAGCGCTTGGAATCCCGTTCCGCTGGAGGGGCGGCGTTTCTTCTTCCGCTGCTATGCCGCGATTGACCAGCATCGCCCCCGCGGAACATACGCCCGCTTCGCCGATGAGGCCAAAGCCCAAGGGCTGCTGGATCCCATTTGGGAGTGGCCGAACTTCTCCCTTGCCGACGAGTCCAAGCAAGACGGCGTTGCCGAATGGGACTACCACCGAACCGTGGACGGGACGACCAAGTTCGACTGCTACCAGTCGCGCCAGCAGTATTTTCTCCAACACCTGATCCCGGCCAAAGCCGCCGGAAAGTATTTCACCTCCTTCACCGGCCACGGCTGGCTGGAGCCCTACGCCGCCGAGTGGGGGGCTGACTTTCTCATCACCGAGCTGGGCGCCGGCAGCCCCTGCGTGCAGGCGCGCATGGCGCTCTTGCGCGGCGCGGGCAGGCAATGCGGAATTCCCTTCGCCACTCAAACATCCACGTGGTATGGCGGCATGCTCACCTTCTACGAGGATGGCGAGGGGGAGGATGTCCCGCGCGCCGGGCATTCCTCCTGGTTCCAGGCCCGCACTTGGTATCTGAGCTGGCTAAGTGGCTGCCTCTACGCCTGTCCCGAGCCGGCACAGGCAAATTTCTTCTATCGTCCGCCGGAGTTGAAGGGCAAGCCTGGCGACCCAATCGCCAATGACGCGCCGGCGGATCGCCGCTTCAAGCTCGCGCCGACGGGTGAGCGAGCCAGGGAATTCCTCGCCGTCACCCACCGGCTCCCGGACATCGGCATCCCCTACACGCCGGTTGCCTTGATCATGGATCATTATGCGGGTTTCAATATTACGCCGAATGACCGGGCGATCGTCCCTTGGTGGCGGCTTCAGCCGACCCCTGGTGACAATGAGATTGGACTATTCCTGGACGAGGTCTATCCCAAGAGCATCATTTACGGGAAGGCCCCTCTCAGCGAGTCCAGAATGATGGTCAACGCTCCCTACGGCGAGAGCTTCGACCTGCTGTTGAGCACCGTCAAACCCGACCTGCTGCGGCTCTATCCGGCGGCGGTCCTGCTTGGCGACCACCAGCTTGAGCCGGCATTCCGCCAATGCCTTTTGGATTACCTCAAGGCTGGCGGCCACCTGGTTCTCAACCAGCGGCTGGCCAGCCAGCTCGGACCAGACATCGAGACGTTCCGCCAAGCCGGGCGGGTCTGGGTGGAGGAGTTCACCCGCGATCCCGCCGCCGCGCGGGATCTCCTTGACCGGCTAACCCGGCTCTATCTTCCCGTCGAGGTCAAGGGCGACATCGACTATACACTGAACCGGACTGCGACCGGGTGGATTGTGGGACTGCTGGAGAACAAAGGCGCATGGAAAGAACCGAAGGGACCGGTCATCTTCAATGCGGCGATGTCGCCGACGGTCACCATCCGGCCCCGCTATGGCCAACTCGCCACCGCCCGGGAGTGGGTTTCGGAGAAGGATGTCGTTGTGGCGGATAACACCGTCAAGGTGCGGGTGCCGCCGGGGAGCGTTCGAATCGTCGAACTGACGGTGAAGTGAATATTTCGCCAGGAAATCATCAAAATATGAGAATACTCACATCCATCACCCTCACCACCCTGCTTCCTCTGGCAGCGCTCCAAGCCGCTGACAAGCCCGGGCCAAGGCCCAACATTGTCATTATTCTTGCCGACGACCTGGGCTTCGGAGACACGGGCTGTTACGGCGGTACAAAAATTTCCACGCCGAACATTGACCGGCTCGGCCAGCAAGGGCTGCGCTTCACCGATGCCCACGCCCCTTCCGCCACCTGCACGCCGTCGCGTTATGCGATGCTCACCGGCCAGTATCCGTGGCGCAAAGCCGGCACCGGCATCCTCCCCGGCAACGCCGCGCTCATCATTGATCCGCAACACGCCACGCTGCCGTCCATTTTGAAAAAGGCGGGCTACCAAACCGGGCTGATTGGCAAGTGGCATCTCGGCCTTGGCGAAAAAGGCGGGCCGGACTGGAATGGCGAAATCAAACCCGGTCCGCTGGAAGTCGGCTTTGATTACGCCTTTTTTCAGCCATCCACCAGCGACCGAGTGCCGTGCGTATATATCGAGAACCACCGTGTCGCCAACCTCGACCCGAAAGACCCAATAGAGGTAAGCTACGGCAAACCGATCGGCAACGAACCGACGGGCAAGGATCATCCGGAGTTACTCAAGATGGGCTTGAGCCGCGAACACAATGGCAGCGGTCATGCCGGAACGATCATCGATGGCATCAGCCGTATTGGTTACATGACCGGCGGCCACGCGGCTCGCTGGAAAGATGCGGACAAGGCCGATGTGCTGACGGGAAAGGCCGCTGACTTCATTAAGCAAAACAAGAACCGGCCGTTCTTTCTCGAATTTGCCACGCATGATCCCCATGTGCCGCGCGTGCCCAACGCGCGCTTTGTGGGCAAGAGCGGTTGCGGCGTGCGCGGCGATGTGATTGTGCAGTTCGATTGGTGCGTCGGACAGATTCTTTCCACGCTCGAACAATTGAAGTTGTCGTCGAACACGATCGTGATTTTGTCCAGCGACAACGGCCCGGTGCTGGACGATGGCTATGATGACCGCGCCGTGGAAGATTTGAACGGTCACACGCCCGCCGGACCGCTGCGTGGTGGCAAATACGTCATCTATGAAGGCGGCACGCGCGTGCCGTTTCTTGTGAGTTGGCCAGGGCGCGTGACGCCCGGGGTTTCGAACGCACTGGTGTGCTTGGTGGATTTCCCGGCATCGTTCGCCGCGCTCACCGGTCAGAAAATTTCTGCCGGCGATGCCCCGGACAGCGTGAATGTTCTGCCCGCGTTGCTTGGAAAAACCAATACTGGCCGCGACAAGCTGGTCGAGCATGATGGCTTCCAAACACTGGCATTCCGCGACGGCCTTTGGAAATACATTGAGACCGACAAGCGCCGCCGGTTGCCGTTGGAAACCCAAGTGGGCTATGCGCCTTTGGGCGAACTTTACGATCTGAACCATGACCTCGGCGAAAGGAATGACCTCAATTCCGCACAGCCGGACACGAGCAAAAGATTGTCCCTGGAATTGGATGCTGTCAGGAAATCGCCCGGCGCAAACTCCGCGGTTCCGCAATGAACCAGTGACAATGGCAAAATCTTTACCACTTAATCGAATATAATGAAATGAAACTCACATCCTTTACCCTCGCCGCCCTGATGCTGGCGCCGCTGGGCGCGCTGCACGCTGCCGAATTGAAACTCGCCGCCGTCTTTTCCGATCACATGGTTCTTCAGTGTGACAAAGCCGTGCCCGTGTGGGGCTGGGCGGACCCGGGCGAGAAAGTCACGGTGGCATTCGCCCAGCAAACAAAGACCGCCGCCACCGATGCCGACGGCAAGTGGATGGTGAAACTTGATCCGTTGCCGGCCAGCGCCGCCTCGCTCACGATGACGGTGTCCGGTGCGATTAAAAACCGCACATTAACAATCGGCGATGTTCTGGTGGGCGAGGTCTGGCTGGGTTCCGGCCAATCCAACATGGGTGTTTCCGTCGGCGGTTCCCGTGATTTTGAAAAGGAAGCCGCCACCGCGAATCTGCCCTTGATCCGCATGTTTCGTGAGGACTCGAAGACCGCCGAAACCCCGCGAGCCAACGCCACCGGGACTTGGGTGGTGTGTTCGCCGCAAACTGTCGCTGGATTCTCCGCGACGCTGTATTTTTTCGGCCGCGAGTTGCACCGCGAGTTGAAGGTTCCCGTAGGCTTGATCAATTCCTCGCTGGGCGACACCGCGATCCAATCCTGGATTGCGGCGGACGAGCAGGCGAAGATTCCGGAACTCAAAGCGGGGCTGGATGCGGATGTGAAGGCGGACGCGGCAATTGATTGGGCGGGGGCAACGGCGCGTTACGAAAAGGCGCTTGCAAGCTGGAAAGAAAAGGCCGCCCAAGCCAAAGCCGCCGGCCAGCGGCCTCCCAACCCACCTTGCGATCCGCTGGAAGTCCGCAACCGCCGTGGCAGCTTGCGCGGGGGCGGTTTGTTCAATGGCAAAATCGCGCCGCTCATCCCCCTCGCGATGCGCGGTGTGGTGTGGTATCAGGGGGAGAACAATACCCGGCCCGCGGAGGCCGGCCGGCGCTACGCGCTGCAATTGCCGCTCCTGACCAGCGACTGGCGGGCGCGCTGGGGTGAGGAGCTGCCCTTTGCCTGGGTTCAATTGCCCAACTACATCCCTTGGCCTCCCGGTAACTATCCCGGCTGGCCGCTGGTGCGCGAGGCGCAGTTGAAGTCCTTGCGTCTGCCGCACACCGGCATGGCCATCGCCATTGATCTGGGCGAGCCCAACAATATCCATCCCAAAAACAAACAGGATGTCGGGAAACGGCTGGCGCTCTGGGCGCTGGGCGATGTTTATGGAAAGAAAGTTTCCGCCACCAGCGGTCCGCTTCCCGCCGGCCATGAAGTCAGCGGTAGCAATTTCATCGTTACCTTTACGCACGCGGATGGCGGTCTGTTGGCGAAGGCTGGCGGGTTGAAAGGATTTGTCATCGCGGGAACAGACCAGCAGTGGAAGCCCGCGCAAGCGCGCATCGAAGGAGAGAAGGTCATCGTCTCAAGTCCGGATGTGCCGCAGCCCGTCGCCGTGCGCTACGCATGGTCGGAGAACCCGGACTGCAATCTCACCAACGGCGCCGGCCTTGCGGCGTCTCCGTTTCGCACCGATGACTGGCAAGTTTCAGGCAAATAAAATGAAAACGACAAATAAGATGATGGGCCTGGCCGCACTCATGGCCGGGTTGCTGTTCTCCAGTCTGGCATACGCGGGCGACGCGCCGATAACCCCGTCAACTGTGCCGGAACGCTGGACAGCAGCAAAGGCTAACGAATGGTATGCCGCGCAGCCCTGGTTGGTCGGCTGCAACTTCCTGCCGAGCACGGCGGTCAACGACGTGGAGATGTGGCAGGCGGAATCCTTCGACGCCGCGACGATCGAGCGGGAGCTAGGCTGGGCGCACGATCTCGGCTTCAACACCGTGCGCGTGTTCCTCAACTACGTCGTCTGGGAAGCCGATGCCGACGGACTGAAGAAACGGTTCGACCAATTCCTCGCCATTGCCGACAAGCAGGGCGTTTGGGTGATGCCGATTCTGTTCGACGACTGCTTCAAGCCGGAGCCGCGCGTCGGCAAACAGGACGAACCGGTGCCGGGCGTTCATAACAGCCAGTGGGTTCGTAGTCCCGGCGTCAGGCGCGTAGCCGATCAGTCGGGCTGGCCGATGCTGGAAAAATACGTGAAGGACATGGTCGGCACGTTTAGGCAGGACCGGCGCGTGGTGATCTGGGATCTTTACAACGAGCCGGCAAGAACAAGTCTGCCGCTCGTGGAGGCGACGTTCCGCTGGGCGCGCGAGGTTGGTCACGACCAACCTTTGACCACCTGCGTCTATGGCGGGTCAGCCGATCCGAAGCGACTGGGTGAGATTTCGGATGTCATCAGCTTCCATGAATACTCCAGCCTGGCCAATACGAAGGAAGTGGCCGGGCAGTTGCTGGCCTTGGGCCGGCCGGTCCTCTGCACCGAATGGATGGCGCGCACACGCGGCAGCCGCTTTGAGACGCATCTGCCGTTTTTTAAAGAGAACAAAATCGCCTGCTGGAACTGGGGATTCGTTGCCGGGCGTACGCAGACCCATTTCCCGTGGGGCAGCAAACCGACGCCCGGCGCGACCGAGCCCGCACTGTGGTTCCATGACATCCTGCGCAAGGACGGCACGCCTTACGACGCGCGCGAAGTAGAATTCATCAAGGTAGCCACAGGCAAGTTGGACGCCAGTGCGCTGCCCCAGCGAGAGATGCTGGTGCCGACGGCGGAAAAGTCGCCCGTGCCGTGGCGCTACTCGAACGATTCCGTTTACCGCGGCTGGAAATCGATGGCCCTGCGAAGCGGTCTCGTTGAATTGCAGGTCCTGCCGGAAATCGGCGGTCGCATCATCCAGTTCAAACTCGGGGAGAAGGAGTTTCTCTGGGTGAACCCGCAGCTTGCCGGCCAGCTTCCGCCAGCGAACGGTCTCGCGACTGACGGCGGCTGGTTCAATGTCGGCGGCGACAAGCTATGGCCTGCGCCGCAGGGCTGGGACAACGACCGGCAATGGCCCGGCCCGCCTGACGCCGTGCTCGACGGGCAGCCGTATCGCGCCGAGCTGTTGGACGGTGGCACCGCGCTGCGCCTGACGAGTCGCGACGATCCGCGGAGCGGCATTCGCTTCTCACGCACGATCCGTCCCCTGGACGGACGCAGCGGAGTGCAGTTCGAGGTGACGATGACCAACGTGGATACCAAGCCGCGACGGTGGGGGATTTGGGCGCACACGCAACTCGCCGCCGCCGCGCGTGATGGCCGCAGCTTCAATCCATTGATGCGGGCGTTTTGTCCGCTGAATCCCCGGAGCAAATTCCCGCGCGGCTACGACGTGATCTTTGGCGAGAAGGACAACTCGTCGTTCCGCGCCGACCGCGAACGCGGCCTCGTCTGCGTGGATTACCGCTACCGCGTCGGAAAGATCGGCGTGGACAGTCCCGCCGGGTGGGTCGCCACCGTGGACGGTGCCTGCGGTGCGGTGTTCGTCCAGCGATTTATCTTTGAGCCAGGGGAGGAATATCCCGACGGTTCCTCGGTGGAATTCTGGCATAACGGCGCCGGCAAGATTCACGCCTACAACAAGGACATGGTGATGCCGGAGAATACCGACGAGAACCCGTATGTGTTCGAGAGCGAAGTCCTCAGCCCGTTCGCCAAGCTCGCGCCCGGCGAGAGTTACTCATGGAGCTATGAATGGTTGGCCACAAATATCGGCGGCGATTTCCCCATTGTTGGGTGCAATCAGAACGGCGTGATCGCCGAGCCGTTGCGCGCCAGCCGCGCCAGCAAGGGATGGCGGTTGACGGGACGATTTGGCGTCTTCGTCGGCACGGAACCGCACATCGAATGGCGCGACGGGAACCGGAAGCTGATTGAAACCTCGCCGCTAACCCTCAAGGCAACACCACTGGCACCACTGGTCCTGGATGCGATGATTACCGCGCCGATCGGTGCCCGGTCAGCCGTGCTAATCGCTGGTGGCGAATTGGCCAGCGTGGAGTTGCTTTAGCCAAGTATAGACGGACGCAAGCATAAGATGAAGAAGCTAACAACCCTCACCCTCGCCGCCCTGCTATTCTTGCCGCTGGCTGCGCTGCACGCTGCCGCCGTGACGAACCTGCGCTGCGAATACCGCGAGAACCCGCTCGGCATTGACGTGGAGAAGCCGAGGCTGAGCTGGGTGATTGAGGAGCGTAGTCAGATTCCAGAAGTCAGAGGTCAGAAGCAGACGGCGTATCAGGTGCTGGTGGCGAGTTCGGAGGAGTTGTTGAAGCAGGGCCAGGGCGATCTGTGGGACAGCGGCAGAGTGGCGTCGGACCAAAGCATCCAGGTGGAATATGCCGGGAAGCGGATGGAGTCGCGGATGCGCTGCCAGTGGCAGGTGCGGGTGTGGGACAAGGACGGCAAGGTATCGGAATGGAGCAACCCGGCGCTGTGGACGATGGGGCTGCTCACGCCGGCAGATTGGACAGCGAAATGGATCAAGCCGGGCGTTGCAGCCAATGGAACGAGCAGCCTCAACGGTTGCTCTTGGATATGGTCCGCCAATGCTGGGGACTTTCGCCAGACGCCGCCGGGGCCGGCTTACTTCCGCGCGCATCTGAATGTGCCGCCGGATACCAACATCAAGCGTGCTTCTGTGCTGATGACCGCGGACAATTCTTTTGTGCTGTTCATCAATGGGAAGGAAGCCCTGAAAGGCAACGGGTGGAGTATGCCTCAGACGGCCGAGATCACCGGATTATTGAAGGCTGGGGAAAATATCCTCGCGGTTGTCGCCACCAATTCCGGGGATTCACCGAGCCCGGCGGGATTGATCGGACTGCTGACGATCGAGCTTGCCGACGGACGTCGGATCACATTGAAAACGGGACCGGATTGGAAGACAAATCCCCGAGGGCCGACGGGTTGGCAGGCGGCCGGGTTCGATGACGCCGGCTGGCTGACAGCTCGACTGATTGCGAACTATGGTGACCCGAAAGCAAGGGGCGTCATTTCGGGCCAGCATCCCTGGATGCGCCGCAATTTTGAGCTGAAGTCCGAGGTCAAGACCGCGAAGGTTTATGTGAACACGCCGTGCCTCTATGAGCTTTTCATCAACGGCAAAAAAGTGGGCGACGATGTGCTGATGCCGGCTTATGCCAATGTCCGGAAACGCGCTTTCTACAATGAATACGATGTCTCGCGCCTGCTCCAAAAGGGCGCGAACTGCATCGCTCTCTGGATGGGGCCGGGTTGGTATCAGAAGAACCCTGGATACACGGCGCCAATCGTGCGTGCCCAACTCGAGATCGGGAGTTCGGATGGGCCGACCGTGATTGCCACCGATGGCCGGTGGCGCACCGCAGATAGTTGCATTACTCAACTGGGGAACTGGCAATGGAACGATTTCGGCGGGGAACGCTATGATGCCGGCAAGTGTGTCAAAGATTGGAATCTGGCCGCTGGCGATGACAGCGCATGGGCGAAGGCCATCGAAATCCCCGCTCCGAACCTGACGACAAGCTGGCAGGCGCTTCCCGGCAATCAGATGGATCCACCGATCCCGGCCAAAAGCATCACGCCGTTCAATGGCAAGTGGTTGATTGATTTCGGCACCACGCTCACGGGATGGATGCGGTTGCGTCTGGACGGGCTTAAACCAGGCCAGACGGTGACCATGGATTATTCGGACATGCTCGACCCGAAATTGATGTTCAGCAAGAACAGCGATGGTATCCAGACGCACCAACAGCGCGATGTCTATGTGGCTGGGAACGAGCCGGACGGGGTCTTCCAAAGCAAGTTCAACCATCATGGCTTCCGCTATGCGGTCATTGGCGGTCTGGATAAAGCTCCGGATTTGGCCGCCGCCCAAGCGATGATGGTCCGCACCCATTTGGAGCCGGTCGGCGGGTTCCGATGCTCGAACGAATTGTTCAACCGCATCCACGAAATCACTGTGCAAACCTACCTTACCCAAGCACCGATGGGAGCGTTGGGGGGCGGCGAACCCCGCGAGAAGGAAGCCTACGGCGATGGCGGCTCGTTCCTGACCGGGTGGGTCTACAATTTAGGAAGCGACGCCTTCTTTATGAAATGGCTTCAGGATTGGCGTGACAACCAGCGGGATGACGGATTTTTCGGCAACACGGCACCCGCCGTTGTCATTCATGGCGGCGGCCCGTCCTGGGGTGGACAGGCGAGCGAACTGATGCGGCGGCTGAATTTGTATTACGGGGACAAAACGCTTGCCGGGGGTTTCTATCCCGCATTGAAAAAGTATGTCGAATACCACGAAGCGCACACCGACGCTGACATCCTGCGCTATTTCAGTCCTATCGACCCCAAGGATCCAAAGAAGTTTGTGCAATGGCAATTCCTGGGTGACTGGACCCCGCCGGGTGAATCCGCGGACAAGCATCAGTTCGAGTTCGAAACCATGGATCAGCGGGAGTTTTTCAACAACTGCTACCGGATTCTGCTGTGGCAGGACTTGGCGGATTTCGCAGGGGTGATCGGCGACGCTGCGGAGCAGAAACGCTGCGAGGATCGCCTGGCGGTTCTTCGTCCGCTCATTCACAGGACCTATTTCGATGCCGGAAAGAACAGCTACCGGGTCAACCGTCAGGCCTACCTTGTCATTGCCCTGCGGGCGAGGATCATGCCGGAGGAACTGCGGCCCGCGATTTTCAAACAGTTGGAAGATGACATTGTGGTGACGCACAAAGGGCATCTCGATGTTGGAATGCAGGGCAGTTTCATGCTCTTGGATTTGCTTGCCAAAGAAAACCGACCCGACCTTGCCGCCCTGATTATGGGACAGGAGACGTATCCGGGCTGGGGCTTTTTGGTCAAGGAGCGCAAGGTAACGACCTGGCCGGAAACCTGGTCCGGCTGGGGCAGCCAGATTATCCAGGTTGTGGGCACTCCCGGCGCGTGGTTCTACGAGGGGCTCGGCGGCATCCGCCCCGACCCGGCGCAACCCGGCTTCAAGCACTTCAGCATCCGCCCCGGCATTGTGGATTCCGTGGATTGGGTTGAGTGCCATCACGACTCGCCCCACGGCCGGATTGTCAGTAACTGGAAACGTGAGGGCGGAAAACTAACGATGGATGTAACGATCCCGGCAAACACCACCGCGACGGTGTTTGTGCCGGCGAAAGACGCCGCCGGAGTGACCGAATCCGGCAAACCCGCGTCGAAAACGGAAGGCGTGAAGTTCCTGCGGATGGAAAACAACGCAGCCGTCTATGCCGTGGGCTCCGGTGCCTACCAATTCCAATTTACTCTGTCAAAAGCCATTAAATGAAACACATGAACAAACTCGCAATTCTCCTTTTCGCCGCGTTACTATTCTTGCCGCTGGCTGCGCTGCACGCTGCCGCCGTGACGAACCTGCGCTGCGAATACCACGAGAACCCGCTTGGTATTGACGTGGAGAAGCCGAGGCTGAGCTGGGTGGTTGAAGAGAGCAGTCAGATTCCAGAAGTCAGGGGTCAGAAGCAGACGGCGTATCAGGTGCTGGTGGCGAGTTCGGAGGAGTTGTTGAAGCAGGGCCAGGGCGATCTGTGGGACAGCGGCAAGGTGGAGTCGGACCAGAGCATCCAGGTGGAGTATGCCGGAACGCGGATGAAGTCGCGGATGCGCTGCCAGTGGCAGGTGCGGGTGTGGGACAAGGACGGCAAGGCATCGGATTGGAGCAAGCCGGCCCTGTGGACGATGGGCCTGCTCAAGGCCGGGGACTGGCAGGCAAAATGGATCAAAGCCGATGTCGCCATGCCGGGGAAGAACGGGTTCGATAACACGCTGGGGAATTGGCCCGAGCCATGGGTGCGCAAGGTCTTTACGCTGACGGACGCGCCCGGCCGGGGCACCGCCTATGTCAACGTGATGGGGTACTACGAACTCTATGTGAACGGGCAGAAAGTGGGTGACGAAGTTCTTTCGCCAGCCATATCCGATCTTTCACGGCGTTCGTTCTATCAGACCTATGACATCAGCAAGCTTCTGCGCCCGGGTCGCAACTGCGTGGGCCTGTGGCTGGGCCCGGGCTGGCGGCGCGGGGCCGGAGCGGTCGCCCGCGTGCAGATCGAAGCCTCGGCTGGCGGGACGCCGGTGGTGGTGGGGACGGACAACACCTGGACTTGCGCGCCCAGCACGCACAGCGTGCTTGAAAAATGGAGATACGCCCATTTTGGCGGCGAATACGTTGACTCCCGCAGCGAAATGGCCGGATGGAATCAAGTCGAATACACGGCTGGAGAATGGATTCCCGTGAAGGATATCCCGGCGCCCGCAGGAGAAGTGCTGGCGCAAACGTGTCCGCCGAACCGCATCGGCAAGGCCATTCCGCTGGTGGCTTGCACCGCCTTGGGCACGAATACCTGGGGACTGGATTTCGGTGCCAACCTGACCGGCTGGCTCCGGCTTCGCCTGCCACGGCTGGAGTCCGGGCAACGGGTGGTGATGCACTATGCCGACAAACGGTTTCAGACCCCCAAGGGCGATGACACGCCAGCCGGCTTTATTCGCAGTAGCCCGACAAACGACACCAAGACCTTTGAAACATCCGCCGGGCCGGTGTGTTACCATACTTTCAACCAGCGCGATGAATTCATTTCGGCTGGAAAATCCGGCGAGCAGTTCTGCTCCAAGTTCAACTATCACGGTTTCCGCTATGTCGTTATCGAGGGACTGCCGGTCAAGCCGGCACCTGGCGCCGCCGAGGCATTGCTCGTCGAATCGGACCTGGAACCTGCCGGGACCTTCGAGTGTTCCAACGACCTGTTCAACCGCATTAACGAGGCCAACCTGTGGACGCTGCGTTGCCTGGACCTGGGTGGTTACATGGTGGACTGTCCCACCCGCGAGCGGGGGGGGTATGGCGACGGACAGGTCGGCATCGAAGCGCTGGTCATGAGCCGCAACGCGGCGACCCTTTACGGGAAATGGGCGGTTGACTGGTTCGATGCGCAGAATCCGTCCACGGGTGAGATTGCGCACACCGCGCCGAGTATGGGTGGCGCCGGCGGACCCGGGTGGGGTGGGGCCGGTTGCGTCCTGCCCTGGAAACTCTATCTCTACTATGGCGATCGCCGCCTTCTGGAACGCGGCTACGATCCGGCACGCCGCTATGTCGAGTGGCTGGAGACCAAATGCGCCAATGGCGTTCTCCGATTCTTTGGCAGCGGAAATGAGTTCATCGGCGATTGGGTGGCCCCCGGCCGCGGCATGGATTCCTTCAACATGCCAAAGAAGCTGGAGAAGCCGACCGCGGAATTGTTCAACAATGGCTATCTCCTCTATCTGATGGACCAACTGGCCCGGACGGCGGACATCCTGGGCAGAAAGGACGAGGCGCAAGCCTGGCGGACGAAAATCAACGAACGCCGGCCGCTCATCCACGCCGCCTTCTACGATGAGCCGAAGCAATGCTATGTCCTCGACGAGGAGGCCAATCAAGTGATGCCGCTGATGACCGGTGTGGTCCCTGAGAGCCTGCGGGGAAGCGTCTCCAGGAAACTTGAGGAGATCATCCGGGTGAAGAACCATGGGCACCTCGACACCGGCATGCTCGGCACCTATTTCCTCATCCAATATCTCCAGGAAACCGGGCGCAACGACCTGCTCAACACCATTTTCAACCAAAAGACCTATCCGGGGTGGGGCTACATGCTGTCGCAGGGCGCGACCACCTGCTGTGGCGATTTATGGCGAAGCTTCTGTGGGTGGGGCTACATGCTGTCGCAGGGCGCGACCACCTTCCGGGAGCAGTGGAATGGATACGCGTCTCAAATCCATTCTTGTTTTACAAGCCCCGGCGGCTGGTTCTACCAGGGTTTGGCCGGTATCCGCCCCGATCCCGCGGCGCCCGGTTTCAAAAAGATCATCATCAAGCCGGCGATCGTCGGCGACTTGAAGTGGGTCAAGGGCAGTTACGACTCGATTCACGGCCGGATCGTCAGCAACTGGAAACGTGAGGGCGGAAAACTGACGATGGATGTGACGATCCCGGCAAACACCACCGCGACGGCGTATGTGCCGGCGAAAGACGCCGCCGGAGTGACCGAGTCCGGCAAGCCCGCGCCGAGAGCGGAAGGCGTGAAGTTCCTGCGGATGGAAAACAACGCCGCCGTCTATGCCGTGGGGTCCGGCGCCTACCATTTCAAGTCCGCCCTCCCGCAAGCGGCAAAATAGAAAAGGGGATCGATTTTTTGTGCTGCCATTGAAAGACGACAGTGGGGGGCGGACGTGCAAAGATGGCCCGAACGGGCCATAGCGGAAAGCGGGCGAACTTGGCAGATTGGCGGGATAGCGAACGGCGTTATCAGCAAAAAAAGAACGCCTGTTCTCCCTGATCACCCGCAATCCCTCGCATGAAAATGAACAAACTCGCATCCTTCACCCTCGCCGCCCTGCTGCTGGCGCCGTTGGCGGCGCTGTACGCCGTCGAAACCATCCCGCTCGCCGGTGAGTGGCGGTTCAGCCTTAACGGCACGGACGACCTGACTGGCCACATCAAACTCCCCGGCACGATTGACGACGCCGGGCTCGGCCCGAAAAACACGACGCCGCCGACGCTGGAAGGCCCTATCGCCTTCACAACTACGCCGGCCCGGCGTGGTATCGGCGCGACATCGAGATCCCAGCCTCGTGGCGGGGAAAACGGGTGACGTTGTTCCTCGAACGCTGTCGCTGGGTCACCACCGTCTGGCTCGATGACAAACAGGTCGGCTCGCAAGACAGCCTGATCGCGCCGCATGTCTATGATTTCGGCACCAGCGTTGTGCCCGGAAAGCACCGGTTGACGATCTGTGTGGACAATACGGTGAAAATCAACCTCGGACGATTCGTGTCGGCATTGTTCGGCGGCACGTGGGGCAACATGAACGGCATCGTCGGCCGCATCGAACTCGCCGCCACGCCGCCGGTGTGGGTTGACGACGTGCAGGTCTATCCGAATGTCGCGAAGAAGTCGGCCCGCGTGAAGGTGCGCATCGGAAACGCCACCGGCGACGCCGGGCGAGGGGCGTTGAGCGTGGGAACGAAGAACGTCGAGGCAAGGTGGGACGCGAACGGCGGACAGGCCGAAGTCGAAGTGCCGGTTGACGCGAGGCCGTGGGACGAATTCGCGCCGAATCTGACCGGGTTGACGGTGAAACTCGGGGACTCTGAACGCACCGTGCGCTTCGGCCTGCGTGAGTTCGGGGCAAAGGGAACCCAATTCACGATGAACAACCGTCCAGTGTTTTTGCGCGGCACGTTGGAATGCTCGATCTGGCCGCTGACCGGGTATCCGCCAACGGATCCGACGGCATGGCATCGGATTTACAAGATCATGAAATCCTACGGCTTGAACCACATTCGCTTCCATTCGTGGTGTCCGCCGGAGGCGGCGTTCGCGGCGGCGGATGAGGAAGGCATTATGGTCCAGACCGAAGGGCCGATGGCGAACGTTGACGCTGGGCTGGATCCGGTGCGCGACGCGTTCGTCGAAGCGGAGTTCAAGCGGATCGTGGACACCTATGGCAACCATCCGTCGTTCTGCATGGTGACGCTCGGCAACGAATACGGCGGGAAAATGGATTTGCTGACGCGATGGGTGGAGATGCTGCGCCAGCGCGACCCTCGCCATCTTTACTCGTCGGCATCGAATAACGGCAAGATGACGGCCAACCGCCAGTTTACCGAGGGTTTCTTCGGGCGTGGCGTTCATGGCCCCGGCACAGCCAACGACGTTCGGCGGGCGATCGAGCACGAGGACCGTCCGCCGGTGGGCCACGAGATCGGCCAGTGGATGTATTGGCCCGACACCAACGAGATCAAGAAATGGACCGGGGTGATGGCGTTGAAAAATTATGAGATGATCCGCGACGATCTCGCCAGGAAGCATCTGCTCGATCTCGAACCGCAGTTCGTGCAGGCGAGCGGCAAGTTCGCCACGCTGCTCTACAAGGAGGAGATCGAACTGTTGCTGCGCACGCCCGGCTTCGCGGGCTTTTCGTTGCTCGACCTGCACGATTACCCGACACAAGGCACGGCGCTGGTCGGGCCTCTGGATGCGTTCTGGGACTCGAAGGGTTTTATCACGCCGGAGGCATATCGGCGGTTCTGCGGGGCGACGGTGCCGCTGTTGCGAATGCCGAAGCGCACCTACACAGCCGATGAACCGTTCGAGGCGACGGTGGACGTGGCGCATTATGGCATCGCCGACATCGCCAACGCGAAGCCGGCTTGGACAATCAAGGATGACCAAGGCCGGAAAATCGCTGGTGGAGCATTGCCGGAGCAGAAGGTCCCGACCGGCAAACTGTCTTTTCTCGGGGCAATCAAGACGTCGCTGGAAAAAGCGGGCGCGCCGTGCAAGCTCACGGTGACGGTCACGCTCAGTGAATATTCCAACGACTGGGAGATTTGGGTGTATCCGGCCAACGACGTCCCGAAACCATCGGCCGATGTGGTCGTGTGCGAGAAGTGGGATGCGGCAAAGGCGGCACTGGGCGAAGGGAAGAAAGTGGTGTTTTTTCCAAAATCAACCGATGCGGCCTACTCGATGAACGGCAGTTTTTTGCCGGTGTTCTGGAGCCCGGTCTGGTTTCCCAGCCAGAAACCGAACACGATGGGGTTGCTCTGCGATCCGAAACACCCGCTCTTCGCGCAGTTCCCGACGGACATGCACAGCAACTGGCAATGGTATGAACTCATGCAGCGCTCGCGCCTGTTCATCCTCGACGACACGCCAGCGGATTTCCGGCCGACATTGCAGGTGATTGACAACTTCGAGCGCAACCACAAACTCGGCGTCGTGTTCGAGGGCCGCGTTGGCGCGGGGCAAATGCTCGTCTGCGGCTTCGACCTGCCCACCATGGCAAAGGAGCCCGCCGCCCGGCAGTTGCTCACGAGCCTCTACCATTACGCCGGTTCGCCGGCATTCAAACCGGCACAGGAACTCAGCGGCGGGTTGATGGAAAAAATGTTTGCGAACAAACTCCAGGAACTTCACGCGCAAATCCGGGCCGACAGCCAGCATCCCAACTATGTCGCCGCCAATGCAATTGACGGCGACCCGAGAACGATTTGGCATACGCCGTGGAACGAACCGGTGCCGAAATTCCCTCACGAACTCGTCATCGAATTGCCGAAACCGGTGAAGATAACCGGCATCACCTGTCTGCCCCGCCAAGACGGACCCCAGAACGGCTGGATCAAGGATTATGCCGTCCACATCAGCACCGACGGCAAGGACTGGGGGCAGCCGGTGGCGAAGGGCGCGTTCAAGCGCGACGCCAACCTGCACACCGTCAAGTTTGAAAAGCCGGTCCAGACGCGCTTCCTGAAATTTGTCGCGCTCGACGGTTTTGACGCGTCAAAAAAACCCTGCGCCTCGCTGGCGGAACTCAGCCTGATTTTTGCCGACTCGAGCGCGGCCTCTCTGTCGTCATATGGCAAAACTGCGGAAACCAAAACCGCTCCCTCCGCTCCGATTCTGCTCGGCGCCCCTGGAGGCGCTATGCAGGTTGCCATCAATCCTGATAACGGCGTCATTGCCTCGAATGAAAGATGGGGTGGAATAGGAACTCTTTAGATAGACGAACGGATCAGAAACGTAGAGTTGAAAGCTTTGTAACAACCCGAATGAGAACCCAAAAGGAGTTGCGATGAAACCAAACGCACCACTGATCCTCGCCGCCCTGCCGCTGGCGGCGCTGCACGCTGGTAATAATGCTTGGGCTTTGGACCGCGAGGACAGCAAACGTGAGACGAATCGGCTCCGGGCCTCGTATACGTTCGAAAATCCGGCAGAACTTATATTCTTCAAGGCGAAAGATGCAAAGATCCTATCGCTGGATTCCTCCGATCCCATTTCGGGAAGCACCTCGCTGCGCATTGATGCCATGGCGGCCCGCGACGGAGATTTCAACGATGTGCAGCTCTGCGCCAAAGTGGCGCCACTGAAACCCGATACGATATACCACATCCGCTTTTCCTACCGGGTTCTTCAATGCGAAGGGGGCACGGCGCAGTTCCAGGTGGCAAGCCCGACACTCCCTGACTGGCTCGCGTCGCGCGGAGTGGAGAATTTGAGGACGAGGCCCGGCAAAACCGAAATTTTTGACCGGATCGTCGTCACGGACGAGGCGTCCAATTATCAGATCAAGCTGTCAATCCGAGGCAGGCTTCGCCTCCTGCTCGATGACATTACATTTGAAGAGCCTGTCGTGAACGAAGAAAGCCTGCGCTCCCCGGCCCTCCTGTGGCCGCGAAACCACGCGGAGTGTGTTCAGGGAACCGTTGAGCTGGGGATTACCTGGGATAAGACTCCGGCGCGGGAATATGCCATCGAACTCTCAAGGACCGATGATTTTTCGGATCCGCGAAAGCTTGCGATCTGGGCCGCCGATCATACCGCCAGGGACTATTGCAATAAGGGCGTCAATCTTTCAAACGCCCTCACCGGATTTTTGCCCGAAGATTTCGGCGAGGGGCTCTGGTATTGGCGGGGAAAGGCTAACTTGCCCGGGGCCGCCTGGAGTCCGCCAAGCCAGTTTACAATCAGGAAAGCTTCCGCACCGGTTTCCCGCGTGAGGAAGATCGGGAATGAGAATCCGGCAATTGTTTTTCCGTTCAATCGAAACGCGAAAAAGATGAGCTTGCAGGAGTCGATAGCGGCGCAGGTTTCCTTGATCCCCGAAACAATCCGTCCAAACTTTATATTGTTTTCCCATGCCGGATGGGCGGGAGAGATCCACGAATGGTGGCCGGAGTTCATGGCGGAGACCCGGAAACTGGGGGTGGCCATCATTGGCGAATCCAAGGAATTCATTCCCGTCTCGGCCATCGAAGAGTGGTTTCGGTCAAATCCGCAATTGATCGGGTGGGAGGTCCCCGAGTTCTTCCGGTACATGGAGGAAAAACCGAGGGAGTTTCATAACCGGCTTGAGTGGCTCGCGCGCCTGCTCAAGGCTGCGCAGGCCCACGGGCGCTATGTGTTGCTGGCGGACAACAATAATTACAACCAGAGCCTGCAACTGCTCCATTCCCAACCCGCGACTGTCCGGGTCTTTCGCCAATATGCCGATAACCTTGTTCTCCTGTGGAAAGGAAACGCGACCACCTCTTTCTCCGTCGAATCCCAATTCCTCGGGAGCTGGCTTGCCGGGTGCGCAACCGGGTGGGGAAGCCACAACGAGCCATGGTATTGGGCTTCCAGCGGTTATGGTGACATCGGTGAGAATCTGTTCACCAAAAAGAAGTCCAACGCCGGCATGGCTCTGTTCCCTGAGCCGATCGCCGCAATCATGTGGCTCATTGCGGCCTCGGCTGGGGGATCGTGCTTTGACTCCGAGTTCGGCGTTTTTTTCAACCAGGGAGATGATGTTCTTCCCGTGGCGCGTGACTATATGCTGCCCCTGTTCCAGGCGCTGGTGGATTTCAAGGCCATTCCCACACGCCAACAGGTCCTAAATTCCATGCAGGCATGTTATCAGCCTCGTCCGGAAGAATGCCGCGCATTTCCAGGCAATGACCATCGTCGCGCAAAATATCAGATTTTCAGCAACTGGGCGAACATCTACGAGACCGCCTACGGGATGACTTACTTTAACGAGTTCATCCCAAAGATTCCCGGGGTCACGCTGATTCCTCACCTGCCATCCGGACTTGCGGCTGAAAAAGAGTTTTCAGACAAGCTCATCATGGCCGATACGGCCGCGGACATGCAAACGCTGACCAAGCATTTCGCGTCTTATCTCAACAACCCGGACATCCAAGGCAAAAACATGTATTGCGTCAGGGTTGGCGACGCGATCTTTGCCTGCAATGGATCGGAAAACGGCGATCAGGAAGGATACGCCATCGTGAAACTGGCCGAACCGTTCCGGGAGATGAGCCTGCGCTTCCCACCCTGTTCATATCTGGTGGCGGTTCAGCGCGAAGGCATACTGCGGATTCATTGCAATGGCTGGCGCAAACGGGAAAACATCCAGATCGGCAATAACAGCTTATTCAATCCCACCCGGCGGGTTGAAAGAACCTCGCAAATCAGACTTCTCGGCGCGGGGCTGCTCCGCTGTGTCTCCTACACCAATCAGGCCGCAACCATGGATGAGGATGGCCTGGGCATGCGATTTACAATCGATCATTCCAAAACCTACTTCGAAGCAAAAATCATCTCCAAAACCCCACAGTCAGGAAAGTAGCTCAATGAGTATAAAGATATGAACAAACTCGCAATTCTGCTTTTCGCCGCGTTGCTGCTGGCGCCAGTGAACAGGCTGGATGCCGCCGATGCGCCGGAATGCTGGACAGCAGCAAAGGCTAACGAATGGTATGCCGCGCAACCCTGGCTGGTGGGGTGTAACTTCCTGCCGAGCACGGCGGTCAACGATGTGGAGATGTGGCAGGCGGAATCCTTCGACGCCGCGACGATCGAGCGGGAACTGGGCTGGGCGCACGATCTCGGCTTCAACACGGTGCGCGTGTTCCTCAACTACGTCGTCTGGGAAGCCGATGCCGACGGACTGAAGAAACGGTTCGACCGGTTCCTTGCCATCGCCAACAAATTCGGCATTCGGGCGATGCCGACTCTCTTCGACGATTGCAACTTCGGCGGGCGCACGGCGGCCATCGGCAAACAGCCGGATCCCGTTCCCGGCGTCCATAACAGCCGATGGGTGTCGAGTCCGCCGCGGGCGATGGCGGTGGACTGCGCGGCCTGGGGTCCCTTGGAGAAATACGTGAAAGACATGGTCGGCGCCTTCGCGTCAGACCGACGCGTGCTCGCCTGGGAACTCTACAACGAGCCAAGTGCTTCGCTGCCTCTGGTGGAGGCCGCGTTCCGGTGGGCGAGAGAAGCCAAACCGTCCCAGCCCGTCGCGACCACGATTTGGAGCAACGCGGAAATGCGAAAACGCATCATCGAACTTTCCGACGTTCTCTGCTTTCACAACTATGGACCGCTTCCGGGCGTGAAAGCCGAGGTCGCGAGCCTGCTCGTCCACGGACGGCCCGTCCTCTGCACCGAGTGGATGGCGCGCACTTTAGGCAGCCGGTTCGATACGCACCTGCCGTTTTTCAAAGAGAACAAAATCGCCTGCTGGAACTGGGGCTTTGTTGCGGGGCGCATGCAGACCTATATCCCGCAGGGCCGCAAGCCCGGCATGCCCGAGCCTGCGCAGTGGTTTCACGACATCCTGCGCAAGGACGGCACGCCTTACGACGCGCAGGAGGTGCAGGTCATCAAAGCCGCCACGGGCAAGCTGCCCGCCAGTGCGCTGCTCCAGCGAGAGCTGCTGGTGCCGACGGTGGAAAAGTCCGCCGCGTTGTTGCGCTGGACGCTGGAGCAACCGCGCGCCGATTGTCCGTTCCAGAAATCCGATGCGCTCGCCGGTGTCAGCTTTACTGGCCGGCATGCCGAATACACCGACGCCGACACGTGGTATCCGTCGTGGGCCAGCGACGGAAAAATGTATTCGCCATGGACTGATGGTTCGGTCAACGGTCTGCGCTCCTCTTCCGGTGGCGCGAACGCCACCACCGGTTTCGCGACGATCCTCGGCGACGATCCGCTTAAGCTTCAGGTGGTTGACCAGGGCGTTTACAAATCCGATCCGTCGCCATACGCTGGCCGGTACCCGTGCGGTTCTCTGGTTTATAATGGCATCTGGTATTACGGTACCTACTGCCTGCATCCTTCAGGCTGCGTGAACCACGATGGCACGACCTATAACTGGCCGTGGCTCGGGCCGTTCGTGGGTTTCCGTTACTCGACCGACTTTGGCGCGACATGGACGCAGACGCCTTGCACGCCGGAAAAGCCGTTGTTTGGCGAGCAGGCGCTGAAGGGTGAGCCGGTAAAGATCGGGACCCCGCATTTCGTGGACTTCGGCAAGAATCTCGAGCACTCACCCGACGGCAAGGCGTACCTGGTTGCCCACGGCGCGAGTGACGGCGTGAATCGCCGGTTCGGCTACAACAGTTGGATTACGGGCGACGAGATTTACCTCGCGCGCGTCACGCCGGGCATCGGGAACATGAACGACGTGTCGAAGTATGAGTTCTTCGACGGTACCGGGTGGACGAAGGATTTCTCAAAAATCAAACCCATCGCCGCATGGCGCGACCACATGGGTTGCGTGACGATGACCTACAATGCGCCTTTAAAGAAATACCTGATGTGCGTCACCGACGGCGGCAACACGGCAGGCTACTTCAGCACCTACATCCTGGAATCCAACGGCATAGCCGGACCATTCAGGCTGGCGCAATATCTACACCACTTCGGTGAGCAGGCGTACTTCGTCAACATCCCCTCGAAATTTATCAGCCCGGACGGTCGGACGCTCTGGCTCTGTTATGCCGCCAATTTCGCGGCGAATTGGAACGGGCTGAAGATCCGCTCCAACCCGCCCGGCAGCCGTTACGGAATGTGCCTGCAAGAAATCAAACTGCACAGCCCGAACGCCCCGGCACAAACCGGCGGTTTCAACCTTTCCGAAATCCGTGTCCGGGACCCATTCATCCTCGCCGACCAGTCTTCCAAAACGTATTACCTGTATGCGCAATCCGGGAACCGGCAGAATAACGACGGGCTGGGACTTGGGGTGGAGGTTTACTCCAGCAAGGACCTGGTGACATGGAGCGCGCCGGTGCTGGCATTCGAGCGGCCGAAGTCCGGCTTCTGGGGCGGCTCCCTAATCTGGGCGCCGGAAGTGCATCAATTCGGAAAAAGCTATTTCATGTTTGCCACGTTTCCGGGGCGCAAGGGGGGACGCGGCACTCAGATTTTGCGGGCCGACCGTCCCGAGGGTCCCTTCCAGATTCTTGGTGAAACGGCGAATACACCGCCGGAGCAACAGTGTTTGGATGGCACGCCGTGGATTGATGAGGACGGAACGCACTGGTTGGTTTATTGCAACGAGTGGTCTTCGATAAAAGACGGGACGGTCCGCGCGGTGCCGATGACAGACGATTGGACCGCGAGAAAAGGCGAGTCGCTCCTGCTGTTTCATGCCTCGGAAGCGCCGTGGGTGCGACCTCTCCGTCCGGGTTGCTTTGTCACGGACGGCCCGTTTCTGCATCGGACCAAGCGGGGCAAACTGCTGATGATCTGGTCAAGCTTTCGCAAGGGCGGCGATTATGCGGTGGGCGTGGCGGAATCGGTGAGCGGTTCGGTGAAGGGACCCTGGCGGCACTCGCCGGACGTGCTGTTCGGCAAGGACGGCGGGCATGGCATGATCTTTCGCGATTTTTCCGGGGACCTTCAGCTATGCCTTCACCAACCGAACGGTGGCAATCGCGAACGGGCGCATTTCTTCAAGCTCAATGAGGACGGGGGTCGTCTGGTGCTGGCGGGCGAACCCTGAGATTTCCAATAAATGAAAGGAAAAGAACAAATGGAAAAGATAACAACCCTAATCCTCGTTGCCTTGCTCCTGGCGCCGCTGGCCGCGCTGCATGCCGTGGACAACGACGGTATGCTCGCAACTGCTGGCGGAACCGCGGCATTGCAAAAGGTGGAGGCGAATCGGACCGCCGAAATCTCGCTGGTGTCCGAGAAATCCTACCAGAACGCGTTCATGGACGTGGAACTTGACGCGATCATTACGAAACCCGATGGGACGCAACTCCGGGTGCCGGCGTTCTGGGCCGGCGGCAACCGTTGGTGTTTTCGCTACGCATCGGCGATGCCGGGCATGCACACATGGAGGAGCGAGTGCTCCGATAAGAATAACCCAAAGCTTCACGGCCTTGCCGGGACAATCGAGGTGGTTGCGTATCATGGTGATAACGCGCTCTACCAGCACGGCCCGGTTCGAGTCGCCAAAGACCACCGCTATTTTGAACAGGCCGACGGCACGCCGTTCTTCTGGCTCGGCGACACTTGGTGGAAGAACCTGTGCAAGCGGATGACGTGGGAAGGGTTCCATGAACTAACCGCGGACCGCAAGGCCAAGGGATTCTCCGTGGTGCAGATTGTCTGCGGACCTTATCCCGACGAAAATTTCTTCCAGCCAAGCCTGGAGAATGAAGCCGGCCCGCCATACCTGGCGAAGGATATGAGTGTGATCAATCCGAAGTATTTTGAGTCCGCGGACAGGCGGATCAAACATCTCGTGGACTCCGGACTTGTGCCAGCGATTGTCGGCGCATGGGGGCGGGGTGATTGCGACAGCATGAAAGCTTTCGGGGCTGTCAATCTGAAGCGGCACTGGCGTTATCTGATCGCGCATTACGGAGCCTATCCGGTGGTCTGGATTCTGGCGGGTGAGATCCCGGATGGAACCAAGTGGGGGGATGGGCCATGGGCCGAGGTGGCCAGGTATGTGAGGGGGATTGATCCCTATCAGCATCCACTCACCTGCCATACGGCTCCAGGCAATGGGCGGCGCGGAAAGAGTGGCGACGTCAACGTCATTGACTACGATATGGTCGGTGGAAACCATAACGAAAGTGCCGCCATTGGGAACGGGAAGCTCGCCCTTGTCACCTCGGCCTGCGCGGCGAGGCCCGCCATGCCTGTGTTGTGCGGCGAAACGTGCTATGAAGGGCACATGCAGCAGGGGTTTGGGACTGTCCAGCGGCATGTGTTCTGGCGGAACATGCTGAGCGGAGCGGCGGGCCACACCTATGGCGCGGCGGGAGTCTGGCACGCTGGCATGGAGGGCGATCACGGGAACTGGGGCGCCTGGAGCAGACAGCCCTACGACTGGACGACTTGGAAGGAAGGGATGAATTATCCCGGCTCAACACAGTTGGGGATTGGCAAGAAACTGCTGGAGCAATACCCGTGGTGGCGTTTCGAGCCGCATCCGGAATGGGTCGAAGCGGGCTGTTTCGCCGCGGGCATCCCCGGCGAGGTGCGGTTTATCTACCTGCCGCGGCGCAATATCTACAACTGGAACGGCCCGGAGGTGAAGAACCTTGAGCCGGATGTGAACTGGCACGCCTACTACTTCGATCCGGCGACAGGCCGGAAGTTTGACCAGGGGATAATCAAGGCTACGGCGAAGGCGGGCGACAAGGACGCAAAACCGGTCAGCTTCAAAAAGAATGTTCCATCCCCGCAAGATTGGGTCCTCGTTTTTGAACGGGTCAAAGAAGCGACCCAACTGCATCCTCCAGCGGTGAAGCCGCAGGCATCTGTAACGATTAATACGGACGCCCCGTCGGTGGCCTACAGCCGGAAGGTGCCGCTGAAATAAACAGGGAGAGTTGATCACCCCATGAACAAACTTACAACTATGACAACAAACATTGCTCTCCTCGCCGCCCTGCTGCTGGCGCCGCCGGCCGCGCTCCACGCCGCCGGTGATCCAACGGCGAATCTGCATGCGATTGTGACGATCGCTACGGACGCGCCGTCCGTAGCCTACAGCAGGATGATTTTCGGCGGCTTTCTCGAACATTTCGACCGCCAGATTTACGGCGGGGTTTTCGAACCGGGCTCGGCGCTATCGGACACCAACGGATTCCGCACGGATGTTGTTGCTGCGTTGAAAGAGTTGAAAGTCCCCGTTGTCCGCTGGCCCGGCGGATGTTTTGTGAGCGGCTATCACTGGAAAACCGGCGTCGGGAAGAACCGCAAGCCGACGGATGACATGGCCTGGGGTGTCCGCGAGCCAAACACCTTCGGCACGGATGAGTTTGTCAAGCTCAGCCGGCTCATTGGCTGGCAACCCTATATCTGCAACAACGCGGGCAACGGCACCATCGAGGAGATGCGAAACTGGGTCGAATACTGCAACGGGAGCACCGGGAAGTTTGCGCAGTTGCGCAAGGACAACGGCTACACGGAGCCGCGGAATGTCAAAATCTGGAGCGTCGGCAACGAGAACTGGGGCCAGCATGAGATTGGCTACAAGCCCATCGAGCAGTGGGCACCGCTGGTCCTTGAGGCAGCCAAGGCGATGAAGACCGCCGATCCACACATTCAACTGTCCGCCGCCGCGTTGCCATCAAAGGCATGGACACTGCCCCTGCTGAAAATAGCCGGCCAGTATCTCGATTACATCTCAATCCACAGCTATTGGCTGCCTCTCTGGCAAAAAAACGACATGCCCGACTACCTGACGTGCATCATGCAGTCTGAAGCCCCCGAGAAGTCCATTGCCAATTTCATCGGCGTGCTGGAAGAATCCGGATACCGCAGCCGGATCAAGATCGCCTACGACGAATGGAATCTTCGTAGCTGGCATCATCCGGGCTTCCCGCGCAAAACAGTGCAGAACTATTCCGATCCCAAGGTCATGGAGCTGGTTGCGGCCCGGGCGAAGAGCGACTTCGCGATGCAATACACCATGGCGGACGCGCTGTTCTCCGCCTCGTTTTTCAATGCGTGCCTTCGTCACGCGGAAGATGTCGGGATGGCCAATATCGCCCCGATCGTGAACACGCGCGGCCCCCTGTTCGTGCATCCCAAGGGGATCGTCAAGCGCACCCATTTTCACATGATGGCCATGTATGCCAACGAACTGGAACCCCGCGTCGGCAAGCTGGTCATCCAGGCCGACAAACTCAGTCAAGGAACGAAATCGGTTCCAGTGGCCGATGCCATTGCCACCGTGGATGATTCGGGTAATCATTGGGCGGTCGCGCTGGTAAACCGCCACCCGGAGAAGAAACTGGCCTGTACCGTCACAATGAAGAACCGGTTGCTTGATGGCGAATACGCCGCAACCGTTCTTGCCGGTGATTCACCCGATGCTTTTAACGACATCGAACATCCCAATCGGGTCGCGCCTCGCAAGATGGCGCTAAGTTTCACGAATGGCGTAGGCTATCTGCCGGCCCATTCCCTCACCATTCTGAAGGTGCCGCTGAAGTAAACAGGGAGAGTTGATCGCCCCATGAACAAACTCACAACTATCAACACACACATCGATTTCCTCGCTGCCCTGCTGCTGGCGCCGCTGGCCGTGCTCCACGCCGCTGAGCCGCCAATGGTTGACACCAATCATCCGGTGATCCTGCGCGCTTCCGGCATGAAGCCTGATGCGCCGTCTGCGGTTGCGCCGCTCGACAGGCTTGGCGCCCATTCCGCGATGGAGGAGGCGTCCGCGCAGCGCGGGCTTTCGTTCCGCCCCTGGGACGGCCAGAATTTTCAGGACTACACTTGGATTTACGAGCAAGGCGCACCTATGTCGTTCCGTGTCCAGGCCGCCAGCGCGAAGGATTGCGCCCGAGCCGTGTTCAGCTTGTGGGATTGGTCCGGCAACATTGTTTACTCGAAAACTTACACCGCGTTTCCAGTTGACGACATCCTGACGCTGAAAGCGCAATGCCGCGGCGTCTGGCTTGTCACGTTCGACGCCTATGCCCACACGACGGCCGCTTCGATCAAAAGTCGGCTCGTCAAAAGCTTTGGTACGCCGGTTGATGCAACCTCCGCCCGCGCGCTCTGGCGCGAGACGAGCGACTATTTCATCGGCTCCTGTTTTTTCCCGCATCGTTACTATTGCTGGGGCATAGCGTGGGCGTTTAATAACCCGCCGTTCCCCAAGCTGGCGCCGGCGGAAGGGATTGACCGCCTCGTTGGCCTCGCCGCGCGTGCCGGAATCACGGTGCTGCGGACAGATGACATGATTCGTGATTCGAAAGCGCATGCGGAGGTTAGGGAAATCCTGCAACGCCATTCAATCCAAGAGGACCTCAAGGTGGGTCTGCCTGCCGATTGTTTCGTGGGCAAAACCTTGGAACCTAATCCGAAGGTGTTCGACCAGTGGAATGCGGATCTGGATTTGCTCATCAATGGGCTTCTGAAGCCCGTTAACACGAATGTTGCCTTTGTCGAGCTTGGCAACGAGCCCGCGCACGATGAGTTTTGGAGTGGTGGGCGCGAGCAATACCAGTGGCTGTTCAATTACGCTCAGAAGAAAATATACGCGTTAAATCCCGCGATGCCGGTGTTGCTTGGCGGAACCTGTCCGCCGGGCGCCAACCTGTCAGGTGAAAAACTGAAAGACCCGGTTGCCTACGAGAAGAAAAGGAAAGTGCAGGAGGATTGGTATCGCGGGTTTTATCATGACATGGCGGGGGCAGTGAACCTGTGGCCCTACCATGAGCATGCCAAGCTGGACTCCAACTCCGTTGCCTGGCGCGAGTGGGAGCGGGCTGAACTTTCCAAGGACGGGTTCGCCGGGACATACATCCAGACCGAAGGGGGCACGTGTGCCTGGCGGCCCGACCGGGAGGTGACAACCTGGCCAACCGTCCTCCAGAAGATTCTCTACAGTTGGTCGCGCGGCGAAAAAGGCTGGATGCAGTATGACCTTGCCGTCGAAACCGCCCCCAGCCGCTACAACAGTTCTGAGGGCTGGGCGATCATCCATGCGCACGATTTCACGCCGAAGTTCCAGTATGGCGCCTTGGCCGCCATAACGAGGACCCTGGCCGGCTGTTCGCTGGAGCGGACATTCGCCTGGGAACTGGCGGGGAAAGAAACGCCAACGCTGGCCGTGCTTTTCAAGCATCCCAAAGGCCGGATGGTGGCCTGGTTCGGTGACTCACAAACAGCCGTGCTACGCGTTCAATCAGACGCGGAGACAATAACTTTCATGGACCCGATGGGAAATGAAATTGAAACCCGTCCCGGCGGGGACGCGACACTCCGGTTCGAACCCTATCCGCAATACCTTTTGCTTGCCGGTGCAACGCATGCTGAAAGTGCCGGGAAGGAAGCTAATCTGGACAGCGGAGCCTCCAAGCAGCCGACGAAACAATGACTTGAATGAATCACGAAACAAAATGAACAAACTCACATCCCTCGCTCTTGCTGCCCTGGCTGCATTGGTCACGATGGCACACGCGCAGACCGGAACTCCGGCCCAGACAAACGCAAATCAGACGGCCACACCCGCAAAAAAGGTGGAGCCTGTTTTGGCTTGGCACAATCCAACCAATTGGGGCGTTGAAGGAAGAGGCTGGACGGAGGGGTTGGCCCGTTATTACGACCGGCTCCCGGCCAGGGCGGAAAAGACCGTTCCTCGTAGCGTTTGGGGGCTCAGCCGCGAGAGCGCCGGTATGAGCGTGCGGTTTGAAACCGACGCCCCCTATATTTATGTCCGCTACCGTCTCACCTCGACCAATCTGACCCATGGCTGGGAGGACTGCGCCAACATGACCTGCAGCGGAGTTGATCTCTATGCACAGGCGCCCGACCCCACCACCGGGAAACAAGTGTGGAGCTGGGTGGGGGGGAATAAGCCTAAAGCTAATATCGCCACCGAGCGCCTCGTCAATGGCCTGGCACCCGGAAAACGACAGTATGTGTTGAATCTGCCGGTCTATAACGGTGTCGAGTCGTTTGAAATTGGTGTACCACCCAACGCCACCTTTGCCGGTGTGCCGCCGCGCACGGCTTTGCCGATTGTATTCTACGGAACCTCCATCATGCAGGGTGGCGTCGCTTCGCGGCCGGGCCTGGCGATTACCGCGTTCGTCGGACGGCGGCTGGATCGCCCGACGGTCAATCTGGGATTTTGCGGCAGTGGGAAAATGGAAGCCTCGGTGGTTGATCTGTTGGCTGAGATCAAGGCGGCGGCTTATGTCATCGACTGCGTCCCCAACATGTGGGCGGATACGATCACCGAACGAACCGAACCGCTGGTCCGGCGGCTGCGCGAGGCGCATCCCGACACGCCCATCTTGCTGGTGGAACACCATGAATATCCGTCGCCGGAATCGTTGCTGCCCCGCGAAACCAGAAACATCCGGGAACGAAATGCCGCCTTGCGCGCCGCCTATGACCGGCTGGTCAAGGCTGGGGTGAAACATCTTTTCTATCTCCCCGGCCGCGACCTTATTGGCAATGACAGCGAAGGCACCGGGGACGGGGTGCATCCCAATGCCCTGGGAACATTCCGTTACGTAGAAGCCTACACAGCCGCACTAAAAAACATATTGCATTGAACCATGGTGAAATCACGATTACCCCGGCCACAAGCAAAAACATTTATATGAAACGAACCGCACTCCTAACCCTCGCCGCTTTGCTGTTTGTGCCGCTTCACGCCGCCACACTCAATGCCGCATCCGTCTCCAGTCCGAGCATTTTGGATCGTAATTCGCCCCCCACTCCCGTCATCGTCGCCCGCGATCTGAACCTGAATGCGAATGCTCCCGAGGGATTCCAATTGGTGACCCGCGAAGAGTGCGGGAGGCCGGGATTCCAGCCACACAAGCTCCGTGGCAGCGACCATGAGTTGAAGGCCGACCCTAAAGCGCCGGGCACGGTTCCGCCCTACCGGACATACAATACGGCCGACAACTGGGATCGGGCCGTCGTTTACCAGTTCGAAGGGCTCGATCCCCAGGTCCGCTACCGACTGCGCATCGGCCTGCCGCCGCAAAACGGGTGGTTCAATGTCATGGCCAACCGCCTGTTTCTCTATGTGCGGAAGGCGCCGGCTAAAGCGAGCAAGGAATGCACGGAAACTTTCCCCTCAAAAGAGGCGAAGCTTTTAGAGTTTGATATGCCGTCGGGGCTGGTGGAAAAGGGAAAACTCGAGTTGCGCGTCGCCAACCGGAACGGGTGGCCGGCTAATGTCTCCCTGATCGAGCTGTGGGCCGACCGGGAGGTCAAGCCTTTGCCGCCACTGTCACCGCCGCCACCGGCGGATTACCAGAAGCTGGCCGGGAGCGGCTGGAACCCCGTTCCGCTGGAGGGGCGGCGCTTCTTTTTCCTCACCTACGGCGACGTTGGCCAGCACCGCCCCGGCGGCCGCTCCGCCCGCTTTGCCGAGGAGGCCAAGGCCCAAGGGTTGCTCGACCCCGTTTGGGAGTGGCCGAGCTTCTCTCTGGCCGATACCTCCAAGCAGGACGGTGTTTACGAATGGGACTACCACAGTTCCGTGGAGGGGGAAACCAAGTTTGACTGCTATCAGTCGCGTCGGCAGTACTTCCTCTCACACCTGCTTCCGGCCAAAGCCGCCGGGAAGACTTTCACGTCCCTTACCGGCCACGGTTGGCTGGAGCCTTACGCAGCCGAGTGGGGGGCGGATATGCTCATGACCGAGTTTGGCGCCAACAGCCCTTGCGTGCAGGCCCGTATGGCGCTCTTGCGCGGCGCGGGCAGGCAATGGGGGATTCGCTATACCACCGACACCTCCCCGTGGTATGGCGGCATTACCTTCTATGAGTATGGCGAGGGGGAGAATGTCCCGCGCGGCGGGCATTCCTCCTGGTTCCAGGCCCGCACCTGGTATCTGAGCTGGCTGGGCGGCAGTCTCTTCGCCGAGCCCGAGGCGTGCCAGGTGTCCTTCTTCTATCGTCCGCCGGAGTGGCGGGGAAAGCATTACGCCGCGGGCTTTTCGATTCCCAAGGACGCACAGAAGGATAGTTACTTCAAGCTCTCGCCGACAGGAGAGCGGGCCAAGGAATTCCTCGCCGTCACCCACCGGCTCCCGGACATCGGCATCCCCTACACGCCGGTTGCCTTGATCATGGACCATTATGCGGGGACCCAAGTCCTGCCTAATTCCATGCAGGTCTGTCCCTGGTGGCGGCTCGAGCCGACAGCGGGCGACAGCGAGATCGGGCGCTTCCTGGATGAGGTCTATCCCAAGAGCATCATTTACGGGAAGGATCCTCTCAGCGAGTCCCGGATGATGGTCAACTCTCCCTACGGCGAGAGCTTCGACTTGCTGTTGAGCACCGTCAAACCCGACCTGCTGCGGCTCTATCCGGCGGCCGTCCTGCTCGGCGACCACCAGCTTGAGCCGGCGTTTCGCCAATGTCTTTTGGATTACCTTAAGGGTGGCGGGCACTTGGTTCTCAACCAGCGCCTGGCCGGCCAACTCGGACCCGACCTTGAGACGTTCCGCCAGACCGGGCGAGTCTGGGTGGAGGAGTTCACCCGCGATCCCGCCGCCGCGCGGGATCTCCTTGACCGGCTGACCCGGCTCTACCTGCCGGTCGAGGTCAAGGGCGACATTGAGTATACGCTGAACCGGACGCCGAAGGGGTGGATCGTGGGACTGCTGGAGAACAAAGGCGCATGGAAAGAGCCGGTGGGCCCGGTCGCCTTCAATGCGGCGATGTCGCCGACGGTCACCATCCGTCCCCGCCACGGCCAGCTCGCCACCGCCCGGGAGTGGGTCCAGGAAAAGGATGTCGGCGTGACGGATAACACCGTCAAGGTGCGGGTGCCGCCGGGGAGCGTCCGAATTGTCGAACTGACGGTGAAGTGAATGCTTGGCCAGGGAATAATCAAATGAAGAACTTACTCATTGCAACACTGTTATTGACCCGCTTCGCGCTGTCATCGTCTTTTGCAGGGGATGCGGCTCAGAGCCCCGATCTGCCCAATCTGCCCAGAGTGCTGATCATAGGAGATTCCATATCCATCGGGTATACTCCTTACGTCCAGCAGATGCTCAAAGGTAGAGCTGTTGTAACGCATAACAGCGGTAACGCAGGGCCGACGATACGGGGAACCGCCAATATCGAGCACTGGCTTGGCGCCACCAAATGGAATGTCATTCATTTCAACTGGGGGCTATGGGATATGTATGGATGGGAATACGCGAAAGAAGACCGGTCCCCCTCCATGTATGAGAAGAGGCTTGAGGGATTGGTTGTTCGTCTGGAGAAAACAGGTGCTAAACTGATTTGGGGCACCACCACACCTGTTTGTCCGGAACCGGAGGTGGGCATGCTCGAACGGTTCAAAAGCGAGATCAAAATTGCTCCGGCGACCGAGCAGCTATACTTGGATGCCGCTCTGCGGGTGATGATAAAACACAAGATCCAGGTAAATGATCTCCATGCTCTCATGTCTCTCGAATTGGGAAAATATGCCCTGGCGCCCAACAATGTCCACTATACAAAGGAGGGCTATGAGAAACTTGGCAGACGAGTTGCCGACACAATAGAAGAAAGCATAAGAGGCGAACTGCAACACTGTCCCGAAAGCGCCCGGATCACCGCCTCTCCCGGCGACACCACCTATTTCATCGATCCAGTCAAGGGGGATGATTCCAATCCCCTGGGAAAACCGTGGAAGAGTTTCCAAAAGATCAATGCCCTGAAACTGGCGCCCGGCGACACGGTGGTGATTGCGCCTGGCCGGCAGGAGGAAACCTTCAAGCCTTCGGGCGAAGGGACATTGCAAAAGCCGATACGAATCCGGTTTCTGCCCGGGGTTCATGTCATCGGATCGCAGCAGGTCATTCGGCTTCCCATGTTCGTTTCCAATTCGATGGGTTCCGAGGAGCCAAAGCCGATCGGGATCCTGCTGCAAAACATGCGGCACGTCCGGATTGAGGGAGGCGGGGTTGAAGGGCCTGGCAAGACCACGATCCTCTACGATGGCCGGATGGTGGAAGTCTTTAACGACCACTCGGAAGACGTCATCTATACCGGCCTGGTATTTGATCTCAAACGCCCGACCGTCTCGGAATTCCGGGTTTTGAAAGCCGGGGCAAACGACGCGGTTATCCAGGTGGCTGAAGGCTCCGATTATGCCGTGGAAAACGGCAAGTTCATTTGGAGGGGTGACTGGGGTTCGAGCGGGTGGGCCGCCCAAGAGGCGATTTCGGAGGAGGGGCGGTCTTGGCGGATCAAGGAGTCGCCGCTTGGCTGGAATGGGAAAGGGCAGTCGGATGCCACCGCCACCGATCTGGGCGGCCGCAAGGTTCGACTTGATTACGGCACCAAGGAGCCCGGCCTGCTTCAGAGTCACCAATACCAGTTTCGCAACGCAGTTCGGGACAGGGTTGGAGTTCATAACGCTCGCAGCAAGGACATCGTTTTCCGCGACTGTGATTTCTATGCGCTGACAGGGATGGGTTTCGTAAGCCAGTTCACGGAAAACATCACCTACCAGCGGTTGAATGTGGCCCCGCCCAAGGGAACTCTCCGCACCTGTACGGCTTGGGCTGATATCTTCCAGTTCTCCAATTGCAAAGGCGATATCCTGGTGGAGTCCTGCCGGCTCTCGGGAATGCAGGACGATGCCATCAACTGCCACGGGACCCACCTGCGGATCATCGGGAAAATCGGTGAGAACCAACTCCTGATGCGTTTCATGCATCGGGAGACCTACGGCTTCGCCGCTTTCCAGCCTGGCGATGAGGTCGCCGTCATTAGCCATTCCAACCTGCGCGAATACGACGGCAACCCGCGCCGCAAAGTGACTGCCGTGGAAAAGAAATCCGACAAGGAGTGGCTGCTGACCCTGGACGGCCCCGCCCCGACTTTTGAGAAGGACGATGTTCTCGACAACATCACCTGGTATCCCAACCTCACCGCCCGCAACAACCATATCAGTATGGATCCCGTTCGTGGCTTTCTGCTGACCACGCGCGGCAAAGTCGTGGTCGAGGGCAACACCTTCCACCGCTGCGCCATGGCCGCCATCCTGATCGAGGACGACGCCGAATTCTGGTTCGAGTCCGGTCCGGTGCGCGACATGCTGATCCGGGACAACACCTTTACCGGTTGTGGCATTTCGATCAATCCCCACACGAAATCCAGCAAGAGCGGGGAACCGGTGCATGAGAACATCCGGATCGTGGACAATGTCTTCGATGGCGCTGATGTATCGGCAAAAAATGTCAAAGGACTGACCGTGGCCGGCAACCGCTCCACCCAAGGCCCCCTCCAGGTTAAACTGGCGCCGTCCTGCACGGAGACGAAAGTGGAGGGGAACGGAACCGTGGCTGGATGTCTGGCTGGTGGCGCCATGGCGAAAGACGCGCCGGACGAACTGGTCCTGAACGGCAACGATTGGACTGTGGCCGCATTTGAGCCGGGACAAGGGGCATCCCTCAAGGCGTTCGCCGGGGGCTACCCGGCTCGGGATGCGGTGACTTCCATCGTTCCGGGCGATGTGCATTGGGACCTGGAGCGGGCGGGGAAACTCCCGCCCCTCTTTTATGGGGAGAATTCCAGGGAGCAAAACATCGGATGGGTCTGGAAAAAGGAATGGTGGTATCGCAAACATTTCAGCGTCCCGGCGGAATGGCAGGGGCGGGGCGTCAGACTCCAGTTCGGAGGGGTGGACTACGACTGCGCTGCCTGGCTCAACGGCCAGCCTCTGGGCCGGCACGAGGGGGCGTTCCTTCCCTTCGAGTTCGAGGTTTCAAAAGACCTTCGCTTCGGGGCGGAAAACACCCTGACGGTGCATGTGCATGAAATCCCTCCCGACGTGCTCAAGGGGAAAAGGCCGGTGTATTCGAAGTGCGAAAGCAACACTGGCTGGGATTTCAGCGCGAAAATCATTTCCATGGGGATTTGGAAGGATGTCAAGATGGTGGTTTCCGATGGGGCCACCCTTGCCAACCCCATGGTCTTCCCCAAGCTTTCGCCCCCTTATGATCGCGCGGATCTGCTGACCAAGGTGGAGGTCCGGGCGAGCAGCCCCCGGAACATTGAACTGCGTTACCGGGTGAGCCCGTTGGACGGCGGGGCACCCGCCGTGGTGGCTTCGAAGACAGTGGACGCCGGAACGGCTCCCCGGCAGATCGCGCTCACCATCGCACTTCCCAAACCCGAACTCTGGTGGCCCAACGGGTATGGCGCACAGCCGCTCTACAAACTTGAGATCTCCGTCTGCGAACCGGGCGGCGCCCGGGCATTGCACAACGTCAGGACTGTTTTCGGCGTGCGTGACCTCAAGATGCTGTCCAACCCGATGGCGGAAGGGTTCGATGACTACTTTGACTATGGCAAGGGCAAGGCCGTCAAGATGCCCGATCCGATGCCCGACCTGCGTTACCTGATCCAGATCAATGGCCGCAAGATTTTCGCGCGCGGTTCGAACTGGGTTCCCGCGGATGTGCTGCCCGGCCGGCCGGACCGGTCGTTCTACGAGCACCTTGTCCGTTCCGCCGCCGAGGCGAATTTCAACCTCCTCCGACTCTGGGGCGGCGGGGTGTTCGAGACGCCGGATTTCTATGAGTTGTGCGATCGCCACGGCATTCTGCTCTTCCAGGAGTTCTTCTGCGGCGGGAGCCGTTTGAGGCCGCCTGAGACGGACGAGGGCCTTGCCGTTGCCGCCCGGGAAACCCGTGAGCTGTTGCCGCTGATGGTCAACCATCCTTCCATTGTCCGCTACTGCGGCGGCAACGAAATGTATCTGGACCAGAACAACAGCCGCCAGATGGCCCAACTACGGGCCATCTGCAACGAGGTGGACCCCACCCGCCCCTTCCACGATCCCGACCCGGTTTTGGTGACCCAACGCCACGGCGAATACGACTACCAGTATCCCCGACATTACTTTATGTATGGCCGCGGAGAGTTCAGGTTCAGCGGGCCGCTGAATCCCTGCGAATGGACCGAATATGGCGTCGGGGGCCTTTCCGCCGTCGAAACCTTGAAGGCGATCATCCCGCCGGATGCCCTCTGGCCCCTGGACAATGGTAACCCAGTCTGGCGTTATCACAAGGGCTTCAAGGCGGCGATCACTGATGAGCAATGGGCCGGGCTTGACGGCTGCGAAAGCCTGTTTGGCGTCAACCTGCCTGACTTGGATACCGTCGTGCGGTGCAACCAGTATATGCAGGCGGAGGGGCTCCGCTACGCCTGCCAGGCGATGCGCCGGTTCCGCTGGCACCGCAGCGCCTGCGCCACCTGGTCCTACAACGAACCTTGGCCCAACGCCGCCCAGGGCTGTGTCCTCGACTACTTCGGGCGCCGCAAGGCAGGCTATTATGCCATGAAGCAGGCGTATGCCCCGGTGGATGTCATGGCGACCTACGAAACGTTGCAGGTCGAAAACCCCGGCAGTTGGGCTCCCGGCTTTAAATTGTGGGGACGGAGCACTCGTTTCCCGGTTGAACTGTGGGCCGTGAACGACCATGCGGAAAGCCTGGCCGGATTCCGTTGCCGCTGCCGGATATTCGACCTGCAAGGCAAAGTGTGGGTTGACAAAACGATCGCCGCTGAAGTCCCGGCGGAAGGGTGCCTGAAACTGGGAGGTATTGACTGGATCCCGCCTTTTGCCATGAACGGCAACATGGCCCTGCTTTGGCTCGAGCTTTCGAATCCTGCCGGGAAGGTTGTCGCCAGGAACTTCTATCCCTTCGGGGTGGCGCTTCCGGGCGCGACCCTGCCGGGCCCGTTGGCGCGCATGCTCAAAGCGCCGCAGACCACGCTTGCGGCCAGCGTCTCCGGCCTGACGGTCGGGAAAAACGGTGAAAAATATTTCGCGCTGGAAATCAAAAACGCCGGGGCGGCTCCGGCTCTTGTCGTGAGCATCGACGAGCCGGCGGCCGCTGAAACCCTGGCCAACACCTATCCCGCCAGCCGCAACCACTCCTGGTTCGAAAATAATTACTTCCTTGTTCCACCCGGCGAAACGCGCTCCATAAGCGTCTCACTGCCCGCCGGAATCTCCACCCCGCTCCGTGTCAAGGCGTGGAACTCCGATGCGGTGGAGGCGGCTTTTCCAAGCACGACAAAATGAAAAAACTCACATCCTTCACTCTCGCCGCCCTGCTGCTGACGCCGCTGGCCGCGGTCCCGGCTGCCGATGCTCCGGCCATCCCACCTGCTGAAGGAGTCTTGCAGTATGTCAATATCTTGCAGGGGACGGACAATATTGATTATGGCTTCAGCCATGGCAACACCTTGCCGCTGGTGGGCACGCCATGGGGCATGACTGATTGGTCGCCGCAGACAGGTGGGGACAACAATTCACGATGGTATTTCAAATACCTGGATCGTAAAATCGTGGGTTTCCGGGCCACCCATCAGCCAAGCCCGTGGATGGGAGACTACGGCAACGTCATGGTTCTGCCGCAGACAGGGACACTGGTCGTGGACTCCAAGGGCCGCGCGAGTGACTATGATCCGACGACGGGTGTCTGGCGTCCCGACTATCTGCGAATCGTCCTGCCCCGGTATGGCATCACGACGGAGCTGACAGCTTCGGAACGCTGTGGCGTCTTTCGCATGACGTTCAAGGATGCGCAGGAGGGCCGCCTGTTGATCGATCCAGCCGGGGACTGCTCGTCCGTCGCAATCGTCGAGCGGCGCTTCCAGGGCGTCTCCATAGTGCATGCGAGCCCGGCACCCGGGAATTATGCCACCTATTTCGTCGGCGAGCTTGACCGCGAGATCATCCGCTCCGGGACTTATTCCAAGGATGTCCCCAGGGACAAGAACGGGAAGGTGACGGGGAAGGCGGGCGTGGGTGGCTATGTCGAGTTCGACACCGCCGGGAACCCCGTAGTCGAAGTCCGCATCGCCACCTCCCATATCAGCCTTGAACAGGCGGCAAGGAACCTTGAGGCCGAGACGCGGGGCGGATTCGAAGCCGTCCGGGCGCGAACTGCGGCTGGTTGGGAGGATCGCCTCAACCGCATCGAGATGGATGGCACGGAAGAGCAACGCAAGACCTTCTACACCTGCCTCTACAGGGCGTTGAAATTCCCACACCGGTTCCACGAGGTGGACGCTGGCGGCAAGAACATCCACTTCAGCCCCTGGGACGGCAAAGTGCATGAGGGCGTCTGCTATGTGGATTCAGGCTTGTGGGACACGTTCCGCAGCCTCTTCCCGTTCTACTCCATCGTGTATCCGGACCAGCTTGGCGAGATTGTCGAGGGTTGGCTCAACGCCTACCGGGAAGGCGGACGGCTTCCTCAATGGCCCAGTCCGGGCGGATTCGGGGGAATGATCGGGACGCATGCCGACGCCATGATCGCCGACGCCATGGTCAAAGGAATCCGCGGTTTCGACTCGCCGACCGCTTACGCTGCCCTCCGGAAGGATGCTTACGGTGTGCGATCCAAAGAGTATTACACTATTGGCTACGCCCCTGGCAGGGTTTCCGAAACGCTGGATTGGGCCTACGACGACTGGTGCGTCGCCCAAGTGGCCAAACTGCTCGGCAAGGACGACGACTACAATGAACTCATGGCGCGTTCACAGAACTACCGCAAACTTTGGGATCCCGCGGTCGGCTTCATGCGCGGCAAGAAGGCCGACGGCGCCTGGGACAATGCGAAGTTCGACGAGTTCGCCTGGGGCGGCGCATACACCGAAGGCGGCCCTTGGCAGTCGAGCTGGGCTGTCCAGCATGACATTGCCGGGTTGGCGGATCTACTCGGTGGTAGGGACGCACTGGCCAAAAAACTGGACAAGATGCTCAGCTTGGAGCCTGTCTACCATGAAGGCGGTTATCGCTGCACGACCCACGAGATGGTGGAGATGAAGACGTTGGATATGGGGCAGTTGGCGATGAGCAACCAGCCCTCCTTCCACCATCCCTATATGTATGCCAGCGCTGGCCAGCCCTGGAAAACGGAGGCGCTGACACGGAAGATCTGCGCCGAGAAAATTAATGCCGGCCCGAAGGGCTATCCCGGCGACGAGGATAATGGCTCCATGGCGAGTTGGTATGTGCTGAGCGCGCTGGGTTTCTACCCGCTGACGCCAGGGCATCCGACCTATGTGCTGACCAGCCCCGCCCTGACGAAAGCCACCCTCCATCTGCCGGGCGGCAAGACATTTGTGATTTCGGCCCCGGGCAACAACGCAAAGGGCCGTCTATGTCCAGAAACGGACCATCAACGGGAAGGAAGACACCAAAACCTGGATTTCGCACGAGACGATCATTTCCGGCGGGACCATGACCGTTGAACTGGGGGACAAACCCCATGAGCGAACCGTCAAAGAGGATGAGTTGCCGTACTCGGCAAGTGGGAAATAGACACAACAAACCATTGAGAGAAAACCGCAATGAAGTTCAAAGAAACAAACACAACAAACCATAGAGAAGAAACTGCAATGAAGTTCAAAACAGCCCCTATATTCCTGGCCTTTCTCGTCCTGGGTTGCCTTGCCCCGGCGCTGGCGGCGACTGAACCCGCTCTGCCGGCCTGGGCCATCGGGCCATTTACCCGCGTCCAGGATGGCCATCCAGTCATCAGTCCCAATACCAATTCAGTTTTTGACTGTCCGTTGAGCAAGGCGCCGGTGCATTGGGAAAAAGCCTGGGTCTATAATCCCGCCGCCGTGGTCAAGGACGGGAAGATCATCGTGCTCTACCGCGCCCAGCAAGGTCCCGGAAATTCCTGTTCCCGCATCGGCTATGCCGAGAGCGAGGATGGCATCCATTTCAAGACTGATCCAACCCCGGTGCTGTTCCCGGCGGAGGACTCTCAGAAAGAATGGGAATGGTCAGGCAGCGACCGGTTAGGCGGATGCGAAGACCCCCGGCTGGCCGCATCGCCGGACGGATTTTATGTGATGACTTACACCCAGTATTCCGGCCACAACTTTCGCCTGGGCCTGGCTACTTCGAAAGACTTGAAAACTTGGACCAAGCAGGGCGCTGCCTTTGTCGGCACAAAGTATGAGAACAAATCGTTCAAATCCGCCGCCATCGTGCATGAAGTCAAGGACGGACGGCTGGTGGCGGCCAAAATCAACGGCAAATATTGGATGTATTTCAACATCTGTGGCGGGTTGCCGGCCACCTCGGACGACCTGATCCATTGGACGCCGCTGGAAAACGGGAAAGGCGGATTGCTCTCAACCATGCCCGGGCGCAAAGGATTTTTCGACAGCGCTCTCGACGAAATCGGCCCGCAAGCCGTGCTTACCTCGAAAGGCATTGTTGTCTTCTATAACGGGATGAATTCGACCAAGGATGATTCTCGTGATCCTTCCATCGCGCGGGGAATTTACAGCGGCGGACAGGCCTTGTTCGACCGGAATGATCCGACGCATCTGATCGCCCGCCTGGACAAGCCTTACATCAAACCCGAATTCCCCTGGGAAAAAACCGGCCTTTACAAGGATGGCACAACGTTCACCGAAGGTCTCGTGTTCTTCAAGAACCAGTGGTTCGTCTATTACGGCTGTGCGGACTCATTTGTCGGCGCAGCCATCAGCCCGGCCACGGCTGTATCTTCAGCAAGGCAGTAAAATGACAATCCGAATGAAACACAGGAGCACACTCACATACCTAATCCTCGTTGCCCTGCTGCTGGTGCCGCTGGCTGTGTTGCATACCTCCGAATTAAAACTCGTTGCCGTCCAAACTGATTTCGGCGCGTATTACACCCGCTTGAGTGCGGGACAGCCGTGGGAAGCTTTCGACCGCACCGGCAAGTATGCCGACATTGTGGTGCAGGTTCCCCGGGCAGGTGGCCAGCTCGTTTTCTGGCGGGGCAACAGCTATCTGCCGTTTTGGAAGACCGACAAGGGCCAGTGGGACCTTGCGGAAATCGTGGCCCGCAGCGGCGACGGCACCAAGCCCATGCCGGACAGGGTCAACGTCTATTCCCACGTCGAGATCATCGAGAACACGCCGGCGGCGGTGGTCATGCACTGGCGGTATCTGTCAAGCTTCACGGCCGGGAATCCCCATGGGAATGTAAGCCCGGACAACTTTGTGGATGAGGTGTTCACCATCAAGCCCGACGGCCGGGTGGAACGCATTATCAGGAGCGGGACGGACAAGATTGACGACTGGAACGATCCGTTGAACCGGACCATTCAGGCGTTGAAACTGAGCGCAGACGGTGTGGCCGAAATCAGCCGCACAGCGCCGCGGCATTCCGTGTTACAAGCCCGGGTGGAGGGCAATCCCGTAAAAAGCCCCGGGAGTGTCGCCCCTGCCATTTGGTTCAAGTTCGATGAGGGAGTGGGCGATGAAACGAAGGAAGATATTTCAAAGACCGTCTCATCGGTTTCCGGTCACAAGACGCTTTGGAAAAAAGGCGTTTCCTGCACGGCACTTGAGTTTGACGGTTATCATTCCGTGGTCTCTATTCCGGCCGCCAAGGCACCGGTGGTTTCCGGCGGCGATTTGACGCTGGAAGGATGGTTTGCCTTGGGCGCCTATCCTTGGAACTGGGCGCCCGTCGTGCAACAAGGCGACAATGACGGTTATTTTCTGGGAGTTGACAGCCACGGCTACCCCGGCTTCATGGTGAACGTGGACGGCGCGTGGCAGCAGCTCAGCGTTCCGAGCCAGCCGCCCTATACCGATGCCAACCATCTGGCACTGTTCCGGTGGTATCATGCGGCAGGCACCTACAACAAGAAGGACGGGATGATGCGGCTCTACATCAACGGGAAAGAGGTGGCCAGCAAACTGATCGGCAAGGGCGGCGTGCAAACAGTGACTGCCGATGTGCGGGTGGGCAAGGCTGGCATCAAGCGAGTAGCGACCGAAGGCACCCATGACACGCTTCCCAGCGAATTTGGCTTCGACGGGCTGATAGATGAAGTGAAGATTTACAATGTTGCTTTGGACGGTGGCCAGATTTCCGCTTCTTTTGCCGGCAATAATCCCGGCCCGGCGAACGTCGCCGCGCCCGATATGCAAAAACGCAGTTTTCCAGTGCCGACGACGGGCGGGAAGTTCAAGGCGATTTATACGCGCCTGCCGTATTACGAGACATGGGACAACCTCTGGCGCTTCGGTGACACTGCCGACGTGGTGGTGGGGTTCGACCAATCGCCTGTGAATTTCGTTTTCTGGCGGGGCGTCAACTACATCCCGATGCTGGTGAACGAGTCGAACCAATGGTTTACCCATGAGTTCAACGAGACGGGTTTTTCGGCCACTGCGCCGGGAGATTGTGAGCCGATGTCGGACAAAGAATGCCGACACTCGCACGTCAGGATTATTGAAAACACCGAGGCCCGCGTCGTGGTCCACTGGCGCTACTGCTTGGAGAACCCCGATTACCATTGGGCCAATTATGATGAAAACGGCTGGGGCGACATCGCCGACTGGTATTACTACATCTATCCCGACGGCGTGGCTTCCAAGGTCATGCGGTGTTATTCCTCAAAGCCTGATAGCTGGCATGAATGGGACGAACAGATTGTCGTCTTGGGCGAGGGACAGCATCCCGAAAGCGTGATCAACAAAAACCCGGTGATGACCCTGGTGGACGGTGCCGGCAAAGCCACCGATTATGACTGGAACCCGAACCCGCCCAAACCTCAATTCAAAGGGCAGATGATCCAGCAGATCCATCTGACCGGAAAGTATCATCCGTTTGCCATTCAGAATTTTTATGGTGGCGATGTTTACGCCAGCGAACGCACGTGGTATTCGGTGCTTCCTGTCTGGAACCACTGGCCGACATCGCAGATCAACTCTTCCGGACGGAACTCGACTTTCCCGGATCGGGCGGCGTCCAGTTCGATCTCGCATTTGTTCTGGCCGCTAAGCGCACAGCAGCGCGGCAATGTCCCCTTCCAGGAAAAAATCCTGATGGAAGGCATGACCGACCAGCCGGCAACCGCGCTGGTGAGTCTGGCCAAGTCATGGCTGCGGGCGCCGCCAATCGAAGCGCTTGCGGATTGCGGTGCCGCGGGCTACGAAGCCGGGCAACGCGCTTATGTCTTATGCGCCACCGGTCCGGCGCCCTATTTCCGCATAACGGCATCCGCCGAACACCCGATCGCCAATCTCTGCTTCGTGGTGCAGAACTGGAATTGTGAGGACGCCGCGCACCTGGAAATCAACTCGAAGCCCAAGTCCGCAGGTCCGGACTTTCGGCAGGGGATCGTGCGGGATACGAACAGCCGGCACGCGCTGGTGGTCTGGCTGCAAATGCAGGCCACAGAGCCAGTGACCTTCACCCTGCGCGGTGCCAAGCCGACACTGTAAAGGAAACATGGTGAACTGATGAAAATGACGAGCATGAATAAACTCACAACTATGAAAACAAACATTGCACTCCTCGTTGCCCTGCTGCTGGCGCCGCTGGCGCCGCTGCGCGCCGCCGATGCTCCGGGGTTTCATCAGGAATTCCCCGGGGTCAAGAGCGACCACTACGGTGCCGCGATCTACTCGGTGCCCATCGGCAAAGAGACCGCCAAGGTCATTTGTCCCGAGAAACCGGCGCCGGGCAGGCCGTGGGTGCTCGCGCCTTGGTATTATGACCAGCGCTCTCCCGTGTTGGCGAACATGTCCCGCACACAGATGGAACTTGTGAAGCGCGGGTTCCACATCGTCGTTTTCGGACTGGGCAACATCTTCGGCGCGCCGGACTCCATCGCGAAGTGGGATGACGTGTATCGGGAGATGACCGGAAAATACGGCCTGTCCAAGCACGTCGCGCTCATGGGCCTGAGCCGCGAGGGATTGTCCATCGCGCGCTGGGCCGCCGCCAACCCCGGCAAGGTCTCGTGCCTCTACATGGACAAAGGCGTGTGCGATTTCAAGAGCTGGCCCGGCGGCAAGCTCGGATTCGGCAAGGGAAGCCCCAAAGACTGGGCAAGCCTCATCCAACTCTATCACTTCAAGTCGGAAGCCGAAGCGCTGGCGTATGATCAGAACCCCGTTGATCTCGCGCCAAAGCTCGTTGCGGCCAAAGTCGCCATCCTCTACATCATGGGTGAAAAAGACGACGTCGTTCCCTATGCCGAGAACGGCGCGCGCATCGAGGAGCAATACAAAAAGCTCGGCGGCGAGTTCCAGTTGATCCGGCACGAGGGCGAAGGCCATTGGCCGCATGGATTGAAGGATCCGACCCCCGTTGTGGACTTCATCCAGAAGCACGCCCGTTAATCAACAAGGAGACAAATAGCATGAAGCCATTCACAACATTTGCCCTCGTCGCCCTGCTGCTGGCGCCGCTGGCGGCCCTCCGCGCCGCCGATGCACCGGCCGTCCCCCCGGCGGAAGGCGTCTTGCAGTATGTCAATATCTTGCAGGGGACGGATTCAGGCATTGCAGCCAACATCGAGGACCAGAGCCACGGTAATTGCCTGCCGCTGGTCAGCCCCCCCCTGGCGATGCTGGACTGGAGCCTGCAAACAAAAGGCAACGCCATGGACCGCGACTTCTTCCGTTATAAAAATCCGAGAGTGTTGGGGTTCAGGGCCACGCGCAAGCCGAGTCCCTTCCGGAGCGATTACGGTGCCTGCCTGATCACGCCGCAGAGCGGGCTGCTGGAGACGAATCCCGCCCGAATCGGATCGGCTTATGACCTGAACACGAGTGTCTTGAGGCCCGACTACATGCGGGTTGAAATGGCCGACAGCAAGATTGTGGCGGAATTGACGGCGTCCGAGCGGTGCGGCGTGATGCGCTTCACCTTCGCCAACGCCAAGGAAGGTCGCCTCCTGGTTGATCCCGGCGAAGCCTTCACGATCGAGGAGACGCACGGACGGACTTTCCGGGGGAAGACAGCCAAAGTGAAGACCTATTTTGTCGGAGTCCTCGACCGGGACATTACCCGCTCCGGATTCTATTCAAGCGGCGAAAGCGCCGCTGACGGCAAACAGCCCATGCACGCCGCCCGGACCGGCTCTTTTCTGGAGTTCGATGTGGCGCGGAACCCCGTGGTGGAGCTTCGTTTTGCGGAGTCGTTCATCAGCTTCGAGCAGGCGGAACAGAACCTTAAGGCCGAGACGCAGGCAGGGTTTGAGGCGGTCCAGGCGAGGACGGCGGCCCAGTGGCTTGGCTATCTGAACCGGATTTCGATCGAGGGGACGGAGGAGCAGAAGAAGACCTTCTACACCTGCCTCTACCGCGCGCTGAAGTATCCGCATCGCCTCCATGAGGTGAATGCGGAAGGCAAGACCGTGCATCAGAGCCCGTGGAATTGGAAACTGAACGACGGCGTGGCTTTCACCGACTCCGGACTTTGGGACACTTACCGGACCCAGTTCCCGTTGTTCTCCATCCTCTACCCGGAGCTTCTCGGTGAAATCGTCCAAGGCTGGGTGAACGCGTTCCAGGCGGCGGGCCGTTTGCCGCAGTGGCCGAATTACGGCGGGATCACCGGCATGCCCGGAACTCATGCCGACGCCATGATCGCCGACGCGATTGTCAAGGGCATCACCGGGTTTGACGTCAACAAGGCGTATGAGGCCATCCGCCACGATGCTTTCGACCCCAAGGTGCGGGCGGGGCAGGAGGATTACCTGAAGTTGGGGTATGTTCCTTACCGTAGTACGGAATACTGGGTTTCGACGACCCTTGACTATGCCTATGACGACTGGTGCGTGGCGCAGGTTGCCAAGCTCCTCGGCAAGGATGACGATTACAGGCAATTGATGGAGCGGGCGCAGAACTACCGCAAACTCTGGGATCCCGCAGTGGGGTTCATGCGCGGCAAGAAGGCCGACGGCGCTTGGGACAATGCGAAGTTCGACGAGTTCGCCTGGGGCGGCGCCTATTGCGAAGGCGGCCCGTGGCAGGCGAGTTGGGCTGTCCAGCATGACACAGCCGGGTTGGCGGATCTGCTCGGCGGCAGGGATGCGCTGGCCAAAAAACTGGACAAGATGGTCAGTTTGGAGCCGGTCTTCCATCCCCATGAAGACGGTTATCGCGGCATGATCCACGAGATGGTGGAGATGAAGACGTTGGACATGGGGCAGTTGGCGATGAGCAACCAGCCCGCCTTCCACCATCCATACATGTATTCCAGCGCAGGCCAGCCATGGAAAGCGGAGGCGCTGACGCGGAAGGTCTGCGGCGAGAAAATCAATGCCGGACCCAAGGGCTATCCCGGGGACGAGGATAATGGCTCCATGGGGAGCTGGTATGTGCTGAGCGCGCTGGGTTTCTATCCGATGACGCCCGGCCATCCGACCTATGTGCTGACTAGCCCCGCCCTGACGAAAGCCACCCTCCATCTGCCGGGCGGAAAGACATTTGTGGTTTCGGCTCCGGGCAACAACGCAAAGGCCGTTTACGTCCAGAAACGGATCATCAACGGGAAGGAAGACACCAAAACCTGGATTTCCCACGAGACCATCATTTCCGGCGGAACCATGACCGTTGAACTGAGCGACAAACCCCATGAGCGAACCGTCAAAGAGGATGAGTTGCCTTACTCGGCAAGTGAGAAACAAGCACAACAAACCATGGAAAGGAAACTGCAATGAAGTTCAAAAAAGCCTCTGTTTTTCTAGCCTTTCTCGTCTTGTTGGCCTGCGGTTACGACTACTGGCGGCACCCGTTGGAAGGCGCGCTCCGGTCCGCCGAACCCATTGCCGCAGACTATGAACTCACCCGACCGGGCAGTTTCACCGTGGGCTGCAACTACTGGGCGTCTCATGCCGGCACCCACATGTGGCGCGACTGGCAGCCGGAAATTGTAGAACAGGATTTCAAGCGGCTTTCCGGAAACGGTCTCAAGGTCTTGAGGGTATTTCCGCTCTGGCCGGATTTCCAGCCGATCTGCCAGGTCAACGGCTATGGCGGGGGGAGGAAATACATCGGGTTCAAGGATGCACCTTTGCCTCCGACGGGGCCTGGCAGTAATGGAGTCAGCGAGGAACAACTGCGGCGTTTCGCGGTCCTGGCCGACCTGGCGCAGAAATATAATCTCAAACTGATCGTGGGCCTGGTGACCGGCTGGATGAGCGGCCAGTTATATGTCCCGCCAGCCCTGGAAGGAAGGAAGATCCTGACCGACCCGGACTCGCTGATGTGGCAACAGAAGTATGTGACAACCTTTGTCCACCACTTCAAAAGCCACCCGGCCATCCTCGCCTGGGATTTCGGGAACGAATGCAATTGCATGGGAGGGGTCACGAATTATGCCGATGCCTATGTCTGGTCATCGGTCATTGCCGGGGCCATCCGCAGTGAGGACACTTCCCGGCCGGTGGTGTCGGGGATGAGTGGGCTGGGCGTTGACGACAATGCGCGATGGCGGATCGCCGACCAGGCCGCCTTGACGGATGTATTGACCATCCATCCCTATTCGTTGTTCACGCCCTATGCCGGGCAGGATCAAATCAACGGCATCAGAGCCATCCTGCATTCGGCCGCCGAATCGAGGCTGTATGCTGACATCGGGGGCAAGCCGTGCCTGACCGAGGAAATCGGCGTTCTGGGTCCGATGACATCCGGGGAGTGGGAGAAAGCGGCCTTTGCCCGCGCCGCGCTGTTTTCGAACTGGGCCCATGACGGCAGGGGAATGCTCTGGTGGTGCGCGTTCGACCAGCTTGGCCTCGGTTTTTCGCCTTACAACTATGCGGCCGTGGAGCAGGAGCTTGGGTTGTTCAAGCAGGACGGGACACCGAAGCCGGTCTTGGCGGAGTTCAGCAACTTCAGCCACTTTCTCGGGACACTTCCCTTCAAGGCCCTGCCGCCCCGGAAGACGGAGGCGGTCTGTTTGTTGACGGAAGGCCAGGACAACTGGGCGGCCGCGTACGGCAGTTTCATCCTCGCCAAGCAGGCGGGATTCGACATCCAATTCCAAAAGGCCGGACAGGCCCTCAATGAAGCCCCCATTTACATGATGCCTTCCGTAAAAGGCTGGATCTTCAAGGATTCTTGGTTCGAGGTTCTGGACAGGGTCAAGGCGGGGGCGACATTATACCTCTCGTGGGATTCCGCCTACATGCCCACGTTGACCGAACCGATGGGGATTGAAATCAGGACCAATATCCAGCGGCGGGGGGCAATGCGGTTCATTTCAAAGCTCGGAAACGACAGCCTCGATTTCGAGACGGCTGCGGAGCGGAAACTCGACATTGACCCCCGCAACAGCGCCGTCCTGGCGAGAGAACCTGACGGCAACCCGGCGTTCATGGTCTCCTCCTACGGGAAAGGGAAAATCTATCTGCTCACTTTCCCCCTGGAGGTCAACCTGGCGACCACGGTGGGCTCCTTTGACAAGGGGAAGCCGGCCTACCGCGACATCTATAGACTCGTGGCGAAGGATGTCGCGGCGGACAGGGTTTTGACCCAGGACAATCCCTATGTGGGCGCCACGGAACATCCAATGGCCGATGGCGGGAAGGTTGTCGTCTTGATCAACTACGATTTCAACGACGCTTCATTGGGCGTTAAATTGAAGGAAGGGTGGAGCATCGCCACCTGTCTCTATGGGAAAGCGCCTACAGGGGAAAGTCTCACTTTAAAGGCGAATGACGCTGCCGTCTATAGTGTCCGGCGTACGGCGGAGCCGCCGCCGGTGTCCACTTATCTTCTGCCCACCGGCGAATTGACCGACCAGGCGGAACAGGTTGTCTATAAGAAGACCCCGCAGGAAGATCTCCGCCTGTATCTGCTGCGTCCGCCGGTCCGACCGGTCGGCCCGCTGCCGGCCATCGTCTATTTTACCGGTGGCGGCTGGGTCAACGGCAAGCCCGACGGGATGATTGCCAACGCGGCCTGGTTCCGGGACCAGGGGATCATTGGGATCGCCGCCGACTACCGCGTGAAGAGCCGCCATGGCACGACGCCCCTGGAGTGTGTCAAGGACGGCAAATCCGCCATCCGCTACATCCGCGCCCATGCCCGCGAACTCGGGGTGGATCCTGACCACATCATCGCCGCGGGCGGCTCGGCGGGCGGGCATGTCGCCGCCGCCACGGTTTTGGATGGCAATGACGAGCCCGGCGAGGACGCCAAGGTGAGTTCGCGTCCCAACGCGCTCGTCCTGCATAACCCCGTGCTCGGCGTGGGGTTCGGCGATGAGTTTTTCGCCAAACATCCGGACTGCTCGCCCCTGGCCGGTGTGCATGCGGGCTGGCCGCCCACCGTCCTCTCCTGCGGCACGGCGGACCATACGACGCCGTATGCGTCCGCGGAGCAGTTTACCGAGAAGATGCGGTTGGCGGGCAATGCCTGCGAGTTGATCACGGTCACCAACGCGGACCACTCCTGCGACTGGCCGGCCACCAACGTCAACTTCCTGCCCACGATGGCGCGAATGCTGGAGTTCCTTCGCGCCCATGGCGTCATATCGAAAGGGAAATAACCTCAAACCAAGTGCAATGAATCTGAACAAACTGGCTTCCTTCACTCTCACCGCCCTGTTGCTGGTAGAACTGTTCGTAATCTCCTCTATCCAAGCTCAGAGCGTGAACCTTCCGGAGGTGCTTGGTGCCATAGACGTGACCAAGCCGCCCTATTTGGCCGATAACACCGGAAAAAGCGATGCCACCGAGGCTTTGTCCCGCGCCATGCTGGATGCGGGGCGGCGGACCACCGGTGTTTTCACCACCAGCGACCGGGCCGTGCAGATCGTTTATCTTCCCAAGGGCACTTACCGGATCAGCGACAGCCTCTGCTTCGAGAATGCCGCGATCCGGGCTCATCGGAAGGAATTGCTTCAAGCCCACCCCGATCTTCGCTATATCGAAGGACACATGATGTTGGTCGGGGCGGGTCGCGAAGAAACTATCATCAAGCTCGATGACCGGAGCGCAAAGTTTCAGAACGGCCGCGTGCCGATGGTGCAAATGAGCCTCAAGCCGGGCAACAACCAAGCCTATTACAATACAGTCCGCGACCTGACCCTGGATGCTGGGCTGGGCAACCCCGGGGCCATGGCCCTGCACTTCGTCTCTAACAATCTGGGCACGGTGCGCAATGTGCTGATCCGCTGCCGGGATAACCGGCAACCCGCGGCTGTGGGCTTGGACCTTTCCACCCCGATGGGTGGCCTCGGCTACATTCGCGACGTGACCGTCGAGGGTTTCGTAACAGGCATTCTTGTGGCCAACTATCACCCCGGCTATACCTTTGAGAATATCACCCTTTCCGGCCAGGGCGAGGTGGGAATGGACTGCGCCGACAAGAGCGTGCAAATCCTCAATCTGCAAAGCACCAACACGGTGGCGGCGCTCCGCAACCGCACCCCGGCCGGTCAGGTGGTGCTGCTGAATTCCTCCCTGGCAGGCGGAGCGCCGGGAGTCTGTGCCATCGAAAACGACGGTTACCTTTTCGCCAGGAATGTGGAGGTGCAGGGATATGGACAGGCAATCCGCAGTCATGATCGGACGGTGGCTCCCGGACACATCACGGAATTTCTCAGCCATGGACAGGCGTTGAAACTGTGGCCATCGGCGTCCAACACCTCGCTCGACATGGAGATCCGCGGCACGCCAGCAATGCTCCCGTTGGAAAAAGAACCCTGGACGGTCTTCGATCCCAGCCTGCAGGAGGATGACACGGCGGCCTTGCAGTCGCTTATCGATAGCGGGGCGGAAGCCATTTTCATTCGTGGGGCCAAGGGCCGCCTGCGGCTCACGGACACCATCAAAATCCGCGGCAACCTGCGCCGCCTTCACGGCGGATGGTGTAACCTTTCCCTGGAGAATCCGGCCAGGGACGGGCGTCCGCTTTTCGAAGTTTTCACCGGCGCTCATCCGATCACCGTGATCGAGGCGTTTTCCAGCGGCCAATGTGTGTACGACTTTACGGACATCCTCAACTGCAGCGACCGTAGCGTGGTTCTCAAGGACCTGTTTTTGGGCTATGGCCGCGCGACCTATCGCAACAGCGGGACGGGGGACCTGTTTCTCGAAAGTGTAGTGTCCGGCGGAGGCGACTAC
>Ga0316232_1000441_pt1 | contig 66044 bp, 64 predicted proteins | sample TBHtaG_FD_206006 | JGI IMG/M metagenome (GOLD analysis project Ga0316232, IMG submission 206006) | Freshwater microbial communities from Trout Bog Lake, Wisconsin, USA - TBH18025_13 | ecosystem: Environmental > Aquatic > Freshwater > Lake > Hypolimnion/Profundal zone | place: USA: Wisconsin...
ACTGCAAACAGGGGCAGGATGTCAGTGAAACAGCCACTCCTAAGAACGTCGGAGAAGTGTTTTTTCTTGACATCCCCTTTTATAGAACCCGCCACCCGCGGGAGGCTTGAATCGCCCATTTTACAAAAAGGCCGCTTAGGCGTCTTCTTGGTCAGCGATAGCGGCGAATGTGCTTTGGCTTGGAATCTTCAAGCATTGCTTGCCAAGCAGCCTTGAGAAGCTCTTTTGCGAGCCACGATGCAACCTTAGGAAGGTTTTCTGCGAGCCACGAGTCGAACGAACCTTGAATCGGCTGTGGTTGTCTCTGTCTCACCACTATTGCTGTTCGGGTAGGACGGGAACAATTGGCTCTCGGCACTCGCTGGCAATACCGATATGCTGCTTCTAACGCTCTGAGGTTCAGGCGGGTGGCCCATTCAAGCCGCAGTTGGCTTGAGTGGGGCTTCGATCCTGCGGCTGTGTTTGCCTTTCTCTTTGCCTGTTCCCTACCCTGTCAAGCAAAGATTCTCGCGTATTCCTCCCAACTCTCTCATTCCAAGCCCAATAGAGTTTCCCCTCAACTGAGGGGATTGCCCCCGCAACTTGATATCCTGAAAGTAGAGGGAAGCGAACCAGGGTTCAACCTTGAAACCTTGAAACTTTGAAACCTTGAAACCTGCTCCTGCCTAACTCTCCTGTTTTCAAATTTTTACATGGATATATAGAGGGGTACCTACCGCGCCATTGTGCGCGGTTTTCCTATTTATGCGAAACAAAAAGAAGCAGTGCAATCACATTCTCACCAACGGACAAGTCTGTAACGCCATTCCCATGCGCGACTCCAGCTTCTGCTATTGGCACCACAAAGCTCGCGCTCGCCGACGCCGATATGTACGCATCGGAGGACCGATCAGCATGGAAGCCAATTCCGGCCTCGAACTACCGCTGTTGGAAGACGCCAACGCCGTTCAGGTCGCCATTCAGGAGATCATGCAGGCCATCCTCGACCGCCGCATCGACAACAAGCGCGCCGGACTTCTCCTCTACTCGCTCCAACTCGCCAGCTCCAACATTCGCAACCTCAAGCCGCTTCCAGCCGACGACAGGCCACAAATCGACAACATCGGCACTGACGACGAAGAAGTCTTCAACGATTGCATCGGCAGCGACGAACGCGACGAAAAATGCGAAGATGATTGCCGTGACTGCGCCGAACCGCACTGTGACAGCCGCGAGGATGAAGCTGATTCAGTCGCAACGCCTACAATCCAGTCGCCCGCGCTCCCCGTTCACTTGCCTCCGAAGATGCCACCCGCAGCCGCGCGTGTCAGTGACCAGCCCACGCGACAATCGACGCTATTGCTTCCCCTCGCTTCTGGATGACAGGCAACAGAGCGCCTGAGAGCAACTCGGCCAACTCCGTCGCGCCATCCCCACTCACGCCAAAAGAAGGTTTGAATGGCCCACCCGGAAGCTGACGCTGCTCCCTGGCTTCGTTAGGATTTCTGCGGCTGCACCTCTCCGCTATAATCGACCGATGGAGCGCGTTTCCAATACATTGCAGCGCATCATGGTGCAGACGTTGAAGCGCTTGCCGCCGGAGCAACTGCCTGAAGCCGCATGGGATTTTGCGGTGGGGAAAGCAGTGGCGGAGAAAACGCGCGTGCTCAGTTGCGAGAAGGAAACGCTGGTGGTCGAAGTCCCTGATGCTACTTGGCGCGCGCAACTGGTCGCGATGGCTCCGCAGTTTCTGTCTCGACTCAATCAGTTCATCCGGATTGAGCGCATTGAATTCAAACTTGCTGGCCAGCACGAGGAACAGAAGTGGCTTCCTCGCCCAAGCCGAAAGGCTGCACCAACCCGCCTAAGCCCAAAGAAGGCTTGAATGGCCAACCGATTTCAGCAGATGCACGAAAAAGGAAGACATGAAGGTCACTGAAAAAGACGTAGCTTACGTCGCCGACCTGGCCAATCTCGAACTTACGCCGGACGAGAGCACGCGCATGGTCGCCGATCTGAACTCCATTCTGGGGCACATCGACAAGCTGAACGAACTGGACACGAGCAACGTGGAGCCGCTCGCCGAAGTGCTTTCGGCATTCGCATCGACGGAGCGAAAGGGCAGCGAGAAGTTTGCCTATGCGCAGCGCGCCGATGAAGTGAAACCGGGACTGAGTCGCGAGGTTGCGCTCTCCAATGCACCGGACACGGATGGAAGCTGCTTCCGGGTTCCGAAGGTCATTGAGCGCTAGGCAAGGTTTTCTTTGAACTGGCCTTGAAAGGGCACGGCTTCAGCCGTGCCGTCTCGGACCGAGGAAACTGCGGGGCTTTAGCCCCTGGGGGAATCGCCCCAGTCAATGAAACAGCTTTTAGACAAGCTTGCGAACCCTAGGGAGAAAGATCGATGGACATCAATACACTGACGATTGAAACGGCACGCTCGCTGGTGGAGAGCCGCGAGTTTTCCGCGCAGGCGCTGGCCGAAGCTCACTACGCAAAGATTGCGGAACGCGACGGAGAGATTGGTTCTTTCCTCACACTCACCAAAGAGCGCGCGCTGGCGAAGGCCGGGCAGATTGATCGACTGGCCGAAAAAGGTGATCCGCTGCCGCCATTGGCGGGCGTTCCTGTAGGCATCAAGGACGTGCTGATGACGCGTGGCGACCGCACCACCGCAGGCTCACGCTTCCTGACCAAGTTCATCGCGCCCTATGACGCTACCTCTGTTGAGAAACTTGAAGCTGCAGGCGCGGTCGTGCTGGGGAAGATGAACTGTGATGAGTTCGCAATGGGATCGTCAAACGAAAACTCCGCGTTCTATCCAGTGCGTAATCCGCGCGACACCACGCGTGTCCCCGGAGGATCTTCGGGAGGCTCTGCGGCGGCGGTTGCTGCTGGCTTTGCGGTCGCAACCCTGGGATCGGATACGGGAGGCTCGATACGCCAACCTGCGGCCTTCTGCGGGGTAGTTGGGTTGCTGCCCACCTATGGACGCGTTTCTCGCTATGGGTTGATCGCATTTGCCAGCTCGCTGGATCACGTCGGACCTCTGGCGCGCACAGTCAAGGATTCCGCAACGTTGCTGGAAGTGATCGCCGGACGCGACCCGCGCGATTCCACCTCGGCAGATGTTCCAGTTGGCAATTTTTCGGCGGAGTGCGGGCGCGACGTGAAGGGACTGCGCATCGGTATTCCGAAGGAATATTTTGGCGAAGGACTTAACCCGGAAATTCGACAGGCGATTGAGCGACGCATCGATGGGCTACGCAAAGCAGGCTGCGAGATTGTTAATGTCTCATTGCCGCACACTGAATATGCGGTTCCGGTGTACTACATTGTCGCAACGGCCGAGGCTTCGGCGAACCTGGCGCGCTTTGATGGCGTGCGTTATACGACGCGCTCTCCGCAGACCAGGACGCTGGCAGACATGTACAGGCGCAGCCGCGACGAAGGATTTGGCGCGGAGGTGAAGCGCCGGATCATGTTGGGCACGTACGCGCTGAGTGCTGGCTACTACGATGCGTACTACCTGAAGGCGCAGCAGGTTCGGACGCTGCTCACCCGCGACTTTCAGAATGCTTTCACAACTGTCGATGCGATCGTGACCCCGGTTACGCCTACAGTTGCGTTCAAACTTGGCGAGAAGACGGATGACCCGGTGGCGATGTATCTGAATGACATCTACACGGTTACGGCAAACCTGGTCGGAGTACCGGGCATCTCGTTACCATGCGGAAACGATAGCGAAGGACTGCCCATCGGAATCCAAATTCTTGGGAAGCACTTCGATGAAGCCACGGTGATCCGCTTGGGACACGCGATGGAACAAGACCAGCGGTAGCGCGAGCAGGAGAGTGCGATGAGCGGCGAAGAGCACGTGAGGGAAAGCGATGCTACCCACATTCGCCAAAAGATGGCGGATGTGGGCCACCCGGGAGCGGATGTGGGCCACCCGGGAGACGCGGAGCACCCCAATGTTCGGGGCACGGTGCTTGGCTGGTCCTCTCTGTTCCTTGCCGCGCTGGAATCCATCTGTGTCTTGGGTATCGCTCTGAGCGGTGCGCGTGTGCTGCTGGGTTTGAGTTCGCTGATTGGAGCCGCATCTGCAGCAGAGCCCGCGCATGGCTTTCATCGCGAGGCACTGCGCGTGCCGATTCTGTGGGTTTCGGGCGTGATTGCCGTGGTGAATCTGCTGCTGCTTTGGAATGAAAACAGAATGCGGCGGAACCCTGCGGCACAGTGGCGGATTCAGCCCTTAACGCCAAAGCAGCGGCGGCAGCGCTGGATCCAGGTAGTGACATCGATTGGCGCACTGCTGCTCATACTCATCGAAGTGTCGACGCACTCCTGGTTTCATCACGAACTATAAACCGACCGATCCAACGAGTATCAATCTGCGAACAATTGTGCGCCCGTCTGCTTACTACGCAATGTCAGTACGATTCCGAACATGATGAGCGCAATGCTTACCAGTGAGACGCTGGTAAGCCGTTCCCCCGACCAGAGTACGCCCATCGTTACGGCTACGACCGGTACGAGCGAGACAATCTGACCAGCGCGTGAGACCGGCAATACTGTCAAAGCCTTGCTCCAGGCCCAGTAGCAGTATGCCGTCCCGAAGAAACAGTTGTAGGCCAGAATGCCCACCAGGGAAAGACTCCAGACAATCGGTCGATGCTGCGGGAAGATGAGTGCGGCAGCGACAATGGCCACGGTGCTCCAGAGCACCTGCCAGAAAACCTGTGTCCAGAACGGGCTTTGCCACTTATGGCGGCGGTAGAAACAGGCTCCCAACGACCAACTGAACCCGGAGGCCAGGGCGAAACAATTGCCTGCTACCACCCGATGGTCGTGCCAATTTATCAGTCGCGGATTCAGGAAGATGATCATGCCGGCGCATCCGATCAGGCCCCCGGCGATCGCCTGCGGACGAACGCGTTCGCCTGCGATCAGCCAACCGAGCACGATCGACCATAGCTGCATCGTGTAGATAAGAACGGCTGTGCGGCCTGGTCCGACAAATTGGAGGGCTAAAGTGCCGAAGCCCAACATGCCTCCCACCTGAAAAAGTCCAACTACGGCCAAGCGTCGCCGTTCTCCCGGCAAGGGTACCAGCGGTTCTTTCACCAGCAAAACGATACCGGCCAGCACAAACGTTGAAACAACGAAGCGAATTGTGGCGAAAGCAACGGCGGAGATATCGCCCAGGACGGTTTTGGTCAGGGGCCAATTCGACGCCCAGATGAATATCAGCACGGCCAATTGAAGGTAGACGGCGTTGTTCGTGCTGCGCTGGGGAATAAGTTTTTGGGGCATACCTTTAGTTATACAAGAGCGGGCACGGAACTCAGTGGGCGGCGCTCACCGCTCCCTTTTTTGCGACAACTTTGCGAAGGAGGAAAACGATTGGGATGCAAAGGAAGCAGACGGCCGCGAGGTACTGGAAATCATCGACATAGGCGCGAAGTCGGGCTTGCTGGGTCAGCAATCGGTCAATGATCTGGTAAGCCTGCATGGGAGATCCACCGACGCGTGCGGTGAGAGAGCTGGCACCGTTGAGCATCTGCTGAAACGCGGTATTCGCATGATTTATGTGGCCGGACAACTCGACGCGGTGGACCTGCTCGTGGCGCGAGACAACCGTGTTCACAATTGAAATCCCGATGGAGCCTCCGATATTGCGCAAAAGGTTGAAGAGGCCAGCAGCGTTGCCGATTTCCTCGTTTGGCAGGCTGGCCATGCTGGTAGAGGCCAGGGGGACAAAGACCATGCTGGCCCCGAAGCCGCTGATGATGATGGGCCAGAGAAAGCTCCATTGTGAGATTTGGAGGTCGACCCGCGCGAACCGAAGACCGCAGACACCGAAAATCGCGAAGCCGAGCGCCAGCAGGTAACGATTATCAATGCGGCTGCTGATGATTCCAATCAGAGGCATGGCTATGAGCGAGCCAAATCCGCGAGGACTGACCGCCATTCCGGCGTCGAGCGCGTTGTAGCCGAGCAACTCCTGGTAGAGTAGCGGGAGCAACGTGATCATTCCGTAGATGACTCCGCCAAAGAGTCCTATGAGCAAGCAGCCAAGGGTGAAGTTGCGGTCAAGGAAGACGCGCAGTTTCACCAATGGGTTGCGATGGCGCAACTCCCAGACGAGAAAGCTGATAAAGCAGACGACGAGTATGGTGACGGCCCAGCGGATCCAGGTTGCGCCGAACCAGTCGTCCTCCTGGCCTTTGTCGAGTACGATTTGGAGTGCTCCCAGCCAGATGGCGAGCAGACCGAAGCCAATCGAGTCAAAGCGCCCAGGCTTGGCTTCGCGGATGTAGATGGGGTCCTCCACATAGCGCAGGATCATAAAAACCGCAAAGATGCCGACTGGAATGTTGATGTAAAAGGCCCAGCGCCAGGAATAGGTTTCAGTCAGCCATCCGCCAACGGTGGGCCCAAGGACCGGAGCGACGACCACTCCAAGTCCATACAGGGCCATGGCTTGCCCGCGCTTGTGCGGCGGAAAGCTCTCCAGAAGGATGGCCTGCGAGAGGGGTTGCAATGCTCCTCCGCCAGCGCCCTGCACGGCACGTGCAATCAGGATCATGGCGAGGCTGTCAGCGGCTCCGCAGGCGAAAGAGGAAACAGTGAAGATGACAATGCAGATCAGCAGAAACCGCTTGCGTCCAAAGCGCTGAGAAAACCAGGAACTCGCAGGAAGAATAATGGCGTTGGCAACCAGATAGCTGGTGAGTACCCAAGTGGCTTCATCGTTGGTTGCTGAGACGGAACCCGCAATGTAGGGGAGGGCCACTGCGGCAATGGAAGTGTCCAACACTTCCATGAAAGTGGCCAGCATGACCGAGATCGCAACCAACCAGGGATTCGAAACCCGGGTAACTGCCGAGGGAACTGCGGGAGCGTCACTCATCTATCAAATACTCTCTGCTGCACCTATGAATTTCGCGGCTACCGCGGGGTTGGCACTACCAGATTCGATTCGCAATTATATCAATTGATTCAATTTTACGAGGTGGCCACCGGTCTGGTTGGAGTTGCGTCGACAGGTGTGATGTTTGTAAGACCACCGCCGACCAGGCGCAGCCGCGGTTCACTAGCGATAGTGTCAAGCAGGGCGTGTGTCATGCGGTCATCGATCTGTGCGGCCTGAGAGAGAACGATGGGGTACAGGACGATGATTTCGAGCCCTGTTTCCTGCAGGCGGAGTCGGGTTTGCGGCTCGGCTTTGGCGATGTGGATTGCGAGGGATCGTTCAAGGACCAAGTGCTGTTGATCGAGTTCGGGCTTGTAGGTGTCATAAACCCCGGCGACAGCAGCAGAGATGCACCGCTCGGCGAGAGCGTAATCGACATCGGCGGCGAGCGTCAGCGAAATGCGGCGCCAGGCAAAGTTGGAACCTGGAAGCTGTTTGAAAAAGTTTGAGGAGGGCTGGAAGACCACGGAATTGGAGAAGACAACAATCCGTCCGGTGGGACGGGCCTCACCGCCTGATACATCCAATTCAACAAGATGCAGGCGAACCAGTCCTATATTGACGACGTCTCCGGTTACATCGCCGATCTGAATACGGTCTCCGACGCGGATTCCATAGCGTCCGATCAGGAAGAAGTAGGCGGCTACACTGAGAATCACGTTTTGCAGGGCGAAGGCAATGCCTGCGGTCAGGAATCCAGCAAAAGTGGCCAACGAGCCGATCTCGGTAGAGAGGGCGAAGACCAGAATGAGGGCGATTACAACGGTGACCACGATGCGGCGCAGCAAGAGGAATTGATTGCGGCGTCGCGGTTCACGGATGTAGCGGAAAACGGCGCGGCGCCAGAAGTCAGCAGCAACGCCGACCAGGATGATTGCGAGGACGAGGAACCCGACTCGGAACAGCAGGGAGCGTGCCTTGGCCGAGTAATCACGTTCCGCTTCGCTTTGCCACCCGGCCAGATTATTGGAGATTGAGTCCAGCAGGAGATTGGCCTTGGCGAGTGGCAACAGGATGGTGGAGAGACGTCTGAAGTCTGCGGTGAGCGCGTCGATCTGCTTCCTTCGGTCGGCCAGTACTGCAGGATCGTTCGACTGTGGCTGGTTCGAGAGATCGTCGCCCCTCTGATTGACGGCTCTTACCTGCTTTGAGAGCGGCGCTCGAACCCGATTCAGCGTCTCACGAAGCTGGGCTGTGGCCGCCAGAGCATCGCGCTGAGCGCGCAGCTTATTGGAGAGGGAAACTACATCGCCTGCCAGCGAAATGATGCTGTTACTGGGTTGTTTGGCGGGCGCGGGCGCAGCAGCAGGTGCGCTGACCGGAAGCGGACTGAATGGTGAAATTCCCGTGGAAGGACCGCCTGAGGAGGTGACTTCGGTCGCGTTTTCGGAGGGGGTGATGGTTCCTCCAAGGGCGCTGGGAGAAGTATCGGTGTGGCTCACGTCCGTCGGGTTTTCCGTGTGAATGGCTTCAGAGTGTTTAGGGCGGGTGCGGTGTTCGATGTCTCGCGCGATTCGGGCCTCGGGAATATTGCGCTCGAGGTCGTTGATCTTTCCAAGCAATCCCGCTTCCGCTCCGGCAACAGCGAATGCGCTCATGTTCTGCAGAGCTTCGAGGCGAGCCCGGGCGAGATCAAGTTCGCTCTTCTGTTCGGCTATCTGGTCGTCCGTGACCTTGGTTTTCTTCCCGTTGGAGTTAGCGGCCTGCTTCTGAAGTGCATCGAGGTCAGCAACGGCTTGCTTTACTTTGTCCTGCGCGGCGGCTACGAGCTGCGAAAGTCGATTCTCTGTCGATGGAGCGGAATTCTGGGGATGGTCCACCCGGATCTGTTGGGCCTCAGCGCGCGCGGAGTCAAAGATGAGCGAGATTACCTGCACACTGTAATTGCGATTGTAGGTCGAATAGATCGAGTCCGAGGGAGTGGTGGAGAGCTGACCGGGTAGCTGGATGTGGCGATACCATTCGATGGATTGGTTCAGAAATCCAATCAGCGCGTTGCCAGGGTCGTCGGGTTGTGCCTGGGCGAGGCACATGCAAAGCGAAACGGCGAAGAGCAAGGCGTAGATTGTGATCCGTCGGATGGACATAAGGAGAGTGAATCACCTCGCGGGCAGAGTACACGGATTGCAACCGGTAGGCGATGGATCACCCATTGGCTTTGGAGCTTCGATAAATCAGGCTATCACGCCGGTTATAAGCGACGCCAACCGCCGGGGTAAGACAAAGGCCCCACGCTCGATTGAGCGTGGGGCTCATTAATAGGCACCAAAAGCAGTCGTGCTAGCGGTACTCAAAAACAGCCGAACAACCGTCCGAAACCCAGAGGCGGCCACGTTCTACTCCCCAGTTGCGGCCAAACTCGCAGGGCCGACGTCCAAATTCACGGACCGTGCGAGCTTCGTGGACGCGGTCGAACTTATCGCACCAATGCGTTCCGTCGCCGGGACGCGCGGAGCAAGTGCTGTCTCTTTCCCCCTTGTGCCATGGAAAGCGGCGCCATTCGTCGTCACCGCGCGGCGGCATCGGAACGGGAGGCGCGGCGACTGGGCGATGGTCCGCCCATTCGTCCCGATCCTGGAAGACGGCAAGCGACGAGATGCGATCATTCCAGTTTTTGAAAGGATTATCTGCTAATGGGATCCGGCGAAGATCGTTCACGTCATGATCGAGGAAGAGGCTCATACCGGCGAAATTGCCATCGTTAAAAATCCTCAGGCGCGCTCCACCGAATACGCGAATCGACGTTATCCGGTCGTTGAATCCGGCCGGCATGGTCGGCCAACGCTCCCCGGCTTTCAGGCAGAAGTAGTCACCCCTGAAGTCCGTATCCTTGTAGAAGCATGCACCCGCCCTTGGCGGATGTGGCCTGCCCCATTGCCACTGGGCGAAAACCGGAAGAGAGGTTACGAACAACAACAAAATGGCAAACGGTGCAAAACGCAGTCGCATGTTTTCTCCTTTTTGAATGCTAGCAATCTTAACCCAAGCACCCGGAATTGTACTCGCAACAGACCAAAGATAACGAACCCACCGATGAAGTTATGGCAATTCAGCTGGAACTCCACGCGAGGAAAGTAGACAGCAGGACGTATTGCGTAGTTACATAGGAAGTGACGGTTTTGGCGAGATGTGGTGCCACAGTTGCATATCGGTGAGACCCGTCAGACGAGGCCAGGGCGTGCTGCGAACGATTCGAGAAGATATCCAGTCCGTACTAGATCGCGATCCAGCGGCGACCAATAAGTTGGCCGTGCTGCTATACCCGGGCCTGCACGCGGTGTGGATACACCACCTGAATCACTGGTTCTGGCTGCGAGGATGGCGTTTTCTGGCACGCTATTTGTCACAGGTCGCCCGCTTCTGGACGGGCATCGAGATTCATCCAGGGGCAACCATTGGACACAGATTGTTTATTGACCACGGCATGGGAGTGGTGATCGGCGAAACGGCCATCGTAGGCGACGACGTGACGCTCTATCACGGCGTGACGCTCGGCGGTACCAGCTTGGAAAAGAAGAAACGTCACCCCACTCTTGGTAACGGCGTGGTCATCGGCAACACGTCAAGCGTGTTAGGCGACATCGTAGTGGGAGACAACTCGCGAGTCGGCGCCGGTTCGGTAGTATTGCGCGATGTACCGCCGAACTCAACTGTGGTGGGCGTGCCAGCGCACATCATCTATCGCGACGGCAAACGGGTCCTCATCACCGATCCGCATGAAATAAAAGACCCGTTGAGCGATGCCCTGATTGCGTTGTCCAAGGACGTCAGTGATTTGCGCTCACGTCTGGATGCACTCACCGATCTGGCAGCGGCAGAACTGATGGACGTTGCAATGGCTGGTCTGGCCAATGAGGATAAAGAGCGCCGGGATTATCGCAGCGAGTTCGACAAGAGTGGGTTCGCCGATTACGGTGCAGGCATTTAGCCGGATGTGGCGAAGACGTTGCGCGGAAACGCCACACACGATAGCATCTAAGAGTCTCACGCACACCCAGTGCAATGAGGCGCGGTCGCCAAGCGGTAAGGCAGGGGTCTGCAAAACCCCCATCGGCGGTTCAATTCCGCCCCGCGCCTCCATTTCTTCTTAATAAAAATCACAATCTATCTGGCTCGCACCTGAGAAATGGTAGGGCAGCTACTGCGCCGATGATGTACATTCATCGTGGCTATGGAACGACTGAACTACCATCATCTGCTGTACTTTCGCACGGTCGCGCACGAGGGTTCCGTGGTGCGGGCCAGTCTCCGCCTGGGGTTGAAGCAGCCCACTGTGAGCGCGCAGATTCATGCCCTGGAAGAAAAGCTTGGGCGCAAACTGCTGGAGCGCAGCGGGCGCGGGCTGAAAATAACTCCTGCCGGTGAGACTGTCCTTCGTTACGCGGATAACATCTTTGCCCTGGGCGGGGATTTGCTGTCTGCGCTCGATGGCCAACATGACGATATCCCGGAGCTTTCCGTAGGCGTGAGTTCGTCACTGCCACCAGAAGTGGTTGCAACTCTTCTGGAAGGTGTTTTTGCTCTGAATCCAAGGCATGTTCTTAACATTGTGGAGGGCCCGACTGAAGCTCTTTGTGCGAAGCTAACCTCGCGCAGGTTGCAGTTTGTTTTGACTGCAGCACCTTCGGGGAACTCGGAAGGCTTGCACAGACAAGTGCTGTTGGAGAGCGCCGTGGAGGTGTTCGCGCCCGACGTGCTGGCCCGCAAAATACGCAAGAACTTTCCGGCGCGCTTGGCTGGCGTCCCAGTTCTGATGCCTCGGGAAACTGCGCTACGCCATGGTGTGGAGAGCTGGCTCGAACTGCACAAGCTCTCTGTGCAGAGGATGGCAGAGACGCCTCATCCGGAGATGTATGCTGCTGCGGCAGGCGCGGCGATCTTTGCGCCGTCACTCCTGCACGAATCGTTGAAGAGGTCTCATCGCTTGCTGCCGGTAGGTAAGTTGGCCGGCTTGCGCTGGCGGATGTTTGCGGTGACGGCCTCAAAGACTGTCAAGCATCCAGGGTTGGATGCCGTGGCTCGGGCGGCCAAGTCTCTACGTTGAATCAACGGAAAACAGCAATGAGCAGAGCTCCTGTTGTGATGACGTTGCTGCTACTGGCTCTTTCTCCTGGGTGCACGAGCGCCCATGAGCGAGCCTTGGCGCAGGCAAAATCGCTCGTTGGCGGCGATCCGGAGCGCGGTGCATTCTTAATCCGGCGCTATGGGTGCGGCGGCTGCCATCTGATACCGGGGGTGGTTGGTGCGGGTGGGAAAGCGGCACCGTCACTGGAACGTCTTGCGAGCAAGACGTATATCTCTGGTAATTTGCCAAATACACCGAAGAACGTAGAGCGCTGGATTGAATCGCCGCATTCGATTTTGCCTAAGACGAAGATGCCGGAACTCGGAATCGGCGACGCCGCGGCGCGCGACATTACAACTTATTTGTGGTCTCTGCGATAGCGCGGATTTTTTGTTTGACCTCGTGCGGTATCCGTCGTAGTCTTTTTGGGTGAGCATTGTGACTTTACTCTCCGCTGAATGCTCCTCCAGTCGATGGTGGCCCTACACCGTCGTGTGCCTCTAGTCCAGGCACGTTTCTTCGCTTTTCCCCGCAATTTGAATATAAATACTTATATGTGAGCGCGTTACATTCGCGCGGAATCTCAGGACGAACCAGATGCAAGCAAGCTCAACAAACCTACGTACCACGCTCACCATGGGAGACCTACTCCCTGCATTGCTGGCCAGGCAAGACCTTACTCGCCTCGAGGCCACACAACTGGTAAACGCAATGCTGTCCAAAGAAACCCCCGATGCACAGATTGCGGCGGCGCTTGCGCTGCTGGTGAGCAAGGGTGAGACCCCTGACGAGTTGGCGGGCTTCGCGGATGCGCTGTACCAGCGCGTACTGGCCATCCAGATTCCACCGCAGGTACTGGATACGGCGGGGACCGGCGCAAGTGCGGTGAAGACATTTAATGTGTCCAGCGCGGCGTCGTTTGTAATCGCCGCCGCAGGATGCGCGATTGCTAAACACGGTGCGCGTGCTTCCACCAGCCAGAGCGGTAGTGCAGACGTGCTGACTGCGCTCGGCGTTCGTATCGATTGCGAGGCTGAAACCGCCGTCCGATGTTTGCACGATGTGGGAATCTGTTTCCTCTTCGCGCCAAAGTACCATCCCGCCCTGGCTCGTGTCGCCTCCATCCGAAGGTCGTTGGGAATCCGAACTACATTCAATCTGGTCGGTCCGATGGTGAATCCCTGTCGTGCGCAATACAGGTTGCTAGGTGTCTCAGACGAGGCTCGCATGGCTGCTGTGGCCGGCGCCCTCGCTCATATCGGAGTGTCGCGCGCGTGGGTGCTGCGTGGAGGCGATGGTCTGGATGAGATCACCACGGCCTGCGGTACACGAGTACTGGAAGTGCGCAATGGCCGATGCAGTGAGTTCACACTCTGCGCACGAGACTTCGGACTCACCGAGCGCCCGACCGATGGGGCTCGCGCCGGAAGCGTCAAGGAAAACGCAGCGACGGTGCGTGCGGTGCTTGCTGGCGATCGTCGCGACGTAGCCAGGGATCTGGTTGTGTTGAACGCTGCCGCCGCCTTGCACGTGCGCACCGGGGAAGGGCTTCGCGAATGTGCTGAGCGGGCGCAAAATGCCATTGACGAAGGAGCTGCACTGCAGAAACTAACAGCGCTGATTGCGATGTCAAATGCGACGGCCGGAGAAGCCGTGTGAGTGAATTTCTGCAAGGCGTGATGGACGCCAAACGACGGGAGTTGAGTTTGCTCAGCGACGCCGAGCGCGAAACTCTGCGCGATGCCGCACTGGAGCTGCGCAAGCAGCGCAGACCGCGATTTCGCAGCGAACTGGCGGCGCGGCCCACGGCCATCATTGCAGAGTTCAAGCGCCACTCGCCTTCCGCAGGAGACATTCAGGCAGGGGCTGATCCGGTGGAGGCCGCTCGCCTGTATGAGGCTGGCGGTGCGGCGGCCATGTCTGTGTTGACCGAGCCGGAGCATTTCAAGGGATCCCTCGATGATCTTCGTCGCATTGCCTCAAGCGTAGCACTGCCGCTGCTGCGAAAAGATTTCATGGTAGATCGCCACCAAGTATATGAAGCCGCTATCGCCGGGGCCGAAGCGGTGCTGGTGATCGTTGCCGGATTGACGGATGCAGACGCTTTGAAACTGCTTGATGCGGCCCACAACGTTCACATGGACGCGCTGGTTGAGGTTCATACCGAAGAGGAGTTGCGGCGGGCATCGTCCCTTGGTGCGACGCTGATCGGGGTCAATAATCGCAATTTGAAAACCCTTAAGGTCGATCTGGAAACCTCGCTGCGCCTGGCTGCTTTGGCCCCAGCGAATGCGATGCTGGTGGCAGAGAGCGGTCTGCGCACGCGAGCTGACATTGAACGACTTCAGTCCGCCGGGTACACCGCCTTTCTGATCGGTGAGACATTAATGCGCTCAGGCGACCCGCTCACAACTCTGCGTGAATTGCAGGGCTTGGTGCAGCCGCGATGAGGGAGGTTGAGATCAAGATCTGCGGCATTACTCGCGTGGAAGACGCGCTTGCCGCAATCGATTCGGGCGCCGCGATGCTTGGGCTGAACTTCTATTCAGGAAGTCCACGATGCATTACGTTGCAACCAGCACAAGCAATTGCTGCGGCAGTTGCAGGGCGAGCGAAGCTGGTCGGAGTATTTGTAAATATGAATGTGGCGGAAGTGCTGCGGATCGCACGCGCCGTTCCGCTCGATACAGTGCAATTTCACGGGGATGAATCGCGCCAGGAGTGCGAGGCGGTGGCGAAGGAATTCGATGTGATTCGCGCGCTCAAGGTAGATAAGGGATTCACCGAGTCAAGTGCCGCGCAATTTGCAAACTGCCGCGGCCTGCTGCTGGACACTCCAAGCCCGGGCCATGGCGGATCGGGTGAAAGTTTTTCTTGGGCGAGCGTGCGATGGGCGAGTGTGCGCGACCTCTTGCCGATGGCAAAAGTCTTCCTGGCTGGCGGATTGCATGCGGGCAATATCGCGGAGGCGATTGCGACGGTCCATCCTGATGTGGTGGATGTTTGCAGCGGAGTGGAGTCGGAAAAAGGGATCAAGAGTGTGGGTAAGATGCGTGAATTTGTGGCGGCTGTACGAGCCGTGGAGAGGCAGGAGCGATGAAAGACCAGGCAGTGTTGGAGAGCCTTTTGAGTGCCTCCGGCGAAGGTTATTTTGGCAACTACGGCGGGCGCTTTGTGGCGGAAACGCTGGTTGAGCCATTGGATGAGTTGACCACTGCATTCGCCGTTGCGCGCAAGGATGCGGGCTTTCAGCGCGAATTGAGTGGACTGCTCAAGGAGTTCAGCGGCAGGCCGACGCCTCTGTATTACGCCGAAAGGCTCAGTGAATATGCAGGTGGCGCACGAATTCTGCTGAAGCGCGAAGACCTGGGCCACACCGGATCGCACAAGATCAACAATGCGCTGGGGCAGGTGCTGCTGGCGCGGCGTATGGGCAAGAAACGGATTATTGCCGAGACCGGCGCAGGTCAGCACGGCGTAGCTACGGCGACGGTCTGTGCGCGCTTCGGCCTGGAATGCATTGTGTACATGGGTTCGGAAGACATGAAGCGCCAGGCACTGAACGTCTTTCGCATGCGATTGATGGGAGCGGAAGTGCGCGGTGTGGAAGCGGGCTCAAAGACCCTGAAGGACGCGATCAACGAGGCGTTGCGCGACTGGGTGACGAATGTGCGCGAAACCTATTATCTGCTGGGGTCAGCCTTGGGACCGCATCCCTATCCGACCATGGTGCGCGAGTTTCAACGCGTGATTGGCGATGAGGCGCGGGAGCAGGTGCTGGCTCGCGAAGGCCGATTGCCCGATGCAGTCGTGGCCTGCGTGGGCGGCGGATCTAATGCGATCGGTACGTTTGCAGCATTTATCGCGGATAAGAATGTGCGCTTGATCGGCGTAGAGGCTGGAGGACGTGGAGAGTCGCTGGGCGATCACGCGGCGCGATTCCAAGGCGGCTTACCGGGCGTGTTGCAGGGGACGTACAGCTACGTGTTGCAAGACGATGACGGGCAGATTGCATTGACGCATTCAGTGAGCGCCGGACTCGACTACGCATCGGTTGGGCCAGAGCACTCACATCTGCGAGAGTTGGGGCGGGCGGAGTACGTTTCAGCTGACGACACAGAAGCTCTCGAGGCATTTGACCTGCTGTCGCGGCGCGAAGGAATTATTCCGGCCCTGGAGTCGGCGCACGCGGTTTCTTATGCGGTGAAGCTAGCGAAGGAACTTGGCAAGGATGGATTGATGATTGTGAATCTATCAGGACGCGGCGACAAGGATGTGGATACCGTGGCAAAGCTGAAGGAAGGGGGCGCGCAATGACGACCCGGTTGCAGCAGGCTTTCAAAACTTTGCGTGAAACAGGACGCAAAGGCGTGGTGCCCTACATTACGGCGGGGGATCCCGACCTCGCGACTACCTATGAATTGCTGGTGGCCATGGCGCGCGGGGGAGCAACCGCGATCGAAGTGGGCATGCCGTTCAGCGATCCGGCAGCGGACGGCCCAGTGATTCAGCGGGCGTGTGAGCGCGCGCTTGCGCGGGGCGTAAAACTGCACGACGTCATCGAAGTCGCAGGGCGAGCCGTGAAGGCCACGGGTGTTCCGATAGTGCTCTTCAGCTATCTGAATCCGCTGCTTCGTCGCGGCCTTGAAAAGCTGGTGCAGGATGTGGAGAACGCTGGCCTGGCAGGAGTGTTGGTAACGGATCTTCCGGCGGAGTCGGCGCAGGGATTCTCGCAAGCGCTGCAAGGGCGTGGGCTCGATCTGGTTTCACTCGTCGCTCCGACTTCGACGGAGGAGCGCATTGCCCAGATTGCCCAGCACGCAACCGGATTTCTCTATGCGATCTCGGTCACCGGGGTTACCGGCGCCAGGCAGCAGTTGAGCGCCGATGCCACTGCGTTGCTCGCGCGCATTCGGCGTGTGACGGATTTGCCGGTCGCGGTTGGATTCGGGATCAGCAACGCGGAGCAGGCGCGCGAGGCGTGGGCACAAGGTGCGGACGCAGTGGTCGTCGGCTCAGCAATTGTAAGGAGGATAGAAGAATTCGGAGAGTTTGCTCCCGAGGAAGTGGAACGCTTTGTGCGCGAGTTGCTCGCATCACAGGCGGTGGAGGCGTAAGGCAATGCTTGTATTGATGAATGTCAACGCGACCGACGAGCAGACACAAGCGGTCTGTAAGCGGGTGGAAGAACTCGGCTATCGGCCCCATCCGTTGCCAGGCGCAACTCGATGTGCAATTGGAATCACCGGCAACAAGGGAGCGGTAGAAGCGGATTCGCTGGGGCAAATGCCCGGTGTAGCCGAGGTGATCGCGGTCTCAAAGCCTTATAAGCTGGTGAGCCGCGACATGAAGAGCGATGACACGGTGTTGCATTTTGAGGGAAGCGACGCGACGGTCGGCGGGCCTGAACTGGCGCTCATGGCTGGCCCGTGTGCGGTGGAGAGCCGGGATCAACTTTTTCGCGCCGCTGAAGCGGTCGCTAAGGCTGGCGGACGATTCCTGCGCGGAGGGGCGTTCAAGCCCCGCACCTCGCCCTATGCGTTCCAGGGCATGGCTGAGGAAGGTTTGCAGATTATGGCCCAAGCGCGCGAGGCCTTCGGCTTGCTCGTGGTGACCGAGGCGATATGTCACGAATCGTTGGCGCTGGTGGATCAATACGCCGACATGATTCAGATCGGTTCGCGCAACATGCAGAATTTCGCGTTGCTGAAAATGGCGGGGCGCAGCAAAAAACCAGTGCTTCTGAAGCGCGGCATGGCGGCCACGCTGGATGAATTTCTGATGGCCGCCGAATACGTGATGAGCGAAGGAAACTACAATGTTGTGCTCTGCGAGCGCGGTATCCGAACCTTTACCGACCATACCCGGAACACGCTTGATGTCGGCATTGTCCCAGTGGTGAAACGACTGAGCCACCTTCCCATCATCGTCGATCCCAGCCACGCCGCCGGAAAACGCGACAACGTTGCGGCTCTGGCACGGGCGGGCGTTGCCGTCGGTGCGGACGGTCTGATCGTCGAAGTGCACTGCGATGCTGATCTCGCGTTCTCAGATGGAGCGCAATCGCTTTACCCAGATCAGTTCGGGGCCATGGTGCGCGATCTGCGCGGCATCGCACAGATCGTGGGCCGGACAATGTATGAGCCGGCTGGCGTGGCGGTGACAAATTGACCGCCAGTTCGGAGTTCGCGGATTTTTGCAAGCTGGCCGTGGCGGGTGGACTGGTCGCCGTGGCCGAGACGGTTTCGGCTGATCTGCTAACTCCGCTCTCGGCTTACTTGCGGATTGCGCAGGGCGCTTCGCGTTCGTTTCTCTTGGAGTCGGTCGAAGGCGGCGAGCATCTTGCCCGCTATTCGTTTCTGGGAGCCGAGCCCGCCATGGTGGTGAGTACCCGGAACGGCGTTACCACGGTGCAGGATGCCAATGGAGAACATCAGGAAATAGGGACGGCAGTGGATGTGTTGCGGCGCGAGTTTGCCCATCGCAAGCTGTCTGCGGCAGAGAATATTGCACCGATGGCGGGAGGATGCGTGGGCTATCTCGGCTACGCCGCTTCGGGCTGGTTTGATCCCGCAATGCAAGCGACTGTAGGAGCGGGCGATGACGCGTGCTTCCTGATCTTTCGCACTGTGCTGGCCTTTGATCACGCGCGCCAGCAGATACAGATTCGTACACTTGCTGAGGTTGAGCCCGGTGCAAACGAGGCCAATCTGAAAGAGAAGTTTGCCGAGGCGACGGAGAAGAATCGCGAAGTAGTCCGCAAGTTGAGTGCAGCCGTGGAACTGTCGCTGAAGGCGGTTGTGGTTGCAGGCGCGGGGGAGGCAGAATTCGAGTCGAATTTTGCGCGAGAGGAATTTGAGCGCGCGGTCTCCGAAGGCAAGGAGCTGATTTTCGCCGGCGAGTGCTTCCAAATCGTGCTGTCGCAGCGATTCCGGCGCAAGACGAAGGCCAATGCAGTCGCGCTCTATCGCGCTCTGCGCGCAACCAATCCATCCCCGTACATGTTCCTGCTGAACTTCGGAAAGGAGAACGGCGGAGAGCGGGCGCTGATAGGCGCATCGCCAGAGATGCTGGTGCGCTGCCGAGATCGCGAGTTGACCTATCGCCCAATCGCCGGGACGCGTCCCCGCGGAGCGAATGCTGAAGAGGATGCAACCCTGGCCGCGGAGTTGCTGGCCGACGAGAAAGAGCGCGCCGAACACATGATGCTGGTCGATCTGGGGCGCAATGACCTGGGGCGCGTAGCGCGCTATGGCACAGTGAAGGTCAAGAAGTTACTGACCGTGGAGAAGTATTCGCATGTGCAGCACCTGGTGACCGAACTTCAGGCAGAGTTGCGTCCGGAACTTGATCGCTTCGACGCCTTGGGAGCCTGCTTCCCGGCAGGCACCGTGACCGGCGCGCCGAAGATTCGTGCCATGCAAGGGATTGCCGACTTGGAGCGCGGCGCTCGCGAAGCGTATTCGGGGGCTGTGCTGTATGCGGATTATGCGAACAATCTGGATTCCTGCATCACCATCCGAACGATGGAACTGGCGGGAGATGAGCTAAGTGTGCAGGCGGGCGCGGGAATTGTCGCCGACTCCGTTCCGGCTACCGAGTGGGAAGAGACGATCAACAAGTCGCGGGCGCTACGTCGTGCTGTGGCGCTAGCCGAGTTTGGGGAATAACGCGGAGGGATAACGATGCTGCTGGTGATCGACAATTACGATTCATTCACCTACAACCTGGTGCAGTTTCTGGGCGAACTGGGAGCTGATCCGGTGGTCCGCCGCAACGATCAGGTCACGGTGGACGAGATTGCCGGTGGAGGTTATCGCGGGCTTGTAATTTCACCTGGACCCGGTGAGCCCAAGGGCGCGGGAATTTCTTTGGCGGCGATCCGCGAACTGGGGAGACAGATGCCAATTCTAGGCGTCTGCCTGGGACATCAGGCGATTGGCGAGGCCTTCGGCGGGCGCATTGTTCGCGCCGCAAAGCCTGTCCACGGGAAATCCACCCGGGTGAAGCACGACGGGCGCGGAATCTTCGCTGGGTTGCCTGAGGAGATCGAGGTTGGGCGATATCACTCCCTGGTCATTGAACCGCAGAGCTGTCCGGAGGTGCTGGAGGTTACGGCGATGACTGCGGACGGAATTATCATGGGCGTGCGGCATCGCAACCTGCCGATTGAAGGAGTGCAGTTTCATCCTGAATCCGTGCTCACCAGCTATGGAATGCAGATCCTTTCGAACTTTGTCAGCCAATGCGGGGCCGGTCCGGGATTAGCGGGAATCGCTACAACTTTGCCCGGCGAAATGCGCTCAACTCAATAGACGAAGAGAACGGGAGAGAACGCATGAGGAACGAAAGAGTTTGCCTACTTGCTGTTGCGCTGCTGCTTGGGTTGCCGGTCTTTGCGCGGAGCGCCGCACCGCAAGATGTTAAAGCTTCAACCGTAGCCGCAGAACAAAACCTGGATGCGATTCCAGCACTGCCGGCGCGCAAACCGAAGAACGCGCCCGCCAGCGAAGAAGACCGAATCTCGCGCGAAGTGCGCCATGAACTGGTCATGCAACCCTACTACACGATTTGGGATTGGCTCGCCTTCCGCGTGAACGGCAGCACGGTTGAACTGCTTGGAGACGCCGAGAGCCTCGGACTGAAAACCGATGCCGTGAACAGCGTCAAGCGCATTGAGGGCGTGCGGAAGGTGATTGACCACATCAACCAACTACCACCCTCGTCGATGGACGACCGCATCCGTAAACAGGTGGCTCGTGCGATCTTCAACTGGGGAGGCCTCTCGCGGTATTCCTGGTCAGCGGTGCCCAGCATTCACATCATTGTGAGCGGCGGTCGGGTGCGGCTGGAGGGTATCGTGGACAGCCAGCAGGATAAGGATGCGGCGGGCTTGCGCGCAAATGGAGTTTCGGGCGTATTCGAGGTGACGAACAATCTCCGCGTGGTGAAGGGTTAGAGCTCGAGTTATCCGCAGGACAACCCGTACAATCATGGGCGAAAACAAGCAAAGAGGCCTTGCGTACGCTGTCTTTTGGGGCTAAGGTTACGCCACCGGGCTAAGGGAACCCGGTTTGGGGGTCGGGTGCTCCCCCTATTTATTGCATTTACCAAAGATTTACACTGGTGTCATAGCCCTGCAAGGGTTTGCAGGGAGAATGTTTTTATGATGACGATCCGCCGTAGCGCTATAACCGTAGATCCTCCATCTCCGTTTGCAAAGCTCGGGAAGCAGATTCCCTGGGTACGTCCTTTTCTTCCTATCCGTCGCATGGACCGCATTTATGCCGGTGCGCTCGGTCATGCCGAAGGAAACGTCTTCGATGGCATCCTGCGCGAGATGGATGTGGAATATTCAGTGCGCGACGCTGACCTGAAACATGTACCACTGACGGGGCCCACGATCATTTTCTCCAACCATCCATTTGGTATGCTCGACGGCATCTTGATGGCTTCACTGATGCTGCGCCTGCGTCCAGACGTCAAGTTGCTGGCCAATCAGCTGCTCGGTTGTATGGAAAAGCTTTCGCAGAACTGCATTCTGGTTGACAACATGATGGGGAAGGGCCACGAAGAGGCCAACCGGCGCGGCATTCGCGAAGCCCTGGAATGGGTTAAACAGGGACACATGCTGATCGTCTTTCCGGCTGGCGAGGTCGCCTCATGGAGCCGTCATCACCGGCGCGTGCTCGATCCGCAGTGGAATCGCAACATGGCTCGCATCGCGCGGATGACAGGTGCGAAGAGCATTCCGACCTTCATCTCAGGCGCCAACAGTGTAGGTTTCCATTTGGCGGGAATGATCAATCCCCATCTCCGTACGCTGTTTCTGCCTCATGAACTGATTAACAAGCGGGGCCGCCGAATGGAGATTCGCATCGGAGCTCCGGTTGAGGGCGAAACCCTCAAGGCAATTCGCGACGACGATAAAGCCATCGACTTGCTGCGCTGGAACAGTTCTCTGCTTGCGTTACGTGACCGCATTGGCTCGCCCCGTACTCGCTTTTTTCCCGCCTGGCAGCCAAAACATGATGTAGCTCCGGCGGAAGATCCTAACGTTCTATTGGACGAATTGCACGCGCTCCCTGCCGATGCCTTGCTGGAGAGTGTGGGTAAAATGCGCGTGTATGCGCTCAGCTCGCGCCAGGCCCCACGGATTGTCCGTGAAATCGGACGACTGCGCGAGATCACCTTCCGTGCTGCGGGCGAAGGTACGGGCAAGGCGCGCGACCTCGATCGCTTTGATGCCTACTACACTCACCTGGTGCTCTGGAACGACGAGAGGCAGGAGATCGCGGGCGCCTACAGGATTTGCAACGTGCAGAGCGTTGTGCGTCGCTACGGATTGCGCGGGCTGTATACAACAACGCTGTTTCACTTCAAGCCAAAGTTCTTCGCCAAGGTCGGTCCGGCGCTGGAGTTGGGGCGCTCGTTCATTCACCTGGATTATCAGCGCCAGTATGCGCCGCTGCTCGTGCTCTGGAAGGGAATTGGCAGCTACATTGTCCGACATCCGGAGACCCCAGTACTGTTCGGCGCGGTTAGCATCAGCGCGGATTATTCGATGGCGTCGCGTGAGGTGTTGACTAGCTATCTGGGCGCGCACACGGTGGATGCCGAGTTGCTGAAACTGTTGCGGCCAAAGCACCCACCGAGGAATGCTGCCGAGGACGTCAAGGAGCCGGAAATGTTCGCGCGGGTCTTTTCGATCGACGACATCTCTGACTGGGTCAGCATGTTTGAGAGCGACGGCAAGGGCGTACCCGTGCTGGTGAGGCACTACATGAAGCTGGGAGGAAAGTTCCTTGGCTTCAACGTGGATACCAAGTTCTCCAACGTGCTCGACGGTCTGTTGTTAGTGGATTTGCGCCAAGCCAAGCCAGAGCTGCTGGCGCGCTATTTCGGCAAGCGAGGCTCAGTTGATTTCCTCCGCCTGCACGGGGTTGAGGTTCCGGCAAAGCCACTCGCCAAAGACGATCCCGAACCTGCGCTCGTTTGATGGCAGGGACAATTTGCTGCTGCATTAAAGAATGGCGTATCGTTTTGCCGTGGTGATTACAACATCAAGTCAGATTACCTAGACCAAGGGAACCCTACCTTGTCCGCTCGTTCGTGCAGACGGGGTGGGGTCCCTTTTTGCTTTTGGTCGTGGTGACTTTGAATCTCACGCATCTCATGAATTGTTCGTAAGGCTGGAATTAAAGATGGCGACATTGGCAGCCGTTGACATCGGCGCAAACTCGGTTCGATTGAAAATCGCGCGCGTCGTGCGTAAGCGCCTTCAAATGCTCCATGAGGATCGCGAGGTCGTGCGGTTGGGCGAGGGTGTCTTCCGTAGTGGGACGCTCGACCCCTCTGCAATGGAGCAAACGATACGCGTGCTCAAGCGTTTCCAGAAGGCGGTGCAGGTTCACGGCGCGACCCAGATACGCGTGGTTGCCACCAGTGCCCTTCGTGATGCCTCTAATGGTGGCGCATTCGTCCAATGGGTGAAGACTGCAATCGGGTGGCATGTCGAGGTCGTCAGCGGCGTGGAAGAAGGCCGCCTCATTCACCTCGGGGTTATGGCGAACACCCGTATCGGCGCGGGACGCGTGCTGCTGATTGACCTTGGCGGTGGAAGTTGCGAACTCACTCTCTCGTACAAAGGTCAGATTGAACACATCTACAGCATGCCCCTGGGAGCAGTGCGCCTGACCCGCCAATTTCTCCAGAATGACCCTCCGACTGAAACCGAGCTGCATCAAATGCGCAGCTACATTCGTGAAGAGGTAGGGCGCGTACGGCGTGAGCTCACGGAACACAAAATTAATCTGACGATTGCCACCTCAGGTACACCCGCCGCGCTTAGCGAACTCTGGTCAGCGGGGCAGGAGAGCAGCACCACAACTGTTCCCCGCGATGGTCTGCTCCGGCTTACCAAGAAGCTTTCCAAAATGAACGTCGATCAGCGCCGAGCCCTCAAAGGGATCGGTCCCCGCCGGGCTGAGATTATTCTGGCCGGAGCCCACGTGTTTTCTGAGTTGTTTACCGAACTCGATCTCACCAGCTTCCGTTATTTGCCTTTTGGTCTGCGAGACGGAATTCTTGCCCAGATGGCGGCCGATCACGACGACATCGGACTCCGTAAACAACTGGAGAGCGAACGCTATAACTCAATTCTGAATCTCGCCGCGCACTATCATGCGGATATGCGCTTTTCCACGCGGGTCGCCGAACATGCTCAGCGTCTGTTCAAACTGCTGGCTCCGGTGCATCATCTGCCGCCGGAATATGCCAACCTGCTGAATGCGGCGGCGATACTGCATGAAGTGGGTTCCTACATCAGCCGGGCCGGACGTCGGCGTCATGCCTTTTACATCCTGGCGCACTCAGAACTGCTGGGCTTCAGTTTGCCCCAGCGCCGGGTGATTGCGGCCATCGCACGCTATCTTGGTAAGTCGAAGATAACCCCGGCCAGTCCGGTGGTTCGCGCATTGGCGACGGTAGATCGCCCACTGCTTCCGGAGGTTGTGCTTTTACTGCGGTTGGCACGTGCAATAGAGCAGGGAAGACGCGGAGCGGTACTCAGCTTGCGCGCCAAACTCGATCCGGCGAGTGTGCAACTCACGCTGGTCACCCGCCCCACCGGCGCTGAACTGGAGATCTGGGCTCTGGAAAAGGAACGTAGCTATTTCTTGGAAGTCTTTGGACGCGAACTGACTTGCGCCGAAGCGTAAGCACTCTTGATCAGGCGGGGAGTAACCACCCAGTTGAGTACGCTGCGTTTGGCTCCCATCTCCACGCGGGCCACACTTCCCTTTTTCATCTCGACGGCACGTTCGCTCAGTCCGCCGGTCACCATCAGTGACAGAAACTTGCTCAAATTAGGATTGTGTCCGACCACCATCACGGCTTCCAGTCCGTCGATTTTTCGGAGAAGCTGGCGGAAACTCTCATAAGCGGAATTGGGATGCAGCGCTGGCGTCGGCTCGATCCGCTGTTGGTAGTCAATTTCATTGCCGACCATTGCCGCCGTCTGGGTGGCGCGTTTCAAGGGGCTGGAGAGTATCAAATCCACGTGCGCGTCCAGGGAGTTCAAGAATCTGCCGATGTACCCACACTGCTCGATGCCTTCTTTGTCGAGAGGACGTTTTTCGTCCTGCACAGGGTTCAGGCGTTTTTCTCCAGCATTTGCGTGGCGCAGAAAATAAACGATCATTGCCCTATATTACCTTGGCACGGGCCATCCTGGCGCGTGGCTTGGCGATGCGCCGCAACGGTCTGGCTGGTTTCACCGGAATGGCCGAAAGGTCGCGTTTGCCCTCGGCGGCGTCGATCAGAAAATCCTGTGCACTGAAGGGCACAGTCTTGCCTTTCGGGTCGTCGTGAACGTAAGTGCCCCCGCGCTGCAGGATGCGTGCCTTCACGTTATCCGCCAGATAAGCGGCCAATATCTCATCTCGGACTCGGTCACGCAGCATGGGATCGCGGAGCGGGAAAACCACTTCGACGCGCTCGTGTAGATTGCGCGGCATCCAGTCGGCGCTCCCCAGGTAAATCTCTTCTTCGCCACCGTTCTGGAAGTAATAGATGCGACTATGTTCCAGGAAGCGGCCTACAATGCTCCGCACCCTTATGCGGTCGCTGATGCCGTGAATGCCGGGGTTGAGCGAGCAGATACCGCGAACGATCAGATCCACCTGCACACCGGCCTGCGAGGCCCGATACAATTCCTGCACCACATTCTTATCAAGCAGCGAGTTTATCTTGGCAATGATGCGAGCGGGTTTGCCTTTCCGTGCATGGTCAGCCTCGCGTGCAATCAGGTTTGCCACCCGCTCGGCAAGATCCACTGGAGCCACCAGCAGCGGGTCGTAGTTCGGTTGCTCGGAGTAGGCAGTGAGGAAGTTAAAGACATTATGTACCGCCATCGTCATCTCGGGGTTGGCTGTAAGCAAACTCAAGTCCGTGTAGAAAGCGGCAGTTGTGGGATTGTAGTTTCCCGTGCCCAGGTGGCAGTACTGGCGCATCACGCCGTCGAGATCTTTGCGCGCGATCAAGGTCAGCTTGCAGTGTGTCTTCAGGCCTACCAATCCATGGAAGACCTGCACCCCTGCATCCTCCAGTTCACGCGCCCACTTGATGTTTGAGGCTTCATCGAAGCGGGCCTTCACCTCTACGACCACGGTTACTTCCTTGGTCGCCGCCGCCTGCACCAGAGCCTCCACGATGGGCGAATTGTCGTTGGTGCGGTAGAGAGTCTGCTTGATGGAGAGCACGGCAGGGTCCTGCGCCGCCGCCTCAATGAACGAGACCACGCTGTTATAGCTGTCAAACGGATGGTGCAGGAGCACGTCACGCTGGCGGAGAGCGGCCCAGATGTCCCGCGTACCTTTGGGCAGCGACCACTCACGCGGCTGAAACGATTTGAACTTAAGATCGGGGCGATTCACCGCGCTATAGAGGTGCGCCAGACGCGAAAGGTTAACTGGCCCCTGGGTGCGATATACCTGCCAGTCCTCCAGTTCGAAAACGCTTTGCAGTCGCGAGACGATCTCGGAGCTCGCATCGGATTCAATCTCGAGTCGAACCGCGTCCCCTTTGCGCCGGTTATGCAACTCCGTCCGGACTGATTCGAGCACACTGCGCGACTCTTCTTCCTGCAAATAGAGATTGCTGTTACGCGTGATTCGGAATGCGCCTTCGCTGAGAATCTCATAGCCGCGATACATGCGTCCGGCGTGCAACCCCACGAGGTCAGCGAGTGGAATGAAGGAATCACCCCGGGCATCCGGCAGCCTGATAAGCCGCGGCAGCGAGCGAGGCACAGTGACGACACCCATGTAGTTGGGCAGGCTTGCAGCGGAACGCCGTCGACGGCGCAGGAGCAGCGCCTGACAGAGCGCCTTGTGAATCACCCGCGGAAACGGATGCGCGGGATCGACCGTAACCGGAGTTAGCAGTGCGTCCAGGTCGTTGCGGCAGTAATCGTCTACCACCTCGCGCTGAGCATCATTGAGGTCAGCCAGCGAGTGAATCCGGATTCGGTGTTCGGCGAGTGCGGGCAGCAGCATCTCGTTCCAGCACTCGTATTGCTCGCGAACAAACTTGTGGGTCGCTTCGGCAACCAACTCCCGCTCCTCCATCGGAGTCAGGCCGTCTATTCCCGGATCAACCTGTCCCTCTTCCAGATGCTGTAGGAGGCCGGCGATGCGAATTTCGAAGAACTCGTCGAGATTACTGGCCGTAATCGCCAGAAACTTTACCCGTTCCAGCAGCGGATTGCTCTCGTTTTCCGCTTCCTCCAGCACGCGGCGGTTGAAGGCGAGCCACGAGATGCTTCTATTGAGGTAAAACTCCGGACTGAGAAGCGAACGAGGAGGCATAGCCTATGAGTGTACTGCGTTACGGGATGGAACTTCCATTAATGGATTGTTACAGGAATGTGAACATATAGCCCCTCGCGCGGCCTGTGAGAAGCGCTGCTGGCGTTCGTAAGTTCAAGCGAATCAGTGTTTGTGATGCTCGTGCCGAAGGAAAGGCGAGGGATGTTTATGCGGGACGCCGCCGTGCAGGTGTCGATGCGAGTGGATGAGGTTGGCCGATTCCAGCAGTTCGGTGTTTGCCAGCACCTCTGATGGCGACGCGTCGGCCACGATCGTGCCGTGCTCCAGCACAACTGCACGGTCGGAGATTTCGCCGAGTATCTCCAGTTGATGAGTGGCCGTAATGATGGTCTTCTGCCCATTGTTCCAGGATTCCAGAAGTTCGATGACCTGGCTCTGGCTGCGAGGGTCCAGTGCCGCAGTGGGCTCGTCCAACAGCAGCACGTCAGGGTTCAGGACAATCACCGAAGCCAGCGCCACGCGCTTCTTTTCGCCTCCGGAAAGTCTGTACGGAGGCCGATCTTTCAGGTGTTCCGCGCCAATCCATTCAAGCGTCGCGTGTACCCGTTCCAGAATCTCCTCGCGCGGCCAGCCAAGCTGCAGCGGACCAAAAGCCACTTCATCGAAGACCGTAGGGTTGAATAACTGAATGTCAGGATTTTGGAAGACCAGCCCCACCCTCCGGCGGAACTGGAGCGCAAAAGCATCGTTTTCCATAACGGACTCGGTCAGTGCGTCCCCCCGAAAGCGTAGCGTGCCTTTACATGCAAAGCGCAACCCATCCATCAGGCGCAGCAATGTGCTTTTGCCGCTGCCGTTGGCCCCAAGCAGCGTAATGCGCTCGCCTGCGCGTACCCGCAGCGAGAGTCCCTGCAAGGCGGGGATACGCTCATATTCGTAGCGCACACCGTCGGCTTCAAACTCAAACGCATCGGATTTCGGTATTTCGGGTGGAACACTCTCCGGCACTCGCGCGCTTCCTTTCCTATCTTCCGGCCATGACGGACACAACTGCCGCTGCTGCAAATCCTGTCATCGCTACATAGTCCCTTGCCCGCAGGCGGAAATCTGTCAGCAATCGTACTTCTCCACGGAACCCACGGGACTGCATCGCCAGAAAAACCTCATTCCCCAACTCCAGCGTCTTGCTCATCAGCACGCCGCCGGTGTTCACCATCAGGCGACGCTGTTCGTGACCGTTCAATCGGCCCACCATGCGGCTCTGGCGAGACTCGAACATCGCGCTTGCGGTTTCAGCCAGCAGCACTACGTAACGATGCGTCATCGCCAGCATCGCAATGACTTCCACTGGAACCAGCAGCGTACGCAGCGCCTTCAGCAGGTGCATCCACGGCGTGGTCAGCACTAACAACGTGCTCAGCGTGACGGCTGCTTCTACGCGGGCAATCAGCAGTAGGGCGCTCCTCGCGCCCTGCACCGTAATCGTCAAGGAGCCGACCGGCAGTGTGTACAACGCCTGTCCCGGCGTGAGAAACAGCGCAGGTGCGGCAATCATCACCGTGAACCCGAATGCCACCAGCCACACGCGTTTCCCGAGTGACCACAAACTCAGGCGCGAGGCCACGGCCAGCATCACGCCAAGGCCAAACAGCGCAACCATTACCGGGAGCCTGCGCGAGAGTGCCGCTGCAACCACTAGTGCCAGCAGTCCAACCAGCTTTACCCGCGGATCAAGCGTCTGTAGCAGGCCATGCGCGTGAGCAGAGTTTTCAGATACCAGAGTCTGCGCGAGCGCATCAGTAAATCCGCGAACGGTCTTCGAAATTACGCCTGCGCTCATAGGTTGCTCTCCCGCTTGTCCAATCGCATCAAGCGCCGCGCAACCCAGGCGGCTGCCAGGATCAATCCCACGCCGAACATCGCCGAGAGCAGATAGCCGAAAGCTGCGCTCTTTACAAAATGGGGGGCATAGTTTGGCAGCGGAGCGGTCCAGAGATTAGCCAGTCGCGCTAGTCCAGATGGAGCCGTCGCGGGTGCGGCCGTGTTTCCGCTGGCCGCAGCAATCTGCGCCCGGGCTGCAGCGTCCGAGAATTCTTTTGGTGCCCACTCGCCCCACGCCGCTCCGCTGGCGACAATACCCAGCGGGGTCAATATCAGCACGAGGGCCAACACCCCCCAGAGGCCGCGAGCGGCTCGCCCCGGAGCTACCGGTGACTTCATTCCGACCAGCGCTGGTTCGTTGCGTTGCAGGTAGCTGAACAGTCCCGCGCTCATCACCGCCTCGGCCGCTCCCGCTATTGTCAGGTGCCCGGCCATCATCGCGGGAATGGCGATACTCAACGGGTATGGCGCATAGAGAGGTGCGCCCGTCGCATCGCGGAAAAGCATCGGCTGTATTCCGAATTCGACCGCCGCCAGTAGTGCGGAGAGATTAATCGCGCCATAGCCTGCCAGCGCCGCAGCTACTATCCGACGCCGCGAGTCCGCTGCCGCTCCCAGGCTCACCAGTTGGTAGATGCCCCACGCGGCAAACGAGCCTGCAATTGCCATGTTGAAGCAGTTCGCGCCGAGTGTCGTAATGCCGCCGTCGCCGAAAAAGAGTGCCTGGATCGTCAAAGCCAGCGAGATTGCCAGCAGTGATGCCCACGGTCCCAGCACAATCGCCGCAATGCCCACGCCAACCGCGTGACCCGTGGTCCCGCCCGGCAGCGGCAGGTTGAACATCATGGTTACAAATGAAAATGCGGCGAATAGCGAGAGCAGCGGCAACGTTCGGCCAAACAGTTTCTTCCGGGTGCGCCGTAGCGCCGCCCACCAGCAGGGGGCGCTCGCCGCGTACATCACGGCGCAGGTCGAGGGGCTCAGATATCCGTCGGGAATATGCAAGCTGTGCGGCTCCTCTGCCTAGTGTACTGGATCGCGCAAATTCCTCCGGCATTGGGTAGGTATAATGCTCCATGCCCTTCGCGGAACGTTCGTCGATTCACTCTCCTTACACGCACGCAGCCAAACTTGCGCCTACTGCTCGCTACGACCTCACATCCAGCGCCGTGCAGTCGGCTCCGCTGAGTGAACTCTCCGCGAACCTTGACGAACTGGAACTCGGTTCTTGTGCACCCTATGGCGATCCGGACCTGCTTGAGTGTCTGGCCGAGCGTACTGGAGTCTCCGTCAAGTGTGTCGTACCCACCATCGGCACGTCGCTGGCCAACCATCTTGCGCTCTCTGCCCTCTTCGATCCCGGCGATGAAGTGCTTATCGAGTGGCCCACCTACGACCCACTGCTGCATACGGCACGTCTGCTCGGCGCTTCCATCCGCCGGTTTCCACGCCGCGAGGAAAACAATTTCGCGATTGATCCCGAGGACGTCCGCCGCGCCATTACCCCGCGCACCCGAGTCATCGCGTTATGCAACCTGCATAATCCTACTAGCGTTGGAGTAGACGATGCTGTGCTCCAGGCGATAGGCGAGGCTGCCCAGAGCGTCGGTGCATCGGTTTTGGTCGATGAGGTGTATCGCGAGGCGATCTGGGGAGCGTCTCGGCGCCACGCCCTCTTGCTGGGAGAAAACTTCGTCGTCACCAGCAGTCTCACAAAGGCCTATGGGCTCGGCGGTCTGCGTTGTGGGTGGATACTCGCCGAACCGGAACTGGCGGAGAGAATCCGGTGGATGCAGGATCTATTCGGTTCCACGGCCGTTCACATCGCAGAACGGATCAGCACAATTGCATTGGGCTCCATTGATAAACTGGAGGGCCGCGCCCGCGCGACGATCGAAGCCAACCGCGCTGCTGCCGCAGAAATACTTGCTCCCCGCAAGGATCTGAAACTCAGCATTCCTGTCAACGGCACCACCCTTGCGCCGCGACTGCTCAGTGGCGACGTCGAGCCCTTCTGTGAGTTGCTGCGCTCGCGTTATGAGGTCGGTGTTGTCCCAGGATTCTTTTTCGAAATGCCCCATCACTTCCGAATAGGGCTTGGCGGCGACCCGGCGCTCACCAGAGAGTCCTTCGAGCGCCTTGCGCAAGCCCTTGACGACTTCGCCGAACCATAACGCCAAGGGCTGCCCGACTACGCTGCGTCCGAATCCTCCTCACAGGGATCAGGGATGCTCGAGGGAGGGTCGCTACTCGGAAACGAATCCTCCAGAGTCTTGTCGTGTTGTTGTTCCCGACGCTTGCGGGTCGAGTTTTCTGCGTCGGTTTTTGAGCGCTCTTCGTGAGTGGTTTGCGAACTCCCCTCTTTGCCCTGCCGTATGCCGCCTGCCATGGCCCCTCTTCTGGAATGCAATCGTCCGCGACTCCATCGCGGAGTGCGCGAGCGTGTTCTCATCTAGGTTCTACGAGATTGGATGCCGATTCATAATCAGCGTGTGCGTTCCCGCTTCACAAACGTGACCTGAACGAACCCTGCTCACCTTCCGGTTCTACATCTTCTTCAACAATGTCAACCAGCGCCGCCAGGCTTCGTCTTGGGCTTTTTTGTTGGCGTCACCGGCGTTACCTGGGTCCTGGCCAGTGCGCATAAAGCCGTGTCCTGCACCCTCGTATATCACCGGATCGTAGCTCTTTCCGGCCTTGTTCATCGCAGTCTGGGTGTCGGGAATTGTGGCATCGATCCGGTTATCGTCGCCGCCGTAGAATCCATAAACCGGAGCCCGAATGCTGGTGACCTGATCCGGGGGAGGCCCGTAGAACACAAAGGCCGCTCTCAAGTCAGCCCGATTGGTCGCAAAGCGGAATGACTGGCCTCCACCCCAACAGAATCCGGCGACTGCAAGCTTACCGTTGGCGGATGGAAGTTTCTGCACGTAGTCCGCGACCGCCTTGAGATCGGCGGTTATGGTGTCTGCGTTGAGCCCCGAAACTGCCTTCATGGTGTCCTGGGTGCTGGCAAAGCCGTCGCTGCCCTTGCCTCCCGGGCCAAAACCCGAGAGCAGATCTGGCGCAATTGCGATGTACCCCTGCGCCGCAAGTTTGTCGGCCACGCTGCGCACCCAGTCGGTCATCCCAAATATTTCGTGGATCACGAGCACGGCTGGCGCCTTGTTCTTGACCTCTGGATAAACGATGAAAGCGTGGACAACGCGATCACCATGTTTTACGTCAACCCATTCCTGGTGACGGGGAGATTTCTCCAGTGTAGCCTTGGCCCACTCCTGTGCTGAGGCTGAGACACCGAAAGTCAACAAAGCTATTGCTACAGCGAGTATGCTTTTCATGAACATTGAGAGTCCGTAAAGGAACCAACCGTTGTAAACTGTCACGGATGAAATGCAGACTCCAGCTCTCGATAGACAATTGGTAGCAAAGAAAAGGTGGTCATGCCCAAAAGTAAGCAAGAGTTGATCCGCGCGGTGGTTCGCGTCTCCAGTGGAAATTTCCTGGAGATGTACGACTTCATGGTATTTGGGTATTACGCCGCTGCCATCGGGCGAGCATTCTTCCCGACCGGCAACGAGTTTGCCTCGCTAATGTTATCGCTGATGACCTTCGGTGTCGGATTCTTGATGCGTCCGCTCGGAGCGATTGTGCTGGGAGCGTACACGGACCATCATGGACGCCGCAAGGGTTTAATGCTGTCTCTGACCCTGATGTCGATCGGTATCGTTTCCATAGCCTGCGTGCCAGGATACGCGGTGATCGGATGGGTGGCTCCCATACTTGTAGTGATAGGCCGTCTCCTGCAGGGCTTTTCCGCAGGCATGGAATTGGGTGGCGTGTCGGTGTACTTGTCCGAGATCGCAACACCAGGCAATAAAGGGTTCTACGTCAGTTGGCAGTCCGGAAGCCAGCAGTGCGCGGTCATATTTGCCGCATCTCTGGGTGTCGTGCTCAGCTCCATTCTCACTCCTGCAAAGATGCTTGCATGGGGTTGGCGCATTCCTCTGCTGATCGGTTGCAGCATCGTTCCTCTGCTGTTCATGCTCAGAAGCTCACTCAAGGAATCGGACGAATTTATTGCCCGGAAACATCATCCGGCGATTCGGGAAATCCTGCACTCACTGGCTACTAACTGGCGCATCGTGCTCATCGGGGTCATGATGGTGACGATGACGACGGTTTCCTTCTACTTCATCACGGCGTACACGCCAACTTTTGGCACCTCCGTACTTAAACTTAAACAAATGGATAGTCTGATCGTTACGCTTTGCGTCGGGGTATCCAACCTGTTCTGGCTCCCGGTGATGGGGGCGCTCTCAGATCGCGTCGGGCGCCGGCCGCTGCTGATTACTTGCACCCTGCTAGCTTTGTTCACCGCCTATCCGGCATTGGCGTGGCTGGTTGCGGCACCGAGTTTTTCAAAGTTGCTGATTCTGGCCATGTGGCTCTCTTTTATCTATGGCAGCTACAACGGGGCCATGGTCGTCTACCTGACGGAGGTTATGCCGGTTGATGTGCGAACGACGGGATTTTCACTTGCGTACAGCCTTGCCACGGCAGTTTTTGGCGGTTTCACGCCGGCAATCTCGACCTATTTGATTCACGTGACGAATAACCGGGCGATTCCAGGACTGTGGCTGATGTTCGCGGCTGCGTGCGGCTTAGCGGCGGCCTTGCTTGCCAAGACTTACCACCAGAGGCAGGCGGCCGTAGAACTGGAACAAACGACTGCCTAGAGCCGGTCAAGCAGAAAAATGAATGGGGACGCGCGAGCGCCCCCATTGCTAAACACAGCGTCACAAGTGATTGTGCATTGGATGCCCTGACGGAGGTCGGTCGCTCGATGGGAGCGGCACGCAATCAGCGCGCGGGAACTGGCGATGCATGTTCTCGACACTTCGGTGGCGACAAGTAAGCGACCGAAAACCTGTCTGACGACAAGCGATGATGGCGCTCTCTATCCGAATCATCGTGATGGGCGCCAACAGGGTTGAGATATGAAGATAGCGGTTGTTGGAGCAACAGGTGCGACGGGACAGAGAGTGGTAAAGCATGCACTTGCACAAGGACACTTCGTTACGGCCGTTGCTCGCCATCCTGAGCGACTGTCATCTGCCGACCGGCTGTCCTTGGTCCGAGGGGATGTCCTTTCCCTGGGGGGCCTGACAGGTGCTCTTGAGGGCGTGGAGGCTGTCATTAGCTGCATCGGACCAGAACGGAACCTATCGCCAGGGACGCTCATGTCAGACGGTGTTGCCAGTATTCTCGCCGAATGCAAACGTGCGAACGTCCGACGATTCATAATGCAAAGTGGTATCGGCTTGAGCGAAGGACGCGAGCTCTCCTGGCTGAGCCGGTTTGTCGTCCGAGTATCGGGCCGGATATTCACTGCAGCAGTTATGGACAAGGCGCTCGCCGAGCGGATGACGCAGAAAATAGACATGGAGTGGGTCATCGTTCGCGCGGTCGGTTTGCTAGATAAGCCGGCGAAGGGAGGCTATACCGCAGGCCCGTTCGCACGAGTTGCGGTACTCATCCCGCTTTCCTTTGACGATTGCGCCGACTGCCTGCTTCGTGCAGCGACAGATGAACCAAACTGGATCGGACGAATTGTGAACGTGGGCTCCTGACACCGGAATGAGTCTCGTGATTCCGGGAGAACACCTTTCCCGCAACGCGCAATTACTTATGACGCTGTGTTTAGTTGTCCTAGCAAATACCGCGTTATATTCCCAGGTTTGTGAGCACGCCCTTCACCGTCGCATACGCTTGCTGCGCGTCACGGTCACTGGACTCGGCAGTCTGCTTGAACTCCATCGCGAGCCATCCGTCATAGCCAACGGCGTGGAGAGTGGCAAGGATGTCGACCCAATTGAAATTCCCCGAGCCGGGCGCGGAACGATTCGAATCAGCAAGCTGCACGTAGCTCATCAGGCCACTGCGATATCCCGCGACGAGTGAGGCAATCAGGCTTCGCTCCTCAAAATCCTGATGATGCAGGTCCCCTTCGAATTTCAGCGAGGAACTCGAAAACGTACGGATAAATTGCACGGTTTCGTCGACTGTATTGAGCATGTCGCCGATGTAGCGTGCCTGTGGCTCGAGCACGATGCGAACACCGAGCGATTCTGCGATAGGGAGCAACTCGTCAAGCGCCTCGCGGAACAAGGCCCAGGCGGCGTCGCGACTCGGCAGACCCTTCGTGCTTCCCCGGAATCGTCCAATACTCGCATCGACTCCATACTCGTGCGCAAGGCGTAGGACCGATTTGAAGCGATCAATCGCCCGGCGGCGTATTTCTGGCTCTTTCGCTACCAGGAAGATATTGTCTGCCGCCCCGATCCCTCCGGTACTCACCGCGGAAATCACGAGTCCGGCTTCAGCCGCGTGCTTCCCCAGTGCGTGACCATCAAGGGCATTCGGGTCGCGGACTTGCAACTCAACGCCGTCATAACCGATTTCAGCGACACGTCGCATGATATGCACCGGATCACCGTTCCAGCAAAGCTGATTCGGCGGTGCTTCCGGCGTGGTCATCATATAAGCAAGCTTCACGAGGTAACTCCGTTTCCGTTAAGGCGTTTAGAAATAACTTTGTCAGTTTAATATACGGCATTCCCATTTTCACTGTCCCCGCCGGGCGTCTGTGCGCGGCAGCGTCTGGACCCTTTAGAATGGAAATGGACGTTTTCTTTGGAAGAACTTTTCATGACGATGCCTTTTCTCAATGTGATGTCGCTGATCACCTCCGTTATCGGAGCGATTGCCGTCATGGTTTGGCGGGTTCAGGAATCACGTACCGCGGTCACGGCGAAGAAAATTATCATTCCGCCCTTAGGAATGGCGACAGGATTCGGAATGTTTATTGTGCCTGCGTTTCGGGTCCCATGGACTTGGGCGGGCATCGCCTTTCTGGGAGGGGCCATTGGGTTGGCTTACCCGCTGCTGAGGACCTCGCGCCTTGTACGTGAAGGCGATACCGTGATGGCGCAGCGGTCCCACGCTTTCTTTGCGGTCGTTATTCTGCTGGCTGGAATTCGCATTGCGGCGCGGGGGTACCTTGATACGGTGATATCTGTTCAACAAACAGCGGCGCTGTTTTTCATTCTGGCCTTCGGAATGATCCTGCGGTGGCGGGCGCAGATGTTCTTCCAATATCGTGCGCTCATCAATCAACCGCGCTCCTTGAATTAACCTCAGTTAACGCACGGCATTTTCCGTTCTGTGTCGATTTTCGTGTATCCCAACCGTCTGATAGCCTAAGATAGAAACTCTGAAATCATCAGCAATTTAGCGGCTTGAGGGGGAAACAGTGAGCACGGAGACCGCGATTCATCCGCCCAGTACTCCAGGAAAATCATCGCGAAGCTGGTACAAACAGATGTGGGTGCACGTTCTTTTCGCCATGGCGATCGGAATCGTGGTCGGGCACTTATACCCCAGCGTTGGGCAGAGCATGCAACCGCTAGGCGACGCTTTCATCAAGGCGATTCGCATGTTGATCGCCCCCATCATCTTTTGCAGCGTTGTCCTCGGCATCGCAAAGATGGATGACATTTCCAGGGTGGGCAGGGTCGCAATAAAGTCGCTCGTCTATTTTGAAATAATGACGACGCTCGCCCTGATCGTAGCGCTTGTAATCGTCAATCTTTGGCACCCTGGCGTGGGCATGAACATCAATGCATCCACGCTCGACGCAGGCACAGTTAAAGGTCTTGTCAACCAATCCAAGGCGCACGGGGTTATTCCGTTCCTTGTGGACATTATTCCTTCGACTTTTGTAGGCTCATTCTCAGATGGAAATATTTTGCAGGTCCTGTTTCTATCTGTGATCTGTGGCAGCGCACTGATCGCTCTGCGAGAGCACGGCAAGCCTTTGATCATTGTTCTTGAAGCGATCTCGAAGGTTTTGTTCGGCGCCGTCGGCATCGTAATGTGGGCCACACCGCTAGGGGCCTTCGGTGCCATAGCTTTCACCGTTGGAAAGTATGGCGCTGCTACCCTTATATCGCTCGGGAACCTATTGATCTGCTTCTATGTGATATGCCTCGTTTTCATCTTCCTTGTATTCGCCCCGTTGGCGAAAATTTGCGGATTCAGCCTCTTTAAGCTGATGCGCTACATCTGGGAGGAAATTCTCATCTGCTTTGCAACCACATCTTCGGAAGTGGTTCTACCGCGGTTGCTGGTAAAGATGGAAAACCTCGGCTGCAAGTCCAGTGTGGTAGGGCTTGTTATACCAACCGGCTACTCATTTAACCTTGATGGTACTTGCCTCTATCTAGCGGCTGTTTCCGTGTTTCTTGCCCAGGCAACCAACACCCATTTGGACGTTTACCATCAAGTCGGTCTGCTCATCGTGTTATTGCTGACCTCAAAGGGAGCTGCGGGTGTTGCCGGTGCTGCGTTCGTAGTATTGGCCGCAACTCTATCGACTGTGGGATCGATTCCGGTCGCAAGCGTCGCGCTTGTGCTGGGAGTCCATCGTCTGCTTGCCGAGGGATTGGTTCCGACTAACATGATTGGCAATGCCGTTGCAACGATCGTCGTATCTAAATGGGAAGGTGCACTCGATACAGCAAAGCTAAACCGAGTGCTCAATGGCCTGCCCGAATAGCATTACCGCCATATCAAATGAGGAGGCCTGTAGGCCTCCTCATTTTTTCATTTCCAATACAAGCGGTTTGGATTATCGACAAGTAGTTTTTGCTGAAGCGCGGGCGTGGTGGCAATGTGCGGGATAAAGTCCACTAACAGGCCATCGTCCGGCATGTGATTCTTCAGATTGGGATGCGGCCAGTCCGTACCCCACAACACGCGACTAGGAAATTCTTCAATCAGACGTTTGGCAAACGGAATGACGTCCTGGTAGGCGTTTTGTTCGCCGTTCAACGCTTTCGGTCCGGTCACGCTCAGCCGTTCCGGGCAAGTTACCTTGCTCCAGATATTCTCGTGTTCGCGCAGCATCTTTACGAACAACTCGAATTCGGGACCGTCTACAGGCTTGGTGACATCAGGACGGCCCATGTGGTCCACAACCACGGTTGTCGGCAGTGCGGTGAAAAAGTCATACAATTCCGGCAAGTCTTTCGCTTCAAAATAGACCACCACATGCCATCCCAAAGGGGCAATGCGGTTAGCGGTTTCGAGCAAAACCTCGCGCGGCGTGAAGTCGGCCAGTCTCCTGACGAAGTTGAAACGCGTGCCCCGTACCCCGGCGGCATGCATATCCTGTAGCTCAGAGTCCGTCACATTACGATTGACCGTTGCCACTCCACGTGCTTTGCCCTTGGACGCATGGAGTGCATCGACCAGGGCGCGATTGTCACTGCCGTGACAGGTGGCTTGCACAATGACGTTTTTGGAAAAGCCCAGTCGGTCGCGCAAAGCAAACAACTGCTCCTTGGAAGCGTCACACGGCGTATATTTGCGCTCCGGCGCGTAGGGAAACTGCGCGCCGGGGCCAAAGACGTGGCAATGTGCGTCCACTGCATCGGCGGGAAGCGTAAAACGCGGCTTTGATGGTGAACTGTAGAAGTCGAGCCAGCCGGGCGTTTTGGTGAAAACTGCGTTTTGAGTGGTGTCCATTGAGTCTTCCTTAAGCGTTGACTTGTCCTTTACTTACCCTTGGTTTTCAGCGCCGAGTCGAGACGCGGGAAGACCCTGCGAGCATTGCCTTCATAAATTTGGAACCGGTCGTCGTCGCTAAGAATCTTCGAAGCTTCGATATAACGCTTTGTGTCGTCGTAATTATGCCCTGTCTCGGGATCGATGCCCTTGACTGCGCCGATCATCTCCGAGGCAAACAACACGTTCTTCACCGGAATCACGGTGTTGAGCAAATCGATTCCGGGCTGATGGTATACGCAGGTGTCAAAGTAAATATTGTTCAACAGATGGTCTTTAAGCAGGGGTTTTTTCAACTCTTGTGCAAGCCCGCGGAAACGGCCCCAGTGGTAAGGCACCGCACCGCCGCCATGAGGGATCAGGAACCTCAGGGTCGGAAATTCCTTGAACAAGTCGGAAGTCAGACATTGCATGAAGGCCGTAGTGTCTGCATTGAGGTAGTGCGCGCCAGTTGTGTGGAAACAGGGATTACAACTGGTGGAAACATGGATCATGGCGGGAATGTCGTACTCCACCATTTTTTCGTAGATCGGATACCAGTGCCGGTCGCTCAGCGGAGGTGAAGTCCAATGGCCACCCGACGGATCAGGATTCAGATTGATACCGACGAAGCCGTACTCCTTAACGCATTTTTCCAGTTCGGGGATGCAGGTAGCCGGATCGACGCCTGGGGATTGAGGCAGCATTGCGGCACCGATGAAGTTATCTGGGAAAAGCTGTGAAACGCGATAGCACAGTTCGTTACAGATAGATGCCCAGGTGCTGGAGATGTTGAAGTCGCCGATGTGATGTGCCATGAAACTGGCGCGGGGAGAAAAAATAGTGAGATTGGAACCACGCTCACGCATCAGGCGCAATTGGTTCTTTTCGATTGATTCGCGCAACTCGTCGTCGCTGATCTTCAGCTCCGAAGCTTTTGGCATTGACGAGGGGTTCTTGATGGCGGCGACCTGGCGGTTCCGCCAGTCTTCCAAGGCTTTTGGTGCCGTGGTGTAGTGACCATGGCAGTCGATAATCATCGGTTTCTTATTCACGAATTGCACCTTTCACAATTCCTTTATTTGTTGGGATTCGACCAGATAGCGGAAGGAACCATCACTTCGCCACGCATGATGAGGCGGGCGGTGCGCAGCAATGCAGCACGCGTCACGTTCTGAGAATTTGCAGGGTCTAGTCCTAGTTCGACACTGAACTCACCTGTAGGGTGCTCAACCGAAATGGTCTTCGGCGAACCTTCCGGCGTCACGGCGATGCCCTGCGTTATCGAACCATCCAGCACACAGGCGGTGCCTACGGTCACAGCAGCCAGCACGCCAATCGCGTCGTGGCAAACGTGCGGGATGAAACTGCGGGTGCTCAAGGCGCCTCCGTTGCGCGGAGGCGCGATCAGCGTCATCTTGGGATAGTTTTTGGCGCTGACATCACCCAGTCCCATGAGTAAACCTGTCTTCAGGCGAAGGGCCTCGATACGGGTCTTGAGTTCGGTGTCGGCGTTCATCTCAGCGACGCTCTCGTAACCGGTACGACCGACATCGCTGGCGCGAAACATTACCAATGGCATGCCGTTGTCGATGCAGGTCACCTGCAGCGTGAAGGGATCGAAGCCGCCGATGGCAGCGTTGGGTTCCACAGTCACCTTATCGAGCACGTTTCCGGTGGGCAGCAGACCGGAGCAGACGGAGCCCGCCGTGTCCAGGAAATTGATCGTAATCGGAGCTGACCTGCCGGGTACGCCATCGATCCGCGCATTGCCCTCATAACTTACCTGGCGTCCAGAGGGCGTCATTGGCGTTTGCACCGTCACGTCACACGCCATCCCGGTATTCAAGGTCAGCACGCGCACCGTGGTGGTATCGCCCTGCGCCTCGATCAGTCCGCGCTCCAACGCAAAAGGCACCACGGCTGCAAGCATATTGCCGCAGTTAGGGGTAGTGTCGACCGTGTCTTTGTCGGGTTGCAATTGGGCAAACAAAAAGTCCAACGCAACACCCGGCGTTTTACTGTGACTGACAATGCCCACTTTGCTGGTCAGAGGGTTTGCGCCACCCAGGCCATCAATCTGACGTTTGTCGGGGGAGCCCATCACGGCTAACAATACGCGGTCACGAGTCGGGACGTCCGTTGGCAGGTCTGATGCCAGAAAAAACGGTCCTCGCGAACTGCCTCCGCGCATAAAAAGTGTGGGAATGGGAGTTTGCATGAAATTATTATCGCTCACTTATCCTCGCTTGGCACATCATCCTCATGGTGCACATAAATGCGCGCCATCGAATCGCATCTTATCGAGTGCACGGCGCTTCACTCTATACAGCTTGGCCAGCCCAGCACGGTGACGGGGAGACGCAATTCATGGATGAGAGTCAGAGAGTACAGATCGAAACCCACCTGTCCCATCTTGATAGCCTGATCCGTCGCGGGCGCGAGCTTGGTGCTAGATTGGCGAATAATCTTTCGGACGAATCGGCAATCGCGGACACTCGCGCTTGGCATGAGAGCTGCGGTGTGGCGATCAATCAATTGTCCGGAGGCAGTAAGGCGCACTGGCTCGCGCGGTCGTTTAGCGGAGCTTTCTTGATGCGTTCAGCGGACGGCACCGCAGCGGAGGAAGCAGCTCCGGACGAAATCGTCAAACGACTACTCGGAGTTCTCGAACAGGCGGTTGCCTCGCTCTCCCGAATGGACGATGGCGCGCTGGTTTCCTCGCCGGGGGCCACGCCAGCTCCCCGCCGCTTTGATTTCGTTCACAGTCTGGAGTTAAGACCGGTCATTGAGCAGGCCTATAGCGATAGCCGGCGCGCGATGGAGCAAGGGGATTTCGAACTTGCGCTCATCACCTATTGCGGAATTCTTGAAGCGATTGTGACCGACGCACTAGAACACCGGGGTAGCAGTGCGGTTGATGTTTTCGGCCTGCCCGCAAAAATCGCCGACTGGCCATTCGAGACACGTCTTGCTGTTGCGGAGAGGGCGGGGCTCATTCACAACGGCTACGCCCGCCTTCCGGTAGTCGCCCGGACTTATCGCAATCACGAGGAGAGCGGAGCCATGACGAAGGTTTCCGAGAGTGATGCACGACGAGCCGGGCAGGTGCTTCATGTGGTGATGAGAGACCTCGACCCAGGACGGTGAGGGTGAGTTGGCAGGGGCTACAGGCCAACCAGGTTTGAGGTGTCATTCTGCGATAGCGAAGAATCCCAGCGACGCTTCAATATTCAAAATGGCCTCAGAGGCATCCTGGCGAATGCCCTGCCATAGGTTCCAGATTGTTCACCAAAGTCAGAAACCAAGAACAGGGCTAGAGCTACTTCGCGAAGGTGCATCCGAACCTCACGGTGGAGCAAAAGCAGGACAACAACGTTGCAGAGTTGAAAGGGATTGCCTCCCACCTTGTCCGCGCAAAACCCGCGCGGCAAAGGTGGGGCACCCTGGCTTTCTTATTCGTCCGCCCTTCAGAATCCGAAAGTAGTCCCGGAGATCTTTAGTCCTCCAAGTCTTGTCGGAAGACTGGTTGGGATGGATCTGTTCTGCCATCGGTAACGGAAACGAGCAGGTCTTCGTATGCAATCTTTGCCTCTTCGAGTGACGCGTACCCGCGTTCACGCTGCAGGGCCCCGCTGTCTGAGTAGATCAGAATGAAATACCGGCCCGATGAGTACTGTATCTCGACCAGGCTGCTGGGCATCTCAGGATCGCCCTGTTGTCCAAGCACGTCCATCAGCGCTACAGTCCATTGCCTGCCATTCGCGCCGGAAACCACCTCGCGCTCCAGATACTGCCAATCGTCCATGCTCCACGTCGGCATATCCCACGCAACCTTATCCAAGTAACTGATCGAGTGCGTTTGCCACCTGTGATCCCGAAAACGGTTTCGGGACCAGCAAGACTTTTCTGGCGCGCCGGGAGCGAAGGCTCGCGTCAGCCTCACCCGGCGTGTCGCTGATGATGACGACGGGAAGCTCCGTGTGATTCGGATGGTTGCGCACCATGTCGAAGAGCGACTCGCTCATGTTGTAAACGGAGCAGTCGAGCACCACTGCATCGGCATGTCGCTCAGCAGCCAGTTCATTGACTGCGTCCGTGTACCCAGCTGCGAAAACTTCATAGCCGGAGTCACGCAACGCAAACGTGAGCAGGTCCGCAATCTCCGGCGTGTCGTCGATTAGCAGGATGCGCCGCAATCGTGTGCTACTTCCTTCCGGCGCCAGCGCCAGGCAGCCTATTCTCCTTGCCCTCACATGGTTCCAGATCCAGCACCCATACCCGCCCGCCTGCAATGTAGTGGGCTCTATGGTCGTTTTCAATTACCACGCCCCATGCCTCCAGCGTACGCATCACGAAGGTGTATCCCTCGAAGTTGTTGCGCGCGTGGTTGAACACTTCGTTGGTGTGCCAGTTGTCGGTGAGGATAGCGTCCCCGCCGTGTACACGCAGGACTGTGTAGTAGCGGTCGAATGCAGCGTCAGGCCGTACTTCACGAGTTGAGCCGCGCTTCTTGCCTTCACTGACGACATAACTTTCCTGCGAATCGGCGGGTGCAGCAGAAGTTGCCTTGGTATTCATATGGTTTGCGCCACCGTCTCGGCCTCTTCAGCCGACGCCATGCTTTCCAGGTTTTTTGCCTCTGCGGCCTGAATCAATGCCTCGGGTAGTTGGACACCCATCATGCGCCATTGCTCGTTGGCAAATTTCTGCAGCGAGGCAATGTGCTCCGCGTGGAGGTGGCCGAAACGCCCCTGCAACTTCAAGTACTCCGATACTGGACGCATGCTCTGCGGGCGGAACGAGTAATCATAGGCACGTTTCTCGGGACTCCACTCCCAGATGGGATAGAGCCCGCACTCGACAACCAATCGGCCAAGATCGATCGAACGCGGTGTCTCATACACAAAACCCTTCTGGCAGGGGGTATAGACCATGAGGTATGCAGCGCCCTTGTGATTGAGTCCCTTGCGCACCTTGTTCATCAAGTCGATGGGGTAGCCAACACTTGCGGTCGCCACATAGCAGTGTGGATGGCCCGCTGCCATCATTCGGGCCAAGTCCTTTGGGAAGAGTTTCTTCCCCTCGGGAACCTCCGGGCCAGGAGGCGAGAAGGTAGTCATGCCGCCATAGGGCGTGCGCGACGAGGCCTGGATACCGGTATTCGCGTACTGCTCATTGTCATAACAGATGATGAGGCAATCGTGATTCCGGTAGAGCGCGCCTGAAATCGAGGCAAGACCGATGTCTGATGCGCTGCCATCGCCCGCTTCGCAAATGATGTTTGGGTAAGCGCCCTTCCACTTGCCCTTGCGGATCATGGCTTCATACGCGGCGGCGACTCCTGCGGTAAAGCTTCCCGCGCTGCCGATCTGGGTATGTGCCCAGGGAATGTTATATGGCGTACACAGATACGAACTGTTCGCCACATACATGCATCCTGTTGGACCCACCAGTATCGTGTTATCGCCCGCCGCTTTGCTGGTCATCCTGTACTGGATGGAAGGTCCGCAACCTGCACACGTGCGGTGACCGGGCACGAACGGCTCCGTCGACGGTAGATCAGGGTTGTAGAAACGCGCCCCCCGGTTCGGACTATCAAGAATGGGCAGCATCTGCCTTTGAACTTCAATTGTTGCCATATCAAATCTCCCGACGCAGAGAGCCTCTGCGTTTCAAATACTGTTAGTCTTCGAATCCAACCCAGTGGGTACGCTTCTCGATTTTGCCGCGTCTCTGCGCGTCAACCATTTTCTGGGTCATCCAGTAGAACTCCTTCAGCACGATTGCCTCTCCTCCCATCCCAGCCATGAAAGAGAGGACGAGCGGGCGCTGAGAACTTTCGTAGAGAGCCGCACAGGCCTCGGCATAAAGCGACCCACCGCTGCTCACGCTGCCGAGTCCCATGTTGGTTTCAATCACGCCGACCACTTTGAACTTGCTGAGAACTTCGTTTACGCGATCCGTAGGGTACGGGCGAATTGTGCGCAGGCGTACCAGGCCAACCTTCATGCCTCGATCACGCATGTGCTGAATCGCAAAACGCGCGGTTACCGCATGGCCGCCCTGCATGAAGAAGACGACTTCGGCGCCATCGGTCATGAACTCTTCGACCCACGGGTCATATCGCCGTCCGAAAATCTGTGCAAACTCGTCGTGAACTTGCTCTATGACCGCCACGGAGTCTTCCATTGCGCGTGCGCGCTCCAACTGCAGCGGCGGACCCTGCTCCGGCATGATCTGGGGTCCGTGCGACACAGGATGCCGCGGGTCAAGTGGATATGGATGCTTGTAGGGCGGCAGAAATTCCTTGACCTGTCCAGGGTCCGGCAACTCAACGTCCGTCGTGATGTGCGAAACGAAGAAACCATCCTGGCACACCATCTGCGGCAACAGCACGCGCCGATCCTCACCAATTCGATACGCCATCAGGTGGTTGTCAAATGCTTCCTGGGCGTCGCACGACCATCCCATCAGCCAACCCATGTCGCGTGTCGAGAGCGCGTCCGTGTGTTCGGAACCGAAGTCTCCCGGCGGATCCAGCGTGCGGTCGGCGATCATCATCTGCACCGGCATACGGCTTCCGGAGATCGGTGAATAGAGCTCGTAGGCAAACGTCACGCCGACACCCGAGCTACCGGTGAAAACGCGAGCTCCGCTCGAAGAAGCTCCATGGGCGATGCTTAATTGCGAGTGCTCGCTATCAGCCACAATGTACTCAGCGTCAAGTTCACCGTTGGCCACCATCTGCGCGAGCGCCATCATCGTCGCCGTATAAGGCCGGATCGGGTAAGCCGTGATGACATCGACGTCGGCGTATTTGGCGGCCTGAGCCGCCGCAACACAGCCGTTTATCCGAACCGTTTTCCTCTTTCTTTCAATCATGGTTGCCATGTTTAGCTCCGAATCCTAGATGTTCTTCGCTGGCTGTTCCACCAGATGAATCAACTGTTCCGCCTGTCGTCCATGCAAACCTGGCGAGATTGCGAACGCGGTGTCCATTCGCACCACGCCCGTGTCGAAGTCGAGTTCGGGTACGCCTTCAAGGCAGCCCGTGGGGCATTCCTCAATGCACACGCGGCAACCCTTGCAGTAATCCACCAGAATTTTGTACAAGCCATTCGAACGGTCCGGGCGCACGATACAGGGTTCCGGACAGACCAGGTAGCAGTTGTCGCAGGCGTTGCAGGTGCCACAGCTAAAGCAGCGGCCAGCCTCCCCAATCGCCTGCTCTTCGGAGAATGCCTGAATCACCTCATCCTGCGTTTTGCGCCTGCTCTTTGGCGGCAGCAGCGTCTGGGTCGCTCGCGGAAAGTGCGGGAAGTAGGTCATGTTCATGCGCTTCAGATCGACGAGGATGTCGATGGAAGCCGGCTTCGGATGCAACTGCTCACCACGCATCACCTTGTCAAGATTGAATGCTGCGCGTTTCCCATCTCCAACCGCATTCACCACCATTAACGGCTGGCCTGAACCTAACTGCACGATGTCTCCCGCGGCAAAAAAGTTCGTATCACCAAGGCGTCCGAATGAATCGACCTTGATGGTGCCGCGACCGGTTTTGAACTCATCCGGCAACCATCCGAGCGACGCCCTCTGCCCGACGGCGATGATCACGTTGTCGGCGGTGAAATGCTCGGGAGCAGCATTACGATCAATGTTGATGGGCGAAGCGTTGATCGCACCGGAGAAGCGTGCCGGATGTAGCTGCAACGCCGCAACCTTGCCATTGCCAAGAACGGCGGTCATCGCCCGCCCATGCAGGAGTTCCACCCCTTCTTCGAGCATGTCGTGCAGATCTTCGGGCACCGCAGGCATCTCTTCAGGGTTGGCCTCAACGGTAATCATGGTCACTTCAACGGCGCCTTGGCGTAGCGCTTCGCGGGCACAGTCAATCGCGGTATTTCCTCCACCGATGACGGCCACACGAGCGCCGAGTTTGACCTTTGATGTGCCCATGCCAATGTCGCGGAGGAAGGGAAGTCCGTATAGAACTCCATCCTTCTCTTCGCCTTCGGCCCGCACGCTGTTAGGTTCGGTGAGGCCGATGGCCAATACGCAGGCATCGTAATGATTTTTCAGGTCATCCCAAGAGACATCCTTTCCAACTTCGAGGTTGGTCTGAATCGTTATCCCGAGCTGTACGAGGCGCTCGATTTCGCGGTCAAGAACGCGCTGCGGAAGCACCCAGTCTGGAATGCCGCCGCGATTCAATCCGCCAGCCTTAGGCGATTTCTCAAGGATTGTGACCTTGTAGCCGAGGCGCGCCAACTGGTAGGCGGCGCTATGCCCGGCTGGACCCGACCCTACAACAGCGACCGTTTTACCGTTAGGCGCACCCGGCCTTACAACATCGTGTACGAGCGACTGGCCGAGATCGCCGAGAAAACGCTCCACGGCACGAATCGAAATGGCCTCATCGTACTGTCCCCGATTGCAGGCTTGTTCGCACGGGTGATAGCAGACCCGGCCCGTGACTGACGGGAAGGGCATGTCTTCCTTGATGAGCGCGTATGCGTCGAGATATTTCCCGCGCTTCACAAGGTCGAGGTAACCCTGGATTTTCTCATTGGTGCCGCAAGCGTTGTTGCAGGGTGGCATCTTGTCGCGGTAAACCGGCCTGATCGCGCGCCAGTTGCCGGTAGGGAACAGGTCTTGCCCCTTCTCCTGTGAGGGCGCCGGAGTGATGCCTGCGAATGTGATCTTCAGCCTGTCGGGTACGCGCGTGCCTTTCGTCGACATACAATTCCCTCCTACGCTGCCATAAGATTGAGCGGCATGATGTGCAATTCGCCGAGGGCCAAGTGGAACGCATGTTTGTTTGCAATCATCGGTTCAATGGTTTCCAACTTGACGATGCCCGTCGCCTTTACCACTGCGGCGATCAGCGGGGCGGCGATATCCGGTGCAATAGACTTATTTCGCTCGGCCGCGCCCTCGGTTGAAAGTCGGTCGAGACCCAACTCGCCCAGCCGATAGTAGAGCCACTTGTGATCGGCGAGCTTTGCTGCGTCCACACAGACGAGTTGACCCAACCGCTCGGGACCGGGCACAAAGCGAATCATGTACTCCGGCGTGTAGTGCGTGTTGATCACAAGCGTTCCGCCCGGAGGCATCCCACGCATGTAATCCCACCCTTTGACCATCGTCTCCTCAACCAGCACGACGATGTTGGGTTGCTCGTTTTCGTAGGTCAGTTCGTTTTCAATCACGGTATCGCTTACGCGACAATACTTGCGCGTGGGGGCGTTGGTGCGATCAGGATTATCGACATAGTTTTCCATCGCCTGCGCAAACTTGCCCTCGAGCCGGGCAGATGCGGAGACGGAATTCACGATGTCGCGTCCCTCCTTGTCCATGATGATGCCGCGCGTCCATACCGTAAGTTCGGTGTAATTCATAATCAGCCCTCGTCCCCCCGGCGCATTCTTCGCCTGTATTCATTTACTCCCGGGCCGGTCAGCACCCAAGGCTAAGTCTGTTGTTGAATAAAACTTGTCGAGCACGATTTCTTCAACGTCTTCGATGTGGCGCCGCATCGCCGACTTTGCCGCTTCAGCATCATGACGCTTGATCGCCGCCAATATGCGCCGATGCCCGGCAAGTGATTTTTTCTGGCGTCCTTCCACTTGCAAAGAACGTTCCCGCGTGTCCCGCAACAAATCCATGAGTATGTCGAGCACCTTCAACACAACGCTGTTACCGGACGCCAAGGCAATGCAGTAGTGAAATTCCGCATCCTCTGCGACAGAGGCCTCACCAAGAAGTAGTTTTTCCTGCTGTCGAAGCAGAATTTCTTCCATCTCAGAAATTTCATCGAGAGAAGCGTGCATGGCGGCGCGCGCTGCCAGCGGCGGTTCGAGCATCTTGCGAAAATCCAGGAGTTCGCTTACGCGCGCGCGGCGGCGGTTCAGCGCATTGGCAAATGGATCGCGTGGGGTTTCGGTTGAAGCTTCGCGGACGACTGTCCCTGCTCCCTGACGCGGTTCAACCAATCCCCTCAGTTCCAAGCCGCGAATTGCATCCCGGACAGAACCACGGCTGACCTTGAGCATCTCCGCCAATTCACGTTCTGAAGGTAGTTTGTCGCCGGGTCGGAGTTTTCTGAGAATCAGACGCTCGATGCGTTGCGCGACTTCTTCGTAAACCTTGTTTTTTCGAATCGCTTCAAAGTCGCTCTTGATCCCTGCATGCGCCATTCTGATTTCCAAGTGGTCCAATAAGTGGACCAGTCGCGAGAATATACTACCGTTCTTAAGGTCGTTGCAAGATGCTCCTGAAATATTTTTTCGTCGTGCTGGTTGCAGATTAAGCAGAGTAGATGGACATCGAGCGGGTTGGGGGTGAAACGAAGCACAACTTAAAATCAACTCACGGATGGCTTTGATTTCAGCATTTCAGTCAAAACAAATCAGGCGGCCTTTGGCAATTGAATGGAGAGGAGCACGGAAGCCATTGCGCTGGTGATCTCGGAAAAGTGTTTGAGATCCTCTGGTTCCACTCTCACCCCCTCGCGGTAAATTAAGAGCCACTCAGAACTTGACGCGAATTGAAGATGCGACGCATGTCCGCGAAGGTAGGTGAGTTTCACTGGAGTGAGGAAGTCTCGCACCTTGCCTTTAACGGGCGAGTGGACGAAGAAGTTTCGTGTGAACTCATGGTCGTCGTCGAACTGATCCAATTTCTTGCCAAAGGCATGTTCAATCTGTTCGAGCACTCTTTCAAACGAGTTCTTCTCACCAATCTGGAAGACGGGCAAATACGTATCAGGCAAATGGAAGGCGGCGACAGTTGTGGTCACAGTCGTCGTCGTGCCTTCTAATGGGAAGCTGTCGATATCGAAGATCAGGAACCGGCATCGGCCACTTGTGCGTTCCAGAAGATTATTCACGACCGTCGATGGGCCGTTCTCCAGGATTTCAAGTCCATGGATATCGGTACCTTCAAACGGCCACGCTGTTGCCGAGAACCTGAAGTTCAATTCGCCGGCCACGTTCTCCACCCTCTTTGCCCTGCGCGTCGGCAGCATAAAGCCAAGCAGCAACATTGCAAGCGCAATCGCGATAAAGCCTACAACGTACAAGGAAGGAAACATTACACCGACCTCCGTGGCTCCAGACAAGCGGGCCATCGTAGATGGATGCGGGGATGCCTCATAAGGAAGCTTTGAGGAAAATATAGTGTGAAATATAAGGCCGATCGGCAGCACCGATCCTCAGCGAGCAAAATTTTCGAGTGGCACGGGGCAACCCAAAGCTGACTCAAGCTTTCTACACGCTTGATCTGTGAACGGCGGAGACGAGACCGTATTTGCCACCTAAGGGAGTCGAAGATGGCCGGCAATTCTAGCAATGTCAGTGTGCTCATCCAGGAACACCACGTCGTGAATCGTTGGGCCCAGTTGGTCGCGGGTATCGTTGCCATGATGGCAATCGCCAATCTGCAATATGCGTGGACGCTCTTCACGAAGCCATTGACCCTCAGTTTGCACGCCAGCCTTGCCGCAGTGCAGGTTGCCTTTGCCGCATTTGTGTTGGCGGAAACCTGGCTTGTGCCCTTTGAAGGCTACCTGGTCGACCGCATCGGACCGCGGGTGATGATAGCCATTGGAGGAGTGTTGGTCGGTGCCGGTTGGATCGGTGCAGGCAAAGCGCTCACCGTCCGCGAACTGATTATCTATTACACGATCGGTGGCATCGGAGCGGGCGTCGTCTACGGCGGAACAATTGGCAATGCGTTGAAATGGTTTCCAGACCACCGCGGATTATGCGTAGGCCTGACTGCCGGCGCGTATGGTGTAGGCACCGCCCTCACGGTCGCACCGATTGCAACCATGATTAAGAATTCCGGCTATGCGCACACCCTGATTGTGTGGGGCATCATTCAAGGACTTGTCGTGCTCTGTGCGGCAATCTTCATCGTCAGACCGCCGGTGGGTTGGACCCCTCCCGGATGGGCTCAAAAAGAAGCCAAAGTGAAAGCCAGCGTAAACACATCGCCGATTGATTGCACTCCACAAGAGATGGTGCGCACCGGCCCCTTCTGGATCATCTATTTGATGATGACCATGCTTGCCTTTGGCGGCCTCGTAGTCACTGCGCAACTCAGCCCCATTGCCACTTTCTATCACGTGGATAAGGTGGTCGTCGCATTCGGTATGTCGGCGCTGGTCCTGGCGATTGAGGTAAACCGCATTTTGAACGGGCTCACCCGGCCTTTTTGGGGATGGGTGTCTGATCACATTGGTCGCGAAAACACAATGTTTATCGCGTTCATGCTGGAAGCAATCGCGGTATTCGGATTACTGCAGTTCATTTCAAAACCGCTCTGGTTCATCCTCCTTTCAGGACTCGCATTCTTTGCCTGGGGTGAGATCTTTTCGCTATTCCCTGCAATCACCGGAGACTTGTTCGGCAAAACCTGGGCCACCACGAATTACGGAATTGTGTACACGGCCAAAGGTGTGGCGTCGATTTTTGCCGGCCCCGTTGCTGCTCTGGCGAGCGCAAAGACGGGATCATGGGTTCCGATATTTGGCGTTATGATCGCGTGCAATGTCACGGCCGCATTTATGGCGGTGTTGTGGCTGAAACCAGTAGCGGCACGCACCACTCAACGCGCAGAGGCAAAACGTCTCGAAGTGGAGATTCCAAAAGAGCAGCAGCGCATGCGACCTGCGGCCTAGTATTTCAGCAGCGCAGCAGGGGACTGACTATCTGCTTCTCCGGTTCGTGTGCAGAAGGCGGGTGCTATGACGTATGTCATCGTGGCACTCCCGCCAACTGCAGCACTTACTCATTTTGCTTATGCGAATACGGCAGAGCTCGTCTGCCGATTCTCGTAAGCCTGGAGTTTAGAGCGACAACTTCTCCCAATCCTCATCTGAGGCATCCTGCGCAATGGCCAGGCCGCCGTCGGACCCTGCAAAAACTGGATCTTGAACCAACGTAATTTGCACCTTTCCCAGTTCTGACAGGGAGCTCTTCAGTGCCTCGGGCAGACCGTCAATTAACGAACTCCCGCCGCTAAGGATGATATTGTTGAGCACCCGCTGTTGGTATTCTGGCTCGACTCGCGCAATTAGATCCCGCACAGTCTCAGAGATAGGTGACACAATCGATTCGCATGCTGCACGCATATCCTCAGTTATATCAATCTCAATTGGCTTGCCGTCTGCCGCTGTCTTGACCACTACACGGCGTTTTGGCTCGCCCACAAAGCTCCACTTCTCCTTCCATGCCCGCGTGGCATGAATAGAAAACTGAGCATGAGGATGATGTTCCTGCAATGCGCCAAAGAGCCGCTGATCAATGGAGTCGCCCGCATTGGGCAGAGTTTTCTGGTCGTCTTCAGTCGGATACCGGCCTTGCATTACGCAGATGTCTGCGGTTCCTGCACCGATATCGATTACCATCGCATGGAGAAGGGCTTCGGTACCATACGCCACCGCGAAGGGTTCGGAGACCAGCATAACGCTGTCGGCGATCCCATCCATTGCTGCGCGAAGACGCAATCGGCTCGTCTGCATCGCCTCAGCGGGGACTCCGACCACGGCGCGCAGCTTATGCTGCTTCCCGTCGTTTTTTGTGCCAATCAAAGAAACCAGATGGCGTAACAACTCCTGGACAGCCTGCGCGTCTCTTTCCGATCCATCTTTAATAACGCCATTCTCGAGCGGGCGCCGCAGGTCAAGCATCGATCGGTTCTCCAACGCCTCGCTGCCGATTAGGACCTGCTTCTTAATGACCTTTCGGGCGACCATATCTACGGGCCAGCCGACATAGCTGTCCACGACATGGCGCTCGCCGTTGGAGGCCGAAATAGAACTTCGTGAAGTGCCCAAGTCAATTCCTACACAGATCGTCTCGTCATTATGTGCCATTGGGTGCGCCGCCTCGTTTCCCGGAACTGTTAAGGTTTTTTGCATATATTCTGATTCCCTCGAAAAGTGAAACTGCAATCTTTTCCCTGTACTGTTCGTCCTTCAATAGTTTGTCGTCTTCATCATTGGAGAGAGATGAGACCTCTGCGAGTACGGCCGGCATCTGTGTCCCAACCAGAACTGCGAATGGGGCCATCTTGACTCCGCGGTCATTCAGTTTGGGGTTGAGCGGCTTCAGAGATCTATAAAGCTCGGTGTTTACGGTTTCGGCGAGCGCCTTAGATTCGTTTCGCCGGACATCCAAGTAGACCTTTTCCAAAAGCTGGCGATATTCCGATAAGGAGTACCCCGAGTCACGGTTCTCAAGACTTGCAAGGTGCAAAATCTGCGGATCATTGCTTGCACCGACGTAGTAGGTTTCAAGTGGTTGAATTGAACGCGGTCGCATCCAGTTTATGTGGATGGAAACAAACAGGTCTGCTTTTTTGGAGTTGGCGAACCCCACCCGATCTGCCAGCGTAACCGTCTGGTCGGTCTCCCGGGTCAAAAGCACCTCGAACGGGGATTGCTTCATTAGCCGACGCAGGCGAAGCGCAATGTCCAATGTGACATCTTTTTCGGCTAAGCCTGTGTTTGAAATTGCGCCACGTTGATCTCCTCCATGACCGGGGTCGATCACAATTCGTTTGACGGAAAGCGGCAGTACAGAAAGGTTCACATCGCCAGGCGGAGTCAACGGGACGGCCGGCTCAGCCGTTCGTTGTGCAATGACATCGTGTACTACTATCGCCGTATTCGCGTTGACAGCGATGCTGGACGATGTCTTGCCTCTTGGAATCACAAAGGAGGAAATTGCAAGCACGGCAGTGACTGTCACGATTGAGGCCCACGACCAGCGGAAGATCTGCCACCGGAGACGCTTACGGCGCACTTTCGCAGCCCGATTTTCCAGGTTGGTCTGGATCACTTCGCGAATCATTCGGCGTTTAGTGTCTTCGAGGCTTCTCATGAGTACCAACTCTGTGCTGCGATACCTATCCAGAACAGCGAAAACGCGAATCTGCGACCCGGGTAGAGAGAAACAGCGGTAGAGTGGTTTTATCCGAGATCCTCAGGAATTCAGCGATCAACTCTGACACACCGCAGAAATATGCGGCGGCCGATTTTGCCGACAATATCGCGATTACATCAAGCTTGCCGACTTTCCCGTCACTAATCCAGCAGTTGAAAGACCTAGGCGACGATATGATTTCACCTAATGTGAGCTGGTTGACTCAACGCATGAGCACTCCGCGGTCTCCTCGTGTCCAATTGGGCCCTGAGAAGCCAACGCAAACGTCAATGTCACCCTTGGATCGCGGAAACTGATTAAAGATCGGCGAATCCGCCCCCACGGCAGATTACGGCGGTACAACGAATGCCGATGATACAAGCAAGCACGTCCAATTGCTTCAATTCTAACAAATTTACGCGACTGCCCCGAACTGAGCATTCGTTGGCAACATGCAATATGACCCGTCGAGAAGTTGAACCGAGAACTTTGAGTAGGTTATTTGCCGCGAAGCTCAGCTTCCATCTGAATACTGCGAGGAAATAAGACGTCGTTCTCCAAATGGATGTGCTCTCGTAAATCCTCGTCAAACGCCAGCAAGCCCTCGAATAGTGCGCGTTGAGTAGGACAAGCCCATTCGGGCGGCGAGAAGTTTCCAGTGCAGCGACGGATCTGCTCCATGAGCCGACTCGCAACTTCGTGCTCCTGCACCATCATCAGGACAGGATGGCTCACTGACCGGAAGCAGGCATGCTCCGGCGGATACGTGAGTGTGGATTCTTCCTCCATGCGGACGATGAAGGGAAAAAGCACTTCCTCCTCTTTTCGTATATGTGCCAACAATTCCTGATGAAGTTGGCCGACAAGTATTTCGATGGCCTTGAACTCCCCGGCTTGATCACCAAGTTGATCGGTGAGCTTGCGCGCGTTTCTAACCAGACGAGGCAGGTTCTGCCGCACATGCTGGTGATGGACGCGAACAATGTGCTGAATAAGAAGTGAGCAGGATAACAAAGCGGCATCAATGGGCGTAGCGCCGCCTTCACGATCTCGGCATTCCTGCAACTTCTCCAGCACCTGATCGAGTGACAACCGAAGTTCAGAACATGCATCTCTCAGAGACTTGTCAGCTTGTGAGCAGACATCGATTTCAAATCTCTCAAACAGGGCAAGCGATGATGGCTGATGGGAAGCGATGTCGCGAATTGTTTGCGATGAGTTGAGCATGAAGCACTCTCCATCTCTTAACTTAGTGAAGAAGGAGCGGTGGAGCAGTAACTTATGTCACTTGGGCGGGACCTTCTCTTACGCAGCAACGTCGAGAATGCCTGCCATCGCTTTCATGTCTTTGATCACGATCTGCCGCGAATTCACTTCCAGAAATCCCTCGGCCTCGAGCCGCTTGAGATTGCGGGAGATCAACTCACGAACCGTTCCGAGTTGGTTCGCCATTTCCTGGTGGCTGGCAGGCAACAGAAATTCCACTCCGCGTGTGGTCTGTTTGCCCTCACTCTGGGCTAATCGCACAAGCGTTGAGACCAGGCGTTGCCGAATCGTGGTAAATGACAGCTCCTCGATAATAGCCACGAGACGCCGCAATCTCTTCCCCACCACGGTAAGCACTTTGAGTGCTACCTCCGGGTGCTCCAAACAAAACGACTGGAAGTCGTGCCGCGAGATGAAGGCGATTTCCGTATCTTCCACTGCAACCGCAGAGACAGGGTAGGGGCCCCCATCAAACACAGGAATCTCGGTGACGGTGTCACCCGGAAACTCCATGGCGAGAACCTGCTCTCTTCCGCCCACTGAAATCTTAAAGATGCGCACCTTTCCCTTGGAAACGATATTCAGCCCGTGACAGGGTTCGCCCTCGGAAAACAACAACTCTCCGGCGCTGAACAGCTTTCTGACGGTGCGCTGTGCCAGCATCTGCAACTCAGGTTGAGAGAGGATGGACAACAATCGTGTGTTCTTGAGAACGGCGGCAAGATCAGTATGTTCGAAACTCACGCGACGGATTATAGCAACTTCGGGACTTTAGTCACTGCTTAACCTCGATCAAGTGGTTGTAATGGCGCTGATGAATCCGGATCGACGCGACACATTTGCTGCGGATTGGAGGCCGCTTTTACTATATGCCTATACAAATAGGAGCAAAGACTCATAACTTCTCTGATCCGACAGGCTTGCTGTCCGACTGCCACCGGCGTATCGAGATGTTCCTCTCATCCCTGGAATCTGTCGCTGCTGTAATGGACCGGCCTGCAGAAGTTGAGACCCGTCGGGGATTGGAGACTGCTCTTCGTTATTTCAGCCAAGCCGCGCCAAAACATACTGCGGATGAGGAAGACTCCCTGTTTCCGCGGTTGCGCCAGAATCGTAGCGCAGAAGTTGAATCGTTGTTTTCGCAACTGGACCGGTTAGAGGACGAGCACCGTTGGGCAGATCCCTTGCACGCCGACGTCGAACTGCTGGGAGCACGTTATCTTTTGACGGGCAGCCTTTCTGCAACCGAAGTCGAAAGATTTCGTAGTGCAGTCGCGTCTCTCACCGCGCTGTACAAGCGTCATATTATTCTTGAGGACACGGTCATCTTTCCGCTGGCCGCTCGTTTGTTGACCAAGTCAGAGAAGATGGAAATTGCTGAGGAAATGGCGCGACGCAGAAGCGTAGCGCCTGCACCACAAATTGATCTCTGATAGTGCAAGATGCAAACTCGAGGCCTTCGGGCCGGGAAGGTATCGCTGCTTTTCTCCATCTGGCGGCAGCAGAAGCTTTGGCCCAACGGCAATAAACAATTTAGGGATGCGGGATGAGCGACCGCATAATAGCAACGCCTTTGGTGGTAATGAGCATTGGGCACTCCACACGCCCGATTGCGGAGTTCCTCCGCCTGCTCAAAGCACATGGGGTCGAGAGATTGGTTGATGTGCGCACATTGCCGCGTTCATACCATAATCCGCAATTCAATCGCGGCCAACTTTCACCGGCGCTACATTCGGCACGCATCCACTACACCTATATGGGTGGTCTAGGAGGCTTCCGTCATACGAGCGCAAACTCGGTAAACATGGGATGGCGCAACGCGAGTTTTCGCGGGTATGCCGATTACATGCAGACCGCGGAATTCTGGGAACATCTGGATGTCCTGATCGGCCTGGCAGAGCAGGAGAGGGTTGCGATGATGTGCGCGGAAGCGGTTCCCTGGCGTTGTCATCGCTCCCTAATCGCCGATGCGCTAGTGGTGCGAGGGCTCGAGGTGCTGGAGATTACAAGCGCAATCGGCACACGGATTCATTCGCTGACGCCCTTCGCGCGAGTCAGTGAAGGGCGAATCACCTATCCGGCTGAATGATTCCAACCGATGTCAGTCCTGCTCGACGTCACGGTCGAATCGAAACACGTAACGAAGAAAGCAAGCATTGATCAGCAGCAACACCGATGAGCCAATGGCCGCTGGAATGAGTGTCTTGATTTGTCCGCTGAGCAGGGCTTCCATTGACACCGTAAGAAGCCAGAGTTGTACCACTACGGTTGTGCCAACCAGAATCAGAATTGCAGTAAAAAGAGTGGTCCCCTGGCTGCGAACGCTCATCATGCCTCCAGTTCCGTGGCAAATAGCCTATCGCCACGCTGCTCGATCCTGATGCGCGTCAGAGGTCGCGTTGGAGGGCCGGCAACCGGGCTTCCCTGGTCGATATTGAACACGCCGTGATGACACGGGCACACTAGTGCATTGTCAGCCTTGTTGTACACAACGGCGCACGATAGATGAGTACAGACCTGCGAATACGCAACCAGTTTGCCTTCAGGCGTGCGAACAGCGATGCACGGGTCCTTGTCGGTTGGATAGCGGAAGAGCAATGAGCCTGTCTGCTCCAGCGCTGAGGCTGGGGCGATGTAGCGCTCAGACCGCGAACCGCGATGAAGGAACTTGCCGGCTAATACGGTGACCCAATTCGCAGCGGCCAGCAACAACGAGCCAAGCGTCATGAACTTTACCATCTCGCGGCGGGTGACGTAATGGTCTCCTTCCCACTCGACGGGAAAGTCCTGCTTCCACTTCGGAGATTTATTGCAGCACGCACACTCTTTGGTTTCGTCGGTCACTATACGCCCTCCAGCATCAATGCAACATCGTAGGGATCATCCGGTAATGCGGTCGGAGTGGATGAAATCTGTACGAGATCCACGTTGACCTGTTCGACCTCGCGCGGAACCATTACGTAAACCTTGGTCTTCACAACTTCATCTCCGAATTTCCATGTGTTGATCGGAATCCCACTGCGCGTCCGCTGTATGTCTTCCATGGTGGTAAAAGTCAGCGCGCCGGATGGGCAGACGGTCGCGCACATCGGTTTCTTCCCGACGCTGCTGCGGTCATAACACATATCGCACTTCATCATCTGGTCGATCTCGGCGCGGTACTTCGGGACACCGAACGGACACGACATGACGCAGTTGGAACAGCCAATGCAGCGCGGCTTCAGCGAACTCTGTACGACTCCGTCCGGAGTCTTCTTGATGGCATCGGCGGGGCAGACACGCGCACAGATTGGGTCTTCGCAATGCATGCAGACCTGCGGAGCAGTCTGCACACTGTCTGAGCGTTGAATCGTCTCCAGGTGAATCATGCTGACGCCGCGATGCGTATCGCATTCCGCGCAAGCTTGCAAGCAGGATTGGCAACCGATGCAGCGCGAGTGATCGATGAAGAAGGCTGCCTCGCTCATCGAATGCCACCTGCTTCCATTTCGAGCTGCGCGATGGCGTCGGTAGGAGTTTCAGTCTTGGTGACGCGAACCGCGCAGATTTTGAATTCAGGAATGTTCGATACCGGGTCGATGGCGCGAATCGTCATGTTGTTCGCCGAGCGATCGAGCGGCCAGTGATACGGCACGAAGACCGTGTCCGGCCGAATCGTCTTTACCACCTGGGCGCGCACCACAACCTCACCTCGTCGGCTCTCCACTTTTACGAAATCACCATCGGCGATGCCGAGTTTTTCAGCGAGGCGTGGGTGTATCTCGCAGCGCGGTTGCGGGTACTGCTCCATTAGGCTTCCGATGCGGCGGGTTTGCGTACCGGAGAGAAAGTGCGAGACAACACGGCCCGTGGTGAGAATGATCGGATACTCTTCGTCGGGCATCTCTGCGGAGGGGCGCCACTCAATCGGAATGAAGTGGGCTTTGCCGTCCGCATGTCCGAACTTCCCATCCTCATAGAGACGCGGAGTGCCAGGATGTCCAGGCCAAGGGCAGGGCCAGAACAGACCATAGTCTTTCTCGATGGCGTCCCAGGTCATGCCGGAGTAGTCGGAGATACCGCCCTTAGAGGCGATGCGCAACTCTTCGAATATCTCGCGCGGCGCGGAGTTGAACTTGTCCGCATAGCCGAGCCTGCTGGCGATTTCGTTGATGATTGCCCAGTCCTGCCGTGCGCCTTCCGGAGGCGTCACTGCCTGACGATGACGGATCACACGCCCTTCGGTGTTGGTCGTGGTGCCTTCGTCTTCCTCCATCAGTGAGCCTGCAAGCACGATATCGGCATAACGGGCGGTCTCAGAGAGGAAGAAATCGATGTTGACGTAGAACTCAAGTTTCCCAAGCGCTTCGCGGACGTAATTGCCGTCTGGCAGTGAAACCGCGGGATTGAAGCAGATCGAGATCAGTCCTTTGATCTTGCCCTCGTGAATGGCCTCGACGAGTGGAATTGCCGACAAACCCTTTTGCGGAATTGATTCTTCAGGAACGCCCCAGACGCCTGCGATGTATTTGCGATGCTCGGGATTGCTGATGTCACGGCTGCCGGGGAGTTGATCGCATTTCTGACCCTGCTCGCGCGCACCCTGCCCGTTGCCTTGGCCAGTGATCATGGCATAGCCGCATCCTTCGCGTCCGATTCGACCGCTGGCCACAACTAGGTTAATCGCCGCAATGCAGTTATCAACCCCTTTCGAGTGGTGCTCGATGCCGCGGGCATGCAGCAGAAAGCTGGTAGGAGCAGGCCCCCAGAGTTCAGCGGCTTTGATGATCATTTCAGGAGGAACACCAGCGATCTTTGCCGAGTACTCTGGCGTGTACTTCTTCACCGCGTCTATCACGGCATCAAAGCCCGTGGTGTGCTGCGCAATGAATTCGCGATCGATCCAGCCACGCTCGATCATGATGTGCAACATTCCGTTGAATACGCCGATGTCGCCGCCGGAGCGCACGGGAATGAACAGGTCCGCATTGCGCGCGATGGGAGTCATGCGTGGGTCGAGAATGATTAGCGTGGCGCCCTTTTCGCGCGCCTGCCAAAGGTAGTCCGTTGTGATCGGCGCGCACTCCGCTATGTTTGCCCCGGCGGCCAGAATGACTTGCGCTTTTGTTATGTCACTCCAGGGATTCGCGCTGCGATCAATTCCGAAAACCTTCTTCGAGGCAGCGGCGGCCGAAACCATGCAAAGCCGTCCGTTGTAATCGATGTTGGCGGTCTTTAGCGCGACCCGCGCGAATTTGCCCATCAGGTAAGCCTTCTCGTTGGTAAGCGAGGCTCCCGTCAGAATGGCGAACGCGTCGTTGCCATACTTCTGCTGAATGCGACGAATCTCTGAGACTACTCGCGCCATCGCCGCATCCCAGCCAATTGGGAAGAAGCCCTTGCCTTCTACTCGCTCCAACGGACTCTTCAGTCGGTCCGGGTGTTCATCCTGCATGTAGCGCTTCACGCCCTTTGGGCAGAGCTTGCCGCGATTGAACGGAAAGTCTTCCCATGGCTCAAACCCAACGACTTTGTTCTCACGCACGCGCAATTGGATTCCGCACTGCTGCCCACAGAAGCAGCAATGAGTTTTCACCAGTTTTTCGTCTGCGTCGGTGTGAGCCCAACCGCCGGGAGGAACCGTGTGCAGCGTGGGGCCGAATTGCTTAACCAGTTCAGGAATATCTGTCGGAAGCTTCGCCATTGTTACAATCCCTTTCCCATCCCGCGCACGTCTTTGCCGAGGGATTTCCATAGACTGTCCTGCACCAACGCGAGATTCTTGCGGCGGCACACAGGGCAGACATCCTGATAGTGAGTTCCGTCAGCCATTTGATAGTGGATGCCAATCGCTGCCTGCACAGCTTTCAGATCTTCCATCTGCATCCGCGATCCATAAGCCTCGCCGCAGCGGGCGCAGCGGGCCTGTTCGCCTTCGGCCCCGGCTTTTTTGTAGAAGTCCACTCCAAGTTGCGCGGGACGCTGGAATATATGGAAGAACTTGCCGAAGGGCAAATAAAGCAGAGTAAAGATGACCGTGATGGCATGTAGCTGCGAGAGGAAAACATAGTGCAACCCGTGCATCAGGTGCGTCGAGGCAGTGAGGAACAGTCCGGTAATTGAAATTGCAAACAGCAGAATCAGCGGCAACAAATCGTTCGAGAACTGCTGAACCGTCCTTGCGTCGCGGTCGCGTCCTCGTCGCCAGAAAGCGAAGAAGACGCCAATCAGAACCATCACGGCAGCAATGTCCAGAATGTTGAAGGTCAGCTCCGCCACCATGGTTCCAAGACGGAAGCTGCCAACCGGGATGCCGAACATGAAGGCGTTGTAGATTTCCTGGCTGTCGCGCGCCGTCTCGAACCGCACCCAGCCAAATGAAAGCGGGAAAGTCACTGCTGCGGCAAGCAGGCATCCCCATGCGAGGAACCAGTGGGCGGTCCACCGAATCCGAGAGCGCTTCCCGATGAATCTCTGCAGAAAAATATTATTCCAGAAGACTCTGCCCAAATGCAGGACGTTTCCTGGTAACTGTCTGGGCTGCAAAAATAGCTGCCAGCCTCGATACCAATACAAACGAGTAGGTGGCCTTCGCAGCCACATCGAGTATCGATAGCCAATCCCGAATGCTGCGAACACCGACGCACCCGCATAGGAAACCAGTGCGGGATCAAAATCCTTCAGGCCGCGGCTGCCAAAAATGATCGCTGCAACCAGAGATAACGACACAAACAAACCCCATCCGAAGGCATGGGCCGTGTCCGAACCGCGAACTGGAAATCCAGGTTGTCGCATTTGCCACCTACGAGAGAGCAACCGCCACAGCGGATGTTGAAGGACGCCACACTAGGACCATAAGACAGATCAACGAGAAAGCTCCAAGCAGCACAAAGCCAAGCGCGAAGCTTCCGGTCTGCTGCTTGATGACCCCGAGCAACAGCGGAGGGAAAAAGCCACCAAGCCCGCCGGCAGCGCCGACCAATCCGGTCACACTGCCCACGGAACCAGGGAAATACTCAGGCACCAACTTGAATACCGCGCCATTGCCGAGACCGATGGCGGCAGCCATTCCAAGAGCTCCAATCGTGAAGGTTGTCATCATCGGACAGGCCAAAATGATCGCCATAACGGCCGTCGTGGGAAACACCCACTTCAAAATGGTCCGCCCACCAATCTTGTCCGCCAGAATTCCACCCACCGGACGCATGAGCGTGGCCAGAACGACGAAACCTGCTGTTCGCATTCCTGCGTCTTGCGGAGTCAACTTGAACATCTCCGTCAGGAAAATGGGTAGGTAGACCGCCATTGCCACAAAACCACCGAAGGTAAGGAAGTAGTAGAGACTAAGAACCCAGCTCCGGGAATCATTCAGCGGACGCACCGTGTCTTTAAACGATTTGATCGCACTACGGCGCGGAGCGTTGCGCGCCAGTAATACGAAGAGCACCAACCAAATAGAGAGAAGGACACCGAAGGTCCAGAATCCCCAACGTACTCCCGCCGCTGCTGCGATGAAGGGCGAACCAAACGCGGCCAATGACTGACCGATGTTTCCGGCTCCGTACACGCCCAAGGCGAATCCCTGCCGTTCTGCGCTGTACCAGCCACTGACGAAACCAACTCCCACCGAGAAGCTCGCCAGAGCAATTCCTATGAAGAAGCCGTATATCAACAAGTGCTGGTAGTCGTGCACCGTTCCCATCAGAAAAGCCGGAATAATGGAGATCAACATCACGAAACTAAACACAGATCGTCCGCCGAAGCGATCCGTCAACATTCCTAGAGGAATTCTTCCCAAGCTACCGAGAAGAACCGGGAGCGCTACGGCGATGCTCTTCTGCACAGGAGAGAGATGCATTTGCTGGCTCAAAATCGGCATCATGGCGGAGAGCGAGCCAAAGACGGCGAAGCAGAACGCGAAGGCTCCCGTGCCGAGGGCGAGTTGGAGCTTAGAAGAAGGTTGGGATCGCATTACGAGTTCCTCTTTACCGCTGGGCTCGCAATCACCGTGGCGGCCAGACTATATCAGGAAACTATAGTCAGGGCGTGTCCCCAATGACTTAAGTCTCAGCGATAACAGATTTCTGGCGGCGTTGCCCTGATGGCCGAGACGAGACGGCTAAACATCACCCAATCTATTTCCTACCGGCTGCCAATTGAAGCTAGGCATGCTGGCACAAACTCTGACGATTCGTCGAGCACTGGGTGTCGTGTTTCGGCAGATTGGCGCGACTCCTAACAGCGGCTGTTCTGGGCGGTCTGATCGGTCTGGAGCGCGAGATGCGCAACAAGCCGGCGGGGCTGAGAACGCAGATGTTCATCTGTCTTGGATCGGCATTTTTTACGATCTTGTCGAATGAATTGGCTGGTGACTTTGGAGGAGATCACACTCGTATCTCAGCCCAAATTATTGCCGGTATCGGCTTTATCGGTGCGGGATCAATCTTACACTCGGGGAACTCGATTACCGGCATAACCACAGCGGCGACCCTGTTTGTTGTCGCCAGCATTGGGATGGCGGTAGGTGGCGGATTGTACGTTTCTGCACTTTTTGCTTCATTACTGGTCTTGATCGCGCTGCATTTGCTCGGTTTCGTGCATAGGAGGATTCAGAACAAAACTAGAGTCCGGACGTACCGAGTTGTTGGCAAGGATTCGGCCGATCACGATTGGTGATGCGTCTTTATGATGCGGCTGCGTCAACTTAGTTGGAACTGAACCCCGGTAAGCTGCGGAAGAATAGAACCGGTGCACAAATATGCTGAAAATTAACCGCCCGCTGCCCCTCACCCAAGTGCGACTATTGATTTTTTGACCTGGATGGAACCCTCGTTGATTTCCACATATTGGCCGCACTGAGTTACCAATCAACAGAATTGCCACATACATTGGGGACGGAGTACCCATGCTGGTCCGCCGTTCTTTAGGCAACACAGATGACGAGCGGTTTTTGAATCATGCCATCCAGCTCTTTCTCGATTGTTACGGCGAACACTCACACGATCACACGTGCGTCTATCCGGGAATCCTGGCCGCCCTGAGTTACCTGCACAAGGGAAGTGGTGGTACCGGGCGAAAATTAGCCGTCTTGAGCAATAAGCCGGTGGATCTCTCGCGCCAGATTATCGCGGCGCTGGGGCTAAGCAAGTACTTCTTTCAGATATATGGGGGGGACAGTTTTCCCAACTAAGAAGCCTGATCCGTCTGTCGCTATCCAGTTAGCCAATGAAGCGGGCGTGCGCCCGGAGGAAACCGTAGTGGTGGGCGATTCGCACAACGACATCCTGACGGTTCACGTAGTTCAGCACATAGTAAACAAAATCCTCCCGTCACTCAAAATCTGTAGGCTCCATCGAACCGGCTACCGTCGCCGTCGTAGCGAAACATGTTTCAATCTCGCACGCCGGACGCCGAACCATGAAGATCAGACGACCACGCCGCTACCGGTATCCTTCTGCCTGCAACGTGAACAAGCGAGCATACGTACCGCCTAATGCGAGCAACTCCTTGTGTGCGCCGAGTTCGCCGATGGTGCCGCCTTCGATGACGGCTATGCGGTCGGCCATACGCACTGTGCTGAAGCGATGGCTGATGAGCACGGCTATCTTGCCCTGTGTCAATTCGCGGAACCTAGCGAAGACCGCCGCCTCGTTTTCCGCATCGAGCGCGGTAGATGGCTCGTCGCATACCAAGACCTCCGAATCGCGTATAAACGCGCGAGCAAGCGCGACCTTCTGCCACTCGCCGCCCGACAGCTCTCGCCCATCTTCGAACTTACTTCCCAGTTGCGTGTCATAGCCTTGCGGCAGCTTCTCGATCATCGTGTGCGCGCCACTACGCTCGCTCGCGCCGACGATGCGTGGGAGGTCGGCGAGCGCATCGATTCGCCCAAAACCGATGTTGTCAGTAACCGCGAGATTGTAACGGACAAAGTCCTGAAAGATGATGCCGAAGCGCTGGCGCAGTTCGAGTTGGTCGTACTCACGCAGGTCAACGCCATCCAACAAAACCTGTCCATCGGTCGGGTCGTACAGGCGCGTTAGCAGCTTCACGAGTGTCGTTTTGCCCGCGCCGTTCGCGCCGACCAGCGCCAACTTTTCACCGGGTTGAATGGTTAGATTGATGTCCCGTAGCGCGTAGGTGTTCAGTCCGGGATATTTGAAACAGACATGCTTGAACTCAATGCCCTGCTGAACTCTCTGGGGGACCACCTTCGGCATTGCGACCTGAGTCATCTTTGTTTCGAACGCGAGGAACGTGAAGAGGTTGTTGATAAACAGTCCCTGCTCGTACAGGTTGCGAATGGAATCGAAGAGTTCCTCGAAACCCGTCTTAGTCGAGCGGCAGATGGAGACGTAGAGCGTCATGTCGCCGAGCGTAATGGCGTGCGCGACGGCTCGCAACAGAATCCACGCATACGAGAAATAGTAACTGCCTGTCGAGAGCAAACCCCACGCGAACGCGGTAAAGGATTGCTGTTGCGCCACGGTCTGGTCTTCGCGCAGAAATTTCCAGAAGAGCGTGAGGTAGCGCTCAAAAAGCAGCGCGCCCAACCCCAGTACTTTGATTTCCTTCACGCTATCGGCGTTGGTCAAGAGCCATTCGTAGTAATACTGTTTCCTCGTTTCGGGCGCGCGCCAATTCAACAGGCGGAATGAAAGCTGCGAGTAATGCGACTGGGCAAGGAACGATGGAATCGTCGCGAAGAACAGGATGATGGCAATCCACGGACTGAAGCGCACGAGCAGCACCGCATACGACGCGAGCTTGATGACGCTCTGGAGGACATCGAAGCCAGCGTTGACGATGCGCGCCGCGCGAAAATCGGCCTCGCGACGAACGTTCTGCAGCCTATCGTAAAACTCCGCATTCTCGAAATGTGACAGGTCCAGTGACAGCGACTTGCGGATGATGCGAGAGTTGAGTTCGAGGTTGTAGTGCGCCTTCAAGGTATGCTCTGTGAGCGAGCGCGCTTGTGAGAGGGCCGTATTCCCCAAGATGAGGGCGCACTCGGCGAGCAGATA
>Ga0316232_1000468_pt1 | contig 62132 bp, 51 predicted proteins | sample TBHtaG_FD_206006 | JGI IMG/M metagenome (GOLD analysis project Ga0316232, IMG submission 206006) | Freshwater microbial communities from Trout Bog Lake, Wisconsin, USA - TBH18025_13 | ecosystem: Environmental > Aquatic > Freshwater > Lake > Hypolimnion/Profundal zone | place: USA: Wisconsin...
TTGCTACCCATTTGCTTAACCATGGGGCTGATTTAAGGGTGGTGCAGCTTTTATTGGGCCATGCAGACATTTCTACTACCCAGATCTATACCCATGTGGCTAGGGAGCGTCTTAAATCGATCCATCAGCAACACCATCCCCGGGGTAGTTAGTTAGGGTAGCTAATTAGTTTGTGGGGATAAGTGTTTAAGATAGCGGTATGGATCTCAATACAAGTCTTTTATTAATTCCGCTTGCCTATTTAATAGGCTCTATCTCTTTTGCAGTAGTAGTGAGTAAATCCATGCGTTTGCCCGATCCCCATTCCTATGGATCCGGAAACCCTGGGGCTACCAATGTCCTCAGAACGGGCAATAAATTGGCCGCAGTGCTTACGCTGATTGGTGATGCGCTAAAGGGGTATTTTGCGGTGATGTTGGCTAGAGTCCTATTGGGTGATGAGTCGCTCACCTCTACTTTGGGTTCATGGGTTTTATGTGGGGTTGTCATCGCGGTTTTCTTGGGCCATCTTTTTCCAATTTTCCACGGTTTTAAGGGTGGCAAAGGTGTTGCTACGGCTTGTGGCATTTTGTTCGGAATTAATTGGGTGCTGGGTCTAGCAACTCTTAGTACATGGATGATTGTTGCTCTGTTTATGCGCTATTCCTCTTTAGCAGCCTTAGCTGCTGGCGTATTTGGTCCAATTTACTTTGTATTTCTGTTTGGTTTTCAGCCTATGGGCCTGGCACTTTTAGTAGTTTGTTTTTTACTCATTTGGCGCCATCGCAGCAATATTCAAAACTTGATGAATGGCACTGAATCTCGCATCGGATCTAAAAAGAAAGCGCAAAAATCCCTATGACTATTGCTTATGCTTGTGTACTCTTTATGGGGCTATTGCCCTACGTCGCTGCTGGAATCGCGAAAAAAGGTTTTGAGGGCTATGACAATAGCCTTCCAAGACAATGGCTTGCTAAACAAACTGGCTTTAGGGCGCGCGCCAATGCTGCGCAATCAAATCTCTTTGAGTCACTACCCTTATTTTTTGCCTCTGTCATCATTGCTTCCGTTGCCCATGCTCCACAAGGTCGAATTGATTTATTGGCAGTAGGTTTTGTGCTTGCCAGAATTGCTTATCTCTTTTGCTACATCGCAAATTGGCCTACAACCAGATCGCTTGTTTGGGTTGCAGGATTGGCTTGTGTCATTGCGATCTTCTTTCAAATCTAAATATCAAAATATATTAAAAATATGCCAGCTAAAAAAACACCAATAAAGGCTGCTTTGAAAAAAGTAACAGCTAAGACAGCCAAGATAGGTAAGACTGTTGCTAGTAAAAAAGTCATCAAGAAGTCTGTCGAGAAACCCATCACTAAGGTTTTGGCAAAAAAAGATGAAGCCGGAACGCCTTTATCAATTGTTATCCGCAAACGGATTCAGGCTGAAAAAGCACGCTTTCATGCAAATGACAATATTGCGCGGTTTATTCAGCCGGGAGAATTAGAGGGTCTGGTTGATGAAGTTGCCGAGAAAATGCAGGCTGTTTTAGAAAGCTTAGTCATTGATACGGTGAGCGATCACAATACGCAGAATACGAGCAGACGCGTTGCCAAAATGTTTGTTCAAGAAGTCTTTAATGGGCGTTATGTAGAGCAGCCTGTTTTAACCAAGTTTCCTAATGTCAGTCGCTTAAATGAGCTCATGATTATTGGGCCCATTACTGTTCGTAGCGCATGTTCTCATCACCTTTGCCCAATTATGGGTCGTATTTGGATTGGCGTGCTACCTAATAAAGAATCTGCTCTGATTGGCCTTTCTAAATACTCGCGCTTAACTGAGTGGGTTATGTGTAGGCCACAAATTCAGGAAGAGGCTGTAGTGGAGCTAGCTGATATGTTGGAAAAGAAAATTAAACCCATTGGTGTTGCAGTGGTCATGGATGCTGATCATTTCTGTATGCAATGGCGTGGTGTAAAAGATCGTGATTCGAAGATGATCAATAGTGTGATGCGTGGTGCTTTCTTAAAAGATTCTAATTTACGCCGTGAGTTTTTAGCTTTGATTGAACGCAAGTAAGTGCAACTGAGTGCAACTAAGTGCAACTGAGCGAAAGACGATAATGAGAAATCTGTTTTTGTTTTTTGTGATTTTGGTTTCAGGATGTACTTTATCGCCCAATCTATCTAATACCAGCATTGATGAAATGATGAGTGAAAAGATGGAGTCTCCATTCTTTTTTGTGCCACCACTTAACCTGCAAGACTATAAAGATCGCACTTGGATCTTGTTAGCTGAATCCGAAAATAGAAAATGGTTTTACGATCCCTACACCTTGAGCGAGGATGAGGATGGCGTCATTTCTTTTGATATGTTTAATGCACCACGGATTTATAAACAAGATCTCGATCAATTTAACGCAATGATTGTTGGTCCTTACTTGCAAAAAATAGATTGCTTTAGTAGTAACCAGTGGTCTGAAACGTTTAATGCAAAAAATTTACCCGCAGCCAAAGTAACGAATACATTAGCCAAGCCACTCAATGGATCTGGTTGGGTCAAAATAAAACCGCGTACTGCGATGGCTTATATCCGTACTAGAGTGTGCGGCCGGAAATTTATTGATGATTCCAACGTCAATTACTTTTTGTACCAAGATAGTGAAACGCCCACCGCTCAAGTGACCCCTACATTCTTTGAGGTGATTGATAACAAAGTTGTCGTGGTGGATGCCAAAAAAGACATCCGAGAGATGAGAATTGCCTCTTACGCTTTAGAAAAAGAATTTCCCAAGAAAGGTGAGTTTGTTTATCGGGCTGACTGTCAGGGCAACACGAATAATCTTCTTGGCCCAGATAAAAAACTCGTCATTGCTAGTGCCGTCGGGCCAAAAGGGTCCTTATCGAGTGTGGCCTTTAATCGAGCCTGTGAAAATCATGGTGACTATATGAAAATCACCTCAAAATCCGGTAAATAGTCGCAATGCCTCAATTCATCTCCAAATGTCTTTTGATATGCCTAATCCCAGTCATTTTGGCCGCCTGCGCAGGAATATCATCTGAGAATTCTGATCCGAGTAAAAATAACAAGGCTCAATGGCGCAAAGATTTAACGGAATGCAAAGAGGATTATCCAGAGCTTGGTTCGGGAGTGCATATAAAGCAGTGGATCGGCTGTATGAATCTCAAGGGTTGGCAGTAGAGGCCCCCTAAGATCTTCTGTATTTCTTCATGAGAACAATTCTCAATAAAAAATACATACAAATCAATAAGTTATATTAACTCCAGATGGGTTGAATTTCCTCATCTATGATTCCATCTAGATGCAATACCCATGTTTTTTCACAATCCTTGATCTCTGGAGTCAATATGAAAAATAGTCGTCGCCAATTTATGATTTTGTCTGCTGCTGGTGCCTGTACTTTAGCTATGAACGGTAAAGTTCAAGCTCAAGCCATGGTGGCAGATACCGATCCGCAAGCTGTTGCTTTGGGTTACAAGTCTGACGCTACTAAAGCTGATAAAGCGAAGTATCCTAAATATGCTGCTGGTCAAGCTTGCAATAATTGCGCTCTTTATCAAGGCGCTGCTGGTTCTGCTTCTGGTCCTTGCCCATTATTTGCTGGTAAACAAGTGTCAGCCAAAGGCTGGTGCTCTGCTTACGCTAAAAAAGGTTAAGCAGCCCATAAGCTCACAGCATAAATCACTCTCATGAACTGAACCACAACGGTTGGGCACCACATCCAACCAAGCGGGTTCAGTTTCATGTGACCCCCCAAAAAAAGTACTACGGTTCAAAACTAAAATAAGGTTGCTTTTAACTTCCTTCAAAATGGAGAGGATAGCGATGAAAAAATCCCGATATACTGAAGAACGAGTTACCTGTGTTCTGCGCCAGGCGGAGGGTGAACTGCTATTGACCTCCTCCCAATTAATTGGACGCCCTAAATTAGAAAAAATCGGCGATATTATCCCTAGGGAGTGATTTCGTTCGGTCTTTGTTTTTATATAACTAATGTTAGTATTTGCTAATGCTGAGGGGGGGCGCAGAGGGGCGATCCTATCAACTGCCAAGGGGTCAATTATCTGTTGAGTCGCAACCTAGGTAGTGCACGTTTCGCATTGTCATGTTTTTCTCCATCCTTCTATTGGTTATTTAAGCTAATTTTGCAAATTGCATAAACAGTGATCATGTAATAATCAACAAAATTTTTAATTAACCAGCTATTAAACTGCATGGACTTAAAGGGTTGGTGATATGAGATGACTAGGGATGGGTCAATGTTAACGGCGATATTTGATATCCAGGGTTTCGTTTAAAATGCGCTCTTAGCCTTGACTTTTAAAGAATAAAAATGACCATTCTCGTTCCAGTTATCATGTCAGGCGGTGCCGGTACAAGGCTTTGGCCTGTTTCACGCCAAGGTCATCCTAAGCCGTTTATGAAGCTTGCTGATGGCGAAACTTTGATTGAAAAAACCTATAAGAGGGCGGCAAAATTGCCTGGTGTTGTTCAGTCTAAGGATAAACCAGCACTCTTAACAGTTACTAACTGCGACTACTACTTCATGAGTCGTGATGAGCTACATAAAGCCGGTGCAACAGGTAGTTTCTTATTGGAACCTTGCGGTCGCAATACTGCTCCAGCGATTGGCATGGCTGCACATTGGGTCAGGGCTAAATTTGGGCCAAATGCCTTAATGCTAGTGCTCTCAGCCGATCATCTGATTGCCGATGAGGTTGCCTTTGCTGATGCTGTAAAAAAATCTGTTGCTTTAGCAAAAGTAGGCTCTGACTACTTAGTGACTTTTGGCATAGTGCCAACAGCACCTGAAACCGGTTTTGGTTATATTAAGGCTGGTAAAGAATTGCCAGGTGGCTATCAAGTAGATGCTTTTGTAGAAAAGCCTGATGCTCAAACAGCTCAAAAATACGTTGATACTAAAAGCTATTTCTGGAATTCGGGAATGTTCTGCTTCACGGCGGGTCAGCTTATAGAGCAACTTCATATGCATGCACCGGTTGTGGCGAATGCATGCACCCTGTGTTGGAATGAGCTTGCCGATCAGGCTTTGACTGTAGACTCGATGTTAGAAATCCCTAAGCTTCTCTTTCAGGGAATCCCCGACATTTCAATTGATTACGCGATTATGGAGCGATCCAATCGCGTAGCAGTAGTACCTAGCGATATTGGCTGGAGTGATATTGGTTCGTGGAATGCGATCCGCGATCTCGTTTCCCCTGATAGGCAAAACAACCGTGCTTACGGCGATGCCATTTTTGTTAACAGCACTAATACCTTTGTTCAATCGGAAAATCGTTTGGTTGCGGCGGTTGGTCTTGACAATGTCATGATTATTGATACGCCCGACGCGTTGCTTGTGGCCAATCCAGAATATGCGCAAGATGTAAAGCAAGTCGTTGGCCTGCTCAAAAAAGCCGATCATGATGCTTTTAAGTTGCATAAAACGGTTTTCAGGCCCTGGGGAACTTATACGATATTAGAGGAGGGCGAGGGCTTTAAAATGAAGCGCATTGAAGTTAAGCCCGGTGCAAGTTTGAGTCTTCAAATGCACCATCATCGCAGCGAGCATTGGATTGTTGTCAGAGGGCGGGCTACAGTTGTAAATGGCGATGCTGAGCTCTTGATTAATGCGAATGAATCAACTTATATACCAGCGGGACATAAGCACCGCTTAGAGAATCGAACGAAAGATGCTCTTGTGCTTATCGAAGTTCAATGCGGTGGCTATCTTGGTGAAGATGACATTGTGAGATTCGAAGATATCTACGGTAGGGGATAACATGAGCACAGGCAGAGTTATAGGGATAGTTGGGGCCGGGGGCTATGCCAGAGAGGTTGCGCCAATAATAAAAATGAAGAATGAAGAAAAAAATTTATTTTTCATTATAAAAGATAAGAGTAATGAATTAGTTAATGGGTTACAAGTTTTAAGTGAGAGCGAATTTTTTGAGCTAAGCGCAGAGAAATATTTTAATGTTGCTGTTGCCGATTCGAACTTACGAAAAAAGATTACTGATTTATTTCATGCAAACGGATGCAAGCCTCTTTCGATTATTGATAAAACCGCAATCATCATGGATCAAGTCGCTCTTGGTGAGGGAGCTATTATTTCACCGCTGGTAACATTAACATCGAATATTAAAATTGGCAGATCATTTCACGCAAATATTTATTCATATGTTGCTCATGATTGCACAATAGGTGATTACGTGACTTTTGCCCCTCGAGTTTGCTGCAACGGAAATGTAATCATTGAGGATCATGCTTATATTGGAACTGGGGCAATTATTAAGCATGGAACCCCTGATAAGCCCATTATTATTGGAATGGGGGCGGTCATTGGGATGGGTGCGGTAGTCACTAAAAGTGTCGCTCCCGGTGTCACTGTAATTGGAAATCCTGCAAAACCATTGAATATAAGTTAATGCTGTGAATTTAATATTACTTACTGCATCTCATTAAAAAACATCTGGTCGAGCAATTATTTAATTGAGGAATTTTAAAATTTTTATCAAAAGCAAAATAGATCGGCAAGTAATATGATCATCCGCACGCTTAAAAAATCTAATATCGATTTTCTTGTCGCAATCGCAGATTATCGCATTTGGAACCTGTTGGCATTTCAGGATATCCGCCAAAGATATCGTCGTTCAGTATTGGGACCATTTTGGATTACATTAAGCATGCTTATCTCAATAGCAGCTTTGGGGGTGGTGTATTCAAAGATATTTAAAATGAACATCGATGAATATCTTCCTTATCTAACGGTTGGTTATGTGTTGTGGAACTTTATATCCACTATTGTGCTGGAGTCTACCGCTGTTATTACTGGGGCTGAAGCTATTATTAAACAGGTAAATTTGCCATTTGGAACTTACGTGTTAAGAATGGTATGGAGAAATTTAATAATTTTATTTCACAGTTTTCCAGTGATCGTGTTGATACTGATTTACTTTAATGTAGGATTTAATATCAATTTATTGCTATTTCCCCTAGCTTTATTACTGACAACAGCCTTTGCGGTTTTCTTGGGATACATACTGGGAATAGTTTGCGCAAGGTATAGAGATGTTGGTCAGATTATAAATAGCTTAATGCAGGTAATTTTTTATGTTACTCCAGTTATTTGGAGGGCTGACTTATTGAAGGGCAATAGATGGCTATTGGATTTTAATCCCTTCTATCATTATCTTGAAATCTTAAGGATGTGCTTAATGAATGTTGCATTTGATTGGCGTCCATGGACTTGTAGTATTGCAATAACTTGTACCCTTGGACTTTTCTCGATATTTATAGTTAAGCGTACTAAATTTCGCATTGCATTGTGGCTTTAATATGAAACGAATTGTGCTTAAAGATGTAACCTTAGACTTTCCTGTCTATAACAGCTCATCTAGATCCCTTAAATCTAAGTTAGTTTCCATTAGTACAGGCGGAAAGATAGCTATCGACACAAGGGACCAGCCTTACGTTAGATCGCTTGATCATGTTTCATATGAAATTTCTGATGGTGATCGAGTTGCCTTGGTGGGGCATAATGGTTCAGGAAAATCGACCACCCTGAGATTGCTTGCTGGTGTCTATCACCCAACCTTTGGCCAGATTTCAACCAAAGGTAATGTGGCGTCTTTAATTGACTTATCGCTTGGTATGGATATAGATGCTACAGGTTATGAAAATATCTATATGAGGGCAACCATTATGGGGATGAGCCCTCATGAAATTCGTAAAAGAATTCCTGAGATTGAAGAGTTCACAGAATTGGGTGAGTATTTGAATATGCCTTTTAGAACATACTCGACTGGAATGCAGATGAGGCTGGCATTCGCGGTATCAACTTGCGTAAAAGCAGATATTCTTCTGATGGATGAATGGATATCGGTAGGTGATGCTGGATTTCAAGCCAAAGCAGCTGATCGGTTGAATAATCTCATTCAAAGTACCCCAGTCTTGGTAATTGCAACGCATAGTCCCGCGCTGGTCAAAAAGGTTTGTAATCGTAAAATTGAACTCGAGCATGGGCGACTCATTGATGATCAGCCAATATGAAGGCCCTCTTCAACGAGATGATGTTATACCCATGAACTATAGGCTCGCAGTAATTCTCCCTTCCCCCTTCAGCGGAGGTGTGATTAGGAGCTTGATAAATATTTGTCGTATGCTCGTGCTTGGAGCGCAAAGATCGGGCGATAAACTTAAATTGGTTGTTGGTTTACCAAGAATGCAGGGTTGGTCAATCCGTAACGCAGAAATTTTCTCTAGCCTTGGAATTGAGACTCGTTTTTTTGACCAAAAGGCTATTCAAAGCGACAAACTTAAGGGGAGTTATGCTTGTCTTGGGGTGAGTTTAGAGGATGGCATTCCCGACACGACCATTTTTTTTGATGATGGAATTGCCAATTTTGAAGACGTAGATTTTTGGTACCTCATCTCCGATTCTGTGTTGGGGCCGTTACCCGCTCATCGGAAATACGCCTGCATGGTTTATGACTATGCCAACCGTTATGTGCCAGAAATATTTGACGAAAGCCAGTGGAAAAAATTTTATTTAAGAGCTGGAGTGGCCACTTCAGCAGATTTTATAGTCACCACAACTCGTCAGACTCGACTCGATGCAATCAATTTTGCCGGCGTGAATCCGGAGAAAGCTCATGTTTTTCCTATTGAATTTGATGCAATTGATGATGGTTTTGAGTTAGACACCAAGCTTGTCAATCAGTTTGACTCAAGAAGTTTTATTCTATGGCCAACTATCTTATCTGGCCATGAAAATCATGAATCTGCTCTTCTTGATTTGGAGATATTTCTTAAAAATAATGATCTACAGGTTCTCATCATAGGTAGAGGTACGAATTCATTTAATCCAAAAAATCATGAGCCTATGGTGGATCATCCTTATATTAGACGAATTCGAGGTCTTATAGATTCCTCGGAAATATTAGAAGAGCGTTTAATCTTTCTTGATTATGTAAGTGATAAATTACTACTTACGCTTATGCGGCTTGCATTCTGCATCCTGCATACTTCACATGGGGATAATGGTACTTACACAGTTGTTGAGGCGGCGTGGCAGGGAACACCCGCCATATCAAACCGTTATCCAGCCATGGAAGAGGTTGGTGAATACTTTAAATTACCCCTGGAATTTTTTGATCACTACACCTCTGGATCATTAGTCAATAGTTTGTGGCATCTACAACATAATTATGAAGACATATATTCTCGCTTGCCTTCACGTGATGCTTTAAGTCGATTCAGTTATGATCATTTGGCAGAAAAGTATTGGCGTCTTTTTTCTGCCAATATGCGGTTAGTTTTGGAGGGCTAGCTATGAAAAATCTATTCACCATAGTCTATTTTTGGCGCCCCTCTCGTCTTGGTATTAGCGAGGGTTTAAATGTTTTGCTCACCGATCTTATTAGGGGCTTGCAAGCAAATAGAATTCCTATTCGTATATTAACCACAGGGCGTCATATTAATGGTTTGCATAATGTTTTATTAAAAAATAATATTTCCTTGGTTGATATAGAAATTGTTCAGCTAATTAAAGGCTCTATATTTCTAAGATTCAAAGATTTCTGGTTGGAGATCCGTAAGGAACGAGATAATACTGATAAGTTAAGTCTTTGGACGCGCATTCGTTTGATAGTAAGTAATTTATTAAAAAATTGGCTTTTTTGGTCTTTGGATATTGGAGGCTATAGCACGCCAATTAAGGTGCTTTCTATTCTTGCGGTAACTCTACTAATAATTTTAGTTTCCCCGTTATTGCTGAGTATTTTATTAGTATGCAAGCTTTTCTCTAAACTCAAGGCTGTTGTATTTTTTCGCTTCCGACAAAGACTAACTATAGTAGTCAGTGGTTTTTTTTCAGCGAGTGCTATAGAAAAATTTTACATATTTGAATCTCAGCGTTTGGCGGCTGCTATTGATAAGGCATCCAATATTTCTTCAATTCTTCTCCTTACTGGATTCGATGGGGATTTATGTGCAAATATTCGGAAAAAAAGTAAGGTTATTGTATTTCCTGACGCAACACCTTTATTGTTACCTACGCGTTTTCCAGGGTCTGAGTTTGCCGATATCCTTCTTCGATCCATGCGTAAAAGCGTAAAATTTGCAGATGGGATTATCTGCTATTCAAACTTTGTAAGAGACCATCAGTTGAAAAATCATTTTTCAACTGAGTGCGGGAATTTGCCTATCAAAGTAATCCCACAAGGTTTTTTTGCTGGGAATGAATTAGGAGAAATTAATAAATCTGATGCTGGAGGATTAAATAAATATATACGCAATTATTTTCCAGAGTATGGTGATTTACCTAGGGTTCATTTTAATGAGTTTTTGGCAATAATATACCCAACGGTAGACAGACCCCATAAAAATACTTTGACATTACTGAGGGCTTTCGAAAGGTTGTTACGTCAAAAAGGCCGCAACGTCAAACTTATTATGACATCGCCCGGAGGGACGTTAGAGACTATGAATTATATTCGTGAGCGTAAACTTCATCGAGATGTTTTATTTATGCCCGCCGTACCAATTGCCGTCTTAAATCAACTGCTTGGGCGGGCAACTGTGATGGTGCATCCGAGTCTTTTAGAAGGGGGCGATATTTTCAATTTTTCACGAGCAGTTAGTCATAACACCCCAGCACTTCTTTCTGATATTCTAGTGGCAAGAGAAATGTTCGAAAGAAATTCAGTTTCAGAATCTGTGTATGAAGATTGGTTGTTCGAGCCCACCGATCACCAAGCTCTAGCAGAAAAAATCGATTCAATCTTATGCGATAGATGGAACCCATTAGCTGCTCAACGCGTAATCATGGATCATTTGTCTAGTTATACCTTTGCAAAAATGGCGCAAACTTACAATGATTTCATGCGTGAAGTTTCATCTAAAATTTAACGTCTTAATTATGTGTTTATTAAGATGCTTTAGTTTTATAAATCTAGCGGATGATATGAAAAAAGTTATTTATGATTTCTAGAATAATTCCAGTATATGAACCAGTTCTGAGTCCATCAGCTAGGAGTAATGTACTTAAATGTATCGACTCTAACTGGATTTCATCACGGGGTGCTTTTATTGATGGTTTTGAATCAGCATTCTCCGAGTATATTGGAGTTGCTCATTCCGCCTCTGTTTGCAATGGGACTGTCGCGTTGCATCTTGCGCTTCTGGCAGCTGGGATTCAATCCGGGGATGAGGTGATTGTTCCTACGTTTACATACATTGCATCCGTAAATGCAATTGCTTATATCGGCGCGAAACCTGTCTTTGTTGATTCACTTGAATCCACATGGCAAATGGATCCTAGTGATGTTGAGAGGAAAATTACCTCTAAGACAAAGGCTATTATGGTGGTGCATCTCTATGGTCAACCAGTGGAGATGGGTGAGATTATGTCTATTGCCACCCGGTATGGCCTTAAGCTTATTGAAGATGCTGCGGAAGCCTTTGGAAGTCGCATTGGAAGTAAGTATGTTGGTTCATTTGGCGATGTTGCTACTTTTAGTTTTTTTGGAAATAAAACGATAACAACAGGCGAGGGTGGGATGGTTGTCACTAATAATCCCAATATAGATGCTCGAATACGTAAGCTGAAGGGTCAAGGTCTCGCAGGAACTCGCGAATACTGGCATGACGAAATTGGTTACAACTATCGCATGACTAATATCTGCGCTGCCATAGGGCTTGCTCAGCTGGAAGATGCCGATGAATTACTAAGGCGTAAACGTGAGATTGCTCTGATTTATCATAAGTCACTTGTAGGGCTGCCTTTGAAATTTTTTTGGGAGCAACAGGGGTCAACGAGCTCCTTCTGGATGAATTGCATCGTAGTTGATAAACCAGCCGTAAGAGACCTATTGCGTATCCATCTCGCCAATGTGGGAATAGAGACGCGCCCCACCTTCTATCCAGCACATACCATGCCCATGTATAAATCAATGGCTCGTGGCGAGTACCCAGTTGCAGTTAGTTTGGCTGAACGAGGGATCAATTTACCAAGCTCCCCAGCCCTCTCGGATGAAGATGTGAATTATATTTCTGAGAATATTAGAAGTTATTTTAAGTAATTGGAGGGTAATCAAATGAGCGAAAAAAAAGCAATCGTAACGGGCATTACAGGTCAAGATGGGGCTTATTTAGCTCAATTACTCCTTGAGAAGGGCTACAAAGTATTTGGTACTTATCGGCGAACTAGTTCAGTTAATTTTTGGCGCATTGAAGAATTAGGTATATCTAGACATCCAAATTTACACTTAGTTGAATACGATCTGACCGATCTCTCCTCAAGCATTCGCCTTCTAAGTGAAAGCCAGGTTACTGAGGTTTATAACTTAGCAGCTCAAAGTTTTGTAGGAGTTTCCTTTGATCAGCCCATAACTACTGCGGAAATCACAGGTCTTGGCCCGGTAAATTTGCTTGAGGCAATAAGGATAGTCAACCCAAAAATACGTTTTTATCAGGCTAGTACTTCAGAGATGTTTGGTAAGGTTCAGGCGATACCTCAGATTGAGTCAACACCTTTTTACCCACGCAGTCCTTATGGGGTTGCCAAGCTTTATGCTCATTGGATGTGCATAAACTATCGCGAAAGTTATGACATATTTGCTTGTAGTGGAATCCTATTTAATCATGAAAGCCCACTTCGTGGTCGGGAGTTTGTTACGCGAAAAATTACAGATAGCGTAGCAAAAATTAAATTGGGTAAGCTCGATTGTTTAGAGTTGGGAAACTTAGATGCTAAACGCGACTGGGGATTTGCAAAGGAGTATGTGGAAGGTATGTGGCGAATGTTGCAGGCAGATACACCAGACACATTCGTATTAGCAACCAATAGAACTGAAACTGTACGCGATTTTGTTCAGATGGCATTTAAAGGTGCTGGCATTGCGGTCGAGTTTAAAGGGCAAGCAGAAAGTGAAATTGCTGTTGATATCGCCTCTGGAAAAACAGTGATGCGAATTAATCCAAAATTCTATCGGCCAGCAGAGGTTGAGTTGCTTATTGGAAATCCAGGTCATGCTAAGGCCCAACTTGGTTGGGAGCCAAAAACCACATTAGAGGAATTGTGTCAAATGATGGTAGAAGCCGATTTGCGTCGTAATTTAGCTGGCTTTTCATTTTGATCAAAAGATTGCTAATCACAGGAGGTGCTGGATTTACTGGGAAGCATCTTTCTGCAGCAGCGAGCGAATTTGGCTTTGATGCCATCTCTTTGCAGTCCAATTTATTAGATCGTGAGGCGCTTTCTGACGAGATTTTAAATGCCAAGCCAACCCATGTAGTGCATTTGGCCGCATTAAGCGCTGTAAGCCATCCAGATCAAGAGGCTTTTTATAAGATTAATTTGTTTGGATGCTTAAATTTACTTGATGCTCTGACAAAATTACCAATCACACCGAAAAAGATTTTATTGGCAAGTAGCGCCAATGTCTACGGAAATATCAGTAACCAGAAGATATCTGAGAGCACCAATCCTAAGCCTGTAAATCATTATGCAATGAGTAAGTTGGCCATGGAATATATGTCAGCTACGTATACCGCTTTACTACCTTTGATTTTTTCACGACCCTTTAACTATACAGGCGTGGGTCACGATACTCGGTTTGTAATTCCTAAGATTGTCGAGCACTTTAGGCGTAATGAGCAAGTTATTGAATTGGGAAATCTTGACGTGTATCGTGAATATAACGATGTACGAATGGTATGTGAGGCTTATCTAAAATTACTAGAGGATGGTGATATTGGCGAGGCGTATAATATTTGTTCGGGTCGCACATATTCTTTACGTGAAGTTATTGAATTGACTGAGCAAGTTGCAGGAAAAAAAATTGAAGTTAAGGTTAATCCGGGTCTGATTAGACTCAATGAGGTTCATACTTTGGCAGGTAATCCGGATAAGTTAAATATGGCCATTGGAAATTTGCGAATATATGAATTAAAAGAGACCTTGTCGTGGATGTTGAATTCGAATTAGATCAATCAAGTGTAGGTGCCCAGGTTTTAGTTGCTAAAGCACCTAGTATTAGCAATCTTTTTTATCAAAGCTTAGTTCCATCGGGTCTTGGTAGATCAAGTAGAGGAGGGGTTCCTGTAATTTTCCCTCAATTCGCTGATCACGGTTTATTAAGAAAGCATGGATTTGCAAGGGACCTCCAGTGGACCACTACCCTTCAACAGCAAACGGCGCTCCACCATCGCATTCATAATCTTTTAGAGGTGACATCAGCAGATTTACCTGAATGGGCCCACTCTGTTAGACTTGAATTAAAAACAAGTCTTAGTGCTGGCAAGTTTAATCAATCATTAGAGATCATAAATACAGGTAATACCAGCTTCTCTTGGACTGGCGGCTTGCATCCTTACTTTCTCATAAATGATCTTTTAAAGATCAGGTTGATAGGGTTAGAGGGGGCTAGGTACAAGGATCGGTACTCCCATGGCGAATCTTTTTGGTGTGAAAACCAAACTCAGTGGACCGAAGCTCCCTGTGAAATACTATTTGAAAAAAGCCCAAATCTAAAGTTGCACACAGGATTAAAAACCCTTTGGATATCTACTTCAGGATTTAGCCAGTGGATGATATGGAATCCTGGGTTGGTAGCGTCAAGAATTCTGCCGGATATGGAGGATGATGATTGGAGGCGATTTATTTGTATAGAGCCTGTTTGTGTGGATAATCCAATTAAGCTAAATCCTGGGGAAAGTTTTTTGGGGGATCTTTTAGTTCAGTGGCAGATTTAAATAAAGCGATTATTTGTTTGGTAAAGGTTTATTTTTTTGAGAGGAATGTTAGAAATTTTAGACTCTAAATTGCGTATAGGTATATCAGCAACGGTTTTAAGTAGCAGGCCCGCAGATAAGTCTTTAGATGGTATTGGGGTATATACCCAATCACTTATTGATGAATTTCATAGATCTGGAATCTATCCAGCAGAATATACTTTCCCTGCTGTAGGCACAGCAAAGCCATATATTGATTTGCCAAATTCTTTTCGTGCGATGGCATTAAAAGCTTTCATGCCTATTAAAACCCCGATTTCATTGCCTTTAGATGTTTTTCATGTCACAGATTATCGGGGATTTTCAGCAAGCTGCCCCGTCGTTGCAACTCTTTATGATGCAATTCCGTTTATTGATTCGAGTATGGCAAATAGTCATTTCAGGGCTATGAAAAATTTTATTTTAAAACGCTCAGCTCAGTATGCGAATCAAATTATTGCCATTTCAAATTTTTCTACTAAGGAATTAGTAGAGCACTATAAAGTGCCAGAATCTAAGATTTCAGTTGTGTATTGTGGTGTTGATCAAGATTGGTTGATGCCGCCGAACAAGGGTCGAGTGGAGGAAATCCTAAAGAAATGTAAGTTAAAAAGAGGTTATTTCTTAACAGTAGGAACTTTGCAGCCCAGAAAGAATATCTCCCGATTGATTGAGTCGCATGATCAACTTTCACCCGCTTTAAGAAAAGAGCGTCCGTTGGTTGTGGTTGGAAAGCGTGGGTGGAATTGTGAGGCGTTGGTAAAGAAGCTGTTGCAAAAAATTGCTAAAGGAGAGGCTTATTGGTTTTCAAATATAAGCTCTCGTGAAGATCTTAAATGTATCTATGCTGGTGCTGAGGCTTTTCTCTTTCCCTCTTTATATGAGGGTTTTGGGTTGCCAGTCCTGGAGGCTTTTGCAATGGGATTGCCTGTTCTTACTTCTAACACTACTTCTTTACCAGAGGTTTCTCTTGGCATTGGACTTGAGATTGATCCTTTGAATATAAATGAGATGGCAGAGGGGATGAAATATCTTTTAAATTTGCCGGAACGAGCTTTTATAGTTGCTGCAGGGAGAAAACGAGCTCAAGAATTAAGCTGGGGCCGTTGTGCAGAGCAAACTCTTGATGTCTACCGTAAAGCAATTGCAAGTTAGATCAATAGAAGAAATGATCTTGCTTTAATGCATAACAGATTTTTAATATAAGTTAATCATTAACTCTTTTCCTGAATTTTTGGCAAGATAAGACGAGCTGGAATTAATGGCTTTAAGGCTTTAGTTTCTTATAAGCTTCTCATAGAGCTCAACCGTTTTTTCAATCATGGCGCTTACTCTAAATTCCTTTTCAAATCTCAAGAGTCCCGCTGCCCCCATTCGATCGGCCAGTGCGTCATCAGAAAGAATAGTGTTGAGGGCGTATGCTAACGATTTACTGTCATTACACCTTGCATTGAGTCCCGTAATATCGTGTTGGTTAACCCAGGCTACACCTGAACCAGGGATATCAGTTGCTACGATAGGTTTTCCCATGGCCATTGCCTCTAGCAAGACCACTCCATAAGCCTCTGATCTAGCAATAGAGCTAAGACAAAAAACTGAGGCCGCTTCAAAATATGCCGCTAGATATTCATCTGCAATTCGACCGACAAATATGATTTTATTGCTAAGACCCTCATTAATCACTTTTTGTTTATAACCCTCCAAAAGCTCCCCTTCTCCACCCACCACAATCACAGCGACATCTATTAGTAAATGCGCAGCATCGATGAGTACATCAAAACCTTTGTAGTAGGTCATTCGACCCAAAGAAAAAACAATCTTCCGATTGCCGTAATGTTCTCGAATTTGTTCGGGACCAATAGATTGACTTTTGCCTCTCAATGGCTTGATACCATTAGGTATGACTACAACTTTTTGTGCCCAAGCTTGAAGCGGTTTGGAAGCCTTTGCGTAAGGGGGTGTAGTTGCAATAATGGCATCTGCGCGCTTAAGAATCCAGTTTTCCAAAGGACTATAGAATTTTAGGGCTCGACGTTGTTTGATCACATCGCTTTGCCAATGAAGAACAATTTTTGCCTTAGGCCGTGCAAACCAAATTGCTAAAACAGCCATGGGATTTGGCATTTGCACGTGAATTACATCGTAGTTATTGCAAATTTTTTTTGTCTCTAAGATCAGTGCGGGGGAAATTGAAGTCGAAAGAAGCATGCCAAATGAGGCAGCTCGAATGATCTCGTAACCCAAATCTGTTTTTTCATGGATGGTGTGGGATTGATTATTGGCGCAGAGTACGTCCGTTCTAATGCCTAATTGATTTAAACCTTCAGTTAATTCAAATGCAATTGTTTCGATGCCCCCATGTACCGGAGGGTAAAACTTGCTAAATTGGAGGGTTTTCAAATTTTTAATCCAGACTGCTATTTATTAAATTGTATGCTTTACTATGTGATACAAAGTGCTATTAAGAACTTTCCCAATGGTGCTTTATAGAATTTACCATCTTTCTGTCACCTTTTTCTGTGCTGTATCTTATTTGACATTATGGAGATACGGCATAAGTCGGCGTAACGAAAAATATTTTCCGTCAACCATACAAGATGATCATTTAAATTCTGACAACCATACTTATTGGATGCTAAGTGACCTAAAATCAAGATGTTTAACTTAGTGGGCTTTTTATCTTTCTCGCATGTCAGTTTTAATACTTTCCTTTCTAGTTTCTCTGTTTGTAACCTTATTGGTGGTGCGCTACAACCATATTCATGCGCGTTATACCGCTGATGGAGATCTGTCTGGCGTGCAAAAATTTCACAGCGTAGCAGTTCCACGCATCGGCGGAATAGGCGTATTTTTAGGGCTTATATTGGCACTTTGCATGCGCTATTTTCAAAACTCTGAAGTGGGTTGGTTTGGAATTCTTCTTGCCACTGCGTCTTTACCTGCTTTTTTATTGGGTTTGGCCGAGGATTTAACTAAGAAAATTGGTGTAAAGGTTCGTTTATTGGCAACAGTTGCCTCTGCAGGGTTGGCGGGATATCTTCTGCATTCTTGGCTCACTACAGTACAGGTTCTGGGTATCGATAATTTAATGGTGGCCTATCCCCTTATTGCTATTGCCATCACTTGTTTTGGTGTGGCTGGCGTTGCTAATGCTTTTAATATTATTGATGGATACAATGGATTGTCATCCATGGTGGCTGTCATCATCTTATCCGCTATCACTTACGTGGCATTTCAGGTTGGGGATCACTCAATCATGATTGCTGCGCTAGCAATGATAGGTGGTTTGCTTGGTTTCTTAGTTTGGAACTATCCTCGCGGTTTAATCTTTTTGGGCGATGGTGGAGCGTATTTAATTGGTTTTTGGATTGCTGAACTTTCCGTATTAATGACAGCTCGACACCCCGAGGTTTCTAAGTGGTTTCCGTTGCTTTTGTGTTTTTATCCTATCTTTGAAACGCTCTTTACTATGTACCGTCGGGTAGTTATTAAACGTGTACATCCCGGCTTTCCTGATGCTTCACACTTGCATCAACTTATTTATATGCGTATTGTTCGGTGGTCGGTTGGCAGTCAAGATATTGCGCAAAGGACCCAGCGAAATGCTATGACTTCGCCATATTTATGGGTGCTTGCAGCCTTTACGGTGATTCCTGCAATTTTGTTTTGGCGTTATCACCTTATATTAAAAGCCTTTGCTGTCTTATTTGCCCTTGTTTATATTTGGCTTTATTGGGCAATTGTTCATTTCAAAGTACCTGATTGGCTTTGCATGCGCAATAACTCTTAGCTATTTTTGCTCGTCTAGGACTAATTAAATATATTCTTGCTTCTGTAATACTTGCTGATTTTTGTAGTTTTACAAAAATCAGCAAGTAAGAGCTATACGGTATTAGCAATCCCATCCTTTGATTTTGGGCTTCATTTGCACTTTTGGTATTTAGCCCTAGGCGCCTGAATTTGGGGCAGTTTTGGCCATTTTTGGGTTAATTTACCCCCCCAGTCGTTATAATGTTTAGATATAATTGGGGCTTTGCGCTTTTGGGGTTACTTTGTTTATTTGCTTACCGGTGATGATTGGTCTATTTTGCGCAGAAGGATGTGTAAGTGACTGATTATATTGAAGAAAATAGTAAAATAGCCGATTTTGGGGCTGGTCCCTTGGTTGCTATCCTCATGGGCACCATGAATGGGGCGCGGTTTTTGCCCGAGCAATTAGACTCTTTGGCAGCCCAAACCCATCAAAATTGGTTCTTAATTGCCAGTGATGATGGTTCCACTGACGATACTTTACGAATTTTGAAGGCCTATCAGGCCAAATGGCCTGCCGGAAAGCTCATTATCAAAGAAGGCCCAAAACAGGGTTTTTGCGTCAATTTTCTATCGATGGCCTGCGATCCCAGTATTAAGGCTGACTTCTACGCCTTTTGCGATCAAGATGATGTGTGGCTAGCCACTAAACTGGTTGTTGCAATACAAAATATCTCTGAATATCAAGGCGACGGCTTACCTTACGTTTATTGTGGTCGGACTTCATACGTCAATGAAAATCTCAAGAAAATAGGATGTTCACCCTTGTTTGCCTTTCCACGAACCTTTCGAAATGCGTTAATTCAGAGCATTGCTGGTGGAAATACCATGGTCTTTAATCAATGCGCGAAGAATGCTTTGGAAAAGGTTGGGGTAGTTCAACACCCTTCTCATGATTGGTGGGTATACCAACTAATTACTGGCGTTGGAGGTGAAGTTTTTTATGATCCAATGTCTCAAGTGCTCTATCGTCAGCATAAGAATGCATTAGTTGGAGGCAATAACTCATTCATGGCTCGCGTTGAGCGCATCTCCATGGTTTTTAAGGGAGAGTTTCGACGCTGGACCGATCAAAATGTTGTCATACTTTGTGCTTCAAAACCATGGCTTACGCATGGGAGTAAAGAGACGCTTGAGTTATTTAAAAAAATGCGTGGCGCTAAATTGAAAGATCGCTTTCGATTAATGGAAGTTGCAGGCTTGTATCGTCAAACATGGCGCGGAACAATTAGTCTTGTATTGGCTGCTTTGCTCAAGAAAATCTAATGCAAGACTTTTCCGCCTCACCCCGTGAAATGGTCGCCAGTTTTTGGCGTAACCGGCAATTAATCAAAGCGCTGGTGCAGAGGGATGTCATTGGAAGATATAAGGGCTCCTATTTAGGAATTTTATGGTCTTTCTTCAATCCGATATTAATGTTGGCAGTGTATACATTTGTATTTTCAGTAGTTTTTAAGGCTCGCTGGAGTGGTATCTCCGAGACTAAAACTGAGTTTGCATTAATTCTTTTTGTAGGGTTAATTGTTTTTAATCTCTTTTCAGAGTGCATAACAAAGGCACCAAATTTGATAATTTCTAATGTAAATTATGTGAAAAAGGTAATTTTTCCTTTAGAAATTCTTCCTGTTGTATCTTTAGGGTCGGGATTATTTCATATGATCATAAGTTTGATTGTGTGCAGCTTATTTCACCTACTCTTCTTTGGTCCGATGCCTTGGTCGGTTTTATTGTTACCCCTAGTGTTACTACCTTTGATTTTTTTTATATTAGGGCTTTCTTGGTGTTTGGCGTCCTTAGGAGTTTATTTCCGCGATATTTCCCAGGTAGTAATGGTAAGTGTTCCAGCCTTAATGTTTCTTTCGCCAGTCTTCTATTCAATTAATTCATTGCCAAAATGGCTCCAGCCAATCTTGGCTCTTAATCCAGTTGCGCCAAGTATAGAATTTATAAGGCAAATATTTATCTGGGGCGAAACCCCATCGTGGTATTTTTTTAGCATATATTTTTTTTGCACATTAATATTTTCTTTCATTAGTTTTATGTGGTTTCAGTTGACCCGAAAAGGATTTGCTGATGTGCTCTGATTTAGTTATTGAAATTAATGACCTTAATAAATCTTATAGTATGTATAAAAAGCCTTACGATAGGCTTAAACAAATACTATGGGGTAAGCATAAGAAATATACCCAGGAATTTTTTGCACTAAAAAATATTTCTTTATCAGTAAAGCGCGGTGAGCGAATTGGAATAATTGGTCGAAATGGCTGTGGTAAATCAACGCTTTTACAAATTCTTGCGGGTACCTTAAATCCTACCGGTGGATCTATAAGAACTAAGGGACGTATTGCAGCATTATTGGAGTTGGGATCAGGATTTGATCCTGAATTTACTGGCCGAGAAAATGTTTTTATTAATGGTGAAATTTTAGGTTTATCAAAAAATGAAATTAACGATAAATTTTCAGAAATTGAAGCCTTTGCTTCAATTGGTGAATTTATTGATCAGCCTGTAAAGACCTATTCTAGCGGGATGATGGTGAGGCTTGCCTTCTCAGTGGCGGCATGCGTTTCGCCAGACATATTAATTGTTGATGAGGCCTTATCGGTAGGAGATGCTTTTTTTCAGTTTAAATGTTTGCAGCGACTTAATGATCTGTGTGAACGTGGAACTACTTTACTTTTTGTGTCCCACGATATGTCAATGGTTAAAAACTTTTGTAATCGAGTCGTCTATCTAAAGCATGGTGAGTTATTTGCTGAAGGCCCCCCTGATTATGTTGCAGAACTCTATTCCAAAGATATTAATGAAGAACGGTTGACTCTTGCAGGAGCTGGCGTAAGTGCAGTTTCCAAGGAAGGTCTTAATTCCAATGTTAAAGCTGCTTTTGGTACAGATGAGGGAAGAATTATTTCGGCGTATTTCTATTCTAATGGGGAAGGCACTGCCATTATTACAGGGGGCAGACATACTCATATTGCTGTTCACTACGAACTTTATAACAATATTAAGGGCGCCGCTTTAAGCTTTTTAGTTCAAGATAAAAGGCTATTAGATATAGGGGGCCAATCATTTGTGGTGGATAGCGCCGCTGGAGAGGCCGTATTTATTGTAAGCTTTAAGGCGGACTTGGCTGCAGGCAAGTATTTTATTACCCCAAGGTTAGAACGTCGAATTTCTTCTGTCGATCATATCCCTATAGATAGGCAACAAGGAGCTCTCACTTTAGAGGTAATCACTGATGACAGAAAATTTTTAGGAGTAGTTGATCTCAAAATACAAAAAATCTCATGCGACACTCAAGTTCAATATGAGGCTACTCCAAGTAAGGATGAACTTCTAATACTAATGGAGAATATTCTTCCGGGGAATATCGAAAATGCTAAACCAAGCATTCATCGAGAAGTTGATCTTCAAATGCATTTAGAGGCAATAAAAGGGGAATTTCAAGGGAGATCTAAATTATTATTTGAGATAGCTTCAAGCATAGTAATGCTGAGAAGAGGGCAGAACATTATTCAATCATGGGGTTTTATTAGACAGGCCCTGCAGGAAGAGAAGCTTTTAAAATTCGTTGTAGAGAACTTAAATAGTCGATGGTTATTATCAGTGTGTGATACCTATTCTGATTATGGGGACCATGAAGAGTCATTGGCAGCATCGGGTATTGTGGCATTATTCACTGCGCTAAAGCTTTCAGAAACTCAGCGGCTAATTGATGGACTAAGTAATTCATTCTATTCTGCAGAATATCTTGAATCCTTCAATCTTCCTTATCCTTTGTGGGATGGTATGACTAGTTATTTACCCTTAACTGGCGATATGCCAAATAATATGTTTGCAAGACAGTTGAGAGCCTTGGGTAGTCAACCTATTTTAAGGAGAATTTATATAGAGTTAGTGGGTAGAGCCATAAAATCCGACTGTTTATTTTCTAGATTTGCTTCTGTGAACAGCAAGTTTTTACCATCAAACCTTTCGTCTTAATTATTGGGGGCATCATGAAATCAGTTGACCATGCTATTTCCAGACTTCCTAATATTTTGGGAATGACTGCGCCTGTTCAAGGTCGAGTTATTGTTATTCTAGGTATGCACCGAAGCGGGACTAGTGTAATTACCCGTGGATTGGAGGTTCTAGGGGTTGAGTTGGGCAATAATTTGCACCCTGCAGGCCATGATAATCCGACGGGATTTTGGGAGGATAAAGAATGTCTAGAAATTAATAATGAACTACTATCCCATTTAAATTCTTCTTACGACTCTTTAAGTGATACTTCTAACAAATTATTTCGAGATTCGGCGGTAGATTCTTTATCGCTAAGGGCTGTTAATTTAGTCTGTCGAAAGTTGTCTGAGCATAATGGTTTGTGGGGTTTTAAGGACCCAAGAACCTGTAGAACATTAAATTTTTGGAAAAATGTTTTTAATATTGTCAATTGTAAAACTTCCTTTGTAATTGTCGTTCGTAATCCAGTAAGCGTTGCTAGTTCTTTGGAGGTACGAAATAAAACCCCAAGAGAAAAGTCTTACTTTCTCTGGCTTCAACATAATATTTCAGCGATCCTAGGAACGTGCGGCTCTCCAAGAGTAGTGGTTGATTACGATCGATTTTTAGAATCACCACTGTTTCAGCTGCAAAGAATATCTAGAGTTCTAGACCTTCAATCCCCTGATTTAAATGACGATCGGGTTTCAGGGTACCTAGAAAAATTTGTTAATAAAAGGCTTAGGCACGGAGTATTTCCAGCTAACTCAATTTCCACGGATGAAAAAGGCAGTAAACATGTACTAAAAATTTTTAATCTAATGCAAGAAATTTCTCAAGATAAATCATCCCTTGATTCTGAAAAAGTGGTGAATGAATTTCAACTTATCAGTGATCAGCTTGACTCCTTTGATCCTATATTTAGCTATACCTCTTCATTGGAAAGTCAGCAGCGTCAATTGTATGTGGATTTGGATATACAAAATGATCAGCTTAACTCTTTGAATCAAGAAATTGCTCGCATTAACCAAGAGTGGTTAATTGCCCGCAATGAAATTGCCAACAGAGAAGGTCAAATTAACGAATTAACTCAGGCAGCCACCAAACGAGAAGATCAGCTTAACTCTTTGAATCAAGAAATTGCTCGCATTAACCAAGAGTGGTTAATTGCCCGCAATGAAATTGCCAACAGAGAAGGTCAAATTAACGAATTAACTCAGGCAGCCACCAAACGAGAAGATCAGCTTAACTCTTTGAATCAAGAAATTGCTCGCATTAACCAAGAGTGGTTAATTGCCCGCAATGAAATTGCCAACAGAGAAGGTCAAATTAACGAATTAACTCAGGCAGCCACCAAACGAGAAGATCAGCTTAACTCTTTGAATGAGCAGGTTCGGAAATTAATTTCCCAACTTGCTGCTCGCGGAGCAGTTATTGCATCAATGGGTGCCGATCTAGATGAACTTAGAATTTCCTTGGCTACTTTTGAAAAATTATTACTAGAGCGCGGCGCCAATATTTCAACCCTTTCCTACGAAATTGCCAACAGAGAAGGTCAAATTAACGAATTAACTCAGGCAGCCACCAAACGAGAAGATCAGCTTAACTCTTTGAATCAAGAAATTGCTCGCATTAACCAAGAGTGGTTAATTGCCCGCAATGAAATTGCCAACAGAGAAGGTCAAATTAACGAATTAACTCAGGCAGCCACCAAACGAGAAGATCAGCTTAACTCTTTGAATCAAGAAATTGCTCGCATTAACCAAGAGTGGTTAATTGCCCGCACCATGATCAATGCAAAAGATATTGAGTTGTTAACCAAAGATACTCACATTGCCAACTTGTATAAAGAAGTGGTTGAGAAAAATAATATTATTCAAGACATACTTAATTCGAACAGTTGGACAATAACAAAGCCCGTAAGATTTTTATCTTCGAGGTTAAAAATGATTAGTTCTGTATATAAAAAATGAAAGTTACATTACCTTGGAGGAGAAGAGGGGGTATTAAATCCGCTCCAACTATAGATTCTTATCAATTAGATTCTTTTAATAAAGAAGTCTATCTAGAGCTCAATCCTGATGTTGCAGCTGCAGGAATGGATCCTATTGAGCACTATCTTGCCCATGGGATTGCTGAGAAAAGAATTGCATCTTTGCCGGCGGTAGAGGGTGATAATACATTTTCAAGTAACCTAAGTAATATATTGGTTGTTACTCATGAGGCTTCCAGAACTGGAGCCCCCGTCTTATCTCTTAATATTTCTAAAGAGTTGGCAACAAAATATAACGTTGTTAATTTGATATTGGGAAAAGGAAGTATTGAGCAATATTTCATTTTTCAAAAATCAGCAACTTTAATTGTCCCCAATCTAAAGATTCACCCACCATTAACTAGGCTTCTCATTGGGCATCTTGCTAGGTCATATAACTTTAAATTCGCCATTGTTAATAGCGTGGAGTCACGTTTTGTATTGGAAGATTTGAGTAAAAATGACGTCCCGACACTCTCTCTGATTCATGAGTTTGCCTCTTATACTCGACCAGAAGATGCTTTTAGAAGGACATTCTTTTGGTCCAATCAGGTTGTTTTCTCTGCTGGTATTGTAAAAGATAATGCCCTTTCGGTTAATCCGGACTTGGGTTTGCGGCCAATACACATTCTCCCCCAGGGCAAATGTGTATTGCCGGTGGATGAAGCAACTTCCTCTGATATTAAGCTTGAGCGCGACCGCATTCGCAATCTCATACGCCCTTCAAACCTAGATCCAGATGCGGTGATTATTCTTGGCGCTGGGTTTGTTCAGATCCGTAAAGGGGTGGATTTATTTATCGAATGCGCCACAAGGGTCCTAAGTTCACCAGGCGGTGAAAAGTGCCGTTTCATATGGATTGGAAAAGGCTATGACCCAGAGGGCGATATTGCCTACTCGGTTTACATTAAGGACCAAATTGAGCGCTCTGGCTTTAAGGATCGCATTATTTTTATCGATGAAACGCCAGCTATTGAAGTTGCTTATGAAGAGGTTGATTTGTTTCTTCTTTCATCCCGCCTTGATCCACTACCAAATGTTGCGATAGAGGTTATGTCTCATAGGGTGCCAGTACTATGTTTTGATAAAACAACTGGCATTGCTGATTTTTTAAAAGAAAACGGCCTTAAAGATTTTTGTGTGGCACAGTATATCGATACAACTGAAATGTCACAGAAAATATTGGCCTTGGTTGGATCGAGGGAGTTATATCAATTTGTAGCAAAGCATTGTCAAAATTCGGCTATTGAGAATTTTGATATGTCAAAGTATGTTTCTAAATTGGAAAAATTAGGCGAACAAGCTGTTATTAAAGTTGAGCAGGAGAGGCTTGATTTTCAAAAAATTTTAGACTCTGGGTTATATCAATCTACTTTTTCAGGTTATGTATATAACATTGATGCCACCCCCCAAGACCATGTCCGATCCTATGTCCGCTCTTGGGCTGCTGGTGTGGGGCGTAGAAAACCATTCCCAGGGTTTCACCCGGGTATTTATTTAGAGCAACATGGGGTTGCCATTCCAGGCTCTGATCCATTTGCGGACTACATTCGCGCTGGCTGTCCACAAGGAGCATGGAATAACTTGGTCATATCTAGTGAATCCAAAGTAGATATTCGACATTTACCAAGCAGTAAAAATGTGGCTTTACATATTCATGCCTACTATCCTGAGTTGCTTCCGGAAATTATAAAAGCATTGGAATTTAATCAAATTCGACCAGATCTATTTATCAGCGTACGAGATGAGGCTGCGGCAGAGGTGGCAGGCAATATGCTTCAAAGTTATCGGGGTGAGGTGGTCGATATCCAAGTTGTACCCAATCGAGGAAGGGATATTGGCCCGCTGCTTACTCAGTTTGGAAAAGTCTTATTGGAAAAGTATGAATTTATTGGACATTTACATACTAAAAAAAGTACTGATGTAAAAGATGCGCAAATGGGCTCTGTATGGTATCGATTCTTATTGGCAAATTTATTGGGTACTCATAAATTTTCTATGGCAGATGCCATTCTTTCTAAATTAAATGTGGAGCCCACTATTGGGGTGATTTTTCCTGATGATCCTAATGTCATAGGGTGGGAGAAAAATGAAGAGTTCGCAATCTCGTTAACTAAAAATACTGACATTAAAGAATTGCCATCGGCATTTTTATTTCCGATTGGTACGATGTTCTGGGCGAAAGCGGATGCTATTAGATGGCTAATTGATTTAGATCTTTCCTGGGATGACTATCCTGCGGAGCCTTTGCCATATGATGGTTCAATATTGCATGCCATAGAAAGATTGATAGGGCTACCAGTCAATAATTATGAGGTGGCAACTACTTATGTGGCTGGGGTAACGAGATGAGAATCGTAATATTTGGGGGCGCTGGTTTTATAGGATCGAGTATTGCTGATAGGTTGTTGCAAGATGGCCATAAGTTACGTATTTTCGAACGCCCAAGGGTCCCCCCTTATCGTAAATTTTCTCCTGCAGAATCTGTAGAGTGGATCACCGGGGATCTGATGAGTGCTGCCGATGTTAGTGCTGCAATTGAGGGAGTCGATGTAATTCTTCATTTGGTGTCGACAACCTTGCCGAAAAGTTCAAATGAAGATCCTATCTTTGATGTTCAGTCCAATTTGATCGCTTCATTACAGCTTATGGCTGCAATGGTGAAAGGTAAAATTCCAAAAATTATATTCATCTCTTCGGGAGGTACTGTATATGGAAATCCTGCCTATCTACCAATTGATGAAAATCATCCGACAAACCCAGCTGTTTCATATGGGATAACTAAGCTTGCAATTGAGAAGTATTTAATGCTTTTCCAAAATTTATATGGAATCAGGGCTTTAATCTTACGGGTTTCAAACCCTTATGGAGAGCGGCAACGGATAGAAACAGCCCAAGGTGCAATTGGGGTTTTTCTAAGTAAGGCACTTCAACATAAACCTCTTGAAATTTGGGGGGATGGAGAGGTGATACGAGATTACATTCATGTGTCTGATGTGGCTGAGGCATTCGCAAAGTCTATCAGCTATGAGGGTAAGCAAAGTATATTTAATATTTCATCAGGACGTGGAGTTTCCTTGAACGAATTGATTGGAGAGATTGAGGCTGTATTAGGTGAAAAGATTAATAAGAATCACTTGCCAGGACGCTCGTTCGATGTTCCTGTAAGCGTACTTAATAACACCTTAGCGTCAAAAGAGCTTGGGTGGACCCCCGCCGTTACCTTGCGAGATGGATTACAAAGAACTGCGCAATGGATGAGAAATCATATGCTCTTTATTAACGGTAATAAATAGGACTTAAATATGAGCTTAAAAATAATAAATGAAGAGATCCAAGATAGATTAAATCAATTAATCAGTCAAAGGCCGGACGTTGAGGCCCTACTATATATGATGGGTCATGAAAAAATGGTTGAATGGGCTCATTCCGCCGGACTTTTTTATGATCCTATTTTACGGGATTTGGCGCCACCAGTGCCGCCATTAAAACTTCGTACCATAGTAGCCGCTCCATCTGAGACAGTATTTCTTTGGAGCGGCTTTAAGGATGCTCAAATTTTTTCTGCGTTATTTTCAAAAAATTATGACTTAAGTAAAAATGACTCAATGCAAGTATTGGATTTTGGTTGTGGATGCGGCCGAACTACAAGATTTTTGCAAATGATAGATCGCTTTCAGGTTTATGGTACAGATGTAAACCCCGATCTTGTAAATTGGTGTGCAAATAATTTGGGAACTGTTCATACGGGCATCAATAATGTTAATCCACCATTTTCTTATGAAGATGAGAAGTTCGATTTTATCTATTCCCTCTCAATTTTTACTCATTTGCCTAAGATCGCAATGTTTGCTTGGATACGTGAGTTAGAAAGAGTTACTCGTAAAAATGGAATAGTGATGCTGACCATACATGGTGAGGTTGCTATTGATATTATTTGCAATTCTAAACAGCACCAAGAAATGTTTTGCATGACTCAAGATGAAGCAAGTGCCCTTAAAAAAAGTTTTTCATCCCAAGAATTTTTTTATAAGAAATATGAAAGTAATGTAGTTGAAGCTGCAAATGCAGGCGAAGACTATGGAAATACATTTATTTCCGAAGATTATGTAAAAAAAGAATGGACAAAAAATAAATTTGAACTACTTGAAATAATTCCTGGCGGAATGCGTGGCTGGCAAGATATAGTGATATTAAGAAAGACTTGATAATCAAGACTTTCTTAATGACCTTCCAATCAAGAGCTTCCTAGGCAAGAGCCAATGACGTTATTTGTAAAAAGGGTATATCAATATGCCAAAAAAAATGGGTATAAGAAGCTCTTTCAAAAATTATTTGAAAGCCTACCCCAGGTAATTGGAAAAAATAATTATTTTCTAAATGAGCTAGAACCAGGTCGAGAAACTATATTAATAGTTTCCCATGAGGCATCAAGAACCGGGGCTCCAATATTGGCATTAAATTTGATTGAGTTGTTAACAAAAAAATATAATGTAGTTGCTGTTTTATTGGGTCCTGGAAATCTTTTAAATAATTTTAAAAACTCGAAGATTGTCTACTTAGCTTTCATAAATACAAGACTTATTCATCATATATTTGTACGAAGATCACTAAAAAACATATTGCAACTTTTTGAGTTTAAATTTGCTATATTAAATAGTGTTGAATCACGTGTTGCCCTTGATATATTGTGCCGGAAAGACGTCCCAACTCTTTCTCTGATTCATGAGTTTTCTTCCTACACGCGTCCCGAAGGGGTTTTTAGAAATGTATATTTTTGGTCAACAGAAGTTATTTATTCTGCAGATGTTGTTAGGGAAAATGTAATTACACACTACCCTGATTTAAATGGGTGTCTTTCACACATTCTCCCCCAGGGCAAATGTGTATTGCCGGTGGATGAAGCAACTTCCTCTGATATTAAGCTTGAGCGCGACCGCATTCGCAATCTCATACGCCCTTCAAACCTAGATCCAGATGCGGTGATTATTCTTGGCGCTGGGTTTGTTCAGATCCGTAAAGGGGTGGATTTATTTATCGAATGCGCCACAAGGGTCCTAAGTTCACCAGGCGGTGAAAAGTGCCGTTTCATATGGATTGGAAAAGGCTATGACCCAGAGGGCGATATTGCCTACTCGGTTTACATTAAGGACCAAATTGAGCGCTCTGGCTTTAAGGATCGCATTATTTTTATCGATGAAACGCCAGCTATTGAAGTTGCTTATGAAGAGGTTGATTTGTTTCTTCTTTCATCCCGCCTTGATCCACTACCAAATGTTGCGATAGAGGTTATGTCTCATAGGGTGCCAGTACTATGTTTTGATAAAACAACTGGCATTGCTGATTTTTTAAAAGAAAACGGCCTTAAAGATTTTTGTGTGGCACAGTATATCGATACAACTGAAATGTCACAGAAAATATTGGCCTTGGTTGGATCGAGGGAGTTATATCAATTTGTAGCAAAGCATTGTCAAAATTCGGCTATTGAGAATTTTGATATGTCAAAGTATGTTTCTAAATTGGAAAAATTAGGCGAACAAGCTGTTATTAAAGTTGAGCAGGAGAGGCTTGATTTTCAAAAAATTTTAGACTCTGGGTTATATCAATCTACTTTTTCAGGTTATGTATATAACATTGATGCCACCCCCCAAGACCATGTCCGATCCTATGTCCGCTCTTGGGCTGCTGGTGTGGGGCGTAGAAAACCATTCCCAGGGTTTCACCCGGGTATTTATTTAGAGCAACATGGGGTTGCCATTCCAGGCTCTGATCCATTTGCGGACTACATTCGCGCTGGCTGTCCACAAGGAGCATGGAATAACTTGGTCATATCTAGTGAATCCAAAGTAGATATTCGACATTTACCAAGCAGTAAAAATGTGGCTTTACATATTCATGCCTACTATCCTGAGTTGCTTCCGGAAATTATAAAAGCATTGGAATTTAATCAAATTCGACCAGATCTATTTATCAGCGTACGAGATGAGGCTGCGGCAGAGGTGGCAGGCAATATGCTTCAAAGTTATCGGGGTGAGGTGGTCGATATCCAAGTTGTACCCAATCGAGGAAGGGATATTGGCCCGCTGCTTACTCAGTTTGGAAAAGTCTTATTGGAAAAGTATGAATTTATTGGACATTTACATACTAAAAAAAGTACTGATGTAAAAGATGCGCAAATGGGCTCTGTATGGTATCGATTCTTATTGGCAAATTTATTGGGTACTCATAAATTTTCTATGGCAGATGCCATTCTTTCTAAATTAAATGTGGAGCCCACTATTGGGGTGATTTTTCCTGATGATCCTAATGTCATAGGGTGGGAGAAAAATGAAGAGTTCGCAATCTCGTTAACTAAAAATACTGACATTAAAGAATTGCCATCGGCATTTTTATTTCCGATTGGTACGATGTTCTGGGCGAAAGCGGATGCTATTAGATGGCTAATTGATTTAGATCTTTCCTGGGATGACTATCCTGCGGAGCCTTTGCCATATGATGGTTCAATATTGCATGCCATAGAAAGATTGATAGGGCTACCAGTCAATAATTATGAGGTGGCAACTACTTATGTGGCTGGGGTAACGAGATGAGGGTGGTGCAATAAACTATTCAAGTCAATATTTCTGAGCTATTCAGTTAAAATATCAACTATATCGGTTTTTTCTACTAATAAAAATATATGAAAAATAAATATGCTGACGGCCTAAGGGGAATTGCGGCGTTTAATGTGGCAGTGTGTCATTTTGTTGCGGCATTTATACCGATGGCGCTTCATAAAAACTACCCAACAACTTTCCCTATAAATCCAAGCCCTAGTTGGCAATTTGAAATATTAACTTCACCTATATTTTCTTTATTATATAATGGCCAATTTCCAGTTTTAATTTTTTTTGTAATATCTGGATATGTATTAACGATGCCATATTTTAGTGGCCGGACTGATGCAAGGACCATTCTTACTAAAAGACTTTTAGGGAGATACTTAAGATTAAATATACCAATAATCGCTGCTATTGCGCTTGCCTTTTTTTTATATAGGTTTGGCGCATTTGCAAATATTCAGGCGGCTGATATTTCGGGTTCGGGATGGCTTAAAGGTTATCTATCAAATGGCATAACTGGTTTTAGTGCAGTTAAAGAGGCTCTATACGAGTCTATTTTTTTTGGTAAAGGTACCCTGATTCCTCCTTTATGGACTCTTAGGTTGGAATTTATTGGGTCGATTTATATATTACTTTTCTATATTTTAAAACCTAGAGTTAGTGTAATAACCCCGCTAATAATCATAGGTTACTTTATTTATATTTTGCACCTACAGGAGTCGATCTATTATTTTTCATTTTTTGCTGGGTCGTTAATAAACTATATTAAGAACCCACCTAAGTATAAATCCTTATTTTTTATAATTGGCTTATATTTTGGCGCATTTCAATCAAATACATACATATATGATTATTTGCCAAATATGAATTTTTTGGGAATTGATGTTTTTGATACTAGTACATTTTACAATGCTGTTGGCGCAGTATTAATAACTTTAACGGTATCTCAGGGATTCGGAGGGTGGATATTTGAATCAAGATTATTCCAATTTTTGGGAAAGATATCGTTTTCATTTTACTTGATTCATTTTATTGTTTTGGGCACTTTGGCTTCATTTGCCTATATAAAATTTCCTCATGACAACTTTTTTCTAAGCGCGGTTTTTTTAATTTACATTCTTACATGTTTTGTAATCTCAATAATTTTTGAACGGTTTATTGATAAAAAATCTATTGATATTTCTCATAGATTTTCATCGCAAATAGTGGCTTATCTTCCAAAGGGGAGGGTAATTCTGCAAAAAATGACCGCATCTCTTTATCAACAGAGCACGCTTATATTTGTGTTTGGGATTTTGATTATTTCTCGCCTTATTTTATCTATCCGACTCCCTTCTTACATTAAGTCAAATATGCCTCATGACGATGGTTGGCTTGTTAGTCACGCTGTACACATCTTAAAGGGGGATTGGCTTGGTCCATATGACCAATATACTCTTATAAAGGGCGCGTTTTCCCCTATGTTAATGGCCCTTTCTGCCAAGATTGGAGTCTCATTTAGCGGGTTTAATTCCGCTTTATATTGCCTTGCCTGCGTAGTATTCGTCGTAGCTATACGGCCCATCATCAAAAATCCATGGCTACAGATTCTTCTGTTAAGTATCTTGTTATTTAATCCAATTCCATATGCCTTGGAAACTGGACAACGAGTCTATCGTAATGGGATAGGGCAGTGGGAGATTATGCTTATTTTTGCTTGCTTTATTGCAGTATTTCTACGCCGGAATGAATGTTACCGGAGGCTCTTGAATTGGGTGTTGGCGGGCGGCTTTGCGCTTGGCGTCTTTTTACAGACGCGAGAGGATGATTTGTGGATCTACCCATTTATTTTTGGGGCAACCATTATTACTGTGATCACCTATTTGCTGGAAAAGCGGAGCCCTAGGAGGAAAATTTCTCTTTTTCTACTTCCTGTGGTTATTGCCTTTCTGTTAAAGGCTGCCACAATGGTTTTGAACTATGCCTATTATGGTGCTCCGATTGTCAATGATCGCAGTGGTGGAAATTATGCGAGAGTCGCATCTGATTTATATGCAATTACACCGAATATAAATGAGGCTGAGTTTTATGGGTCTGAAGCATATAAAGATCGTTACTATAGTATTTATGTTTCCACTATGGAAAAGGCATTCATTGCCAGCCCCACGCTAAATGGCGCCGCACCTTCTATACGGACTGCTATCAATATGTGGGCGGGGTGGGAAAACCCTCAAACTGGCCAACTATCCACGGATCACATGCTTTTCGCTCTTCGAGATGGTTTAAGGTCAGCCGGTTACTACAAGAGCTTACCCGAGACAGAAGTATTCTATGGCTCAGTTCATAAGGAATTGGAGGCAGCATTCGAGAGCGGGTTGCTTTCGAGGCGGGGTTTTAGCATTTCACCCCTAGTAAAACCGCTCCAAAAAGGTGATCTTCAAAAGGCTCTAGCCCTTATGCCAAGTGCAATACTAGGTATTATTGAGTTTAATGGGGTTAATACTGCGGCTGTGCCGGCATCAGGTTCTGAGGCCGGCATTAAAGAATTTGGTCTTATCGCTGGTGGGGATTTTTTTACTTCAACAAGCTCCCTCATGGGCTCTGGATGGGCTTTTGCGGGGGATGACAATATTAGCCTAATTGCTGGTTTATATGATAAGCAAGGCAAGCTGGTTGCAATGACGCCCTTTCAGCCAGGGGAAGACGTTTTTATAGGGTTTAAATCAAAATATAAAAATGCAAGAACGTCCCGCTTTTCATTTAAGGCTGATGGGTATGATTTAAGTAGCGGTTTAGTGATGCGTTTTTTTGATAAGAGCGGAAAACTATTCTGGGAAATACCTTTTGATCGTCCTGTTGATGGCGGATCAGCAGTTTGTGGTGGGTCTGATGGTATTTTTCATTACTGTATTGACAGCCTAAAAAACGAATCTTCCGTTGAAAAATTCTATGCCCCTTTCATCGATCGGGCGAATAGCGTGACCGGTTTATACCGAAAGCTTGGCGCCTTTATGATGACATTGGGAATGATAGGCTATTTTGCTGCATCAATTCTGCTTATAAGGGAGGCTGTTAATAAGCGACGCATGGCAATGCTACCAGTGTGGTTGACACTTACTGGATTGGGGTTGACTTTCATTCTATTCATATTTGCTATGAGCTTAATCACGGCGACAACGTTCTATGCGTTAGGTTATATATACACAGCGCCTGCTTATATCTTGCTTCTGATGTTTAATAGCGTATCAGTAGCCTGGGGACTCAATGCTATCCTTGATTTTAAGAGGCGGCGAGCCCAGTGAAAACTCTCTTGGTTGTTGGCTCAGGGCCTGCTGGTGTTTCAGTAAGTATGGCGCTGTTGAGGCGCGGGCTAAAGGTTACCATGCTTGATGTAGGGAGAACTATTGAACCAGGTTTGGAAGAAGAAATTATTGCGATGCGGCGCAAAGATATCTTATCTGAAAAGGATCATAGTCAAATCAAGGGCGATGTTGAAGCCGGTAGGTCGGGGGTCGAGGAAAAAAAACTTTTCGGTTCTTCGTACGTGAATAAGCTGGGCAAACATTTTCGCGTTCAGAAACAGAATGCATGGTTTTACCAATCCTTTGCTAAGGGGGGGCTCTCAAACCTTTGGGGTCGGAATATGATGCCTCTTTGTAGCGAGGATATGGAGGACTGGCCTCTGCCTGATGGTACTCTGGATAAATACTATTCACGCGTCCTCGAATATGTGCCATTAGCTGGACGTAAGGACCGTCTTGAGCAACTGCTGCCGCTTCATACTTCCAATCCGGGATTTATGGAGCTATCTGGACAGGCGGATAGGCTTGACAAATACATGCATCGCCACGCCGAAGAGTTGGAAGAGCAGGGGTTTTCTTTTGGACAATCTCGGCTTGCCGCCTGTTTCGATGGTTCATGGGGTCAAGCCGATAAATGTCGGCAATGCGGGCTTTGTCTCTATGGCTGTATATATAACGATCTTTATGCCTCAACTTGGACATTAGATGAGTTATGTCGCAACGAAAATTTTACTTACCTTAGCGGTTATATAGTCGATTTCATAGAGAGAAATCACGGTAATTTAACTATTCACGCAATAAAAGAGCAGGACAGTTCGCTTATTGCTTTCGAGGCTGACAAAGTATTCCTCGCGGCTGGTTCTGTGGCAAGCACAAGAATTGTGCTGAAATCAAAAAAAATGTATGACGTGCCGGTAAAATTTAAAGTCAGTGATTACTATATTTTTCCCTCATTCACACTATTTTCCAAAAATAACGTGGTTGAGGAGGCGTTGAATACCTGTTGCCAATATTATATCCAGCTCAATGATAAAGCGGTTGATACAAGACTTATCACAATGCAGGTTTATACCTACAATGATCATTACTATCAAGCTTTTAAAAAAGCGGTAGGGTTCTTTTTTCCCTTAATTCAGCGGCCTATCCGTTGGTTATTGGATAGATTTGTTGTGGTCTTATGCTATTTGCATTCTGAAAACTCAGCTCATATGGAGTTCTGTTTAAAAAATGATGATCTATTAAGGGTGGTTGGGGTGCACAGCCCAGAGAGCCAAAGGGTCGCCAAAAGACTTAAGTGGAAGCTATGGAAATCCGCTAATAAGACGGGATTACTCCCACTCCCATTTCTTGGTGGAGAGCAAAAGATCGGACTTTCGGTGCACTTTGGGGCTAGTCTTCCCATGAGTGAAGTGGCTGATGGGCTTCATACCGACATCTTTGGAAGTGTTGACGGCCTGGATGGAGTCCATGTTGTCGATGCCGCTATATTTCCTGCAATTCCTGCCACTTCTCCTACTTTTGTCATTATGGCTAATGCCTATCGTATAGGTACAGAGGTGAAAATATGATTGCCAAGAGTGATCTGATTCCTTGTGTTATCTGTGGCAGTGACTATGTCTCTGGTGTTGCAGGAGTTTCTCGTTGTCCGGAATGTGATCTCTTATATTCTGGACAGAAAGCTGGATTTGGTAATGCAATACAAGGTATGGGTACGATTGCGCTTCGTAATTACTCTATTGTTGCTAAGGCGCTAGATGAGGTTATACCTCTTCATGGGGCAAAGATTTTAGATGTAGGTTCAGCAGAAGGTGGGTTTACCGAGTTAATGTTGCAAAATGGAGCCGATTGTCTTGGGCTTGAGCCTGATAGCGATGCCGCTAGAGAGGCTATTCAAAAAAAAATACCTGTTGAGTTAGTCAGCTTCGAAAGTTTTATCGGAAAGGAAGATGAATACGACGTTATCGTATTCAACGACGTCTTTGAGCATATGCAGGACCCGCTCCAATCTTTGAATAAAAGTTATAGGTTGCTCAAAAATCATGGTTTTATCGTTATTAACGCACCTTTGAGCAGTGGTTTCATATTTAGGGTGGTTCAAATTGCTGCTCGACTAGGAGTCAAGTCGCCCTATCAAAGAATCTGGGCCAAAGGGCTTTGCTCCCCACATATTTACTTTTATACAGAAGGTAATTTAAAAACACTCCTTGCTAAATATAAATTTGAATTCATTAGTAGTGAACGACTTGTTACTTTAGCGACCGAGGGCATGTATCAACGTGTTCGCTCTACCTACGGCCCTATATCAGCATTAATTATCAGCCTAATTGCAAGCCTTTTCGTCCTAATTTCGAACCTGTTTCCTGCTGATGTTAAATATCTGCTCTTCAAAAAAAATGAATAAAAAACAGAAAAAAGCGATTGATCGTAGCATTGGGTTTGTATTGTGCATTATTTTGCGTATCCCCGCCCTATGTTTGGAGATGATATTAAAGCGCAAGCATGATATGCCTCCGACAGAGGCACCCCAAAGAATTGTAGTTGCCAAATATATGGGGATTGGAAGTATATTGCAGGCAACCCCACTCCTTAAAGGGCTTAAAGATAAATACCCAGATTCACAATTAATTTTTGTTTCATTAGCTTCGAATAAAGACTTGCTATCACATTATGAATTTATCGACGATATATTGTGCGTAGATGACTCATCAATTTTTTGCATTGTTACCTCAAGTCTTGGCGTAATTATTCAACTAATTTTAAAAAGGGTAGATCTTTTTCTAAATCTTGAGGTTCACTCAACCTATGGCTCGCTTATGTGTCTTTTGTCTTCATCAAAAAATCGTTTAGGATTTTCTTTGGAGGATCGAGACCATAAAGCTTTTATGTATACCCATTTGCTTTACCTTAATACAGATTTCCCAATTCGCTATTGTTATATTCAATTAGGTCGGCTTGCTGGTATAAATACTCCTTCCAACGTAGATGAGCCCATTTGCCCTACTTTGTCTGAAATAGATTTAGAGCGAGTAAGCGGAAAAATAGAGGCAATTTTCAATTTCAAACACAAAGGTATTATTGTTATTAATCCAAACGCCTCCGATTTGCGATACGAGCGACGATGGAGTAGACAAAACTTTGCTGATATAGCATCACATTTTATGCGTCAAGGGTACGCTATAGCTTTAGTGGGCTCATCTTCTGAATTCGAATATGTTGAAGGCGTAATTAAACTTATTAATGGGGATGCCAGCCGAATTCGTAATCTTGCAGGATTTTTCTCGCTGATTGATTTTTTTGCGTTTCTTAAGTCTTGTAGTCTTGTGCTGACTAATGATTCAGGTGTAATGAATATGGCGCTGACTTTGCCAGTGCCTCAGTTATTGCTTGCAGGCCCGGTAAGTCCTGAGCAATATTTTGTACCCAATGAGTTTAGGACTTATATTTATTATCAAACCTATTGCAGTCCATGTACTCATTATGTCGAGACTCCTCCTTGTGCGGGTGACAATATATGCATGCAACTAATAAGACCGCAAGAAGTTATAGGTGCTTGCGAACGACTGCTGCGAGGTGAAAATGTGAGTCCCAAGTTAGCAGAGTCATTTACCTACCATTCTGAAGTTCTGGGCGTTCTCAAAGATAGAGGGAATATAATTAAAATTTATAATGAGCAGAAATTATGAAAATATACAATGATCAGATAGAGAATTTTGGTGTTAGGGTGATTTACTTATTCAACACCATCAATTCTTTTTGCGTTTTAGCCAGCATATTTGCTTTATCGCTTACCTATTTCTTTATCCCATTCCCTCTTGTCGCGATTCCAATGATTTGCGCGGCAATTATTAGCTTTGCGCTCATGAAGGTTTCTGATTGGCATCCCTTTTATGTGCCTTGTGCACTTCTGTCAATGGCCTATCTGTTTCTTTCATATGTCCCCGAATATCAGCCCTATGTACTCGCATTAGGTGGGGTTGCAGTCTTCTATCTAGGAGTTATTTTAGTCATCAATGGTGGGCCACAGATTATTGTTGGAAGGGATATTACTATTCCTTTTTATATGCTTGCACACTGCCTGACTACGGTGGTGCCTACAACACTCTCTTTGCCGATATCAGTTTTTTTTGGTTACCTATTAACATTTAATGTTCTTATCACTGGACATGTCGCGTATAACTCGTTGTCTTTAACCCCTCTGTTGGCGATGCTTGTCGTTAATATTGGGTGCGCGCTAATCGTCCGTAGGCGCCTCCCCAGCAACATTCCAGTTAATCAATATCGTCCAGCTCAACCAATCTCCAAACCATTCAAAAAGGTTGTTATTCTGAATATAGATGGCGGGGGTTTGGATATGGTTAATAAGCTCAATTTGCCGACCATCAAACGTTTGACTAAGAATGGTGCTCATGTGAAGAATGGATTGCTTACAGTTTACAGGGCCCTCACTAACCCAGCATTTGGCACGATATTAACTGGGGCGACGCCTGAGGACCATGGTATTTTTGACAACAACATTGGACAAAGTCTGAAGGTGGAGGGCTTGGGTGACCTTGCCAAAATCACTATCTACGGTTGTATGCACATGAAGCACTTTGCCAAGGATGGTTGGGAGACAAAAATCGTATCTTTGCCAGTAATAGGTATTCAAAAAAGTGATGATGTGGCTATGGAATGGCTTTTGAATGATCTACGTAATGACAAGGAAACACAGTTATTTGTTTTTGATTACAGCGAAGCTGACTTCTGTGGCCATAGTTATGGAGGGCAATCGAAACAGTATAAGGAGGCTCTCAGGAAAGTGGATGAGCGTATTTCTAGAGTAATAGAGGTAATCGACTCACTTGAAGACTCTGATGATATTGCTGTAATTGTATGTGCAGATCACGGAATTCATAATCTCGATCATGGCTATCGCATATTCCGGGGGGAGAGTTATGTTCCTTGTATATTCTACGGAAAAAGAATTAAGCAGGGTTGTGTCATTGAAAAGGATGGCATGATCAACGATATTTGCCTAACTGCAGCCTGGATGCTTGGCAAAGGTTATCCTGCAAATGCGCAAGGCCAGGTCTTTGACGAGGTGGTGGTTTGAAAAAAGATACTGCTGCAACACCAGGCAGACTCATGCCAGACTTGCACGCATTGATTAGAAGTCAGAAAACCCCTAAGAATTACTGGGAGCTATTACGTTATCTGGTAATGGGAGGCATAGGTGCGTTGAGTTATTTGCTCTTTAGTAATCTATACAATTGGTTGGGTGTAGCAACGAACCTTTCTCCCTTTTGCGCTTGGTTGTCTGGCCTGCTGATCGTTTATTTTGGCCATATGAAGTTTACTTACCGAGTAAAAGCTCGACATAAGCAGATGGTATTTAGATTTTTAGTAATGCAGTCTTACAATCTTGGAATGTCAACGTTTGCTACTATTGCTGTTAAAGATTGGCTTCATCTTCCATACTTCTTTGCGTCAATGGCTGCTTTGGCAACTACCGTCCCCGTACTATTTATACTTGGAAAGTATTGGGTATATCAATCGGACTAATATCATTAAGCATTTTCTAATTAATCCTAGGGTTTGGTTAGCTATAGTCCCTGGTATTTTCTAGGTAACGCATTACAGTATCAGTTTTCGACCAGCGTCCTTTATTCATGATTAAAGGCATGCTAGCCCCTGATTTCATTAGATCTTGAGCAGCTCCAACTCGCATCGAGTGTCCGCTAATACGATCAGTTATTTCTTTAGGTAGTTTGGCTTCTTTTGCCAGGCGCTTATAAATGCGATTTATTTGACTGCATTTCAATTCTGGGGTGAGATCAATTGCATTGTTAATCCCTCTAAATAAAAACCCATCGATTAATTTAGCTTTATCAATCCAAATCTGAATAGCATCTGTTGATCTTTGGCTTAGATAAATCCATCTTCCTTGTTGCTCTTGATCTGTTTTACTTTTTCGTAATCGAATCTTGATTTGATTTTGATTGCATAACTCATTGTTATGAATATCGGAAATTCTTAAAGAAACTAATTCACTGCGGCGACACATACTGTCATAAGCCAATAAAAGCAGTGCTCTATCTCTAATTCCTCTTAGGTTGTTTGCTGTGGCACCTAGCATCTTTTCCAAAATAGGCGCTGTTATTCCAAAAGCTTGTTGGCTATAACGCCCCAGAGTTCTATGCATTCGGCGCAACTCAATTTTCACTAGAGGGTGCTGCGTTGGGTCGCTAAATAAATTTAGTTTATGAATGCTTGAAATAGCAGCCACCATAATTCGGATGGTTGAAGATTTTAGTCCACTTGCTGTGAGCTTGGATACATATTGAGCTACGGCTGTTGGATTGGCTGGTAATGCATCCACTTCACATTCTTCGCAAAATCCGATAAATCTCTCAAAGCTAGTCTTGTAGGCGCGAATGGTTGAGGGGGCATATGCCCCTTCTATTGACTTAATCGTTTGGCATAGTATTTCATTTGCGGTATGCTTAACCATAACGTTTAAACCTCCTTAAAAGAACTAATTTGTACTATATATAGTACAAATAATACTATATATGATAACTGGAGCGCAAGTAAGGGCTGCAAAAGCTTTATTGGACTGGTCTGGCACTCGTTTAGCAGAGGAGGCTGGTGTAGCTATATCCACAATCAGAAGAGTAGAGGCTTGTGATGGATTGCTGGAAACCGCAAGCATTAAGGTGCTTCAGGCTTTAAAAAATGCCTTAGAGAATGGCGGGATTGAATTTATCGGCACCCCAGAAGATCGACCTGGTGTTCGTTTAAATAATTCCAATTAAATCTCATGAGCGATCAATTTAAAGTAAGTCGCTCAGGAGGACCAAAGTCAGCTCTTGGCAAAGCCAAGTCTTCTCAAAATTCTTTAAAGCACGGCATCACTTCTTCTGTATCTACTTCAGTCAACGAGCAATCCCTGATTGATTCTTTTACTAAGGAGCTAGAGGATTTTTATGATCCTCAGTCACCTTTAGAAAAATTACAAATTCAACGCATTGCAATTTGTCGCGCCAAGTTAGCCAAACTATATGAAGTTGAGGGTGCTCGCTTAGAGATGAGGTCAAATAAGCTTGAGCATTCAACCGAATCTATTTTTAAAGAGCTGCCCTACATAAACGGAGTGGTTAAGGGAATGGTTCATGAGATGGCGGTCTTTGGTCAGCTCATTCTGCCTTTGGGATTAACCTCGGAGGTATTGAAGAAGATAGCCCAAGAAGTACTTGTTGTAGAGGCTAAAAGTCAAATCAAAGATCCTTGGAAATTGTTACCTTCCTTGGCTAACTTTCTAGAAAAAATAATTGAATTCAACACAAATGAATCTTTAGATTCTCGATTGAATTTGGTTTCTACATACATCCAAAAAGTATTGGATCAAGGAAATCTATATAACGAGCATTTAAAGCATACGCTCGGCACGGGCAATGATTTTGGGTTGGCAAAAGATGATGTAGTTGAGGAGGAAGACGAGCTAGATTTACTCATTAAGCAATCACAAGAAAAATATCGCCAAAAACAAAAGAGTAATAGAAAAACCAGCGTAAGCTCAGAATTCATTGAAGAGGTTAAATCACCGAATGATGACATTAGTGCTGTAATGGGACAATGCAAAGTATTTATTGATTTATATCGCTATAGCCAAGAAGCCCAAAAGGGATTTGAGCAATTTATACAAACTAAATCTTTAATGCTTAAATCCGTTGTTCTGCCTTCTAATGAGTCTGATTTATTGATGCGTTATCAAACGACGCTAGAGCGCAGGCTATCGTCAGCGATTGGCGAGCTATTGGCCTTGCAGCGCCAAAGACCGCCCAAATAAGCTTTTTGCAAAACGAACTAATTCTCATCTGGGTGATGAGGGGGATGAGTTACTCTTGTTATAGAAGAGGGGGATAAGAGAGTGGGGCAGGGTAGGCTTGCTAATACCCCATATAGTTTGGGTTCATCCCCAAATAATGAAAATTAGTGTTTTCAAAAATACAACATATATGTTAATATTCACAATATGAATTCCAAGCAAATGAAAAAGTGGTTAGAGCAACAAGGGGCCACTTTTTTGCCGGGAAAGGGGTCGCATTTAAAGGTGTTTTTAAATGGCAAACAATCGACTTTGCCGATGCATGGAACCACGGAATTGGGAAAAGGTTTAGAGGCAGCAATTAAACGGCAATTGGGTTTGAAATAAGGGAAAAAGAATATGTTTAATTATCCGGCAACATTAGCAAGAGATGGCGATACGATCTTGGTGACATTTCGCGATGTTCCAGAGGCCATTACTTTTGGTGCTGATAAAGAAGAGGCATTACTCAATGCAGTGGACGCTTTAGAGACGGGACTATCTTTTTATGTCCAGTCTCGCAAGGCCTTACCTTTGCCTAGTAAAGCTAAGCGTGGCGAGGTAGTCGTATCCCCAACTGCATTGGAGTGTGCAAAATTAGGTGTGTATCAGGCGATGACTGAGCAGGGGATTAAAAAAGCTGAACTAGCCCGCCGTTTAGGTTGGCATATGCCGCAGGTGGATCGCCTATTTGATTTACGTCATGCCTCCAAATTGGAGCAAATCGAAGCTGCAGCTTTAGTGCTTGGCCGACATATTGAAGTAAGAGTGGCAGCCTAAGTTAAGCGATTAATAAACGGATGACATCAATGACTCTGCCAATCAAATTGAATTCTGAGATTGAAATAATGCTAATGATCTTGTCGATTTTGAATTAGCACTAGCAGTGATGGAGAGGATGCGTCGGGAGGGGGGGGTGAAAAATTATTGATGCTGCTCAAGTAGGAGTAGGCCTTGAGTTCGCCTCAACAGTCTAGAGAAGGGTAGGTTCGCTAATCCTCTTATGGATACTGGAATCTAGCGTGAACTGGCTTGGACAGTTGTACGTGATTTGACCATCACAAAGGGCTCGCCCGAGCGATGTTTCCCGGTTGAGGCGTATAGGATTTGGTTCGGGTATTTGCCTTTCGCTAGCTGTTGTAATTGCCAAGGTACCTTGAGTTTTGTGGAAGTAAAAACCAGTAGAGATGCGCTTTGTGGTGATCCATCTATATAGGCGCTACCCAACAGGATCTTGGGATCAAAAGGAATTTTATTAAGACTCACTTCAAAGTGCAGGTGTGGTCCAGTCGATTTACCCGTGCTCCCCACAGTAGCAATGGTTTGCGATTGCTTTACCTCATCTCCAGTTTTAACTAAGAGTGTCTGTGCATGTCCGTAGCGGGTAGCATAGCCTTGCCCGTGATCAATTTCTACCATGTTGCCATAGCCTGGGGCAAACCCAGCATAGATCACTTTGCCATTACCAGTAGCGAGAATGGGGCTGCCTGTTTGCGCTGGAATATCTAAGCCATCATGTTGCTCATGCTCTCCACTAAGTGGGCTAGTACGTAATCCATATGGACTTGAGATGATTAGCTTTTGATCAAGTGGTTTTTTACCTATTGGTGGAGCGTTAGTGGCAGGAATAGTTTGCGCACAGCAAGCGGCTCCAAAAAATAAGAGGTATGTTGCTAACAATAGCATCTGAAGAGGATTATTTAGATTGCGCACACTGTTGATTTTAAATCAGTAAGATAAGAAAAATGATTAAGAAAGTAGGCTTATGGCTTATTCTCACCTTGCTCATCGCCTGCTTAAGTACCTGCCTATTTGCTACCCGTCAAAAGGCGATTATTCCTTACCAAGCAGTCGCTATCGCTGGGAAAGTATCTCCAAAGCCACTAAAACAGTTGCAAGTTGATATTTGACATTTATTGATAGCAAAGTAGCGATTCATCCTAAGGATGCTGATCTGATTTTAGAAGTACTGGATGATGCCCCTCAATAGTGCTATTGCATCTTATAGGGCTACTGGTCAAATCGCCGCCTATGATCTAAACGATGTAGTCGTATTTAGGGTGTTTGATTCCTCTGGAAACGAGCTTATACCGCAAACAGAAATTTATGCAGTCAGAAATACCAACTTTTCTGCGCATACCGTCTTATCGACAGACATACAGCAACAGCAGATGATAGTAGAGATGCGCAAAGAGTTGGCTATGCAAATCACGATCCGCTTAATGGCATTAGGACAACGTGGATCTCAATAATAATGATACTTTTGCATGGATGCCTGCCAAACTCCTGCACTATGATGAAAAGTCTTTTATTGGGGGTGGCTTACATTGGTGGTTAAAGATATGCGAGTAGTGATTTTTGGTAGCTGGTCTACGGACTGGATGCAGGCGCTTGGACCAAATTCAGAGCTTTGGATTAATCATCCTTTTGTTAGGGAGGTGACTCTAGTTGACGCCGATCCACAGTTAATTCTGCCACCCAAAAATCCCCTACTTCGAACCGTGATTTTGCCTTTGATGGAATGGCATATCAGTACTTGCCCAAAAGATTATCCTGCATTAGTTCCTGGTGATAATGCGATGAAAATTCTCTCTCAAAAAGATCGATTTCATCAGTATATGTATCAAATAGGTCTATCTCATCTAGTGCCAAAGATTTTTAAAAACCCTAGTGAAGTTGCTTATCCGTTTATCTTGAAGCGCATCGATTTAAATGGCGGTGATGGAGTTGCCTTTGTTCAATCCCCTGAAGCTCTGTCTTACTTTTCCCAGCAAGATGTATGGCGTGACAAGCCTGTATTATTGCAAGAATATATTGGGGGTGATAAAGACTACGTCTCCCATTTGATTTGCAAAAATGGAGACATTTTGTGGCATTCCTCACTGGAATACACCCTTTTAGAAGCACATAAAATCCGAAGTTTTTATAACATTACAAAAATGCGAAGGGTGACTTTAGATCAAAATCACTTACGTCAATTTGTGCATTGCTTAAAGCCGCTGAAATATAGCGGGCCATGCAATATCGATTTCAAAATAAATCCCGAGGGAAGTCTAAAAATCCTAGAAATTAATCCAAGATTAGGTGGATCTCTCATGCAAAAAGAGAATAGGGATTTGCTAAAAGAGGCTATTGATCAAATTTTGATGGCCGCCTAGAGCCCTAGGTAATGTCAAATAGCTTAATAAGGGTTTTATCGAGCTCAAATAATTTGACTGCAGTATTTTGGCCATGAGTTCGGGTGCGCTGCGCCATTTTTTGACCCTCCACATCATCTAATAACCAGGCTACAAGCTCAGGCAGGTTTTTGAGATCTTCCTCAAAGTAATGCTCTCCTGGTTTTAGGTCGGGCTGTTGAGCGCTGGTTTCGGTAACAACACAACATCCTTGCATGAGGCCAAAGTGGATTAATCGTTGCCACTCAAAATAGGGTGTATCAAAGTGATGGACATTGAGTAAAATTTTAGAGCGGTTTGCTAGGGCGATAAATTCTTGATTTGTGATGCTATATGGGTCATCTTCGCCTAGAGTTTGTTGATGGACATTGAGAAGTCTTATGAAGACATTGCGGTTTTCATATATGCGCTGATTTTGTGCAATAAAGTCCTCGCGCCGCTTTGAATTAGTTCCAATCCACAGGATATCAATATCTCGATCACTTTCTGGATCTAGAGAGGTTTCCTTATTAAACTTGTTCTGAGAAATTAGTCCGAGTGGAATAAAACGGGCATTAATACCAAGCTGAATTAGGCTAGCGGCGGTTTGGATATTCATATCCAGTACATACGGCGCTTTATATAAAATTGGGAGCGCCTTTCTAAACCAGACTGAGGGCAATTGTTCTGAATTGAGAATGGCAACATGATCCCAGTTGATTTCTTGAATTTGTGGTGATCCACCTAGATAAAAGAATTCATGTGGGGCGATAATGATCTTTAGATTGGCTTCATGATTATCATCAAAACCTTTTGGCCTAAAGTAGGTCTCATCACCTTTGAAACACTCAATACCTATGGCGCGAAAACCTTCGATCAGCAATTCTTGAAATTCATGAAAGACCATATGACTGCGGGAGTGGGCATAGACCATTACAGTTGAAGAGCGAGTGAGTGTAGGCCATGCCCCTTGATGGACATCAATGATCTTTTGTGCAAGGTCAGGGCGATCAATCCATGGTTGCTGCCATTTCATCACATCCTGCTCGGTCCAGGCCTCCCGACCTTGCGAGATTCCAAAATGTAGGTAGTGAATTAAGGGGTTAATATTTTGGCTAAGAACATCAGGCGCGCGCTTTAAGTACCCCGAAGTACTAAAGAAGGGGCAAGGATCATAGGCCATATGCCATCCAATGCTGACATAATGGTATGCAGGGTCATGCTGAAATTCATAGCCCTGCGGAAACTGGCTAAGGTAAAAATTGATGTCAAATAGACCGCTATTTTCAATCAGTTTTGCCTGACTCAAAAGCAAAACATTTGGTTTTGGTAAGATCCCTAAGCTTAAATTTTTTAGTGGATCGCCAATTCCTAGATGGCGCTTTAATTTATCTGTTAGTAGATGTACTTGGGGTTCATGATGTATTTCTCCGTGCACGCCCGGAATTAAATAAATTTGATAACACCCTTCATACATTTCATCATATCTAGTTAAGCCGAGAGAGGGATTCCGATAGGGATTGAGTTTGCTATCTTCGGAGTAAAAAAATACAATATTGCCATCGATGGGAGGCAGATGGGTTTGTTCTGCCAGCATGAGAAGTTCAATGGTGATTCCTTGTTCTCTCAAGAGCTCGTTTATGCGAATTGCGATTTTCCCACCCTGGCAAATTCCGCCAATAATGAGCTTACCTTGAGGTTGGATAGATTGCATCTCTTTTATATAGTGATAACAAATAGCATCCGTATCTTGTGCGTTATAATCAGTCAGAAGGTGACCCGATCTCATGCCATAAACATGAAATCGGTCTCCCAAACTGCGAGCAATATGTTGGATCTCATCTTCATATTGGGTGCAGATAAATAAACTAAATTCTGGCGATAAGTTATTCCCAACTGAGATGATGAGAGAGTCTTGTTCAGCTCTGATACCGTGCCAGTCTGTAGTGAGGTATCTCAAACCTTTGTATAGACGCGATGATTTAAATCCAGGAGAAATTTGATCAACTGCAGGGTTGGTATTCCAAAGGAGTTCATCAACTGCGACGGCCATTTTCCAAATGGTGCTGATACTGCTAAAATTCTCAGGTTGGAAGGTGATATTAAATTCGGCTTCAATTTCAGTTAATAACTCTAGTGCTTTGAGAGAATCCCCACCCATATATGTAAAATCCTCATACATGCCAATCTCAGTATTAACTTTGAGAAATTTCTTCCATACTTGCACTATACGTTGTTCAGTAATGGTTCTAGGCTCAGTGTAATCAGTGCGCTGAAAAATTCGATGGCGATACCGGGCCAGTAAGCCAGTACGATTTTTTTTGCCATTGGGCGTGAGAAGAATCTGACTGATTGGAATAAAAGTCTTTGGAATCATATAGCTCGGAAGCCATTTCACCAACTTATTGCGAAAGAAAGACCAATCCACTTTCTCTGAGGGATTTAAGACGACAAAACAGATGAGTTCTTTTGAATCCTTTTGCTCATCAACAATCACAACTGAATCTGCTACCTCTTGGAAGCTAGTAATGACACTTTCAATTTCTTCAAGTTCAATACGATTACCCAGAATCTTGACTTGATTATCGACTCGACCAAGGTATTCAAGTTCCCCGCTTTTTAAACGCCGCACTAAATCACCTGTGCGGTACAGTTTTTGGCCCAGATATTCAGTAAAGCGGTTTGCAGTTTCTTGAGGGAGGTTGATATAACCCTTCGATAGTCCCAGCCCTCCAATATATAGTTCACCCGTTTCCCCGTCTGGGCTTGGAGTTCCAAGGCCACCAAAAATATACGTGGTCACATTTGCAATGGGTAAGCCAATCGTAATGGCTTGGCCAGCATAGCATTGAGCTACCGTTGAGTAGATGGTTGCTTCTGTTGGTCCGTAGGCATTAAAAAAAGATCGATGGGGCGCCCAATCCTCCACTAAAGTTTGCGGACATTTCTCACCCGCCATCACAATACAGCTCAGATGAGGGTAGGCACCTAGTGGTATCGTTTTCAGGATTGAGGGTGTTGCCAAAAGATGGGTAATCTTTTGATTATGAATAAATTGACCTAGTTGGCTGCCGACTAAAGGTCTTTTAATGCTAGGTGCACAAAGCTCACCCCCGTTACAGAGAGTGAGCCAAATTTCCCCTAAGGAGACATCAAAACTCAGCGTGGTATGAAGCAACATCTTAGTTGCATGATTAATTTTGAAAATCTCTTGCGTACTTTGGATGAGATTGGCTAGAGCGCCATGATCAATGGATATTCCTTTTGGAGTACCTGTTGTGCCCGAGGTAAAACATATATAAGCTAGATCTTGATTTTTTAAAGGGTGGTGAGAAATAACCGATTTCAATTGAGCATCATCTGGTAATTTTTCGTATAGTTCGAAAAAGGAGAGGACTCTATCAGTTACAAGCTCAGAAGACTCGGTTATTAATACACTTGCATTAGCGGTATCCAATATGAACTGGGCTCGATCAATCGGAGTGGATGGATCAATTGGCAAATAAATTGCCCCCAGTTCGGCAATTGCTACAGTTAGTATTACTGACTCCATACTTGGGCGGAGGTGCACGGCTACTACATCACTTGGGCGAACCCCACGGCCATATAAGTGGCAAATAATTTGACTTGAAGCCACTCTAAGTTCTTCATAAGTAAGGTGTTTTTCATCCTCTGATACGGCGCATAATTGAGGCCGCTCTCTAAACTGCCGATGCAATAGTGAAATAACAGTTTTATCAAGTTCGTCCTGATTGCGATGCTCAAAGATAGCCTTGCTAAATGAGCTGGAAGGGGGTGATGCTGAGATTTTTGATGGGGCTGATGATAAATCGATCTCTTTTTGCGCAGAAATTCTTTTAGCTAATTGAGTAATTTGACCTGTTCCGGCGATGATGAAAAAATCATTGGGATGCAGTACTTTTAAGGCATGACCCATCAGATCTTCCATATCTGAAAAAAGCTCAACCTTTCCCGAGAGAGATGTGATTTCATGAGCCAAGTTAGTAGAGCTAATTTCACCAAGATCTCTTTCGCCTGCGCCATCAATCTCAAGAAGTAAAACCTGATCAAAGCGAGAAAGCTCACGAGCAAACTCTTTTAGTAAAGATTTTGTTCGAGAATAGAGTTGGGGTTGGAAGGCAATCGCTAGATGTTGATTGGGAGTTCGCAATGCAATAGCAGTATCTGCAAGTGCTGCAAGCTGGGAGGGGTGATGTGCAAAATCATCCAGTAAGATAAATTGATCCACCGATGGGTAGCGCTCCCACCGACGTTTTACGCCAGTAAATTGAGGCAGAGTCTTCGCAATAGTCGAAAAATCTAATCCAAGAGCGAAGGCGGTAGCGATACATGCTAGGGCATTCATGAGCACGTGATGACCAGGGATTGCGAGTTCAATAACACCCTGATATTTGCCGCTGATATAAAGCTCAAAGCCGGCACCGTTGAGGGTAAATGCATAATTTTTGGCGCAGATGGTATGAGTCTGTTTTAGTCCAAAAGTAATGATGGGGCGATAAATGGCGCCCAAAATACGCGCAATTCCGGGATCCTCGCCATTTAGGATGACGCATTGCGATGCTCTATTGGCAAATGCCAGGAAAGATTCGTCCAGGGCCTTCTGAGAACCATAATGATTGAGGTGCTCATTATCTATATTGGCAATGACTGCATAAGTCGGATGCAAATGATGGAGATTGCGAAATGCTTCGCAGGCCTCAATCACAAAATACTCACCACTACCAATGTGAGCTCTTTGAGTTGAAAGATTTGGAACGGTATCACCTAGAGAAAAGCTTGGGTCCAGCCCTGCACTGCGCAGCATCCATGAAATCATTGCCGCAGTAGTAGTCTTTCCATGTGAGCCCGAAACCATCACAGAAGATTTACGCTGACAAATCATGGCTAGGCAAGCAGAGCGACTCAGAATGGGTATGTTTCTCAACCTCGCTTCGGTCAACTCGACATTGGTTTTCGGAATGGCATCGCTAGTTACGATCAGATCCACATTCTTAATGTTGGAGCGTGAATGACCCTGATAAATTTTTACTCCATTGGAGGTAAGTTTCTCCGTAAGCTCGGATAAAGCTAAGTCACTTCCCGATACGGTTTTTCCAAGTTGATGAAGGCAATGAGCAAGGGCGGACATCCCTGAGCCACTAATACCAATCAGGTGAATTGCTTGAGGAATGGTGCCTGTGATTATTGCCACTTAAAAAAGTGCTATATCGCCATTTAATGAATAAGTTCCAATGGCTTGTAGCTCTCGCATTACAAATTGACGACCGCTATCAGTTTGCCACCAAGTTTCGGAAGGGGGGTCATCAGGATGATTGGAAGGCAACATAATGAGTTCAAGATGTTTTGGCCAATGAGCACGTGCAGTCATGAGTGCACGTCGCATATGAAATGGTTTTCCAGAAATAGAAACTCTGCGAATATTATCCCAGCCAAATTGGCTCTCAATGACATCGCGAGTAAAAAGAAAGTTTTCCTTGGTATTGGTTGATCTAGTCTCAATCAGAATTTGCGAGGCAGGGACGCCCTTTGAGACAGCATAATTCCTATAAATCTCTGCTTCACTGGGAGTGCCGTTTTGCAATAAAGGCCCATGACCTGAAATCATAATCCAAGAGGTTTTATTTTCACGGTAGAGTTCTATTGCCGGCTCAATACTAGAGAGGGTTGGACTGCCGAGTACGAAGGCAAAGTCAACGGGTGCTGGAGAATCTTTAACGAATAGAAAATGCGTAATGGCGTCCCGTGAATTCATCTTTTTCTTTCTCGCCCTACTGAATATAGGTTAAGATTTTTTCAATAGATTGCGGGATCGAATATTCGGCAGTATTGAGGGTGATCTCGGGGTGTGTCGGCGCTTGGTAGTCGCTACCTATTCCCGAGAGATTATTGAGAGTTCCAGCGCCCGCTTTTTGATAAAGACCCTTTGTATCCCTCTGGACACAAGTTTCCAATGAAGTATTTAGGTAGATTTCTATAAAGCGACCATCTCCTGCCAGACGTCTCGCAAGGTCGCGCTCCCTCTGAAAGGGGGAAATGAAGGCGCAAATGACAATGAGGCCTGCGTCTAGCATAAGTTTGGCTATATGAGCAATTCGCCGAATATTCTCGATTCGATCTTCATTGTTAAAGCCTAGATCTTGATTGAGCCCTTGTCTGACGATGTCACCATCTAGTAAGAAGGTGTGCTTGCCTTGTTGATGAAGGGCTACTTCCAGGGCGTTAGCTAAAGTAGATTTTCCGGCGCCTGAAAGTCCAGTGAACCAGATAATTTTCCCTTTTTGCTTAAGAAGCACCTCCCGATCATGATTTGTAATGCTTAAAAGGGGAAATGTGAGGTTTTTTGAGGGCATTTGCAAGGGTCATTTAAGCAATAAAGCTGATAATAAGGATATTAATCTAAATAGATTCTTATAGAATGAAGCGATGAAAAAATCTCCTGTGCACGTTTTAAAACTATTTTTTGCATGGCTTTTATTGACACCGATCTCCTTGCCGGTGCTAGCCCAAGCGATCCAGTTTGAGTACGATCTCAAAATCACTGCCGATCCTGCAAAGCGCGCTGCTTACCTCAAGCAATCGGGAGAGGCCCCAAGTCCGTACGAGCAGGTTTTTAGTTTAGTTAAGGGATCCATGCAGGTTGCTACGATTCTTGATAAGGTCGATCTTCGTAAGGATCAATATCACATTAATTCCACTGGCACTTTGGCCGCAGTGCTATCGACTGTATTGCAAAATCAAAAATTAATTCGCGATTCTGTGGGCAGTATTGGTCCAAAGGGATTTTTGACAAATACTTATCAAGAAAAGCGTGGCAATACCGAGCTGTTAATTGCTAAGGTGGATGCTCCTAAGAATGTGATCAATTTTTATAAAGTATCCTCACGTACCCCGCCGGATGGTGCTGCACCCTATACGGGTCAACTGTTTGATATGCTATCGGTGGGTTATCAGTTTATTGGTCGCGACTTGCCTACTAAGTCAGTGGTTTTGCCGGTTACAGATGGCCGCTCATTAAAGACCTATACCTTGGTGCGTGGCGAGCCTTGGGAGTTCCCCTTTGATGGCGGCAAGGTTAAGGCAGTTCGTTATTACAAGACTACTTCTAAAGACGATTCTGCGACTTTTGAAGTGTGGTTCTCGGAAAAAGAGCATGTTCCCTTACGATCAGTCATTGGCCTGAATGCGCAATATGGAGCCACTATTCAGGTGGATTTAAAACAAATACCCAAATTCTGATTTTTGCAAGGATCTCGCCACATATAGGCAATGTCTTTAGTGCCTGACCTAGAGGGGGGGGTTAGTTACGCAGCACCCTCTTAATTGCTCATTCTAGGCAGATAAAAATAGCGAACTTTTCGCCTGCGACGATAAAGCGAGCATGTTAATCTGCTATCAATTACCTCATTTATTGGATTTAGCGCTTGGATACGACCATTGCCACTCTCTGGCAGCAAGTAGAGCAATTTGAGCGCGTTGGCAACTTGGCTCAAGCGGAACAAAGCTATCGTCAGATTCTTCAAAAGGAGCCAAGTAATTCGCGCGCCTGGCATGGTGTAGGGCTATTGGCATTTGGCGCCAATAACTTAGAGGCTGCTTTTGCAAATATTGCTCAAGCGGTAAGGCTGGATCCCCAGGTCACTTTGTATCATCGTAATCTTGGTGAAATTGCCAGGCGAGCTGGCAAACTAGATCAAGCCATCCTTTCTGGTAAGGCTGCGTGTACATTATCTCCCGACGATCTCGATGCTCATTACAATTTAGGCTTGGCCTATACCGATGCTGAACAATACACTAAAGCCATTTTTTATTATCGCAAAGCCATCAAGATAAATCCTAATCACGGATTGTCTTGGAATAATTTGGGTTCAGCTTTGGAGCAGCAGGGCGATAAAAAGCGTGCTCTAAATGCCTACGAAAAGGCAGTTGCCATTCACCCTGGACACGCAGAGGCGCAAAATAATCAAGGGGCGATTTATAGTGAAGAAGGTCGGCTAGATGAGGCGCGCCAAAGTTTTAGTGCGGCGATTTCTGCGCGACCAGATTTTGTTGAGGCTCACTATAACCTTTCCTCTTTAAAAACTTATACCCCTGATGATCCCCATTTAAGTATGCTCGAGGGGGTATATGCGAAAAGAGATCAATTAAATTCCCATGCTCGCATTCGCTATGACTTCGCCTTAGGTAAGGCTTGGGATGATATTGGTCAATATGATCGTGCTTTTGCAGCTTACGACGAAGGTAATCGCATTCAGCATGCCATATTAGATTGCGATGAGCAGCGCGCTGATGAGTTAATTGATTCCATTATCAGTACCTTTACCCCCGAATTTTTTGCTAGCAGATTGGAGCAAAGACCTGCATCCACTAAAACAAAAACTCCAATCTTCATCGTAGGTATGCCTCGTTCTGGTACTACATTACTAGAACAAATCCTGTCTACACACCCTTCCGTCTTTGGTGCTGGAGAGCTAACAACGCTCAATGAGGTCATTTCAGAAATCACTAAAGCTTCATCGGAAAAGTTATTTACTGAAAACCTTAGCAATCTTTCCAAAACTAATTTGCAAAAAATTGGCAAGGATTATTTACGTAAGGTATGGGCCCTTTCGCCAAAGAGCGCTTACATCACCGACAAGATGCCAGCCAATTATTTCTATCTAGGTTTAATTTATTTAGCTTTGCCCAACGCCAAGATCATTCACGCTATGCGTGACCCAATGGATTCCTGTTTCTCTTGTTTCTCTCGTTTGTTTAATGACACAATGGAATTTTCTTATGATCAAGAGACCCTAGGTCGCTATTATCAGCGTTATATGAGACTGATGAAGCATTGGCATCAGGTTTTACCCAAAGGCACCATCTTAGATTTACCTTACGAGGACATGATTGCTGATGTCGAGAGCCAATCTAAGCGAGTTCTAGAGTTTGTTAATTTACCTTGGGATTCCTATTGCCTAGAATTCTATAAGAATGATCGTCTAGTAAAAACAGCAAGCGTAGCGCAAGTCCGTAAGCCGATTTATAAAACTTCAGTTGCTCGCTGGAAGCATTTTGCACGTCATCTGAAGCCTTTGTATGAGCTTGTTAAGGAGTTTCGTGACCCACAGGATATTCCTGACTTTAGTCTTCCGGCCCAAGATCAAGAGGTCCGGACGATTTCCCGGCCAGAAGTTCCTATTTTGTCTCAGCAAGTGGTTGACCAGTGTTTAGCATTTCAGGGTAAAGGTGAGCATGTAGCCGCCATTGAATTACTGCAACCTTATTTACCTCAATTAGGCGCTGATCCTGCTTCAGCCAGTTTGTGGCACCTTCATGGGATTTCTTTATATCGCTTAGACCGTTTTGACGAGGCTCGTGCTAGTTATGACCGAGCATTGCAAATACAACCCCAATTTCCAGGCGCATTAAATAGCATGGGCTTTTTGTTGCAGGATATTGGCCTGATTGAGGAGGCTCGCAGTTGTTTTGAAAAAGCTTTAATGCTTACCCCGGAAATGGCGATGGCCCGTCTCAATCTTGGCATGGCTCAACTCAAACTTGGCGATTTTGCTAATGGCTGGGAAAACTATGAAGCTCGGTGGACTGGATCGGCTGAGAGTGCAATGGGGACATTTACTCGCCCAGTCTGCCCTTTACCCAACTGGAATGGAGAGGGCAATACAAAAGATAAGCGCTTATTGGTAATTACTGAACAAGGTTTTGGTGATGCATTCCAATTTTCACGTTATTTAAATGAAGTTGCGCCACGTTTTGCTAAAGTTGGATTTGTTTGTTCTGCGCCCACGCTAAGATTGATGGAATGGGCATTTTCTAATCAGATTGCTTTATTTACCCATATTCCTTTAGATTATTCAACATGGGATTTGCAATCTTCTTTGATGTCTTTGCCTCGGGCCTGCCAAACTCGTCTAGATACGATTCCCGCGATTACTCCCTATTTGCGGGTTCCTCTACCTCCTAAAGCCCATTGGTTCGACCGCCTAAATTTTGCAGCGCCTGGGCGATTTAAGGTTGGTATTGCTTGGGCTGGGCGAAAAGTCCATCAATATGATGGGCGACGTAGTCTTGGGTTTGAAAAAATTCTACCCTTATTAAAGCTACCCTACATCACATGGGTGAGTTTGCAAAAATGGGCGCCGGAAGATACAAGGCCAAATATTCCAGAGGGTGTTGATTGGATAGATTGGACTGATGAGCTGACCGATTTTGCAGATACTGCTGCTTTAGTTGAGAACTTGGATTTAGTAATCTCAATTGATTCCTCTATGATTCATTTGGCTGGAGCTTTAGATAAGCCAGTCTGGATGCTAAATCGTTTTGATGCAGAATGGCGTTGGCTTCATCGGCGGACTGATAGCCCTTGGTATTCAAGCTTGCAAATTTTTAATCAAGAAAGATTTGGTGACTGGGATGAAGTTATTGCTCGAGTGGCCAATCAACTGCAAGCATTACCCATTCCGCAAGTAGATGCAAAAGAAAAAAATCTTCAGGTCAGCCCTAGTAAGTCATTAGCTAATGCGCCCAGTACAACCCCCCAAGCGCCCCTTGCTATTGAGCAAGCTATTCAACTCGCAAGCCAGCATCAAGTAAGCGGGCGTCTAGTAGAGGCTGAAAAACTGTTGCGCCAGATATTGCAACTTCATCCGCGCCATCCCCATGCTTTACATTTATTGGGGGTTATTGTTTATCAAGCGGGTCAAAGTATCTTAGCTTTAGATTTAGTACGACAAGCGATTGCTAGTGATCCCACCATCGCTCTCTTTGAGTGCAATTTAGCGGAAATGTTCCGTCAACAAAATCGTATTGAAGAAGCGATTGAGCATGGGAATAGGGCAGTCATTTTAGACCCTACCATGGCTTCCGCATATAGCAATCTAGGAATTGCGTTATTTGATGCAAAAAATTATGATGCTGCACAAGCGGTACATGACAAAGCCTTGGCAATTAACCCCAAATTATTGCAATCCCTCAATAATCTAGGAAGTATAGAGAGGGCTCGCGGTAATAAAGCTCAAGCTCTAGAGTGGTACCGTAGTGCGCTTAATGTGAGCGAGGATTTTTTAGAGTCTTTAATTAATATTGGAGCAGTTTTGGTAGAAGAGGATAGGGCCTACGAGGCAATACCCTCACTCCTCAAGGTATTGGCGGTTCAGCCAAATTCTCCCGAGGCATTGTGCAATCTTGGCTTGGCATATTTCAAGCTGGAAGAATATGACAAGGCTCAGTCATTGCTGCATCGGTCTTTGCAAAACCGTCCGACCTATTCTGAGGCATTAGTAGGCTTAGCAAAGGTGCTGCAGGAAATAGATCAATTACCAGAGGCATTGTTATTGTTAAAGCAGGCAGTTAGTCAGGTCGATATTAAATCTGATGCTTGGTGCCAGTTAGGCAGTCTTTATACTGAAATGGCTGAACCCGACCTGGCAAGAGAATCCTATGACACAGCGCTTGCACTTGATCCAGCCTGTGTAGACGCATTAATAGGCTTAGCAAATCTATCCTTGGAAGTAGGCGAAGCTTCTAAGGCCAAAGCCTTATTGCAATCGGCTTTATCAATTGATGTCAATAACATTGCCGCACGCTTTCATTTGACTCAGGCCGAGAAAGTGAAGCCCGGCGATACCAATCTATTGGCGCTGGAGCAAATCAACAATAATAAAAATGACCTATCAATAGATAAACAAGTTTCTTTACACTATGCGCTAGGTAAAGCCTACGATGATCTAAGTGAATTTAAAAAGGCCTTTCCTCAATTTCAAGAAGGCGCTAGGCTGAAAAGAGAAAAGCTGAAATTTAGTTCAGAAGCGGAAACAAAGAATATTGATCGTTTGATTGACTGGTTTACTCCAGAGCAATACCAGAGTTTAAAAGGTGCCGGAGTAAGCGATAAATCGCCTATCTTTATTTTGGGGATGCCACGATCAGGGACAACATTAACAGAGCAAATTATTGCTAGCCATCCCTTGGTTCATGGAGCAGGAGAGTTGCGGGATTTGTTGGATGTCATTCAAGTTAACGTAGGCGTAAGAGAGGTTGGATTTCCAGGGAATCTCAGCACCCTAACTAAAGATCAAATTACACAGTGGGGTAGTCAATATCTCGCACGCCTAGGTCAACATAGTGAAGATGCTTTGCGCATTACTGATAAGATGCCCGCTAACTATATGGCACTCGGCTTGATTCCGTTAATGCTGCCTAATGCCAAAATTATTCATGTTAAGCGCAATCCGATTGATACTTGTTTATCGTGCTTTACGCGTTTATTCAATCGCCATCAAGATGCTACTTATGATTTAAAAGAGTTGGGTGTGCACTATCGAAACTATGCGCGGTTAATGGATCATTGGAGCAAAGTTTTGCCACCAGAGAGTTTTCTAGAGGTCGAGTATGAAGAGATTGTGGCTGATATAGAAACCCAGGCTCGTAAGTTGATTGATTGGGTGGGATTGGATTGGGATAAGGCGTGCTTAGATTTTTATAACAACAAACGCAGTATTCGTACTGCAAGCTTAACGCAGGTGCGCCAACCTATCTACGCTTCTTCTATAGCACGTTGGAAAAATTATGAAGAATATTTAAGCCCACTCCTTGAGGAATTGGCCCCGATATTAAAGTCCGACCATAAAAGCATTTGAATTTAGCTGATGAAGATGCCTCTCTGGTTAATGCTGCCATCAGGGAGAATTTTTCTTTGCATCTTTAGCGGTCTTTTATTGTTGCTAGGGTGTAGTTCTTTAGAAAACAAGTCGCAACAAGCAAGGGCTGGACAATTAGCTGGTGCAGCAAATTGGCAGGCTCTCACCCTAAATACTTCAGCATTTACTCTGCGTGCTTACCTTAGTCCGAAAAAGACGCTTGATGGATTGCTAACCATTTATATAGAGGGAGATGGCTCATCCTGGATTCACGGAGAATATCCGTCATATGATCCTACGCCAAAAGATCCTGTTGGCTTAAGGTTAGCCTATGCTCAGCCAGAAGGTGCTGTAGCTTATTTGGGTAGACCTTGTCAGTATGTCGGTCTTGAGAACCCTCAACTGTGCAATTCTAAGGTCTGGACCTCTGAGCGATTTTCTCAGGCTGTGATTACTGCAACTAATCAAGCGGTTGATGAGCTGAAGGCTCGCGCGCATGCTCAGCGAATCAATTTGGTTGGCTATTCGGGAGGGGCGGCAGTTGCGCTGCTAGTTGCGGCGCAACGAAGTGATGTTGCTCAAATGATTTTTGTAGCCGGTAATGTGAATCCCCATGTTTGGGTCAAATCTATGGGGCTGCAGCCTTTAGTAGACTCACTGGATACTCGAAAAGTGATTTCCTTAGTTTTTGCAATTCCGCAAACCTATTTAGTTGGTGGAAGAGATGTTGTCTTAGCTCCTGAGCTCACATATCAATTTATTGATCAATTTCCCAGGGGTTATCGCCCTAAGGTAATCGAGGTACGTGAAAATAGCCATACATGTTGCTGGGTTGATCAATGGCCAGTACTATGGAAGAAAATTATGCGTAATGAAGTTGACCCACATTAAATCTCATGAGTTCAGCAAATAAAAAAGTAGCAGTAGTTATCCCGCATTTTCAAGCACCTCATGCCCTAGAGGTTTCAATGGCTCATCTGCACAACCAAAGTGATGTAGAGGTAGAAATTTTTGTTCACGATAACTCTCAAGAGAATCTATTGTTTACGCGTGCCATTAATATTGGGCTGCGAAGATTTTCTTATTCAAGTGACTATGACTTTGTTTTGGTTTTAAACCAGGATGCAAATTTGCATCCTGAATGTTTATGTCAAATGCTGCATGCAATGAAGCAAACTCCAAGCGCTGGTATCTGCGCTCCGATTGCCTTATCTGCTGATAAAAGTGTGAACTGGGCGGGCTCAGCAGAAGCATTTCCCTGGGGCAGACATCTTGCGTATAACTTAACCAATTTACCGCGCGAACTTTTTGAGACTCATTGGGTTAATGGGGCTTGCATGCTATTGCGTACCGCCATGATTCGCGAGATTGGGCTCCTAGATGAAAACATGCGATTTATTTGCTCTGATGGGGACTATTCGTTTACAGCGCGTTCACGAGGCTGGAAGTGTTTAGTGGTACCCAATGCCTTTGTGGAACATGAGCTGGGCGGAAGTGCCAACATCCAAAATGTTTGGTTGAATAAAGTAAAACTTGAAGATCAATTATATTTTGCAAAAAAATGGATTACTGGAGGCCTGTATAAGCAGCTGGCTCTGGAGGGCCCAAAACTCACTGCCGAGTACATTCAAGGGATTCTGATGGAGACTCAGAAGCAAATAGAAGCCCTTACTCAGCAATTGAATTAATAAATAAATCAGTCATGAGCTTGCCTTTAAATTCTTCATGCCCTATCTGCGAAGGTCATACCCATTTATATGACGTAGTAGATTTCAATAAATCATGTGGGGACCCCACTGCAAGACAAAATGGTTTATCTGGGCTACCCATTTTTTACAGTCGATGTTCTAGTTGTCAATTTATCTTCGCTCCAGAATGCTATGCCTGGACAAAAGAGGATTTCGCCCAAAAAGTGTATAACGCCAACTATGGATTATTTGACCCTGACTTTGTTCGGATTAGGCCGCTTGCAAATGCGGACCTAGTTGAACGGTTGTATGGAAACCAAAAAATGACGATTAAACACTTGGATTTTGGTGGGGGGGAGGGACTTCTCTCAAAAACACTTAAGGAAAGCGGATGGGATAGCAATTCATATGACCCATTTTTCGATGACCAAATCATGCCCAAAACCCACTCCATAGACCTAGTTACTGCATTCGAGGTATTTGAGCACAGTTCTGCTATTGGCGATTTATGCAAAATATTGGGTAGACTTCTCAAGGAAAAAGGCGCCATTCTCTTTTCCACCCTTATTAGCGACGGAAAGGTTTCCGATCAGGAGCGGCTAAATTGGTGGTATGCGGCCCCTAGAAATGGGCATATCAGCCTCTTTTCTAAAAAGAGCCTAGAGCTTTTGGCGGTCAAAAGTAACTTTAGATACGTAAGTTATGGAGAAAATCTACATTGTTTTTATAAGCCCAGTCATTAATACTAATTTTTTTGGGGCGGGCAAACAAGTATGAATAACCTTCAGTAACAGACTAATTATCAAAATTTTGAGCCGTCATTCGCGGTTAAATTTCAGCAATTAAGGGTTTACCTTAGTAAATTAAAAAGAGCATTCAGAATGCCCTATTGAGGTGAGATTTTCACTGTATTTACATAGATAACTTGGTATATTCGAGTTTAAACATTATCCATTAATTGACTAATGGCTTTAATAGGACAGTGAAATCGTTCTAACTTACCAATACATATAAAAACTAATTAATCATTTCTAGTGAATAAGGCCTACCAAATCATTTGGAACAAAGCACGCAAGTGCTTAATGGTCGTTGGCGAAAATGCCAAATCAAGTGGCAAATCAAGTGGTGGCAAAAAAGCAATTGTTGATGCAGTTGCAGTGGCGCTAATGTTGCTTGGTGCATCAAGTTCTCAGGCTACCGACTGGACTGCAGGAAATTATCTAGTTGATGGGACGATTTCTTTCCCAAGTATTTCTGATGGATTGACGGCATCTGGATTGATAGGGGGGTCTTTAGAGGTCACCGACCCGGGATCCATCTCAGGGGCTCGTAGCGGCGTTTCGATTAGTGACTCCACCCTAACTGGGGATATAAATAGCTCTGGAAATCTTGTTGGCAGCTCTGCAGTTACCCTCTCAGGTGAGAATGCGGCGCTATTGATTAAACAGTCAAGTCTGGGCGGGGGTATTACCAACTCTGGATCCATTACTGCAAATCAAGGGATATCTCTTAAGCAAACAACAATTTCTGGCGGAATAGATAACTCAGGATCTATATCGGCCTTTACTGGAATTATTCTTACGAGATCTTCTCTGTCAGGTGGGCTCGTTAATAGTGGGACTATTTCTAGAGTAGCTCCTGGCAACGCAATAAGTATTCTTTCGTCTATCGTGACTGATGGTGTTAGCAATAGCGGCTCCCTAAATAATAATGGTTTTGGCATTAGTCTTGGTGCTAATTCCACAGTTTCTGGTGGCATCAATAACAGCGGGACGATTAATGGCATAGCGGGCATTTCTTTAACAGGGGCCAGTCTTTCTGGTGGCATTCATAACTCTGGCTCTATTGGTGGTCGTTCTGCTGGAATTTTGATTGGGTACTCTGTTGCTGATTCAATTGGTAATTTCGGCTCTATAGCAGCGCTGACTGGGCCGGGGATCGGAATTTTAGATGCCCAGATTACAGCTGGTATTACCAATACCAGCTCAATATTGGCCGTTACTAATGCGGCCATCTTAATTAGATCTAGCTTAATCACAAGCGGCATCACCAACAGTGGTTCTATTGGCGGTGGTACATACGGTATCTCCATTAGTAACGCGAGTCTGACTGGCGGTATTACCAATACCGTAGGCGGCACCATTACCGGCGTTCTCGGACAAGGTATTGGGATTACCGGTAACTCTACAGTTGATTACCTTACCAACAAAGGTGGGTTGATTAGTAGTGCTGGCACTGGCGTGCGTCTTAGCACCAACTCCACCATTACTGGTGGTATCACCAACAGTGGTTCTATTGGCGGTGGT
>Ga0316232_1000474_pt1 | contig 61473 bp, 46 predicted proteins | sample TBHtaG_FD_206006 | JGI IMG/M metagenome (GOLD analysis project Ga0316232, IMG submission 206006) | Freshwater microbial communities from Trout Bog Lake, Wisconsin, USA - TBH18025_13 | ecosystem: Environmental > Aquatic > Freshwater > Lake > Hypolimnion/Profundal zone | place: USA: Wisconsin...
CCTTGCCCCCGGAGCAGAATCAACCTACAACAACAACCAACCCAATGGAGACCTCTCCGAGCTAACTAAAAAACGGCTCCCTTTGGCTCCGCTTTCCGCGCCACCTCTTTCACTCCCCCGCTGATCTTCCGCAACCGGAACGCCGTGCGCGGGCCTTTGGTCCAGAACCGGCGAGCGGATGCTTGTTGAGCAGTGAAAGGAGTCGGTTCTTCCCTCTTTACATTCGGAGAAGGGGAAGAATTCTGGCGGGTGTTTTTTGGGGGTTGAAGGGGGGCGGATAAATGGTATCTTCCCCGCATGAGCACTGCGGTTCTTGATTTGCCGAGCACGCCCGCTTCACGGTCAAGCATTCTGTCCAGGTGCCGGGCGGGGAGCGAGACGCTTTGCCCGTCGGTGGGGGCCTGGCAGTCGGGCTGGACTTGGATTGATCTCGGGTGTAGGTTTTCCCGAATGAGCACGTTCGCCGAAATCGAGGAGGTCTTGCCACGGCTGACCACTGAAGAGTTGATGCGCGTGGAATCGCTGCTTCACAAGCTGCAACGCCAACGCCATACGGGAGCCATCTACGACGATGCCTACGGGGTTTGGACCGAGGAGGATCAGGCGTCGGTCGCAACGGAGGCGTGGGACGTTCTTGACGGAAAAAGCCGCGAAAAGTGAGACAGCCAAACCGGGGCGAGATTTGGTGGGTTGACCTCGGAATTGCGGGCAAGGTCCGCCCTGTCGCCGTGGTCAGCGCTGCTGTTGCATCGGACGATTACGCTTTGGTCGCCACCGTGCCCCACACGACATCGGATCATCCCTCGCAGTATGCTGTTGCGCTGAAGGCTGCCGGACTGAAGGAGGGGACCTTCAACGTGCAGGGGTTGGCTCCCGTTCCTTTGGCGAAATTCTTGCGCCCCGTCGGCATCCTTTCACCGCAGCAGATGGAAGCGCTCGATCAGGCAATCAAGCGCTGGCTATGCTTGGAATAGCGCTTGAAAGCCATTTCATGTCTTCTTGTGGTCTCCTGGCACCCTGCCGTTTGTGGAGATCCGAGTGAAAGCGACCACCATCGAACAAGCCCGCACCCTCATCGCGCAATGGACTACAAAGGCATCCGCTTTTTCAAATCCGAGATTTGGAATCCTCCGTCCTTGTCGAGAACGATCAGGAAATCGTGGAACTCCTTCAGCGTGCTGCGGTGGCCGACGCTGACGAACGAGATGCCCGTCTCGAGCAGGTTCCGGTAAAGGAGCTGCTCGTTCCGTTCATCCACCGCGCTGGTCGCCTCGTCGAGGAATGCGATTTGCGGTTTGTTCAGGAAGATCCGGGCGAAGGAAATCCGCTGCTGTTCGCCGAGCGAAAGGATGTTCGTCCAATCCTCGGTCCGCCCGAGATCGCCTTCCACCCGGTCCAGCACTTCGGCGAGGCTCACCTTGTTCAGCGCCTCGACGACCAGCCGGTCGTCGGCGCCATCCTGGCTCCGGGGATAGACAAGTTGCTCGCGCAGGGTTCCCTGCACCATGTAGGGGCGCTGCGGGAGGAAGATCAAGCGGTTGATGTTCGGGCGTTCGATGGTCCCTTTTCCGCTCTGCCAGAGGCCTGCGATCGTCCGCAGCAGCGAGCTCTTGCCGGCCCCGCTTTCGCCCATGATCAGGACGCTTTGGCCGGGCGGGAGCGTGAAGCTCAGCCCGCGCGTGAGGGTTTTTTCGCGGTCGGGCGTTTCGATGGTCAGGTCGTTCAGGCGGAGCCCCCTGGCGTTTTCGTTCACCTCGATCTCCTGGTCCCGCTCTTCCCGGAAATCCTCGATGTCGTATTCGTCCAGCTCATCCCACAAATCGCCGAGGCGGTTGATCGCCGCCGCGAAACTGCTCAGGCCCTCGAACTGCGCGACGATGACGCTGAGCGCCATCAGCACCTGGGCGAACGCCCCCTCGGCCTGCGTCACGACGCCATACCCGATCCGGCCCTGGATGAACATCGGCCCGAGGATCAGGATCGGCACGATGAGCGCGAGGTAGCTGTAGCTGTTTGTGAAAAATCCGAGCGTCCGGTTCCAGCCGATGATCCGGAGGGTGTTGTCCACGACCTTGCCGAACCTGGCCATGAGGTCGCCCTGCTCGCGCTTTTCCCCGCGGAAAAACGCGATGCTCTCGGCGTTGTCCCGCACGCGGACCAGCGCGTAGCGGAAGTCGGCCTCTTTCTGGTATTGCAGAAAATGCATGCCGACGAGCCGTTTGCCGATGAGGATCGAGAGGAAGGTTCCGGCGCCCGCGTAGAGCAACACCACGACCGGGAGCTTCCACGAAATCGTGAACAGCACCCCGGTGAAGGCGAACAAGGTCACCCCGGAGTTGATCAGGGTGAGCAGATACCCGAGCACGCCGGTGGTGAACGACCGCACGTCCTCCGAGATACGCTGGTCGGGGTTGTCCACGCGGTCCGAATGGCGCAGCCGGTAATACGCGCGGTTGAAAAAGAACCGGCTGACCAGGATCTGGGTCAGCCAGAGCCGCCACAGCAGCGCCAGCCGCTCGGCGCAATACCGGTAAAAAACCCCGACGGGAATCGCGATCACGAAGGTGCCGAGATAGGCCCACAGGTTCCGGTAAAAGCCGGCCGCGTCCCGCTCGGTGAGCGAGTTGATGAAATTCCTTCCGGCGTAACTCACCAGCACCTGCACCAGGCCGATCACCACGCTCAGGACGAGCAGGAGCACGACGAACACCCGCGTCTCGTGGCGGGTCCCGTAAAAGAAGAAGGCCTTCGCGAGCTGCGCGAACCGCTTCAGGATCACCAGGCGGTGGATTCGGTTGTCGGCGGATTGTTCGGTCACATCGGGATCGTTCCAGTTGGATTGCATCGCTTGATTCCCCGCAGAATGAAAGGCAATACCGCAACGCGAGACGGGCCGGCTGCAAGAAAACTGAAATAATCCGCTTTTCATCTCCTGAAAAAGCGTCTATTGGAGGAGGCATATGAACTGGCTGCTCATTGCGGGCGGCGCCTTTTTGGGTGCCTTCTCCGCCCCCAAGGAACCCGAGATGATGAATCACACGCTTCGCGGCGAGATGATCCCCGCGAAAGAGGTGGTTTGCCGGAACATGTGGGGGACCCCCATGCTGCCTGATGGCAAAGGGGGCTACAGCCTGATCGCCCCGATCAATCCGCAGTTCATCGCCGAAAGTCTGGTCCAGCCGCCCAAGCCCGTCGATGGTCCGGAAGGACGCTATGTTTTTCATCCTGCGGCGCTCATCGTCCAGGCATCCGTCCCGGTCGTGGGACAGTAACCCGTTCGAGCAAGCCGCACCACGCGTCCGGTTTTCGGATTTTTCATGTGCCGTAAATTCATTGCCCGTCCTCTTTCCCCCATCGTTGCGGGGTGAACGCGGCATCTCATCACTACCCCAAGGGATCGTTCAACGTCCATTGGTTCGGGATTTTCAACGCGATCTCGTTCCAGATTATTCTCGGGGCTCCGATCATTCTTTACGCCAAGAGCATCGGGGCTTCCTCGACTGTCCTGGGAATCATCGCGTCCTTCACCCCGTTGATGACGGTCTTCCAGCTCCCGGCCGCGCAGTTCCTGGGGCGTTACGGATACAAGCAGTTCGTGCTCATGGGCTGGAGCCTGAGGACGCTGTTCATTTTTCTGATCACAGGTATTCCCTTGGCAGGGTTTCTCGACAACACCACGAAGCTCGCGGTCATGCTCGCCTCGCTGTTTGTTTTCAACCTTCTGCGCGGGATATCCAGCGCGGCGTGGATGCCGTGGATCACGGCCCTGATCCCCGAGGAAATCCGGGGGCGTTTTCTCTCCGTGGACCAGATGTTTCTCACGCTGGGCTGCCTGCTCGCGCTCATCGCGTCGGCGGTCGTGATGACCGGGCGGGTGGAGCCGTGGGAATACGCGCTGGTATTTCTGATGAGCGCGGTCGGGGCGACGCTGAGCCTGAATTTCATCCGCAGAATCCCGGATGTGGCGGCCTCGGAAACCGTGCGCAAATCGTCCGAGCCGGTGCCGTGGGGAAATATCCTGGCCTACCCGCCGTTCCGGGAGCTTCTGAAATTCAATGTGCTTTTCATGGCGGTGATCGGGAGCCTGGGCGTTTTCACGATCGAGTATCTCCGGGAGTTTCCAAAATTCGACGTGTCCGTCATTCTCTATCTGTCCGGGATTTCCTTCATCGGGGCTCTGGTGAGCTTGCCCTTTTCCGGGCGTCTGGTGGATGAAGCCGGGAGCAAGCCGGTGATGACCGGGGCGCTTGGCCTGTTCAGCGCCACCATCCTCGGGTGGTTTTTGGTGGCGGCCGGCGTGCTGCCGTGTTCGCTGTGGGTGATCGGGACACTCAATTTCCTCTCCGGGGTGGCCGGGGCGAACTTCAACCTCGCCAACGTCCGCATCATCATGGCCACGATGCCGGAGATGGGGCGCAACCATTTCTTTGCGCTGTTCACGGTGATCACCAGCCTAGGGCTGGGCGCGGCCCCGATCGTGTGGGGCGTCTCGCTGGATTTCATCGGGACCTACGAGGCGGTGACCGGGGCCTTTCACTGGCGCAGGCACAGCATCTATTTCCTGGCGCTTTTTGTCCTCAACCTGATTGCCATGACGTTCATCCGCCGGCTGCACGAGACGCGCGGAGGCGAGGTGCCGAGTCTCGTCTATGCCCGTCTCCGCCGGGCGGGAAGACTCTGGCACCGGTAGGGTTTTCTGTCGAAATCCTTGTGGTTGGCAGGCCGTGCGTTATGGTTCACGGGATGAAAGTTGTCATCCTTTGTGGCGGGAAGGGAACGCGTCTGCGTGAAGAAACCGAGTTCCGTCCCAAGCCGATGCTGCCGATCGGGGGGCGCCCGATCCTCTGGCACATCATGAAGATTTACGCGAGGCACGGGTTCAACGAATTCATCCTTTGCCTGGGTTACAAAGGGGAGGTGATCCGGGACTACTTCCGGAACTACCTTTGGAATTCGAGCGATGTCACTCTCGAGATCGGCGGGGGATCGCCCCCCGTGTTCCATCAGGTCCCGGAGGAAAACAACTGGAAGGTGACGCTGGCGGAAACCGGGGAGGAGACGCTGACCGCAGGCCGGATCAAAAAGATCCGCCCGTATCTCGGGGAGGACAAAAATTTTCTGCTCACCTACGGCGACGGGGTCGGGGATGTGGACGTCAGCGCCTGTTTGGCGGCGCACATCCGCCACGGCAAAATCCTGACGATGACGACCGTTCATCCCCCCGGGCGTTTCGGCGAGGCGGCATTGACCGAAGAGGGTGCCGTGACTTCGTTCAACGAGAAACCGCAGACCGAAGAAGGGTGGATCAACGGCGGGTTCTTTTGTGCGTCCACGAGGATATTCGACTGCCTGAACGAATACGGGGATGTTCTTCTCGAAAAAGAGCCGATGCAGAAACTGGCGCGCGACGAAGAGCTGCACGCCTACCGGCACCAGGGCTTCTGGCAGCCCATGGATACCTTCCAGGAATACACCCGCCTGAACGCGCTCTGGGCCGGCGGCAACGCTCCCTGGAAAGTTTGGTGATGAGGGGAATCGGTTGAGGGGAGAAGAAGTTGAGGGGTTGAGAAGAGAAGAAGTTGAAAGGTTGAGAAGATGCACGAAGATCACGTTTTTCCATTTGAAAGGCTCCGCGTTTGGCAGGAGGCGCGGCATTGGGTGAAGCGCATTTACGAGATCTCGAAGCGGTTTCCTGAGGCGGAGAGGTTTGGCATGATCTCACAACTCAACAGAGCGGCGGTATCCGTCCCGACAAATTTGGCGGAAGGCTCGGGCCGGATTTCCAAAAAGGATCAAGCCCACTTCACCCACCTCGCCTATTCGTCTCTGATGGAATGCATGAATCTGTTGATTCTCGCCGACGATCTGCATCTCATGGAAGAGAGGGCTCTTCAGCATCAGAGAATTGAAATCGGATCCCTTTCCGCGCAACTGAACGCCCTCCACCAATCCCAAGTGAGGCAATCAAAGTGACAGTTCGGGCTCTTCAACCATCAACTCCCCGCCCCCCTCTCCACCAATCCCAAGCGAGGCAATCGAAGTGACCGTTTCCCCTCAACCCCTCAACCCCTCGGCTCCTCCTCCTTTTTCCGGCGTCTTCGCCGGGAAAACCGTCTGGATTTCCGGGCACACCGGATTCAAGGGCTCCTGGCTTTGCCTGTGGCTCCTGCGCCTCGGCGCGAAGGTTCACGGGTTTTCGCTGCCGCCTCCGACGGTTCCCTCGCTGTTCGAGCAACTCGAAATCCGGAACGCGATCCAGCACGAGACCGGGGATATCCGGGACGCGGAAGCCGTGCGCCGCTCGATCCAAAATGCCGCCCCGGATTTCGTTTTCCATCTGGCCGCCCAGTCGCTCGTGAGGCAATCCTACGAGGCGCCGGCCGAAACGTTTTCCACCAACGTGATGGGTGCCGTTCATGTGCTGGAGGCGCTCCGGCCGCCCGCGAAACCGTGCGCGGCTGTCATTGTCACCTCCGACAAGTGCTACGAGAACCGCGAGGACGGCCGCGCTTTGTCGGAGTCGGATCCGCTGGGTGGGCGCGATCCCTACAGCGCCAGCAAGGCGGCCTGCGAAATCGTCGCGGCGGCCTGCCGGGATTCGTTTTTTCAACAATCGCCGGTCGCCATCGCGACCGCGCGCGCGGGAAACGTGATCGGCGGCGGCGACTGGGCGGCGGACCGGCTGATCCCCGACTGCATCCGCGCGCTGTCCGAGGGCCGGCCGGTCGTGGTCCGGAACCCCGGCTCCGTGCGGCCCTGGCAGCATGTGCTGGAGCCGCTCGGCGGATACCTTCGATTGGCGCAGCTCCTCTCTTCGGAGCCTGCGGGAAACTTTGCCTCCGCGTTCAATTTCGGCCCGGATCCCGGCTCCTGCCTGCCGGTCATGGACGTGGTGTCGAAGGTCCTCAAATGCTGGCCCGGAACTTGCCATGTCGGTTCCCAGGCGCACGCTCCGGCCGAGGCCAGGCTCCTCAGACTCTGCACGGACAAGGCGGCCGAGGTTCTGGGCTGGCGGCCGGTTTGGGGTTGCGATGCCGCGATCGAGAGGACGGTCCGCTGGTATCAGGCCGTGCGGGAAAATCCCGATGCCGCGAAATCCCTGTCCTTGGAGCAGACTGCCGAATATGAGAAAGCGCTCGCGGACCACCCGTGGAGCAGGGAGGCAATCCGGTGAGCGCGCGGAAAACCGCAGACGAGCTGCGAAGCGAAATCCTCGCGCTCACGCGGGAATTCACGCAACTCGCCCACGCGAAGATGGCGCCCGGCGGACCGGCTTCCGGATTTGTTCCGGGCGAAACGGTGATCCCGTATGCGGGCCGGGTGTTCGATGCCGACGAGGTCGGCGCGGCCGTTGGTTCCTCGCTCGATTTCTGGCTGACCCTCGGTGCCGAAGGAGAAGCGTTTGAAAAAGAACTCGCCGGGGCCATGGGCGTCAAGCGCTCGCTGCTGACGAACTCCGGCTCCTCCGCCAACCTGCTCGCTGTCTCCGCCCTGACCAGCCACAAGCTCCCCGAAGAAAAACGTCTCCGGCCCGGCGACGAGGTGGTCACCGTGGCGGCCGGGTTCCCGACCACCGTGGCTCCGATCCTGCAGAACCAGGCCGTCCCGGTTTTTATCGACAGCGACCCGCTGACGCTGAATGCGCGGTGCGGGCAGCTCGAAGAGGCGTTTTCTCCTGGGAAAACAAAGGCGGTCATCATGGCCCACACATTGGGGAATCCTTTCGATCTCGGCGCGGTTTTGGAATTCTGCGCCAAGCATGGACTTTGGCTGATCGAGGACAACTGCGACGCGCTGGGAGCGGAGTATTCGATGCCGGGCTCCACTCCCGCATGGACCGGGACATTTGGCGACATGAGCACGCAGTCTTTCTATCCGCCGCACCACATGACGCTCGGCGAAGGCGGGGCGGTGAACATTGTCCGCGACATGAAGTGGAAAGCCATCGCGGAAAGTTTCCGCGACTGGGGGCGCGACTGCTGGTGCGCCAGCGGGCAGGACAACACCTGCGGGAAGCGCTTCGGCTGGCAGCTCGGAGAACTCCCCGAGGGCTACGACCACAAATACGTCTACAGCCACCTCGGCTACAACCTCAAGCCGCTCGACCTCCAGGCCGCGATCGGCCGCGCCCAGCTCAAAAAACTCCCCGCGTTCATCAGGGCCCGACGGGAGAACTGGAACTATCTCCGCGACGGGCTCGACGGGCTCGGGGAATTTTTCGACTTCCAGCTTCCGACCCATGCCTTACGCTGGCTGCCGCCAGCGGAGTTGAAAGGAGGAGAAGTTGAGAAGTTGAGCGCGGACCTCCCCTCAACCTCTCGCCCCCGCACCCCCTCAACCTTCCTCTGGGACTCCTCCGGTGCATCCTGCGATCCCTCCTGGTTCGGATTCGCTCTCATGGTGAAACCCGGCTCGCCGTTCACCCGCGCCGGACTCGCCCGCCACCTCGACGCCGCGAAGATCGGCAACCGCACTCTCTTCGGCGGCAACCTCACCCGCCAGCCAGCGCTGGCCCAACTCAAGCGCGAAACCCCCGCCGCATTTCGCGTGGTCGGGAATCTTGCGGGAGCCGACGCGATCATGAACCGCGCGCTCTTTATCGGCGTCTATCCCGGCCTCACCCGCCCGATGATGGATTACATGGCGGAAACGATCCGGGATTTCGTGCGGAGCCGCTGATGCCTTCGCCGATCAGACTGGGTTCACCGCTTGACATGCAACAATGTTAAACGTAGCGTTAGACGAAAATGAAAACTGTCACCGCACGCGAGTTTTATCATAGCTCCAAGGTTGTGGACGAGTTAACTGAGGGTGGGCAGCTTGTGGTCACGGCAAATGGGAAGCCGAAGTTTGTTGTATCCCGCTACGGAGAGCGTCCGAAAATGACACGCGAACTTGCGGAATCGCTGGCAATTGATTGTGGGACTCCTCCGGGATTCGACTCTGTCGCATTCCTCCGCTCTCTCAAATAGTGATAGCCTACGCGGACACATCTTGGTGGGTGGCTTACAAAAATTCCAGCGACTCGCAGCACGGGCGGGCCGTGAGGCTTTTTGAAGACATTTCCGGGATTGTTGTTCTTTGGACGCCCTGGCAGCGAGTCGAGGTTTTCAATGCTTTCCGGCAGCTAGATCGTGCAGGTTCTTTGCCCAAGCAGCCAGCGAATGTGTTGATCCGTTCACTCGAACACGAGGTCCGCCTCGGCTATTGGCCACATGTGGAATTCGAGTGGACAAACGCCGCACGCGCCGCGAACGAACTCAGTGCGGAGCATTCCCGCAGCCTGGCCATCCGCTCGATGGATCTCTTTCATGTCGCTATCGCCTGCGAAGTCGGTGCCGAGCGGTTTCTGACCTTCGATGAAGAGCAGGCCGCGCTTGCGAGTGCTGCGGGACTGGATGTTTGGCAATGATTTCTGTTGCAAATATTTTGTTTTGTGGGAAATTCCCACCATGGAAAGCGTGACCACACTCGATGCCCGGAGACGGGGGGTCTTTCCTCTCCCCTTCCAGCCCGGTGATGTCCTTGTCAAAGAGAACCAGAGCGGCGAAGTCATTTCATTCCGGCTGCTGAAACCCGCCGAGGTTCCGGTTGTGAAACTCCGGCGCCAGGCCGGTTTCACGATGCTTGATATCACCCCGATCCCACCCGAACGCATCGCGGCCGCCGTCCGGGCCGACCGGGACGCCCGATGACTCCTTACTGGGATTCCTCGGCCCTCATCGAGGCGATCCAGAATCTGGGAATCCGCAAGGCTCTGCACCGCTCCGGCGGATTCACCCGCCCGCACACCTTTGCGGAGGTGTTCTCCACGCTTACCGGTGGACGTCTGGGATTTCGTTGCCCTGCCAACGAAGCCTCCAAAATCACCGGCGAGCTGGCCTCAGATCTCCAAACGGTGGAACTCGACGGCGAAGAAACTCTCGCCGCGCTGGCCGCCGCACAAAAGCACGGAGTGCGAGGCGGACAAACTCATGATTTTCTTCACGCCGTCGCCGCACAAAAGGCCGGCGCAGGAGTTCTTTACACCCTGAATTCCGGTGATTTTCAAAGCCTCCGCCTGCCGATCAGCATCGAGCCGCCTCCCGGCAGATGACTGCCATGAACCGCCCGCTTCCCCAAGACGACCTCCGACATGTCTTTGAGTCCGTCGGCTCCGGTTGGGAGGAGTTGCGGGACGCGCGCGTGCTTTTCACGGGGGCATCGGGATTCTTCGGAAGCTGGATGCTGGAGACGTTCCTCCACGCGGGAACCAGGCTGGATCTTCCATCCCGGGCCGTTGCTCTGACGCGGGATGCCGATCGATTTTCAAAATGTCTGCCGCACCTCGCGGGCGACCCGCGCGTGGAGATTTTGGAATCCGACGCGGCCGCGCTGCCGGTTCCTGAGGGGCCGGTGGATTTCATCGTCCATTCGCTTTTCGCTCCCGCCCCGCTGCCGGAAATGGAGACCCGCTACGAGATGGCAACCGGGAGGCTGCTGGAAATCGCCGCAGAAAAACGCGTGCGCGGCTGCCTCCTGTGCAGCACGGGTGCCGTTTACAAGCCATCCGGCGAATGCCGTCCCATCCCGGAAAGTTGGCCCCGGTTCGGGGCAGGCGACCCTCTGACTTATCCGCGGATCCGGGCGCAGGTGGAAGACCAGTGGGAGGCGGGGTTTTCCAAACTCGGATTGCCCGCCACAATCGCCCGGGGGTTTGCCTTTGTCGGCCCGCGCCTCCCGCTCGACGGGCAGTTTGCGGTCGGCAATTTTTTCCGGGATGCCCTCGCCGGAGGTCCTGTCACCGTCCGTGGTGACGGGTCTCCGGTCCGCTCCTACCTCCATGCCGCGGATTTGGCGGTTCGCCTGTGGGCAATCCTGGTTCGAGGGCAACCGGGCGGCATATACAACGTCGGCAGCGGGGCCGCGATCACCATCGGGGAGACCGCCCGCGCTGTCGCGGGATTGGTCCGCCCGTCCGCGGACGTCCGGGTTTTGCACGAAGATTCCGGGTTTTCCTATTACGTCCCGGACACCGCGCGGTTCGACCGGGCGTTTCCTCTGCCGCCTCCGATCCCATTCTCCGAGGCGCTTGGGCGGACGTGGAAATGGCTGGCCCGGAACTGAAAAAACTTGCGCCAGCCTTGGTGTGAAGCAATCTTGCACGGGGCCGCAACGCCTGTCACACACTCATTTCTCCCCAAACCCGAACCCTGAAATATTTTATGTCCACCAGTTCCATCCGCATCGGTTCGCGCGAAGTCGGCGAAGGCCAGCCATGCTTCCTCATCGCCGAAATCGGCATCAACCACAACGGGAGCCTCGACATCGCCAAAAACCTCATCTCGGTCGCAAAAAACGCGGGATGCGATGCGGTGAAGTTCCAGAAGCGGACGGTCGAAATTGTCTATACTCCTGAGGAGTTGGCGAAGCCCCGTGAAAACCCCTTCGGCGAGACGAACGGCGACCTCAAGCGGGGCCTGGAATTCGGGATCGAGCAATACCGGAAAATCGACGAGTTCTGCCAGGAGATGGAGATCCCGTGGTTCGCCTCCTGCTGGGACGAGCCCTCGGTGGATTTCATCGCGCAGTTCGATGTGCCTTGCTTCAAGATTGCCTCGGCCTCGCTGACCGACGACGCCCTCCTGCGACACACCCGTGCCGCCGGCAAGCCGGTCATTCTATCCACCGCGATGAGCGCGTCCGGGGAAATCGATCATGCGGTGGAAATCCTCGGGAAGAAAGATCTCATCATCCTCCAGGCCACGGGAACGTATCCGTCAAATTACGACGAGATCGACCTGCGGGTGATCCCGGAATTCCGCGTTCGCTACGGTGTTCCAGTCGGCTACTCCGGGCACGAAACCGGCATTCCTTCGTCGGTCGCGGCGGTCGCCCTCGGTGCCTGCGTGGTCGAACGGCACATCACGCTCGAGCGCTCGATGTGGGGATCCGACCAGGCGGCATCGCTCGGGCCGAGCGGGCTCACCCGGCTGGTGCGGGACATCCGCCTCGTGGAATTGGCTCTCGGCTCAGGAACAAAGCGGGTTTTCGAACGCGAAATTCCCGTGATGAAAAAGCTCCGCCGCGTCGGGGCCCGCGCCTGATGCCGGTCCGGGCAGTCGCGCTCGATGTGGACGGGGTTCTCACCGACGGCACATTTGTTTGGGGGGCCGGCGGCGAGGAGTCGAAATCGTTTTCGTTCCGCGACATCATGGGGATCTCGCTCGCTTCCCGGGCGGGTGTCGTTTTTGCCCTGATCTCCGGCGAGCCGGGTCCGCTCATCGACCGCTATGCCGAGAAAATGCGGATTTCCCTTGTCTGGAAATCCTGCAGGGACAAGGCGGTTGCGATCCGCGAGTTCTCCGAAACGGCTTCCGTCCCGCTCGAGGAAATCTGCTTCGTCGGCGACGACGTGAACGACCTTCCTGCCATGGCTCTCGCCGGATACTCCGCCGCGCCGTCGGACGCCCACCGGCTCGTTCTCGAAGCGGTCGACTTCGTGGCAAAGGCCGGCGGCGGGCGCGGGGCGGTGCGCGAAGTCCTCGACCATCTCGGCCTCTGCGGGTATGCCTGTTGACCGCCGATGAAGCTTTCCGATTACGTTTTTCTTTTTCTCGAGAACAAGGGCGTGAAGCGGGTCTTCGTGCTCACGGGCGGGGGGGCGATGCACCTCGATGATTCGCTCGGGCGCAGCGGACGGATCGAATACACGTGCTTCCTGCACGAACAGGCGCTCGCCATCGCGGCCGAGGCGTCCGGGCAATTCGCGAATTTTCCTGGCGTCGGGCTCGTGACGTCCGGCCCCGGCGCGACAAATACCGTGACCGCCGTGACCGCCGCCTATTTTGACTCGACCCCGCTCGTCATGATCTCCGGGCAATGCAAACGCCAGGATCTGAAAGGCGACAGCGGGGTGCGGCAGATGGGATCACAGGAGGTGGATATCGTCTCGATGGTTTCGGGAATCACGAAATACGCCGTGACCGTCATCGAGCCGGCGACCATCCGTTTCCACCTCGAAAAGGCCTGGCATCTTGCAACGACCGGTCGCATGGGCCCGGTCTGGCTGGACATCCCGCTCGACGTCCAGGCTGCCGCGGTTGACGAGTCCTCGCTCGAAGGGTTCGTCCCGGAGGGCGAAGCGAAACATTTTCCGGCCGCCGCGCAGATCGCCGAAGTTGCCGCCTTGCTCGCGGCCGCCAAACGCCCGCTCGTTCTGGCCGGCAACGGGATCAAACTCGCGGGTGCCGAAGCCGATTTCCGGCGGCTCATCGAATCCCTGGGGATCCCGGCCGTCCTGACATGGAAGGCGGTGGATTTTCTCGACCATTCCCACCCGCTCAATTTCGGGAGCCCGGGGATCATCGGATGCCGGACCGCGAATTTCCTCGTGCAGAATTGCGATCTCCTGCTGGTCATCGGTTCCCGCCTCGAGCCCAGCATCACCGCATTCAACTCCGCCGGATTCGCGCCGCATGCCAAGCTGGTGATGGTGGATATCGACGAGGCCGAGATCCGCAAGACCCGGCGGGCCGACGTGCCGGTCGTCGCCGACGCCGGGGAGTTCCTGCGCGCGCTGGCAGGAGCGTGGGCGTCCCGCCCGCTTGAAGAAGAAGCGGGCAAGATGCCCGCGCTCCCGTCCAGCCGCCAAGCATGGTTGTCCTACGCCCGCGACCTCAAGGCCCGCTACCCGGTCGTGCTCGAGGCATACCGGAAACCCGGAGAGAATATCGACCTGTATATTTTCACCGATGCGCTCAGCGACCAGCTCGCGCCCGACGACGCGATCACCCCGGAAAGTTCGGGGGCGGCCGGCGAGATCATCTACCAGGCGATCCGCGTCAAAGAAGGCCAGAAAATCAAAAATGCCGCCGGGCTGGGCTCGATGGGATTCGGTCTGCCCTACGCGATTGGCGCCTGCCTCGCCACGGGGAAGCGCACGGTCCTCATCAACGGCGACGGCGCGTTCCAGCTCAACATCCAGGAACTCCAGACGCTCGCGCGCCTCGGGCTTCCGGTGAAAATGTTCATCCTCGACAACGACGGCTACGCCAGCATCCGGGCCACCCAGCGAAACCTCTTCGGCGGATTTTATGTCGGCTCGGGGACCGGAAGCGGGCTCACGATGCCGGACATTGCCGCGGTCGCCCAAGCCTACCGGATCCGCACCGAGCGTGCCGGAACTTACGATGACCTTGCCGGCGCGATCGCGCGCACGCTCGCGGGGAGCGACCCCGCGCTCTGCGTGATCCGCGTTTCCCAAGTCCAGGTCACAGCCCCCCGCGTCCAGTCGATGAAGACTCCCGAGGGCAGCATGATCTCGAAACCTCTCGAAGACATGTGGCCCTATTTGACGCCCGAAGAACTCCGGGGAAACATGATCGCCTTGGACAAGGACTAGCACGCGCCTCACCGAACCCATGCCCGCTACGCCATCCGCCGCATCCATCCGCATCGCCCGGCTTCTTTCGGCGCGGCGCAATTACCGCGCGGAGGTGCTGGCGATGACCGCCGCGAGCCGGTTCGTCGCGTTTTACGGGTGCGGAGCCATATTCGGCAGCATCGCCGAAACCTGGCGCGAGCTCGTGGGCCGGAACATCGATTTCTGCTGCGACTCGGATCCCGCCAAATGGGGCAAGACCTTCTCGGGCGTGACCTGCATTTCTCCAACGGAACTCGAAAAGTTCAAAGACGAGCTGGCCGTTTTCGTGACCGTCGGAGACTTCGAGCCGGTCCTGGATTTACTTGCCAAAAAGAATTTCCCCTGCGTTCACTTGGTTTACAAATACGATCTCGTCAGCTCGGATTATTTGTGCCGGCAGAATCTGGATGAGGTGACGGCGAAGCTGGAGCGGGTCCGTTCCCTGCTTGCCGACGAACGCTCGGTCCAGGTTTTCGACGCGATCCTCGACAGGCTTCTCGATGCCGGAAGTGCCCCGGGGCTCATGGCGGGGGTCTGCGAGGGCAACCAGTATTTTCCGCCCGATCTCATCCGGTTGAAGCCGGGCGAATCGTTCGTGGATGCGGGGGCGTTTACCGGCGATACGGTTGCCGATTTTTTGGGGCGCACCGGTGGAAGCTTCGGCTCGATCCATTGCTTCGAGCTGAATGCGGCCAATTTTCAGGCGTTGCAATCGACGGTGTCGGTTCTGCCGGGCTCGGGAAAAATCTTTTTGCACCCGGAGGGCCTCTGGAACGAGCCGCTCGATATCACCTATAGCGTGGAGCAATCGCAAAGCACGATCGGGGCGGGCGATGCGCGGGGACAGGTCGCCCGCCTGGACGACCTCATCGGAAGTGCGCGCGTCACTCTCCTGAAAATGGATATCGAGGGAGCCGAACTCAAAGCCCTCGAGGGTGCAAAAAACACGATTCTCGCCAACAAGCCGAAGCTGGCGATCTGCGTTTACCACCACTTCAAGGACCTGTGGGAAATCCCGCTGTTCATCAAGGGCCTCGTCCCGGAATACCGGATTTTTCTCCGCCACCACACCAAGCTCGAATACGAAACCGTTTGCTACGCTCTCCCGCCGGAGGATGTTGCCGTATGATCAAGTATACCGAGCTTCACAAAACAAACCGCCAGAACCTCATCGAGGTTCTGCCGTTGCTGAAGCCGTTCACGGTTCTGGTCGAGCCTTCGAGCCTCTGCAACTTCCGCTGCGTCCAGTGCTTCCAGAGCCTGAAGGAAAAATCCTATTTCTCCGAAACGAAGGGCAACATGCCGCTCGACCGGTTCCGCCGCGTCCTCGACCAGCTCGCGTCATGGCCCGGCCCGAAAATCAAGGTGCTCAAACTCACGATCTACGGCGAGCCGCTGGTGAGCCCGGATTTTCCGGAGATGGCCCGGCTGGCGGTCGCCTCGGGCGTTGCCGAGCGCGTCGAGATGACGACGAACGGCTCGCTTCTCAAGCCCGACATCGCCGAGCAACTCGTGGCGTCCGGGCTCGACTACATCCGGGTTTCCATTTACGGTGCCACCCAGGAGAAACACGAGGCGATCACGGGATCGCGGACCCACCTTGAAATGATCCGGGACAACATTGCAGCCCTTCAGGAAATCAAACGGCGGATGTCCAGCGAACATCCGTTCGTAAGCTGCAAAACATTGGACACGTTTTCGGCGGACAACGATGTGTTTATGGCGCTCTTCAAGCCGGTGGCCGACGAGGTTTACCTGGACAAGCCGCACGGCTGGATCCGCGTCAAGGAGAAGGATTTCATCGAGGGGTATTACGGGGAGGCCGCCGTCCGCGCCAAGGAGGATCTCCTCGCAAACAGCTCGCGGCGTGCTGCATGCCCGATGCCATTCACCACGATGGCCGTGCGCGCGAACGGCGATGTGTCCCCGTGCTGCGTGGATTTCATCGGCGGCACCAACCTCGGGAACGTCGATCAGATCTCCCTGCGGGACCTCTGGCACTCGGAGGAATGGTTCCAGTTCCAAAAAATGCACCTGGAGAACCGGATGCGCGAGAACCCGTCGTGCGCGCGCTGCGAAATCTACTTGAGCAACCACTACACGAAGGACACGGTGGATGGATTTCCGGTCAGGAAACTTCTCCGGGCGTCTGTTGCCGAAAGGGAGTCTGGCTAGGGCTTTTCCATGGGACCTGCACAAAAGAAAATCAGCGTCGTCACCGGCTGCCTCAACGAGGAAGGCAACGTCGAAGAGTTTTACTCCCGCGTGACGAAAGTGCTGTCCGGGATCCCGGGTTGCTCTTACGAAATCGTCATTGCCGACAACTGCTCGACCGACGGGACGCGGGACATCCTCCGGAGGCTCGCCGCGGCGGATTCGCGCCTGAAAGTTTTATTGAATTCCAAAAACTTCGGGTCGGTCTGTTCCGGCTACAACGCGTTCCTGCAGGCGACCGGTAACGCGGTGATCCTGATGTCCAGCGATCTGCAGGATCCGCCCGAGCTGATTGCGGAGATGATCCGCAAATGGGAGGAGGGGTGCAAAGTCGTCGTGGCCGTCAAGTCCTCCAGCCGCGAAAACCCCCTGATCTTCTTTGCCAGAAAATGCTTCTACACCGTCCTGGGATTTCTTTCGGATACGGACAAGGTCATTCAGAATTTCACCGGGTTCGGGCTTTACGACCGTGTTTTCCTGAATGTCCTGCGGCGCTACCGGGACCCGGTTCCGTATTTGCGCGGATTTGTCAGCGAGATCGGTTTCCGGCGGGCCGAGGTTCCATTCGTCCAGCCCGAACGGAAGCGCGGAAAATCGAAACATTCTTTTCTGTCGCTTTACGATGTGGCGATGGGCGGGGTGATCAACCACTCGAAGCTCCCGCTGAGGCTGGCGACGTTCACGGGCTTTTTCCTTGCCGGCGTCAGCCTGCTGATTGCCGCCGCCTACCTGGCTTACAAGCTTCTCTACTGGGATACGTTCACGCTCGGCCTGGCCCCGCTGATCATCGGCGTCTTCTTCTTTTCCGCCGTCCAGCTCATCTTCATCGGGATCATCGGAGAATACATCGGCGCGATCCTCACGCAGGTCAAAAACCGCCCGCTGGCCATCATCGAGGAAACGATCAACTGCCCGAACCCCGACGCATGAGCGCCGCGAAGAACTGCCGGGTTTGCGCTCAGCCGCTTTTTCCCGACCCGCTCCTGCGCTACCGGAACATGCCGGCTGCCGCGCAGGGATTCCCCGATGCCGTCCCCGCACCCGACGGGAGCGCGGGCGTCCCGCCCGTATCCGGTTCTTCAAGCGGGCGGGACGCCCGCGCTCCTTTCGCTAACGCGCCCGCTGACGCGGGCGTGGATCTGGACATTTACCAATGTTCCGGGTGCGGGCTTGTCCAGCTTGCGTCGGAGCCCGTGCCCTACTACCGCGAGGTGATCCGTGCCGCAGGGATCTCGAACGTTCTTTGCGAAGCGAAGCGCCGGCAATTTTCGGATTTCATCGCGCGTCACGGGCTGACGGGAAAAAAGATTGTCGAGATCGGGTGCGGGCGCGGCGAGTTCCTGTCCATTCTCGACCAACTGCCGGTCGAGGCCCACGGCGTCGAGTTTTCCGAGGCCGCGGTCCGGCATTGCCGGGATGCCGGCCTGAGGGTTTTCCGGGGCTACCCGGACCGATCATCGGGCGGAATCCCGGGCGCTCCGTTCGAAGCGTTTTTTCTCCTCATGTTCCTCGAACACATGCCGGATCCCTGCGCCTCGCTCCGCGCGATCCGGGACCAACTCGCGCCGGGCGGCATCGGTCTGGTCGAGGTTCCGAATTTCGACATGATGGCGCGCGAATGTCTTTTTTCGGAATTCATCTCCGACCACCTGCTGTATTTTTCGCGCGAGACCCTGGTTTCGACGCTGCGGTGGAGCGGCTTCGATGTGATCGGGGTGGAAGAACTGCGTGACGACTACGTGCTTTCTGTCGTCGTGCGGAAGCGCGAGCCGCTCGATCTCTCCGAATTTGCCCGCCGCCAGGACACGGTATCGCGCCAGCTCCGCGATTTTGTCGCCGCGTTCCTGCCCGGGCGCGTCGCGGTCTGGGGTGCCGGGCACCAGGCGCTCGCGGTTCTCGCGCTTTCGGGAATCGCTCCCTCGATCCGCTACGTCGTGGACTCTGCGCCGTTCAAGCAGGGGAAATTCACCCCGGCGACGCATCTGCCGGTTGTTCCTCCCGAAGTGCTGAAATCCGATCCCGTCGATGCGGTGATCGTCATGGCCGCGAGCTACTCCGACGAAGTCGCGGGGATCATCGCGCGCGAACACGGTGACCGGGTGAAAGCCGCCATCCTCCGGGAAAACGGGCTCGAAATCCCGGGCGGCGGCCGATGAGCGCCGATTCGGGTGACGGCGTCGTCGCCGCAAATCCTCCGGCCGGTTCCAGGCTCGGGAAAAACGCGGGGTTTATTTTCCGTGTGCTGGCGTCGGCTTTCATGATCTGGCTTGTTTTCCGGAGGCTCGACTGGTCTGCGGTGGGCGCGATTCTCGGGCACGCCGACCGGAAGCTCCTGGCGCTTGCCTCCGCGCTGACGATCCTGCCGGTTTTCCTCCTCGCCGCGCGCTGGCACATTTTCATCCGCCAGCAGGGGATCTCGGTTTCTGGCAGGAACGTGTTTTTTCTCACGTGGGCCGGACAGTTCTTCAATACCGTTCTGCCCGGAAACACCGGGGGCGACTTCGTCAAAATCTTCCACCTATGCCGGATCGCGCCGGACCGCAAAGCGGGCGCGGTGGCGAGCGTGGTCGTGGACCGGCTTACCGCGCTGGCCGCGCTGCTTGCGCTGGCGGCGTGCTCGCTTGTCCGGCAGCCGATCCCGAAACTTCCGGCTGGCTGGAGCCTGCCGGCATGGCTCCCGGTTGCCGCGGGGGGCCTCGCCCTGCTCGCAGTCGCGGCGTGCATTTTCCTGTGGACACGCCTGGACCTGCGGGCGCGGCTCGCCGGATTTTTTGACGCCATGAAGCTCGGTGCCCGGCCGGGGCTCCCGCTGGCGGCCGGCTTCGCGCTTTCGTTCGTCATCCATCTCTTTTCGTTTTTTCTCTTTTTCCTGTTTTCCCGCGCGCTGGGATTTTCGATCACCTACCCGGACACGTTGATTTTTTTGCCCGTCCTGCTCGTGCTCATGATGCTGCCGGTCACGGTCAACGGCCACGGGTTGCGCGAGCTTGTTTTGATCTACTACTTCCGCGCGCTTCACATTGTCCCGGCGTCCGGCACCGGCACCGGCGCGGCCGAAGCCGTGGTCTCCCTCTCGATCCTCATGGTGGCCAACGAACTCCTCTGGTCGCTCCCCGGCGGAATTGTCTATATGGCCCGGTTCCGAGGTATTCGTTGACTTCCCCCGGAAGCTTTTTAACTTGAACCAACAAAAAATGACACTCCAGCAAATCGAGCAGGCCAAGCGGGAAAAACTCCGGAGCGAAAAGCCCTTGGTTTACGACAAAATCATCCGGATTTCCGACCGGCACAGCCGGGGGATCGCCACGCCGATTATCGATATCGCCTACAGCTATGTCTGCAACCTCAGCTGCAGCCACTGCACCGCATGGCGCGGAAGGTGGATGAGGCCGAAGGGGGAGCGGATTTTGACCCCGCAGGACCTGCGCCGGATCAGCGACGAGGCGGATTCTCTTGGGCTGGCGCAATTCTGTATTTCCGGCGGGGAGCCGACGGTTTTCAAGGACCTCGACGATGTCATCCTCGCGCTCCAACCGGACAAGTTCCATCTGACGATGAGCACGCACGGGCACTTCCTGACCAAGGAAAAAGCCAAACATCTGAAAAGCCTGGGTCTGGACAAGGTCAAGATCAGCCTCGATGACTTCGACCCGAAAGCCCACGATGCGAACCGGCACAGCGACGGCGCTTACGGGAAGGCGATCACCGCCATGGCGAACGCCAAGGAAGCGGGGATGGGCGTGGTCGTCCAGACGTGCGTGACCCACCAGAATTGCCAGACTGGCCAGATCATCGAGATGGCGAAATTCGCGACGGAAAACGATTACACCGTGGATATTCTCGCCGCGCGTCCCACCGGGTCGTGGGAGGGCCGATACGACGTGCTGATCACCCCCGAAGACGAAGATTACCTCTTCGCAGCCCACCATGAATACCCGGTCCTTCACCGCGATGTGTGGCCCGCCTACGGCATGGACAAGGGCTGCGGGGCCGTGCATTCCACGCTGCATATCACCCAGTATGGCGACGTCATGCCGTGCGTTTATATCCACATCGGCATCGGGAATGTTTTCACGGGAACCCTCGCGGAAGCGATCAAACTCGGGCAGAGCATCAAATGGTTCAAAAACTACAGCCGGCTGTGCCTGTCGAGCGAAGACCGCCACTTCATCGAGAATTACATGGCCAAATCCTACGGGAAAGAACTGCCGGTCCCTTGGACGGAGGTCTTCACCGAAGAGGATTTCGTGAAGTGAAATAACCGGATGGCATTGCTGGTTTTTTTCGCGGTTTCAGGGCAGACTGCCGCTTGGAACCGACGATTTCTTCATGTTTCAAGCCCCATTGGCAACCAGCTCCCCCGATTGTAACAATCCGCGCCCCGCGGTTTTTCGTTCGTGGAATGATCTGGGGGCCATCGCGCTTCTTCTGGTGGTCGTCGTTCTTTCCTGGTGCGCGGCCAACGCCAAGTGGGATGCGGCTTCCTGGCAACAGCCGTCGGCGTATTCCGCGCCGGTCACCTCCGACGTTCTGGGCACGCTGGCCGGCATCAAAGCTTCGGCGGACGGACATTTTTTGCCGATGCTTTGGAAAAGCATCCCCGAGCTGGGAGCGCCGGGGGGCGCGAACTGGAACGACTATCCGATCACCGAGGAGATCCCGCTATATATTGAGGGGTTGCTGGCGCGGGCGTTCGGGCTTTTTGCCGGGCTGAACCTGAGCCTGCTGATCTGCCATTTGCTGGCCGCGGGCGTCTTCTACGGGGTCGCGAGGTTCTCCGATTGCGACAGGAGGTGGAGCTTTGTGGGCGCTCTCGCCTTCAGCCTCGCCCCGTTTATTTTCGCCCAGTCGCCCCACCACATCACCGTGGCTTCGGTCTGGCACGTGCCGTTGTTCGTTCCGGTGTGGCGTTGGATTTCGACGGGGGATGGCGTCGCGCTCTTGTCCCGGCGGTTCTGGATTTCCGCTGCGATCGCGTTTCTCGCCGGCACCCAGAATGTTTACTACACGAATATTTTCTGCCAGTTGACCCTTCTTGGCGGGCTGGCAGTTTTTTTCCGGACGCGTTCCGGGGCTTCGTTCATCGCCTGCTTGGGGATCATCCTGGCTGCGGCGCTGGCGTTCGGGCTCATGAACCTCGACACGTGGACCTACCGTCTCGTGTATGGACCCAATCACGGGATTGTTGTGAGGGAATACAAATGGCTGGAGATCTACGGGCTGAAGATCGTGGATCTGGTCGTTCCCCCGATCACCCACCGCTCCGATCTGCTCGCGGGATTCGCGCTCCAGCACCGGGCGGGCGCTCCGCTCCAGGACGAAGGGTCGTATCTCGGCCTTCTCGGCATCCTTTCGCTGGGGCTGCTCGTTTTCACCACGGCGGCGGCGTTTGTCCGGAAACATTATTCGCAGATCCCGATCGAGGCCTGGCAGGTTTTCTGGATCGTGGCCGTTTTTACGACGGGCGGATTGAATGCCATCGCTGGAGCGCTGGGGTTCACGATGTTCCGGGCCGGGTGCCGCTACAGCGTCGTGATCCTGGCGATCGTCCTGCTTTTCGCGGCGCGCCGGATGGCCGCGCTTCCGCTCCGGAGCGGGCTGGCATCGCTGCTGGCGATCCTTGCCGCCGCGCTGGTGCTCTGGGATCAGGTCCCGCGGCCTCCGGACCGGAAGGAAACGGAGGCCGTCGCTTTCCAGATCGAGTCCGACCGGGAAATCGTCGAGAAGATGGAGGCGGCGCTGCCGCCCGGCGCGATGGTTTTTCAGATTCCCATCATGGAGTTTCCCGAGTCCCCGGTGCAGGGGCTCTCGCCCTACGACCACCTGAGGCCGTATCTTTTCAGCAATCACCTCCGCTATTCCTTCGGGTCCATGAAGGGCCGGGAAGACACCCGATGGCAGAGGGATCTCACCAGCCTCTCGCTCGCGGATGCCGTGGCCAAGCTGCGCGGCATGGGATTCCGGGCGATCCTGATCAACCGGAACGGTTTTCCGGACAAGGCGAAGGGGTTCTTGCAATCTCTCTCAACCTTGGGGCATTCTCGGCTGATCGAGAGTCCTGCGGGCGATCTGGTGTGCGTGGTATTCGCACGTTGACTTACCCCGGACGGAACCCGACACGATCCACGTTTATTAGCGCCTTTTGCTTTTTCTCCAGACTGGCCACTATTGCAGGCAGAGTGCGACACCGCAGGACCGGGAGGCGGTGATCAAGGCTGAGTCCAGCGTGGCCAATGGTATGGCCCGCCGCAGAGCGAGTTCCAAGTAGGCTGCGTCATAGGTCGAAAGCCGGTGTTGCAAGGCCAGATCGAGGGTCTTCTGCCAGGCGCGCTCCATGGTCTGATCGTCCACAGAGATATCATAGATAGCCAATTGCGCGAGGAAGGCTTCGATGCCCGCTTGGTCAATCCGCTTGCGCCGTTGTGCGCCGAGGAGCACATTGCCCAATTCGAGATGCCAAAGCGCAGGCACCCAGGCGCGGCCGCCGCCGGTCAGTCCGTCGAGCAGGCGGTCGCACGCTGGCGTGGTTTCATCGCCGAAAACCCAAGGCAGGGTGGCCGAGCAATCGAGCACAAAGGTTTCGCTCACGCGCGTCCCTCCTCACGCAGGCTACGGGCATCGAGACCTTGTAGAACATAACGCCCGCGCAAAGCGCGTAACGCGGCGGTTGCCTGGGTCCGTTGGGTGCTGAGATCGGCTTGGAAGCCGATGAGGCGGGCCACCGGGCGGTCATGCTTGGTGATCGTAAAGGAGCCGCCGTGGGTCACCCGGTCGAGAAGTTCCCCCAACTTGGTCTTGGCTTCGAAGGCACCGATTATAGTAGAGGAAGAATTCATATAGAAAAACTAGTCTTACCAACCAGTACGTCAATAGGTTTTCGACATCAATTTGAAGTGCTTTTTTCCGGCGTTGGGTTATCAAGATTGCGCCAATCATCGATGATGCCTCGATTTCCTTTCCAGCCGTCCGAAGTTTCCAAACAGCGTGGCGGCAGTCGTTTTTCTTGGTTGCTCTGGATGTTTCTCCTGCTCGTATTGCTGGGAACAGCGGCAGTGACCTGGCTGAGGCAGCCGGTTTCCGATCACGAGCTGCTGGCGGGCTTCGCCAAGACGCAGGATTTTCTTGTGGCGGCAAAGAGCGTCGGCGGGCTGCCGTGGTGGTCGCCGATGTTCATGCAGGGAACGAGCCTGGCCGCGTCCTGGTCGTCCATGGCGAGCAACGTTTTCATGTGGGCGTTCAGCATCCCGCTCGGGTTCCTTGCTGGGCCGAAGCTGGCGGCGCTGGCGGTGGTCGCCGTGGGATCCGCGGGTGTTTTCGTGTTTCTCCGGAAATTCACCGGGGATGATTTGTGCGCGGGGATCGGGGGCATCCTCTTTCTGCTTTGCCCGTCGCTGCTGACGCGCGCGGCGGGATACGAGCATTTTTCCGCGGTCTGTTCGATGGCCCTGCTGCCATGGACGTTCCTCGCTTTGCTGGTGTTCTTTCGCGGGCCGAACATCCGGACCTCGCTCCTGCCGGCGCTCGCATTCTCCGCGGTCACGCTGGCCAATGGAGAGACCGGCGCGATGGCTCTGCCGGTCCTGCTCGTCTTTTCGGCCGTGGAATATTTCTCGTGCCCGCGCGAATCGAGGCCCCGGCCCGGCCTGTTCCTGTGGGCCGCATCGGCGTTCGTGTTTCTCGCGGTGATCCCGAATCTGCCAGCGCTGCGGGAGAACGGATTCGCGGCCAGGTTCGAGTTCTCTCCGTTCAAGGGCTGGCAGTATGCCTTCTCGACCAAATCCGCCTTGGGGTGGATTGATCGCGGCGGCTGGCTCACCCAAGGGATCGACGGGGCCTATGCGCCCACGACAGGATATGGTGGCACGTATCTCGGGCTGGGGGCCTTCGCGGTTTTCCTGTCCGCGCTTTTTCTCGGGACATTTCATGGCTCGTCCGAGGGCCGGAAAGCCCGCCTGTTTCTGGCGCTGGCGCTGTTCGCATTCTGGCTTTCGTTCGGCCCGAAGGGGGTGCTCGGCGGCCACCTGCTTTTCCTGTCCCTCTCGCAGAACGCCCCGGATTTTTCGCCCGCGCTGGGATGGTTCTTTCTCGCGGCCCAGATCTGGGTGATCTTCCGGATCGTCCCCCCCTCTTGGCCGCTCCGGCCGGTCATCGCATCCGCCATCGCCTTCGTTTATCTGGTGGTTCCGGGGTTCCGCATGATCGGGTGGCTGCCCGTCTACCGGAACATCCCGACCCCGTTCGATTTCTTTCAGGTGACCGGCGCGATCTGTGTCGTGATCTCCGCCGCGATTGTCGCGCGGATCCTGTTTTCGAGGCTCCGTGCCGGGGTGCTTCGTTCGGCGGTCACCGCGGCGGTCTGCTGTTTCGTGCTTCTGGATGTCGCGCCGTATGCGCAGCCGTTTTTTCAGGGCAAACTCGAGGCCGAGGTTTTCGAGGACTTCCTGGCGGCGGAGGCGCATGTCAGGTCCTCGCCGATTCCGGGGCGTGTCTGGGCCTTTTCCGGACGGTATTTCTACCTGCTGACCCCGTATTTGACCGGGCGGCCGCTCGTTTCCGAGGCCTACAACAATTTTCTCCAGCAGCGCGGCGCGTCCATCCTGCAGGGCACCGCGTTCGTCAACGACGAGATGCTCGTTTCGTTTCTCAACATCTCCGGCGTTTCCCATATTCTGATTGATAAGCTGGACCCGGACACCCCCGCCGACCTGCAGGGACGCCTGCGGAATCTTCTTCCCGTCGGCTTCGAGAACGACAGGTTCGTGGTGCTCTACAACAAAAATTCCCTGGGAAGCGGTTTCTTGGCGAGGGATTTCATCCAGACTCAAGACAGCGGGCCGCAGGCCTCGATGGCTGCCCTGGGCGGGGCGCATTACAATATGGCAACGATCGAGCTGGCGGGTGTCGCCCCGGACGAACGCGGTTTGTGCGGGCGGGTGGTGGAGGGACGGATCGAGGCTGCCAAACCCGGCGAGGCCATCCAGGAGGGGCGGCCGTTTGAAAGCGTCGGGCTGGCCGCCACCGGGAACTACCAATCCGTGTCGTTCGCGCCGGCCGGAGCCGCGGGCTGGCTGGTGATGAACCAGGCCTGGCACCCCGACTGGCACGTTTTCCAGAACGGCAAGCCGCTCGGGAACCGCCGCGCCTTTCTCGCCTTCCAAGCCGTGAAGACCGACGGAAAACATCGTGTCGATTTCCGTTTTCAGCAACCCTGGTGGTATGATGTCTGCGCGGGAATCGGGGTCCTGTCCTGGGTTCTTTCGGTTCTCTTTCTCATCTTTTCCCGGTGGCTTCCCGGACCGTATGAACTAGAATCCGGCATGGCCGGGAAAGGCATCGAATGAAGGACAGGATCTGGACGAGAGGCGACGTGCTGGCCGGGCTGTTCACCGGGCTGGTGGCATTTGCGGTTTATGTGTGGACAGCCGCGCCGAATGTGACGCTGCTCGACTCCGGGGAGTTCATCACCGCGGCCGAGCATTTCGGGGTCCCCCATCCGACCGGCTACCCGCTTTACACGCTGCTGGCGTGGATGTTTTTGTTGCTGCCCATCGGGAATGCCGCGTGGCAAGCCGCCATTTTCAGCGGGGGTTGGGCCGCGCTGGCCATCGGCCTGAGCACGGCGCTTTCGAGGAGTTTCCTGCGCTGGCTGATGGGGGATTTTTTAGAGCGCTGGCGCGGGCTCGCCACGATTGTTCCGGTGACGTGCGGCCTCCTTCTCGCGTTCAGCTTTTCGATGTGGTCGCAGGCCACCACCGTGAAAGACTATACGCTCTATAGCCTGCTGATCTGCGTCTTCCTTTCGGCCCTCTACGCCTGGCTGCGAAACCCGGACCGCATGGGGCGGCTCTTGCTCTCCTTCTTCTTTCTCGCGCTGGCCTTCAGCACCCACCACCTCACCCTTGCGATGACTCCGCTTCCCTTCATCGCGGTGCTGTTGGTCCGGCGGAGAATGTTCCTGGACCTTTTGGTTGCGGGTTGTCTTACGGCGTTGCTCGCCTACCTGGGCTTCGCCATTCTTTCGGCGGACCCCCTGGTTCTGAAAACCGCCATCCGTTTTTTCTACTGCGTGATGCTCGGTCTTGTGGTGCTGGTGGTTGTCAGGCGGGGCCAGCTCGAATGGCGGCTCGTGGCCTACCTGCCGGTCGTGGTGGCGCTCGGGGTGCTGCCTTATGCCTACATGCCATTCGCGTCTTCGACGAATCCGCCGATGAACTGGTCCTATACCCGCACGCCGGAAGGATTCTATTATGCGTTCAACCGCTCCCAATACAGCGGGACCCTTTCGGAACTGAGTTTGAAGAGCGTCGGCAAGCTGATGGGAAGTTCCGGAGAGCCGGCCGCAGCCCCCAGCAAGCCGCCTCAGCCCGGAGAAAAATCGCTCTTCACGCAAACACAGGAATGGGCGGGATTCTTCTGGCTTCAACTCGGGAGGAGTTTCACTCCGATCGGCATCCTCGGCTACTTTGCGGCCCTGCTCGTGATTTTCCGCCTGACAGATGTCGAGCGGCGGACTTGGGTTTATCTTCTGGAGCTGGGTTTTGTTCTCGCCGCGTTTCTCCAGCCCATCACATCGGGGGCGGAGATCACCGTGGACGGCTGGTGGGTTCAGATGCCGTATCACACCTACACCAACATGTTGTTTGCGCTTCTCGCGGCACTCGGCATCGCGCTCGGGTGCGGGGCGCTGTTTTCCAAGTTTCCGCGGCTCGCCTGGATGCGGTTTCTCCTGCTGCTCCTGCCGGTGGTGCCACTGGTGGTCAACGAGGCGGGGTGCAGCCAGCGCAACCGCTGGTTCGGCTGGCAGTTCGGGCACGACATGCTCAAGGACCTCCCCAAAGGCAGCGTGGTTTTTGGAGGGACCGATCCCGGGCGCTTCGTGCCGACCTACATGATCCTCGGCGAAAGCACCCAGCCGCCCGGGGTGAAGCGGGATCCGGATTTTGACCGCCGCGACCTCTACATCATCACGCAGAACGGGGTGGGCGAGGGGCTTTACCGGAGATACCTTGCCGACCAATACGGCCCGAACCGCCTCGCGCCAAAAAACGCCTTCGAGCGCTGGCTGGGCCGGGCGGACGCCTACCCGAAAAAAACGCTGGCTTTTCCCTCCGAAGAGGAAATCCGCGCGGCCATCGAAAAGGAATTCGAGAAGGAATCCGCCGCGGGCACCCCGGATCCCGCCATGGCCCACAGCGTGGTGACGCGGTTGATCTGGGAGAAAAACAAAGACAGCCACGACTTCTTCGTCGAGGAAAGTTACCCGCTCGAATGGTCCTACGACCACGCGCTGCCGCACGGGCTGGTTTACCAGATCTCCAGGGAGCCGCTGAAGGAAATCCCGGTGGATGTCGTGAAAAAGGACACGGAATTCTGGAATGCCTACGTCGCGTCGCTGTTCCAGAATCCGGAATTTGCCCGGGACTACGACGCGCAGAGATCGTTCTCGAAGCTCCGGACGACAACCGGCCATATTTACCAGCATTGGAAAATGCTCAAGGAGGCGGAGGCCGCCTACCGGCAGTCGCTGGCCATGTGGCCCGGAAATCCCGAAAGCCTCAGCGCGCTCAACGCCATGCTCTGGGAGCGCGGGGATTTCGAGGGGGTGATCAAAATGATGGAGCCGGTCAATGCCGCGGACCCGAACAATTTTCCGCTCTGGCGGATGCGCGTGTTCGCGGAAAAACGAAAGGAGCTCGAGGGCGACATCCGCGGGTTGACCGACTCGCTCGCAAAGGATCCCAAAGACCGCGACAAGACCGGCAAGCTCCTCGAACTCTACACCAGCACCGGAGAAACCAACAAAATCACCGGGCTTCTCGACAAGTCGGTGGAGGTGTTCCGGGATGATCCCGAATTCCTCCGCAAAGCCGTGCAGTTCGGAGAAATGAACAGCCTGCCCGCGCAGGAGGTCGCCGCGGCGAAAAAACTCGTCGCGCCGGGCACGAATTCCGGTGACGATTATCTCCTGCTCGCCCGCGCATTTTTCAAAAACAACGATAAAACGAACTTCTATCCCGCCGCACGGACCGCCATCCGGAAAGGCGGGCTTCCCATGCGCGAGGCGATCTTCGAGCATCCGCTCTTCGCCCCATGGCGGCAGGACGAGGAATTCAAGAGCCTCCACAGCCCGCTCCCGACAAATCGGTGAGGCGCAGGGCGTTTTCATGCGGAAGTCGGTCTCTAAACGGGCGGGACGCCCGTTCTCCCTTGGGCGGCGCCTCGACACCCGGACCGGTTTCGATGGTTTTTTTCTGCTGTTTCCCGGATACGGTTTGACTATTGGTTTTCCCCGTGGTATGGCGGCCGAACAACCAACACATTTATTCCTATGAAAACTTTTGGATTCCTCGTTCTGGCAGCCCTCCTCGTGGTTCAAACACCGGATCTCCCCGCCCAAAATTTGGGAAATACCGGCTCCACGAAGTCCTCCCTCCAGTGGAAATACGGTTGGCAGGACGGGAAGAAAGCCAACACGATCGGCAGGGTCGGCGACGTTCTTCCGTCCGCCAGCGCCTACCTGAGCACCGGATATACCCCCGCGCACCTGAACCGCGCCTACGGTTTTGACCAGATTCCCGCATCGGGAGACGGGCGGGGCCAGACCATCGCCGTGATTGTCGCCTACGGAAGCCCCTCCCTCCAGCAGGATCTGAACACCTTTTGCAGCCAATACGGCCTCCCCGCAACCACCGTTTCCATTGCCTATCCGCTCGGCAAGCCGGCCAAGACCGATTCCGGGTGGGCCGGGGAAACGACCCTCGATGTCGAATGGTCCCACGCCATGGCGCCCGGCGCTTCGATCGTTGTCGTCGTCGCTCCCGATCCGGGGACCAGCAGCCTCCTCTCGGCTGTGAATTATGCGACCTCCACTCTCAAGGCCAACGCGGTTTCGATGAGCTGGGGGGCGGCGGAATTTCAAGGCGACACCGCCTATGATTCCTATTTCAACAAGCCGGGAATCAGTTTCGTGGCATCCTCCGGGGATTCCGGTGCCGGCGTGAGCTGGCCGGCCGCTTCTCCATATGTCGTGGCTGTCGGCGGCACCACGCTCAGCTATAATCCCACGTCCGGCACCGTTCTTTCCGAGGTCGCATGGAACGGGAGCGGCGGCGGTGTCAGCCGGACGGAAGTGCTGCCCGCCTACCAGGCAGGATGGAATGTCAACGCCGGACGCGGCGTTCCCGATGTCAGCTACGATGCCGACCCTTATACCGGGGTTTCCGTTTACTTCACCGATCCCGCGACCAAAACCGGCGGATGGTATGTCTTCGGAGGGACCAGTGCGGGAGCGCCGCAATGGGCGGCTCTTCTCGCCCGCCGTGCGAGCCTCGGAAACGCCGGAACGGCATCCTTCAACACCCTGCTCTACGCCGCTGCAAAGACCGGCTACGCCGCTCTGCTGCGCGATATTGTTTCCGGCAGCAACGGCTTCCCCGCTGTCACCGGATACGATTTGGTGACCGGTTTGGGCTCTCCTGTCGCCGGCGCGATCTCCACGTTGGCCGGTGCTGCACCTTCTCCCACGCCGACGCCTTCTCCGACCCCTACGCCGACGCCCAAACCGACTCCCACGCCGACCCCCAAACCCACGCCAACGCCAAAACCCACGCCGACGCCAAAACCCACGCCGACGCCGACGCCCAGGCCGCCTCAGCGTGGCTGGTGGTGGTAAAATTCCGGGTTCACCGGCCTTCGACGAGCATGAAAATGGGGTTGAACTGCCGGACGGCATTCGACTCGGTGATGTCCACGGGGGTGTTCAGGGGATCGCGGGAGTCAAAGGCCACAAACCAGAGCCGCAGCGCTCCGGTCTTCGCGGAGCGGATGCCCGTCTGAAGAACATACTCGCCGGGCTTGGGGATCTTGCATTCAAAACGGCCGTCCGAGTCGGTGGCTGTGATTTCTATGGGGGTCGGGATATTCTTGAGGAAGTGCGCGGACAGGCTGGCTGGATCGGTTCCGCCGGCTTCGGCGATGTGGGCGTAGCGGTCGGAAAGGAAAGCCTCGATCTCCGCGCGCGGATAAATCCTGACTTTGACATCGGGGAGGACAGCTCGTTTGCCGGCGGTGTCGCGCAGGATGATTTTGCCGCGAACCAGGTCGTTCGAGGACACCTCGCGCGCCGCGAAAAGCACGTTCTCGTATTTGTGTTTCCATTCCGCATTCGCGGTTTCCGCGTTGGAAAGGCTGATTTTCAGCCCCTCGATTTCCTCGTCGGTTTTTCCCCACCAGAAAACTGCCGCTGACGCCAAGGCCATGGTAAAGAAGCCGAGGAGCAGCCTGAATGTGAGCCTTCTTCTGGCGTGACGCCGACGCCGGCTCCCGCGCGCCGAACCGAGGAGATTCCTGCCCGGCCTGCGGGCATACCCCGGGATTCTCCTGCGCCGTAATAGAGCCCTGATGGGAATCCATTTCCCGATTTTCGGATCGAAACAGAGATCCGCGTTTTGGAGGTGGCCGGTCTCGATCAGCGAGACCATCTGGGCCGGAAGATATTCGCCGATGACCTCGTCTTTCCTTTTGACGGAAACTTTTTGCGTCGGATTGATCTTCCTGGAATCCATGGCGTGTCAGACTCAGGGCGCATGAACTGTCCTGCGACCCGGGTATTTGGCTCCAGTATGATCCATTTCAACGATGATATGGCGAGTCCTTTGTTGATCCAGTGGCAGGGCGCTCATGGGGTGACGGAAAATCCGTCCGCACCCACCCGCAGGGCAGGGGTGATGTCGGGCGGCGTTGTGGTTTGCCCGTCTGGGCCGACCCACGAACGCTTTTGAAACCCGTCGTTCGAGGCGGAGATCAGGTCGTTCCATCCATCCGGCCACTTGCACAGCGCCCCGTCCTTTGTCGTTTCCCAGGTGCCTTCCGTGCCGCCGCCGATCGTGCTGACGGCGCGGCCGGAGGATTGCAGCGCCACGTAGAGGAAGCTCCCGTCTGGCTCTTTGTTCAAACACCAGACGCCGGTGAACCCGTCGCCCTCGAGCCGCGTGGCGGCGGATTCGTTCTTTGGCGGGCCGTCCATGGCGGAACCCGGCTCGAATCCCCGATGCCTGAACCCCTCGTCGGATCCGGAAATCACGTCTGTCCAGCCGTCCTGAAAAAACACGAGAAGCCGGTTGTTTGCCAGCCGCCAGAACCCCCGCTCGCCCTTCGCCCCGGATGGGCCGTTTGTCCAGTTGCTCACCGCCTGGCCGTTGGGAAAGACGACGATGTCAAAAGGCCGGCCTTCACCGTCCGTGGCGGTCCATGTGCCCGCATACGAGATCTTCGCTGCGGGTTTTTGAAGGGCTGGCGGGGCCTCGGGCTTGGCCGCGGAATTTGTGGGGGGATTTTGCGTGGCGGGCGCAGGCGGCGGAACCGGCTTCGAGCAGCCGGCCAAAAGCAGAACAAAAAGCGGGACGAGCGGAGGGAACTTCATGGGAAGGAATTCTCCTTCCGCGCCCATCCCCGCGCAACTCCTTTCTCCGCTCGTATCGAACAAAACTTTTGTGCGGCCGCATCAAAGTTTTGTGAAAGGCGTCGGGGGCGGATGTGTCGGGGGTTGCATGCGCGGCCCGGCTCTGTCTAGGATGCCGCGCATGTTGTCCACGATTCTTCCGATGGCTCAGGCGGCGGCTCCGACCGGGACGGAGAAGATGATTGAGACGGGGCTCCGCTTCACGCAGACCATGGCGGTCTATTTCGGGTGCGCGACCGCCGCTTATCTGATCTTGCTCTTTGGCGGAAGGATCCTGAAGCGCCGCCTGCGTATCCCTCTCAACTGGATCTATCACCTGTTTTGCATTCTGGCGGCGCTTTACATGCCGACGCTGTTCGACTTCATCCCGTTTCCCGGCGACGAGCACATCGGCGCGGCTCTGACAATCGCGGCGGCGTTTGTCTTGGTGGGGCTCGTGAGGCATTACTTTTTCGACCAGATTCTCCGCAAGGGGGAGGGGGCGCAGGTCCCGAAATTCCTCGGGGAGTTCGTTTCGATCGCGATCATTGTTTCCGCGCTTCTTTTCGCCCTGCAGTTTTTCTACCGGATCCAGGTTCCCGGCCTTCTGGCGGGTGCCGGGATCTTGGGCATCGTTCTCGGTCTCGCGCTCCAGGACACGCTGGGAAACATCTTCAGCGGGTTCGCGATTTATTTCGGGGGCCAGTTCAAAGCGGGAGACTGGCTGCTGGTCGATGGGCAGCACGCGCAGATCGTGGAGATCAACTGGCGGTCAACCCGCCTCCGCACGACCGACGACATCTGCCTGGATATTCCCAACAGCGGCATCACCAAGCAAACGGTCACCAATTACAACTACCCGACGAGCATCCACGGGATCCGCATGAATATCGGCCTGGAATACGATGCGCCGCCCACCCTGGTGAAGCAGGTTCTCATCGAGGCCGCCTTGGACTGCCCGCTCGTCCTGCGCAAACCCGCCCCGGAAGTCTATTTGACGGAATTCGGGAATTCGAGCATCACCTACCAGCTCCGGTTCTGGCTGGATGACCACGCGGATTACAACCCGGCAAACAGCCACATCCGCACCACGCTCTGGTATGCCCTGCGCCGGAACAAAATTGCGGTTCCCTATCCCATCCAGCAGCAGATTTTCATCAAAAAGCCGGCGCCGCATGTCGAGGACCGCGACCTGATCCGGGAGTCGATCCGGAAGGCGGTCTTCGCGCCCGCGCTTTCCCCCGCCCAGCTCGAGGAAATCGTCGGGCACGCAAAGATCGTTCGGTTCGGCAAGGGCGAGAGCATTATCCGTCAGGACGCCGAAGCGGCGGGGCCGATGTATGTCATTGTCAGCGGAAGCGCCGAGGTGTGGGTGGAATCCAACGGGCGCTGCACCTCGGTGGCGATGCTCGGCCCGGACGACTGTATCGGGGAAATTTCGGTGCTCACCGGCGAAAAGCGCACAGCCACCATTCATGCGCTTGAGGATTGCCTGGCTGTTGAAGTGGACAAGTCCACCCTTGCCCCGATCATCAGTGCCAGCCCGGAACTTCTGGAGTCTTTGAGCGAGCTTCTCGCCCAGCGCCGCATGCAGAACGAGGGCTTGGTCGCCGGGTCCGCGGGAACGTCCAACCAGACGACAAAGAGCACCTACAAAGCGGGATTCCTCGGCAAACTCCGGTTGTTTTTCGAGGTGTGACCCCGTTTTTTTCAGCTTTTTTGTTGACACTCTTTAAATAACGACTAACAAGATCGTTTATTCCGCTTGATCCGAGGAAAAACCCAGGGTCGCGGGCAATAAAATTACCGGCCAGACCAATTGGAGGAAACTTCCATTGATCAGGTCATCAAAAGAAAAAAAACGATGAAAAGAACGATGGCATTGATGGTTGTGCTGACCGTGGCAAACGCTGTTGCGGGAGAGAGCATGAATTTTGAAACATGGTGGGACGGGAAATACGCGACAGGAAACTGGTTTGGCGTTCGCGACACGATGGCCGATCACGGCCTGACGGTGAGCGGCGAGGTCAGGGAGGTCTATTTCGGGCAGATTTCCGGAGGTCTCCCCAACCAGCCCCGGAGCAATTGGCTGAACGAGGAGAAGCTCAAATTCGTTTACGATTTCCAGCCGGTCTTCGGGATCAAAGGGCTGACCATCGAATCCAACTGGCGCTACCGCGGCGGGGGGAATCCCCAGTGGGCGGCAGGAACTCCGAGCAACTTCAATCCCAGCACGCTGAACAGCGGGATGGGGGTGCGGATCATGAGCCAGCAGATCGAGTATTCGACGCCGGACAAGTCGGTCGTGATCAATGCCGGCTGGGAGAACCCCTACGAGCAGTTCCTCCAGCAGCCGCTTTCCAAGTTTTTCGAGAACAACGCGATCACTTCGAGCAAAGGCATCGGAGGCACGCCGGGTCCCGGGATCGCCGTCGTGAACAACGCCTCGGCGTTTAATTCCTCGGGCGTTCCCACCAAGGGGGCGGTCGCATTTTACAAGACCAGCCCGGTGCCCTGGAGCAGCAGCTACACGGCCTGGGGGGGCACGCTCAAGGTCAAGCCCACGAAAGAAACCTATATCCAGAGCGGGCTCTACATGGCGATTTCAGGAACCGGAGGGGTGACGCCCACGCAATACTCGGCGACCAGCGTTTACCCCTACACGTCGGTCCCGCAAAGCTATCTGGGCCAGTTCAAAAATTCGGGGCAGGTTGTTCCTGTGGTGGGCGGGAATGGGCGGATCATCAGCGGGGCCTCTCAGAATGTCGGGTGGGTGCCCGTGATGACGAACAACCACGGGATCTACTTCGTCGGCTCGCCCGGTTTCAACCCCCGCACCGCCCGCATCGGCGTCAAACCCATCACTCCGGCCAACGTGAAATACGTCAATGCCGCAGGACAGAGTGTTTCCGCGCCGGCCTATTTCGCGGCCAGCCCATACGATCAGGGGAGCGGGGGAAACTACAACCAGAACGGGCTCTACAACGTGAACGAAATCGGGTGGACCCCGAAATTCGGCAAAGACAAACTCGAGGGCAAATACGCCATCGGCGGCTATATCTGGGGTCAAAAGAACACGTCCTACTCGCCGACCCAATTCACGGCATCGACTTTCCCGGCCACCTATCGGGTCATCACGGGAGGAACGAAAGCGAAACCGACTTACACCGTGTATCCAGGAAATTACACGACGACCCCGTCCTACACCTCGTATGCGGCGACCAAGCCGGCGGCCTATCATGAGAACCAGGTCGTTTGGGGGCTCTACGTGCAGGCGGACCAGATGCTCTACCGGGCGAAGCCGCGCCAGGACGCGGCGGCAACGGGAGATGGAAAGAACCCGGTGAAACCCGAGAAGCTCACCGACAAAGGGCTCTATATCTTCAACGAGTTCACCTTCACTCCCCCGCAAAACAACCAGCTTCCGTTCTACTTCCAAACGGGGCTGGTTTACAAAGGGCTCATCCCCACCCGGGACAACGACAGCATCGGAGTGGCGCTGAGCGCCGGCTTTTACAGCTCCGTTTACAACTCGTGGATCAAGTCCCAGAACCAGCAGCTCGAGAACGCTTACGGCAGCGCGCACAATTCGAAAGTTCCCAACGGCCCGACGGTCCAGCAGCCCGTTTACCCGGGCACTGGGACGAGCGGCAACGTCCCCGCCTCCTCGCTCAACAAGGCCAACGTGTATGGCGCACCCGTCGCGACCCAGGCCTCGTATCAGAACTACTACTCGTATCAGCCGATGTTCACATCGACCGAGGTGATCGAGGCTTTTTACAACGTGCAGTTGAACAAGTGGGCGGCCGTGAAACCCTACGTCCAATGCATCATCAACCCCGCCGGCAACAGCACGGTCGCCAACGACTGGATCCTCGGCGTCAGCGCCAAAGTCGCTTTTTAACACCAACCAAAACCAACCAACCATGCCTGTCTATCAAAACATCCTGGGAACAGTCGGCCGCACGCCGCTCGTCAAACTCAACCGCATCACCGCCGGCGCCCCGGCAACCATCGCGCTCAAGGGGGAATTCGCCAACCCCCTCGGGAGCGTGAAAGACCGTATCGGGGTCGCCATGATCGAGGCCGCCGAGAAAGACGGACGCCTCACGCCCGGAACCACAATCATTGAACCGACGTCCGGAAACACCGGCATCGCCTTGGCTTTTGTGGCGGCCGCGAAAGGCTATAAACTCGTGCTCACGATGCCCGAGAGCATGAGCGTCGAGCGCCGGACGCTCTTGGCGCTGCTCGGCGCGAGACTGGTGCTCACTCCCGCTTCCGAAGGAATGAAGGGAGCTATCGCGCGCGCAGAGCAACTCCATTCCGAAACCCCGGATTCCTGGATCCCGCAGCAGTTCAACAATCCGGCAAACCCCGAAATCCACCGCCGCACAACCGCCGAGGAAATCTGGTCGGACACCGATGGCACCGTGGACATCCTCGTCTCGGCGGTCGGAACCGGAGGCACGATCACCGGGGTGACCGAAGTCGTCAAGTCCCGCAGGCCGGGATTCCTGTCGGTCGCCGTCGAGCCGGCGGATTCCCCCGTGATTTCGCAGACCCGCGCCGGCGAGCCGGTCAAACCCGGACCCCACAAGATCCAGGGCACCGGAGCCGGGTTCATCCCGAAAAATCTCAACCTCGATGTCCTCGACGATGTGGTGAAGGTCACGAATGACGATGCCATCAACACGGCGCGGCGGCTGGCCCTCGAGGAGGGAATTCTCGCGGGGATTTCCACGGGAGCCAATGTCTGGGCCGCTCTCCAGGTGGCCAACCGCCCGGAAAACAAAGGAAAGCTGATCGTCACGATCGGCTGCAGCACCGGGGAGCGGTATCTGAGCACGGCCCTTGCCGACGAAGCCCGCAAAGCGGTCACGAGTTAAATGATCCTCTCTGCACGCTGAAGGTTCCATCCCTTCGCTCCGCAGACCGGATCCTTCCGGCCATGCCACGCACAAAACCCACACCCGCCGGCCACGGCGGACGGATCCGGGAAACCCCGCGCTCCGTCCATTCCCTGCTTGCGCCTTTGGAAGATCTCGCCGCGACCTCGGTGAGTCTTTTTCCCGCGCACCTGGAATACCAGGACCGGAAAGGGGTTTCCGGGCAGACCCCGAGGTTTCTCTTCACCGGTCCGGGAGATCGCGGCAGTTTTCTGCGGGTGGGAATCTTTGCCGGCATTCACGGCGACGAACCCAGCGGAGTCGAGGCCGCGGTCGAGCTTCTGCGCCGCCTTCACGAGGATCCTCAACCCGCCCTGGGATACGAGCTCTTCGTGTATCCGGTTTGCAACCCTTGGGGCTACGCGCACGACACGAGGTGGCTGAAGAGCGGGGCCGATATGAACCGGGAGTTCTGGCGCGGAAGCGACGAGATCGAGGTCCTCGTGCTGGAGGGCCAGCTCATGAAACTGGCATTTGACGGGGTCGTCTCCCTCCATACCGACGACACCTCGCCCGGGCTCTACGGCTTCGTCAAAGGCCACCAGCTCACCCGCCACGTGCTCGAACCCAGCCTCGAGGCGGCCTCGCGGTTTCTCCCGCGGAATTTCGATATGAGCATCGACAATTTCCAGGCCAATTCGGGCATCATCGAGGACGGGTATTCGGGTGTTCTGGGTGCTCCGCCAACCCAGAAACCGCGCCCGTTTGAAATTGTCTTCGAGACTCCGAGCCACGCGGAGACCGGCCTTCAAGTCGAGGCCCATGCGGCGGCGATCCTCACCATGTTGGGTAGCTTCCGCGCGATGATCTCCGAAGCGCAGAACATCTGAGAACCTTTTCGAGGAATTTCCGCGTCCCCGGTGTCGAGGGGGCCGAATCATTTTCCCGCGATGCGGGGTGTGATTTAAAAGTGGGCGATGTTCTTCGGTGGGAGCGTGGGCATCTTGCCCGCTTCCCTGAGCGGGCAAGATGCCCACGCTCCTGTCTGCCAGCCTGAATGGCGGGGACTTTTCTACCTCACCCACTTGTGATCACACCCCGCGATGCGCGAGGCGGCATTTTTCTGTTCCGGCCGCGCGGCCGCCCCATTATCCTCCCGCAATGATCGATGAGCGGCTCTCGGACGAAGACAGGGCGAGGCTGTCGGCCCGGCTCGGTGCCGGCGTGCTCGCGCGCCGCCTCGAGAGGGAGCGACTGCTCGTGCGCCGGGAAAGCTCGCTGGGACTGCTCCGTTTCTTCGGAGGCAAACATGCCGCGATCGCCGGATGCCTCCGGGCGGCTGGCCTCGAAGGGCTCGCCCGCCGGAATTTCCTGGATGTCCGGCTCGTGGAAAACCCGGTTGCCTTGCGCGGGCTCCCGCCGGCGTTTGAAGGGTTCCGCCTGCTCCAGATCAGCGATCTCCACTGCGACCTCGATCCTGCTTTGTTGGATGTCGTCGAACGCGCGATCCGCGGCGTCGCCTGCGATGCCGTCGTCCTCACCGGGGACTACCACGACCACATCAGAGAGAGCGGAAAAACCTCGCTGGCATTGATGGGGCGCCTGATCCCGCTGCTGCCACGACCGCGGTTCTGCATCTTCGGAAACCACGATTTTCTCTGCCGGGTCCCCGTCTATGAAAATGCCGGCCTGCCGGTTCTCCTGAACGAACACGCGGCGATCGAGCGCGGGCGCGACCGCCTGTATTTCTGCGGCATTGACGACCCGCGGTTTTTCCGGACGCACGACCTCGTTCGCGCCCGCGGTGGCATTCCTGCCGGATCAACAACAATTCTCCTCTCGCACAGCCCGGAGGTGGCCGCGCAGGCCGCCGCGCTCGGCTACTCGCTCATGCTCAGCGGGCACACCCACGGCGGCCAGCTCTGCCTGCCCGGCGGGTTCGTGCTCCTGCGAAATGCCCCCGTTGCCGGGCGCTTTCTCGCGGGCCCGTGGACCGAGGGCGGCATGCCGGGATACACGTCGCGCGGGACCGGGGCCACCGGCGTCGCCGCCAGGTTGTTCTGCCCCCCCGAAATCACCCTCCACACCCTGCATCTGAGCCGCGATGGGCCGGCTCACCGACAAATTGTGTGAGCACCGCGGCCACGACCATCGCCAGACCCCCGACAAACACCGGTGCCAGCGGGTTTCCTCCCCCGAGTTTCACGAGCCACCCGCCCAGAAAAACCGACATGAGGATCTGCGGGATGACGATGAAGAAATTGAAGACTCCCATGTAAAAGCCGGTGCGCTCGGGAGGGAGCGACGACGCCAGCAGGGCATAGGGCATCGCCAGAATCGAGGCCCATGCCACCCCGACGCCGGCCATCGCCACGAGCAGGAGATTCGCGTGGGAAATCCATGGCACGGCGGCGAGGCCGCACCCTCCGACCACAAGGCAGACGGAGTGGATGTCCTTCGCGCGAAAGACCCGCACGAGCCACAGGAGCGCGAAGGCAAACAAAAATGCCACCCCGTTGTAGGTCGAGAAGCAGACTCCTCCCCAAGCCACTCCCTGCGCGTAGCGCTCGTCGCCGGGGTGCCCGCCAAAAATCTTTTCCGCGATCCCCGTTCCAAAAAAGATCCACATCGAGAAAAGGGCGAGCCATGTGAAAAACTGGACCACGGCGAGCTGCTTCATCGTCCGGGGCATCGTCCGGATGCCCTCGAAGATCTCCAGGAAGCCCTTCAGGAATCCGGCCGTCTCGGCCTTGTGGCGGCGGAAGGCTTCGAGATCCTCCGGCGGATATTCCGGAGTTGTCAGGATCGTGTAGAGGACCGCCACCAGAAAGACGCCCGCCCCGATGTAGAAAGCCAGCTTCACGGCGGCGGGAATCGCGGATCCCGAGCCGGCTTCAACGCTCATCCCGAACCAGTTCATCAGCATCCAGGGAAGAGCCGACGAGACGACCGCGCCGAAGCCGATCAGGACGCTCTGCATGGCGAATCCCGCCGAATGCTGTTCCGCGGGCAGCTTGTCGGCCACGAAGGCCCGGAAGGGCTCCATGCTCAAATTCACGGAGGCATCCAGAATCCACAGCAGCCCGACGGCCATCCACAATGCCGAGGAATTCGGCATCAGGACCAGTGCCACCGAAGCGCAGACGGCCCCGCCCAAGAAATACGGTCTCCGGCGGCCGAGGCGGTTCCATGTGCGGTCGCTGCAGTAGCCGACAATCGGCTGGAGGACGAGCCCGGTCAGCGGTGCCGCGAGCCACAGCAGCGCCAGTTCCTCGGGCTTCGCCCCGAGATACTGGTAGATCGAACTCATGTTGGCCATCTGCAGCCCCCATCCGAATTGGATCCCCAGGAACCCGAAGCTCATATTCCAGATGGCCCAAATACTCAGGCGCGGTTTGTTCATAGAGGAGCCGTCATCATTCCATGTCTCTCCGGGCAAATCAACTATTTGCCTGCGGGCTTGCCGGGCAACGCCGCACCCATCGCTTCCGCGAGCATTTTCACGCTGCGGGCCGAGACGGCTTCGTGGAGAATGATCAGGGTGCTGTGGTCAGTGGGTGGCGGGGATTTCTTCTTCGATTTTTTCCCCGGCTTCCCCGGTTTCTCTTCGGGCGAAAGCGGGTCGTCGGAGACGAGCGGGTCGATGACCGAGACGTGGCCGACGGCGTTGCCGCACGCGTCGAGCACGGCCGCGCCGCTGCTTCCCGGCGCCCAGTCGGCGCTCACGTGGATGCGCAGGTTTCGCGCGCCCTCGATCGCTGAGGCGTCCGTGGACTTCCTGCCGTCGAGCCAGAAAAACCGGTTCAATATCCCCGAGGTGAAATAGCCGACGGCGCTCATCGGGTCGCTGAACACATACACGGTGTCGCCGGGCGCGGTCTGGTCGTTGAGCGCGAGCGGCGTGAAATTTCCTCCTTCGACGCGGACGATCGCCGCGTCCATTTCCTTGTCCTGCGCGAGCACGGCAGTCACGGGAAAAACGTTGCCGGAGGCGTCCGAGGCGATGAGGTAACCTTCGCGCATCTCCTGTTCCTCCGGCGCGACGCAATGCTGGCAGGTAGCCATGGCCCCGTCGGCGGAAATGGCGTAGCCGTCCGCGAGATTCACGTGCCACTCCTTCGAGCGTTTCTCGAGATACAACCAGCCGATGCGCACCAGCGCCCTGCGGCCGCGTTCCGCGAGCGCGCGCGGTTCGAGGCGCTCCGCGGAACGCGCGGGCAGCACGAGCGGCGCGGGGCTCGGCGATTTCAACGCGGCGGTGATTTGTTTGCTCGACAGAAGCTTCCCGGAATCCTTCAGCGCGGCGGCTTTCGCGACAAGCTGCGCGTCGTCGGTCAGGATTTCGTCGCGTTCGATCGGCACGCCTGGCGCCTGCGCGAACATGCGGTTCGGGTGCAGGGCAAAAATTGCCGCGCCGACGAACGCGAGCGCGGCGATCCTGCAGGCGGGATTCCAAAGTTTCATCCGGGCCTGAGTAAACGCAGAGCGGGATCCGCGCAAGAGAATCCCGACGAACACCTGCCGTCCGAGCGGGAAATCTGCCGCCGGTTGTTCGCACAGGTTTGCCCGGTTTTCGCCGATTCGAGCGCGGCGGTAAAGAGCCGGTGGCTCAGGTTGGATTCGGCGGGCGTCGCGCATCCGGCAAATCGCGAGGGAGTGGTTCCCGTGGCCAGCTCGTTTACGAAGGCCGCCCACATTTGGAGAATCGCGTCAGTGAAACCAAACTCGAAATTCGGTCCGGTAATGGTCTTGTAGGCAGGGTTGTATCCCGTCTCGACCGCGCGATAGGACTGCTCGCCGCCCGTGTATTCGAGAAGTTGCAACACGTTCGGGCTGGCGCTCGACCACCGCGCGCAGGCCTTGGTGCCGATGATCTCGGCATACCAGGTGTCCTTCTGTCCGGGGGCGATCCGCTGGGTTTTGAGTGCCCATGGAAAATGGAACCCGTCCGCCGGATCAAGCGCCTCGCACAGCAAGGTCGCGTTGTCCCATGTTTTGCAAGGAGCCGTCCCTCCTTTGCCGTCCGGGCGCTCGGTGATGATATTCGAGAGGATGGCGCGGACGTTGAGCGCCTGCCAGCCGGCCCGGAACGGGATATGGCAGGCGTGCATGCCGAGATCTCCCAGCACGCCATATTCCCCGTTGAACTCGACCATGCGCTTCCAGTTGATCGGCTTCTCCGGGTCGAGGTCGCTCGAATGCAGAAACCCGGTGTTGGCCTCCAGGATGCGCCCGAAGGCGCGGGCCTCGATCATCCCGCCCATGCGCTGCATGGCCGGAAAGAACGGAAACTGCGAGGAGCACCGGACGAATGAACCTGGGGTCTCCTCAATAGCCTGCAGGATGGCTGTGTTCGCCGGAAGATCGATCCCGAATGGCTTCTCGCCCATCAGGTGCTTGCCCGCACGGATCGTCGCCCCGTAAATTTCCTCGTGGAGATTGTGCGGCACTGCCGCATACACCGCATCAACCTCCTTGTTGGCGAGAAGTTCGCGGTAGTCGGAGGTATATTGCTTCACCCCCGGGAAGTGCGTCTTGAACCAGCCGAGGCTAGCCGGGTTCTGGTCGCAGACACCCGCGATCTCCGGCCGCGCGGGCGAGTCGCTCAGGTGGCACCAGCGCGCCGCCGCGCTGGCAAATTCGCGGGCCATGAGCCCGGCGCCAATAATTCCAAATCGGATGGTTTTCATTTCGTGTAACCGTGTGCCTTTTCGACCTCTCCGATGGCGTCCTCGATGATGTCGAGGCCCTTGAGCAGCGTCTTCTCATCCATGACGATCGGCGGGCTCATGCGCAGGATGTGGCCGGCGGGAATCCATGCCAGGCCTTTTGCGAACGCCTTTTGATAGACTTCCGCACCCGCCTTGTCGAACGGCTCCTTGGTGGTGCGATCCTTGACGAGCTCGATGCCCATGAGGCACCCCTTCGCCCTCACGTCGCCGACAATCGGATGCCGGCCCTTCATCTCGTTCATCCTCTTGAGCGCCACGTTGCCCAGATGCACGGCCCACTCGTTGAGGTTTTCCTCCTGGATCACTTTGGTCGAGACAAGGGCGGCCGCGCAGGCCATCGGGTTGCCGCCGTAGCTGCTCGATGCGGAAATCGCCTCGAAACTTTCCTTGAATGGCTCGCGCACCGCCACGCAGGTCACGGGGAAACCGTTCCCGAAACCTTTGCCGATGGTGACGATATCGGGCACCACGTCCCAGTGTTCCATGCAAAGATATTTTCCCGTCCGCCCCCAGCTCGTGAGCACCTCGTCGATCATGAGCAGGAGCCCCCGCTGGTCGCAGAACTTCCGCAGCTTCGGGAAGAAGTCGTCGGGAGGCATCACCGACCCGCCCCAGCCCTGGATCGGCTCGAGAACGAACCCCGCCACGTCGCCGACTGTCGCCTTGTCGAGGTAGGCATCGTAAAATGTCAGATACGCATCGGTATCAATCGTGCCATCCGGCTTCGTCCACATCGGGCGGTAGGCGTCCGGGCGCGGGACCATGTGGGCGCCGGGAGCGCGCACCCGCCCGTAAACGTGCGAGCGGATTTGCCCGAGCGATACCGCCCCGTAGGTCTTGCCGTGGTAGTCGTTGAAGCACGAAATCATCTCGTTCTTTCCCGTTGCCGCGCGCATCACGCGCATCCCCGCCTCGACCGCCGTCGTCCCGGAGTCGTAGAGCTGGAAGCCGTTCAGGTCGCCCGGCAGGACTTCGGCCAGCTTCTCCATCAGCTCCGTCTTCACCGGCGTGGTGAAATCGTGGGCGTTCATGAGCTTGTGCGCCGCCTTCGCGACTGCCTCGCTGATTTTCGGGTGGCAATGCCCGAGGGTCGTCACGTAGATGCCGGAAGAAAAGTCGATGTATGCGTTGCCGTCCACGTCGCGCAGGATGCAGCCTTCGCCGGACTCGAATGTCACGGGAAACAGCTTCACCTGGCCGCTCAGGCCCTTGAAATGTTTCGTGCAGCGCTCGTGCCAGTGCCTGGATTGCGGTCCGGGAGCGGCCGTGACCATCTTCGGGTATTTGGCCAGGTCGGTGTTCCCCCACTCGAGGGTGCTGAATGCATTGGTTTTGTTCATGGTTGTTTGGATTGTCGTTCGATTTGTTTTTTGTCGGTTTGCGTGATGATCACTTCCCCAGCCATTTTTCGGGCGAGGCGGAGATGCGCCCGGGAAATTCCCCGGTCAGTGATGAAGATGTCGAAATCCTTGAGGCGCCCGTTTTTCACCAGCGCGGTCTGCCCGAGCTTCGTGCTGTCGGCCAGCAGGCAGCTTTTGGCCGCCTTCGCCCTCATCTTGCGGTCCACCTGCGCGAGCTGCAGGTCCACGTTGTAGATGCTCCCATCCGATCCGATGGCCTCGGCGCCTTGAAACGCCCAGTCGGCGGAAAGCAGCTCCAGGCAGTGCTCGGTCACAGGCCCTGTCAGGTCCGGGCTCCCTCGGTGGATCATGCCCCCGAGGAGGATCACGGTCAGGTTTTCGCAAAACTGAAGCTCCGAAGCCACGGCCAAACTCGGGGTGATGACCGTCACCCCATCGCAATCCTTGAGCAGGGTGGCCAGTTGCAATGTCGTCGTCCCCGTGTCCAGTATCACGCGCTGGCCGGGTTGGACCAGCTTGCGGGCGGCGGCGGCGATCTCCTGCTTCTCCTTGATGCGCTCCCGTTGCCGGACCGCGTAGCTGAACTCGAAAACCATCCGCTCCGCCACAACCGCGCCGCCGTGAGTCCGCCGGACATCGGAACTTTTCTCCAACGTCGCCAAATCGCGGCGGATGGTCATCTCGCTCACCCCGAGCTTCTCGGAGATCTCGGAAATGGAGAGCGAGGAGGTGCGGGCGAGATGGTCGCGGATCGCTTGAAGTCGCGCGGCCCCGGGAAGGCGGACGTTTTTGAATTCCGAACTCATCGGACCAAAATGTCACTTTTTGTTTGAATATGCAACAACAAACGTAAAATAACAAGAGAGCGGGTAGCGGGAATCGAACCCGCATGGCCTGCTTGGAAGGCAGGAACTTTACCATTAAGCTATACCCGCGAAAGAAAGTCAGAATTAGCGCCGGCGGGGGAGAGGGTCAACCCTCAACCGACGACCGGAAGGAGATTTTTGCTGATCGCGCGGTCCACGGAGATCGCCCCGCCGCCGAGGCAGAAGAGCGCGATGCCGGCCGCCCACACCATCAGCGGGAGCTCCAGGTCCAGGAAAACCGGCGAGTTTTTTCCGACCGCAAACAGCGCTCCGGACATGATGAGAACGGTGCCGATCCCGGCCAGGCGGGTGAAGAAGCCGAGGAAAAGCCCGGCGCAGATCAGCAGCTCCGAAACCATGACCAGAGGGGCGATCACGGCGGGGAGCCCGAGTCCGCCCGCGGACGTCCAGGTCTCGATCGTCCGGATCCAGCCGGATCCCCCGAACCAGCCGAGCGCCTTCTGGGTGCCGTGAAAGAAGAAGACTCCCGCTGTCGCCAGCCGCAGGACGAGGGGGCCCGCGTTTCCCGGCGTGTGGAAGAAGTGGTAAACGGGATTGTTCGTCACGGGTCGGAAGACTAACAGAGACGGGGCGATGCGGGAAGCAAAAGTGTTCCCCCGCCACCGAAATTGAGCTATGAGGAAGCCGGTATGGAGGAAACAAAGAAGTCCCAGCTGGCGGCCTACGTGGTGCCGTTCGCGCTCTTCATGGGCGGGCTGGCACTTGCCGGGGCCGTCCGATTTCTGGGGGGAAAGTCCGGGGAACTCCTCCTCTCGAAGCCCGAATACTGGGTGTATCCGCTGCAGACATTGGTCTGCGGCGCCTCGCTGGTTTTCTTTTGGAAGCGGTATGATTTCGGAAAGGCGGGGGGCTGGCTTGCGGCGTTGGCGGCGGGGCTTCTGGCTCTCGGGCTTTGGATCCTGCCCCATGTTCTGCTTGGGGGAAGGCCGCGGGCCGGCGGGTTTGACCCCACGGTTTTTTCGGGCAGCCCGGTTCTGTATTGGCTGACGGTGGCGGCGCGGTTCGCCCGCCTGGCCATCATCGTTCCTTTGCTCGAGGAGATTTTCTGGAGGGGGTTTCTGATGCGGTATCTGGTCCGCGAGGACTTTGAAAAAATCCCGCTGGGCGCGTATGATCCGCGGTCGTTTTTCGGGGTGGCCGCGCTGTTCATGATCGTCCACCAGACGCCCGACTGGCCGGCGGCCTTTCTGACCGGGCTGATCTACAACGGGCTGCTGGTCCGCACGAAGAGCCTGGGGGCGTGTGTCGCGGCGCATGCGCTCACGAATCTCGGGCTGGGAATCTATATTATGGAAACACGTCAATGGGGGTTCTGGTGAAAATCGGGTTTGCCCAGATCAACACGGTCGTCGGCGACTTCGCGGGAAACGCGCGCAAGATCGCCCGCGCCGCGGAGGACCTGGAAAGCCGCGGCGCGCAGATCATCCTCACGCCGGAGCTCTCGCTCACCGGCTACCCGCCGCAGGACCTCCTCTTCAAATCGGATTTTGTTCCCCGGAATCTGGCCGCGCTCGACGACCTGCACGCCCGGGTCGGGAAGGCGGCGCTCCTGGTCGGTTGCGTGGACGTGAATCCCTCGGGAAAGGGACGCCCGTTTTTCAACGCCGCCGCCGTGCTCGAAAAAAACCGGCCCGTGCGGAAAATTTTCAAGTCCCTTCTGCCGACCTACGATGTGTTCGACGAGGCGAGGTATTTTGAGCCGGGGCCCGCCCCGGCACCTGTCGAGATCGGCGGCCACCGGCTCGGGGTGACGATCTGCGAGGATATCTGGATGCCGGAATACCTTCCCCGCGGGCTCTACACCTGCGATCCGGTCCACGACCTCGTGACGGCTGGAGCGGCGGCCATCCTGAACCTCAGCTCGTCTCCATTCCAAATCGGAAAGCCGGCCCTGCGAAGGGAGATGATCCGGCGGCAGGCCGGACGCCACCGCGTGCCCTTCTTCTACTGCAATGCCGTCGGGGGCAACGACCAGCTTGTTTTCGACGGCTACTCGCTCGCGGCAACCGCCGACGGCGCGATCTGGATCCAGGCTCCCGGGTTTCAGGAAGGCACGTTCGTCCTCGACATCGGCGACATGAACCACGAGGTGGAGTTCCGGGGCCATGCGGTTGGCGGGGCCAAGCCCAAGGTGACGGCCCTCACCCCCTGGCCTTCCGAAACCACCGCCCGCGCGGACATGGCCGACCTCCGCGACGCGCTGGTTCTCGGGCTGCGGGACTACATGGCCAAGTGCGGGTTCCGCACCGCGGTGCTCGGGCTCAGCGGCGGGATTGACAGCGCGGTCACCGCGTGTCTCGCCGTCCAGGCCCTCGGCGCGGCGAATGTCAGTGGAGTCGCCATGCCGTCCGAATTCTCTTCCGGCCACAGCGTCGAGGACGCCCTCCAGCTCGCGGCCAATCTCGGGATGAAATGCCTCGAAATCCCGATCGCCGGAAGCTTTGACGCGTTCAAAGAGCAGATGAGCGGGGCGTTTTCCGGGAAACCCGACGACATCACCGAAGAAAACATGCAGGCCCGGCTCCGCGGGCTCACGCTCATGTCGCTGTCGAACAAATTCGGCCATCTCCTCCTCACCACCGGAAACAAAAGCGAGCTCGCCGTCGGCTATTGCACGCTCTACGGCGATATGTGCGGCGGCCTCGCCGTGATTTCCGACCTCCCGAAGACAACGGTTTACAAGCTGGCGGAATTTCTCAACGCCGACGCCCGCCGGGAACTCATTCCCGCGCGGACGATCACGAAGCCGCCCAGCGCGGAGCTTCGCCCGGACCAGACCGATCAGGACACGCTGCCTCCCTACGAGGTGCTGGACGAAATCCTGCGGCTCTACGTGGAGGAGAACCTCGGCGCCGAAGAACTGGTCCGGAGGGGCTTCGACGAGGAAACCGTCCGCTGGGTGCTCGGGCGGGTGGACCTCAACGAATACAAACGCGAGCAGGCCGCCCCCGGGCTCAAGGTGACCGGCCGGGCGTTCGGCATCGGGCGCCGGATGCCGCTCGCCCAAAGATTCAACCCCAAAATCATACGGTAAACCTAAATTCCGCAGTTGAAAGGAACCACGAAAGACACAAAAAGCACGAAATCAAGCAGTGCCAGAGAAAAGTCAGATGGCTGTGCATTCACCTGCGAGGTGAGTGGTCGTTTCAGCACAACCCTCTGAATGTTCGTGTCTTTCGTGATTTTCGTGGTCGCAATTGATTTTTCTAGCCCGCATATCTCACACTTCAGAGTAACCGCCGAGCGGAGTGTTCTGGGGAGCGCACGCGCCCCCGCGTGCGGGTTTCGGCGGCCTCGCCGAAACAGGCTTCCCTTCACAAACGCAGGAAGTTCGCGGCAGCGGGCCGCTGCCGCCCGCACCCGGGCCGGGTGCGCTCCCCTGACGTGTGCACTCCTCGCACCGCAAAGTGTGAGATATCCGGGTTAGCGCCATTCCCCAGTTTCAGTTTTCCCTGGCCGCTGGACATCCCCCGGCGCACCGCCGGTTTTCGCGGATTCTTGGCTCCGCGCCTCACGGCTTGACCTCCAAGCCCTCCGCTTTAGCCGCCGCGAGTTGCCGGGTGTCATAGCCTGCCCGTTCCATTTCGACGGCATCGCCTTTGAACGTCCGATCACCGAAAATCTCCCGCGATATGGCCGCGAAGTCCGGGGATTCGATCCGAGTTCGGGCCGTGCGGTTCGCCGCCTTGCTCCGCTGGTTTTTCATCGCCGGTTGCCTCATGTCATTTGCCCGGTTTCGGCATCGCTTGGGGGAAGACCTTCAAGCCTGCCGCCTCGGAAAGCTGTCGCTGGTTGAGGTCAAAACTCAGGAAGGCATCCGCCTTCATGGTCACTGCCGCCGCCACGTGGAGAATGTCGAATGCCCGGTGCCCGTGTGCCTGGGTGCGCTTGGCGGAAAGCCGTTTTGCTTCTTCAAGAATGGCCGTGAGGCTCGCCACCTCGGGGGCCAGCCTTCCCGCCGCCATATCCGCCGCGAAGTCTTCCAGCATCGCCGCCGCCTGTTCCCCGCCAATCGCCCCCCGGAAGCAGGCCAGCCGCACGGCATTGAGAAATTCATATTCGTTGAAAGGCGAAAGGCTCGGGGCTGTTGCAATCTCGCGGGTCGCAGCCAATGCCGCCGGGGTGAACGTGTCGCGCCCGTAGAACGAGAAAAGGAAACTGGTGTCGCAGCAAACACGCATGGCCGATCACCATTTCCCCGATGCCTCGCGGACAAGATTCACGGCATCCTCTCCCGCCATGATGGGCCAGCCGGACTTGTCGCGCCGCGCCGCCGCGCTGTCCGCCAACGTCCGCCGCTTCGCCGCCGCCGGTTTGTCCGGGACCAGCCGCGCCACCACTTTGCGCCGCATGGTGATCGCCACCTGTTCGCCGTCCGCAATCCACGCCATGACGCGGGGGAAATTCTGCCGGATGTCTCTCACGCTCGCCGTTCTCATAAGGTCACGCCAATGTTTCACGGGCGCTTTCCCGTGTCAAGGGCGCTTTCCGGTCCCAGTTCCCGAAGGTGCCGGGCGCGTCTCTGAAAGTTGCAAGGACGCATCTCTGAAGGGAGCGTGGGCGTCTCGCCCGCTTGCCCCCAAGCGGGCAGGATGCCCGCGCTCCTTTGGTTATCCGTTTAAATCATTTGTGCAAAAATGTTTATCGTGCAACCCCCCCCCAAAGAAAAATTCCGAAAATTCCCGTTGACAATTCTTCGCGGCCTGAATACCTTTTTTAGTGTAACCCGCTATATATCCACCAAAAAGCCCCCAGCCCTGCCCATCTCTATGAAAAGCCAAGCCGCCCAGACGCCCGGAACCCCCGGCAACCATCCCTCTTCTTCTGATACGAAACCCGTGTCGGATCGCCCATCGCAAACTCCAACACTTCCTATGAAACGCAACCTCCTCACAGCCGCCGCCGTCGCGACCTTCCTCGCCGCCATCCTCTGCGCGCTTCTACCCGGAACCGCGAGCGCCGCAAATGCCACATGGAACGGCACGACCGATGCGCTTTGGACCACGCTTGGCAACTGGTCCGCAACTCCGGTTCCCGGCGTGGGCGACACCGCGACGTTCAACAACGCGGGCAACGGCAACCTCGTGATCACCGTCGGCACGATCTCGCTCTCCAACATCACGTTCGACACGATCAATGTGGCGGCTTACACGCTGGGTGCCACCCCCGGCACCGGCACCATCACTTTCGCCGATGGCACGACGACTGCGGTCAACATGAACAGCACGGTCGCGGCGAACGAAATCATCAACGCCAACCTGACGCTCGGCACGGCGATCGCGAGCACGACCACGTTTCAGAATGACAGCACCACCGGCTTGCTCACCCTCGGCGGCACGATCACTGGCGGCACGGGCGGCACGGCGGTAGCCAAAACGCTGGCCATCGCAGGCGCGGGAAACACGACGATTGGCGGCATCATCTCTAACGGCGGGGCCACGTCCGTGGCTCTCTCGAAATCCGGAGCCGGCACCCTGACCCTCAACGGCGCGAACACCTACACCGGCGGGACGACGATCAGCGTTGGCACCTTGAAGCTCGGCAACGCGGCGGCCCTGGGTGCCAGTGCCAACACGGTGAGCGTCACAGCGACGGGAGCGGCTCTGGATGTAAACGGCCAGGTGGTTGCGAACACCAACGCGCTCACCTTGAACGGCTCGGGCATCGGGGGAGCCGGCGCCCTCATCAACAGCAGCAACACCGCGGCCAGCTACGCGGGCGCCGTCTCCCTGGGCAGTGCCAGCACCATCGGCAGCACGGGCACCGGCAACACGTTCACCGTCGGCGGCACCATCACCGGCGCACAAAACCTGACGATCAACGCGGGCGGCACTCAGGGGATCACCCTGACCAACGTCAACAACGGCGGAACGGTCACCAACTCAGGGGCCGGGGCCGGCACGACGACCATCACAACCCTCGGCAGCAGCGTCACCGGCCTCACGGAGGCAGGGGCATCGCCGCTCACCGTCACCAACGCGGTCGGCCTGACAGCGAACCTGAAGAGCTTCACCTCCACCGGCACCGGGCTCTTCACTCTCAGCAGCCAACTCACGGGCGCGCAAAACCTCACCCTCAGCGCCAACAACTCGGGCGGCATCACCCTCACCGCCGGCGCCAACAACGGCGGAAGCATCACCAACAACGGCAGCGGCATCAACACCGTGACCGTCGGCCCGATTGGAGCCCTTATCACCACCGGGGTCACGCAGAACGCGGCCACCTCCATCCTGCTGCTCAACGGGGCTGGCCTCTACACCGGCAACACGACGATCACCTTGGGCACCTTGAAAGTCGGCAACGCCACCGCCCTGGGTGCCAACGCCAGCACGGTCAGCGTCGCAGCGGGAGCGGTCCTGGATTTGAACGGCACGACGATGACCGGCACCAACGCCCTGACCTTGAACGGCACGGGCATCAGCAGCGGCGGCGCGCTGACTAACAGCGGCGGCGCGGGCACGTATGCGGGCACGGTGACATTGGGGTCCACGAGCGGCATCGGCGGCACGGGCGATATCACCATCTCGCTCGGCCTCGGGACGGATGCCTTTACTTTGATGAAGGTCGGCGCGGGCACCTTGACGCTGAGCGGGAGCAGCAGCCGCACGGGAGCGGTGTTGATCAATGCCGGCACGGTGAAGCTCGGCAACGCGACTGCCTTGGGGACGACGGCGGCGGCGACCACGGTCGCTTCCGGCGCGGCGCTGGACATCAACGGCCAAGCGGTGGGAGCGCAACCGCTGACCCTCAACGGCACTGGAATCAGCAGCGGCGGGGCGCTGACCAACAGCAACGCGACAGCAGGCTCCCACGCCGGTCTGATCACGCTGGGCAGTTCCAGCAGCATCATTGCGGGCAGCGGGGGCATCACGATATCGAACACCGGCACGATTACCGGAGCCAACTTCGGGCTGACGCTGGGCGGTGCCTATAACGGTAGCATCGCGAGCATCATCGGCACGGGCACGGGCACGTTGACCAAGGCCGGCGCGGGCACATGGACACTCTCCGGCACCAACACCTACACCGGCAATACCACGATTTCCGCCGGCACACTGTATCTGACGAATGCCCTCGCGCTCCAAAACAGCGCGTTGGATACGCTCAACAGCGTCGCTGGCGATGCGTCCAATGGCCTCAAGACAAACCAGACCACCCTGACCCTGGGCGGGCTCATCGGCAACAAGGATCTGGCTTCGGTCTTCACGACCACCTCCGGCGGCTACAGCAGCGTGACAGCCCTGACCCTCAATCCCAGCGCCGGCATCTCCAATTCCTACTCCGGCGTCATCGCCAATGGGGCCATGACCCTGACGAAGTCCGGCGCGGGCACGCAGATCCTCTCTGGCTCGAACAGCTACACCGGCTTGACCACCGTCAGCGTGGGCGTCCTGAACATCCAGCATGCCACCGCGCTCGGCACCACCGCGGCCGGCACCTCGGTGACCAGCGGTGCCGCCCTTCAGATCCAAAATGCCACCGGCATCACGGTGGGCGCGGAAGCCCTGACCCTCAACGGCGCGGGCTTCAACAATGATGGTGCCCTGCGCAACATCGGCGGCACGAACGTCTGGCAGGGCACGGTGACGCTCGGCAGCGCCGCGCGCATCAACTCGGACTCCGGCTCGCTGACGTTTAACACTGCGGCCAACAGCATCACGGCAACCAACCAGAACCTCACGCTCGGCGGCGCGGGCAACGGCACCATCGCCGGCACCATCACCACCGGTTCCGGCACGCTGACCAAGGACGGCACCGGCACATGGACGCTCCAGGGCGCGAACACCTACACCGGCTTGACCACCGTCAGCGGCGGCACGCTTACTGTTGATGCCGGAGCGGGCGGGTCCCTCTACGGCACAACCCCGTATTCAGCCCTGACCTTCAGCGGCACGGGCGTGTTCAACTACGACAACACCACGGCTGCCGTTAACAAGTCGCAGAATATGGGCGCGCTGACTTTCTCGCTCGGTGACGGAACGGTTACCGCCACCCGCACCGCCGCGACGAACACGGTCGGCTTGACCTTCAGCTCCCTGGCCGCACGCGCCGCCGGCGCCACCGGCAACTTCGTCCTCGCCGGAACTCCCGGCACCCCCGGCACCGACGACACGATCACCCTGACGGGCAAGGCCATCGGCTTCATCGACCAGGGCACATTCTTCGGCGGCAGCAACTACGCATGGATGAATGCCGCGGGAACGTATGTCCGCGGGATCAACTACAGCGGCGACACCGGGGCTGCGACGAGCGCCGGTGGCACGACCGTGGCTGGAGTGAACTACCAGCAGATTACCGGGGCCATCACCGCCGAAGCCACCAACACCTTCCTGACCCTCAATATCTCCGGTAACAACAATTTTGCGCTGGCCAACGGCGCGACCATCACGGTCAACGGCATCCTCAAGTCGGGTAATGTCGCGGGGGGCGCGACAATCAGCGGCGGCACGGGCATCAAAGCGGCGAGCGGCGCCGAGCTGGTCATCCGCACCGATGGCGCCAATGATGCCTTGACCATCAGCACCCCGATCCTCGCCAACGGAGCCAACATTCTCACCAAATCCGGCGCGGGCACGCTCACGCTCTCCGCCGCGAACACCTACACCGGCGGAACTTACCTCAACGCCGGCACGCTCAATATCAACAACGCCGCCGCCCTCGGCACCGGCACATTCGTCATCAACGGCGGCACGCTCGATAACACCAGCGGCTTGGCCATCACCACCAGCACCAACAACAACGCGCAGACCTGGAACAACGACTTCGCCTTCACCGGCCTGGCTGACGGCACGCACAATCTGAACCTCGGCACTGGGGCCGTGACCCTCGGCACTGCGGCGGGCCTCTCGCGCACCATCACGGTCAATGCCGGCACCCTCACCGAGGGCGGCATCATCGCCGTTGGCACGACGGCCACCAGCCTGATCAAAGCGGGGAATGGCACGCTGGCCCTCAACGGCGCGAACACCTACACCGGCGGAGTCACGATCACCGCGGGCACCTTGATGCTCGGCAACGCCGCTGCCTTGGGAACCAGTGCAGGCGCTGTGAGCGTCACTTCCGGCGCGGTTCTGGATGTAAACGGCCAGGTGGTCGCGAACACCAACGCTCTCACCTTGAACGGCTCGGGCATCGGGGGAACCGGCGCCCTTATTAACAGCAGCAACTCTACGGCCAGCTACGCGGGCGCCGTCGCCTTGGGCAGCGCCAGCACGATCGGCAGCACGGGCACCGGCAACACGTTCACCGTCGTCGGCACCATCACCGGCACACAAAACCTGACGATCAACGCGGCCGGCACGCAGTGGATCACCCTCACCAACGTCAACAACACCGGCACGGTCACCAACTCCGGGGCCGGCACCGGCACGGCGACCATCACGACCCTCGGCACCAACGTCACCGGCCTCACGGAGGCAGGGGCCTCGCCGCTCGTCGTCGCCAACGCGGTCGGCCTGACAACGAACCTGAACACCTTCACCTCGACCGGCTCCGGGCTCTTCACTCTCGCCGCCCAGGTCACGGGCGCGCAGCCCCTCACCCTCAGCGCCAACAGCACGGGCGGGATCACCCTCACCGCCGGAGCCAACAACACCGGAAGCATCCTCAACAACGGCAGCGGGACCGGCCTCGTCACCGTCGGCCCGATTGGTGCCAGCGTCACCAGCGTCACGCAGAACGCGGCCAACTCCATCCTGCTGCTCAACGGGGCGGGCCTCTACAACGGCGGGACCACCATCAACGCGGGCACCTTGAAAGTCGGCAAAGCCACCGCCCTGGGTGGCAACGCCGGCGCGGTGACCGTCGCAGGGACGGGAGCGGTCCTCGATGTGAACGGCATTACGATGACCGGCACCAACGCCCTCACCATCAACGGCACGGGCATCAGCAGCGGCGGCGCGCTGGTCAACAACAACTCCTCGGTCCCCACGAGCATGAACTCCACGGCAGGCACGTATGCGGGCAATGTGACCATGGCATCCGACAGCAGCATCGGCGGCAACGGCGGCACCTTGAATCTCACCGGGGTCGTTGGCGGGCTTTTCAACCTCACCAAGGTCGGGACTAACACGCTGGTTCTCAGCAACACGGGGAACACCTTTGGCGGTTCGGGCAAGACGTTCACCATCAGCGGGGGCACGGTGCAGTTGGGTGCGGCCACCGCATCGTTGGGGGCTAACAACACCGCGGTCTCGGTGACTACCGGCGGCACTCTGGATTTGAATGGCAAGACGTATAGTGGAACCACCCCCCTGACCTTGAACGGCGGTGCGCTGATCAACGGCATCACCACGGGCTCCACCGCGTCCGGAGGGCTTCTTACGTTTGGGTATGGGGTGACATTGGGGGCCGACAGCAGCATCGGCGCGAGCGGTGCCGGCATTCTGACTCTCAACCAGGCCGTTTCCGGGGCTTACAACCTGACCAAGATCGGCACGGGCGGGCTGCTTCTCAGCAACACGGGGAACACCTTCGGCGGTTCGGGCAAGACCTTCACCATCAGCGCGGGCACGGTGTATTTGGGTGCCGCCACCACATCGTTGGGGGCGAACGGCACCGCCGTCACGGTGTCCAGCGGTGCGGTTCTGGATTTGAACAGCCAGACATATACAACCACCAACCCTCTGACCATCAACGGTTCGGGCAACGGGTCGGCCCTCGGATCCGGTGCCATTGTTAATTCAGGCTCCGGCAATGCCAACTATTCGAGCGCCGTCACCCTGGGCAGCAACAGCACCATCAGCTCCTTTTATACCATGGGCACCCTCACCCTCAGCGGAAACGTGACCGGCACAGGAAACCTGACGATCATCGCGGGCAACCCCGTCAACCTGACCAACATCAACAACACCGGAACGGTCACCAACACCGGGGGGTCCGTCGGGAGCACAACAACCACCATCACGACCCTCGGCAGCAACGTCACCGGCCTCACGGAGGCAGGGACAGCGGCGCTCACCGTCACCAACGCGGTCGGCCTGACAGCGAGCCTGAACACCTTCACCTCCACCGGCACCGGGCTCTTCACTCTCACCGGCCAGGTCACGGGCGCGCAAAACCTCACCCTCACCGCCAACAGCACGGGCAACATCACCCTCACCGCCGGCGCCAACAACGGCGGAAGCATCCTCAACAACGGCAGCGGCACCAACACCGTCACCGTCGGCGCGATTGGAGCCCTTGTCACCACCGGTGTCACGCAGAACGCGGCCAACTCCATCCTGCTGCTCAACGGGGCGAACCTCTACACCGGCGGAACCACCATCACCGCCGGCACCGTGAGACTCGGAACCGCCACCTCCCTGGGTGCCAGCTCCAGCGCGGTGAGCGTCGCGGCGGGAGCGGCCCTTGACTTGTATGGCCAGACGATAACCAACACCAATGCCCTGACCTTGAACGGCACGGGCATCAGCGGTGGCGGGGCGCTGACCAACGTCGCGACACCGGGAACCTACACCGGTCTGGTCACGCTCGGCAGCTCGGGCGTCTCCATCGGCGGCATCGGGACGATCGCCCTCACGAACACCGGCACGATCTACGGGACCTCGACCGGCTTCGGGCTCACATTGCAAGGTGCGGGCGGCAGCGTTGCGAGCAGCATCAACGGCGGCACCAGCGGCACGCCAGGGGCCGGGGCGCTGACCAAGGCCGGCACCGGCACATGGACCCTCTCCGGCACCAACACCTACACCGGGGCCACCACCATCAGCGCGGGCACGCTGCAATTCGCCAAGCAGCTATCCCTATACAATAATACCCCCGCCAGTTGGACGGCGGCCAACATCAAAGTGGCTGGCACGGGCACGCTGGCCATTAACGTCGGCGGCACCGGGGAATTCACGACCGGCAACGTGACCGCCCTCCTCACGAATCTGGGCGGCGCGAACGGCACCAGCACCACCGGTTTCGCGGCGGGATCCGCCATCGGCTTCGACACCACCAACGCTTCCGGCTCGACCTTCACCGTTGCCGATACCCTCGCCGACTCGACCGGCACGGGCGGTGGCGCGCTCGGCGTGACCAAACTCGGCACCAACACCCTCGTCCTCACCGGCCCGAACACCTACACCGGCCCCACCACCATCAGCGCCGGCACGCTGACGGTCGGCAACGCCGCCGCCCTAGGTGCCAGCACCGGCGCGGTGACCGTCGCGTCGGGAGCGGCCCTCGATTTGAACGGCACGACGGTGACCCACACCAACGCCCTGACCCTCAACGGCAACGGCGTCAGCCTCGGCGGTGCGCTGACCAACAGCAACGCTGCGGCCGCCTCGTATGCGGGCACGGTGGCACTGGGTTCCGACAGCTTAATCGGCGGAAGCAACGGCAACTTGACGATCAACGGGATCGTCTCGGGGGCTTTCAGGATCTTGAAGATCGGGAGTGATGTCCTGACCCTCTCCGCCGCGAACACCTACTCGGGCAATACCATTTTGAACACGGGCGTTTTGGCCCTCGGGAACGCCCTGGCCCTCCAGAACAGCGCCATTGACACCACCTCGGGCGCGGGCACGATGACCCTGACCGGCTACACGGCACCGACCATCGGCGGGCTCATCGGCAGCAAGGATCTGGCCTCGGTGCTCACCACCGGCTACAGCTCCGTGACGGCCCTCACCCTCAACCCGGGCGCGGGCATCACCGACACCTATTCTGGAGCCATCGCCAACGGGTCCATGGCCTTGACGAAGACCGGCCTGGGCACCCAGACCCTCTCGGGCACGAACACCTACACCGGCACCACCACCGTCAGCGCGGGCACGCTGCAATTCGGCAAGCAGGTATCGCTATATAATAATACCACCGGCAGTTGGACGGCGGCCAACATCAAAGTGGCCAACACGGGCACGCTGGCCTTGAGCGTCGGCGGCTCCGGGAACTTCACCACCGGCAACGTGACCACCCTCCTCACGAACCTGGGCGGCTCGAACGGCACAAGCTCCGCCGGTTTTGCGGCGGGTTCCGCCATCGGCTTCGACACCACCGGCGCTTCCGGCGGCACCTTCACCGTTGCGGATAACATCGCCGACTCGACCGGCACGGGCGGCGGCGCGTTGGGCCTGACCAAACTGGGTGCCGCCACCACCCTCATCCTCACCGGCACCAGCACCTACACCGGCGCCACCACCATCAGCGCGGGCACGCTGCAAATCGGCAACGCGTCCGACGCCGGTTCGATCAACTCGACCAGCGGGATCACCGACAACGGCGTGCTGGCATTCAATGTGGGCGCCGGCAACCGCACGGTCTCCGCGCCGGTCAGCGGCTCCGGCTCGATCACCCAGACCGGCAGCGGCACGCTGACCCTCTCGGGCGCGAACACCTCCTTCACCGGCAGCGTGACTCTCAACTCCGGCACGCTCGCCCTCAACAATCTCGCCGCCCTCGGCACCTCGGCCGGATCCCTCATCATCGCCGGCGGCGCCCTCGACAATACCAGCACCAACGCCATCACGCTCACCAGCAACAAGCCGGTGACCGTGAACGCCGACTTCGCCTTCACCGGCGGCACCGGCACCACCCACGACCTGAACCTCGGCACCGGGGCCGTGTCACTCGGCACGACCGCAGGCACCTCGCGCACCATCACGTCCAACGCTGGCACCCTCACCATCGGCGGCATCATTTCCAACGGCTCGACGGCCACCTCCATCATCAAAGCGGGGAATGGCGCGCTCACTCTGGCCGGCGCGAACACCTTCACCGGCGGCGTCACCCTGAATGCCGGCACCCTGAACATCAACAATGCCAGCGCTCTCGGCACCAAGGCCGTTGCCTTCGTCATCAACGGCGGCACCATCGGCAACACCAGCGGCACCTCCATCGCCATGGCTCCTTCCGGGGGGGGAGACAGTCCGCAGACATGGAACGGCGACTTCGCCTTCACCGGCGCCGGCCTGAGCAACGTGTATTACGACCTGTCTATGGGCGCCGGGGTGGTGACCCTCGGCACTGCGGCGGGCGCCGCGCGCACGATCACGGTCAATTCTGGCACCATCTACGAGGGCGGCATCATTTCCAATGGCACCAACGGAACCACCCCGACCATCAGCCTCATCAAGGCGGGCTCGGGAGCCCTGACACTCGCCGGCGCGAATGCCTTCACCGGCGGCGTCACCCTCAACGCCGGCATCCTGAACATCAACGCGGCCGCAGCCCTCGGCACCGGCACATTCACCATCAACGGCGGCACCCTTGCCCAAACTGCCAACGCCGGTAGCGGCGGTAGCGGCGGCCTGGTCACCTCGAACTACGTGCAGGTCTGGAACGGCGACTTCGGGTTTTCGGTCGCCCCTGTGACATCCGGATTATTCGCTGGATACAATCAGGAAAGCCTGAACCTCGGCACCGGCACCGTGACTCTCGGCACGACGGCGGGCACCACCCGCACCATCACGGTGGGTGGCACTGACGCGACGAATGGTTATTACGCCAACCTCACCGTCGGGGGCAACATTTCCAACGGCACCACGGCCAACAGCCTCATCAAGGCGGGCGCGGGCGTCTTGACTCTCAGCGGCACGAACGGCTTCACCGGCGGCGTCACCCTCAACGCCGGCACCCTGCAAATCGGCAATGCGCAGGCTTTGGGCACCACCGCCGGCACCTTTACCATCAACGGCGGCAACCTGGCCCTCACCGCCGCCACGACGTTGCTCAACTATGCGCAGGCCTGGAATAGCTCCTTTTCCATCCGCCCCAGCATCCCCGGCGCAACTGGCTATGCCCTGAACATGGGGACCGGAGCCATCACCCTCGGGAACAATGTCACCGTGACCACCACCAATGGTGCCCTCAACGTCGCCGGGCCCATCGGCGATGGCAGCAACACTTACGGCGTCACCTGGGTCGCGGGCTTAAACACCTCCCCCACGATCACCTTGACCGGCGCCAGCACCTACCACGGGGCGACGGTCGTGCAAAGCCAGTCTGGGACGACCATTACCCAAGGCTGGTCTGGTGGCTTCGCCAACAACGTCACGATGGCCACAGGCACCCTCGCCAACACTTCCGGCGTGACCGTCAACGGCAACGGCTTTTTCAACGTCGGCAGCGCCACGACCTCCACCAATCTCATCAATTCCGCGGCAACGCTCACCATGGGCGGCAATGGCGGCGGCTATTACAGCTTTGTCCCTGCGACTGGCACCGCCAACAAACAGACCTTCGCCAGCCTGACGGTCGGCTCCGGTGACGACATGCTTTATACCAGCAGCGCCCTCCCCTCCCAATTCACCTTCTCGGGCGCAAACCCCTACCTTCGCAGCGTGGGCGGCGTGGCCCGGTTCCTCGGCTTAGACGCCAACACCAAATTCACCAGCGCCCCCAGCGGCACCGGCAACGTCATCGGCTCGGGCGCAACCGCCATGCTCGTCGGCGCGGTCTCGGCCACCGCGACCACATTGGATGCGCTCAATTTTGTGTTGGCTCCCGCCGCCGGCGGTGGCTTGACCGCCCTCACGAGCGTCTCGAACTCATGGGGGACGGGAATCAATACCGATGTGGTTGCCGGTTCCACGGCCATCGGCACATTGAGCCAGAGCCTCCGGTTTAATGCGGCCGGCAGCCTCACCCTCCCCGGCGCGTTCACCGTCGAGTCGGGCGGCATTTTGGTGACAAGCGGTCCCACCGCCCCGGTGACGATCACCGGCGGCACCATCAAAACCGGGATCTCCGGCGGCGACTTGTGGGTCGTGCAGTCCGGGGTGAATATGGCCGGCAATCAACTCGTGGACCCGACGCACGGGCTGATCATCAGTTCCCAAATCATTGACAACGGCGGTTCGAGCCTCACCAAGGTCGGCGCGCGCGGCCTCTTCCTGACGAACACCAACAACACCTACACCGGCGGCACCTACCTCGCGGAAGGCACCCTCAACGTCGCCTCGGCGGGGAGCCTGGGCAGCGGCGCGCTCAACTTCACCGGCAACTCCACCTTCCAGGCCGCGGGCAACGTCGCGCTCGGCACCCGCGCCGTCAACATCGGCACCGGGCTCGTCGCCACCTTCGACACCAACAGCAACAATATCACCGTGGGCGGCGTCATCGGCGGCGTCAACTCGGCCCTGACCAAAACCGGGCTCGGGACCCTCACCCTCTCCGGCGCAAACACCTACTCCGGCATCACGACGCTCAATAACGGCACCCTCAAGCTCGACTTCAGCGCCGGCGGAGCCCCTGCCACGAACATCATCAACCCCAACAGCCTCCTCTTTATAGGCGCTAACGGGTATACTGACACCCTCATCATTCAGGGCGCGGCCGGCGTCGCCAACACCCAGACTTTTGGTGCCACCCCCAGCCCCGTTAATACCGTCGGCGCGACGTCGTTCTACGGGGGCATGACCAACATGGTGTTTAACGCCGGAACCGGCGGCTCGCTCACCGTGAACCTGGGCAACATCATCGGGGGGTCCGTCGGCGGCGGCGCCTACTTGGATGTCACCACCACCGGCAACGTCACCGTGGCCGGCGTCAACGACACGTGGACATCGAACGGGTATGTCGACAAGAGTTTTCTGAATAACGGCGGCAATACCAACGCG
>Ga0316232_1000476_pt1 | contig 61112 bp, 47 predicted proteins | sample TBHtaG_FD_206006 | JGI IMG/M metagenome (GOLD analysis project Ga0316232, IMG submission 206006) | Freshwater microbial communities from Trout Bog Lake, Wisconsin, USA - TBH18025_13 | ecosystem: Environmental > Aquatic > Freshwater > Lake > Hypolimnion/Profundal zone | place: USA: Wisconsin...
TTTTCATGAGCCGCAAAAAACCGACGATAGCTGAGCGCTCCGACGCTCAGGCAGACGCGACTACCTCGAGAGTTATTCCTCCAGAAACTCACCTGAATTTGGTTGGTTGAGCCGAAGACGAAGAGCACCGAGCCCGTGTAATCTGCCAAAGCTGATTACACGGGCTTTCTTGTTGGCGAAAATATTTTTCATTTCTGGCAAAGGGCTACCCCCCCGCTACAGCAGGGAGTCCACCGGCGTGTACGCCAGGTCGAAGGCCTCGGCCACCCCGCGGTAGGTCACCTTGCCGCACGCGATGTTGATGCCGGCCTTGATCGACGGATTCATCCGCGCCACCTCCTGCCACCCCTGGTTCGCCAGCGCCACCGCGTAGGGGAGCGTCGCATTGGTAAGCGCCATCGTGGAGGTCAATGGGACCGCTCCCGGCATGTTGGCGACGCAGTAATGCAGCACGCCATCCACGGTGTAGGTCGGCTCGGTGTGGGTGGTGGGACGGGAGGTTTCAAAGCACCCCCCCTGGTCGATGGCGACATCCACCAGGACGGAGCCGGGTTTCATGGTCCTGAGCATCTCGCGGGTCACCAGCTTCGGGGCCTTGGCGCCGGCCACCAGGACCGCGCCGATGACGGCGTCGGCCTCCTGCACCAGCTCGCGTATGGTGGCGGGCGAGGACATGATCGGGAAGCAGTTCCTCGGCATGGTCTCGGAGAGGTGGCGCAGCCGCTCCAGGCTGGTGTCGAGCAGGTAGACCCTGGCACCCAACCCGCACGCCATCTGCGCCGCATGGGTGCCGACCACCCCGCCGCCCAGCACCACGACGGTGGCCGGCGGCACCCCCGGAACCCCGCCCAGCAGGATGCCGCGGCCTCCCTGGGCGCGCTCCGCGTACTTGGCGGCCTGCTGGGCCGCCATCCGCCCGGCGACCTCGCTCATCGGGGTCAGCAGCGGCAGGCTGCTGCCGGGACCGGTGATGGTCTCGTAGGCGACGGCGACGGCGTTACTCTTGAGGACCGCCCGGGTGAGCGATTCTTCAGCGGCGAAATGAAAATAGGTGAAAAGGATCTGCCCCTCGCGGATCAGTGCGAACTCGCACTTTTGCGGTTCCTTGACGTGCATGACCATTTCGGCCCGGCGGTAGACCTCGGCAGGGGTTTCGACCAGCTCCGCCCCCGCCCGCAGGTAGGCGTCGTCGCTGAAGCCACTGCCGGCGCCGGCGGATTTTTCCACCAGCACGGTGTGCCCGTGGCTCATCATGACTTCGACGCCTGCCGGCGTCATGCTGACCCTGTTTTCCTCGACCTTTATTTCCTTCAGAATTCCCACGATCATCTTGACACCCCTTCTGGTTATTTTTTGGGCGTTCCCTGCCGCCCGATCCCGACGCGATGCAGCATAGCAAAATCGACGCGATTTTTTCTTGCGAATGCTGCGCACAATCTCTACAATTTCGCAGAATCTTTCACAAAAGGGGGTGGTGATGCAGAATAATGACGTAGCGGCAATCGACAGGATCGATCGGGCCATTCTTACCGCACTGCAGAAGGACGGGCGGCTGTCGAACGTGCAACTCGCGGAGCTGGTGGGACTGTCGGAATCGGCGTGCCTGCGCAGGGTGCGCCTGCTGGAACAAAGCGGCATCATCGATCGCTATGTCATGCTGGTGGATCAAGGCGCCATAGGGAAATCGGGGAATGTCTTCGTCAGGGTGACCCTGGACGGGCAGCAGCGGGAGAAGCTGTTCGGCTTCGAGGAGGCCATCTCCAGCGTCCCGGAGGTGATGGAATGCTACCTGATGTCGGGAGACGTGGATTACCTGTTGCGGGTCATCGTGCGGGACACCAACGACTACCTGCGCCTGCACACCAAGCTAACCGGACTGCCGGGGGTTTTGCGGGTGCAGTCGTCTTTTGCGCTCAGGACGGTTTTGAGCAAGACCGAACTCCCCCTCGAGACGGCGGCCTGAACTCCCCGAATCGTCACCGGGGCGCGTGAGCGGTCAGGGCAGGAAGCCGATCTTCCCGCAGGCTGCAAAATATCAGCCGGCTCCCCCCCGGATCAGGCCATCCGCTTCGCCCCGAGATAGCGCGAGCGGTAATAGCTGCTGTTGAGGTCGGAGACGGTGACCTCCCCTTTCCCGGAGGAGGCATGTATCATCTTCCCGTCCCCGAGATAGATCCCGACGTGGGACGGATACGAAGCGTAGGTGTGGAAAAAGACCAGGTCCCCCTTGCGCAGGTCGCCCGGCGCCACAGAGCTCCCCAACTGGCTCTGCTCCCGGGCGGTCCGGGGCAGGTTGATCTGATGCTCTCGAAATACCTTTTGCACGAAACTGGAGCAGTCGATCCCGTCTGCCCCCTCGCCACCGAAGCGGTACGGGGTGCCGAGGTACTGCGCCGCGGTGCTTCCGATTTCGCCAAGGCCAGGGTCTGGCGGCACTGCCGGGGCGGCCGCCGGGGCCTGGGCGGCTGCCGGGGCGGCAGCGGATGCCGGGGCCGGGAGGGCGCCGGAGAACAGACTCGCGGCCTGGCCTGCCTGAAGGTACCCTGCCGGAGCGCCCATAAGCTCCCCAAGGGCCGGCAGCTCCCCCAGCCCGCCGGAACCGGGCGCAGAGCCGGAGTCGCCCAGGGAAAGGGAATTCTGCATCATCTCGATGCAGAAAAGCTGCGCCGCCGCCTGCGGGCTGGTTTGGGCGGAGGAACTCGCCGCGGTGCTGCGCAGTGAACTGAGGAGTGCGTCGAAGGACGCGGAGCTCGAGCTGCCGGTCTTTGGCAGGCCCGGCACGGGAAGTGCCGCCGGTGTGAACGCCTGCAGGGAATTGAGCGCCGTATTGATCGCCATCGTGGTTCCTATTGCACCCGTTTCGAGAGGTCGCCACCCGTCGGCGGATGCCGTGCCGACGGGGGTGTTTTTGACTCAAAGTCAAAGGCTTGGCAGATTTTCGGCGCGCAACCGCCCCCCTATCAGCCATTTTCCCGGCTTGAGCCGGGGAATTCCGCCACCTGGGGGTGCTCCGATGCAACTTTCCCGCCAAATCCGGGAATGCCGAGGCCGGGGGGCGGCACCCCGCCAGGCAATTTCCCGGAAGAAACACCTAATTTTAATTGACGGATTTTTGCCCATAGTCTAAAAATGTCCCTGAACTGTCCGTCTAAGTAACCAGCGGAGAAACTTTGGCGCCTGATTGCAGCAAAAGCGTTCTCATGGGAGTTCCCGGCAACCATCCGCTGTTAAAGGGAACCAGGTCTGTCACAACTACACATGCACGGGAAGCATCTGGGAGGGATCAACATGCGGCAGGTCATTTTAGGACTGGCAGCCTTCATCGCCTTATCGGCAACGGCCGCCTTCGGCGGGGAAATATCGAAGGAAGCTGCGGAGCGCATCCAGCAGGCAAACACGCGCGCTGAGCAGATGAGCGCCGGCAAGGTGGCTGAATACGCCAAGGAGTATCTGGAGGCGGCCAAGCTGAGCATATTCACCGCCCAGGCGGCGGGTACCGGCGGCAACGAGAAACTGGTGCTCCAGGCGACGGAAATGGCGCAGTTGCAGTTGACCGTCGCCGAGGCCAGGGCCCGCCAGAAGGAGGCTTCCGAGGAGGTTGCCCTGAGCCGCGCGGAACTGAAGCGGCTCGAGGGTCAGCTGGAGCGCTACATGCAGCCGGAGGAAAATTAACATGCGCATTTTGACGATACTCGCCTGTCTCACCCTGCTCAGCGCACCGCTCGCCGCCCACGCCGGCGAGAAGTCCAAATCGCAGATTCAGATCGAAGCGGCCAGGGCCGCCATCGAGGCGTTCGCCAGGAAGTCGGACGAGAACAAGCTGGTCAGCGCCGACCTGGAAGCGGCGCGCGACTTCCTGAGAAAGGGAGAGCAGGCCTTCTCGGGCGGCCGCACCATGTTCGGCCTTGGGGATGTGAACCCCGAGGCGAGCCAGGACATCAAGTTCGACACCGACATGGTCGAGCTCTACCTGTCGCTCGGGCAGTCCCGGATCGACAACGCCAAGGCGGCGGACGAACTGGTCGCCATGAGCGCGCAGGTCGCCAAGATGAAGGCGAAGGTCAAGGTCTTCGACGACCGCAAGGCTGAGCTTGAAAAGCTCAGGGCCAGTCTGTCAAAATTCGAGGCCACCGTGAAGGAGTTGGAGGAGGCCAAGGCGGAGAATGCGCGGCTTGCGGACAAGGCGGGAAAACTGGAGTCGGAGCGCAAAGCAGCCGACGCCGAGCTCGAGCATTTGAAAGCCGAACTTGCCAAGCGGGATCTGGCTGCGGCGCAGGCGCAGGCGCCGACCCCGACGCCGGCCGCCACAGCGGCCGCTCCGGCCGCGACGCCGCCCGCTGCGGATTCGCCCGCGGCCCCGGCGCCCTCCGACGCCCCCCCTGCCCAGGAGACGGACGGGAAACCGTGAGCACGAACCGGTTGTCCGGTCCACAAACCACGGGCGGGGGAAATTTCCTCCGCCCGTTTCCCTTTTCCAGGTGCCCCGGCGTCACCCTGCCGCGCCTCGGTCACCTGCGCAGTCCGGCTCCCCCGGGTAGTTTCGGCCCCCGGCGCGTCTTCGGTCACCCGCCTATCGGTCAGTCCCCGAAGCCCTCGCTGTCGGAGATCCCCGACGATTCCCTGGATGTTTTCGTCACGGTGCCGCGGAAAAGGACATACTGCCTGTGGCAGGCACAGCTGTAGGCGAGCCTCACGCTCCAGTGAGCCTGCACATAGCTGGGATATTCGTTGCGTACGCCGCACTCGCAGGTGAACCCCTTCTCGTCCTTCTCTATGGTCGGCATGGCACTCCCCTGCTCCGTTCTACGACTCGGGCACAATTTTTTCCATCCCAGGTTCCCGCCTGAAGGGCGCCCGCGCCAGGCTGCTGCGCGATTCCGCGGGCAATTCCACCGGAAAAGTTCTCCTGCCTGCTCACGGCCCGCAATTAGTAAGGTGCAATCATACTGTAACGATTCTATGCACCTGCGCCTTAAAGTCAACAGCTGCCCTCATAAGATATGACACAAAGTTCCGGCCCGTGCCTGAAGGGGCCATTGCTGCGCCCGCAGGGTGGCAGTCCGCGTGAGAGGTCGGCTCTTGCACGAAGCGGCGCAGCACCCAAGGCTGCAGCGGAGTCTTTCTATTAGGGTTTGCTTTCCATTGATTAATTGCAGATTTATCCGTTTTGGTGTACATCATGTCCGATATGGTCAGCCTTCGCTACAAACACAGAAACAAACGACTGCTGGTCTGGTCCATCCTGCCTCTCTGCCTGTTCCTGGTTGCCCTCGGGATCAGGGTGCCCAACCTGACACGCCTGCACTCTTCCCCCAAACCGGCTCCCCGCGCAGTCATTGAGAGCGCGAGCAAGGCGAGCAAGTCTGCCGTAGCCAGACAGTTCATAGCCATGGAATGCTTCGACGCCATTCCCGAGCTGCTGGCTCCCGAACTGTTCCCTACGCGTTTCCTGCCGGTGGCCTACCAGTTCAGCGACACCGCGCCTCCCCAGATAAGCGCACGCGCTCCTCCCGCTTTCACCTCCTGATTCCCCCGGGTCAATTCGTTAGCGCCGTCCGTGCGGCAGGCTCACGCAAGCGGTTCCCGACCTACTGTCAACGCATCTGGCTGTCAGCGCGCGTCCTGATGCCAGCGTTGCCCCTTTGCACCGGCAATGGCCGCATCGTGCACGGGTAAAAAACCTGCTCGCCCCGAAATCGGGAGCTGCGTCCGTTGCGGCTGGCAGCATCAGACGGGCTACCTGTCAAGGGGCGCCCCGAATGGCGCAATGAGTGCGCACCTTCGCCGATCGCCCCGAACAACCTACAGAGATGTTCCAGATCAAGGAGAAAACAAGCATGAAACAGTTCAAGATGTCCCTCATTGCCTGCCTGGCGGCAGCCATGTGCTGCGCAGGTTGCGCCAAGCACGAGATGGTGAAGCAGGATCAGATGATCCCGCCGGTTGCGCCTGCGGCCCCGGCGACGCCTGCCAAAGCGGCGCTTCCCGCTGCGGTGCAGCCCGCGGCAAAGGACGCCGGCCTCGGCAAGCAGTCCATCAAGGAGTCGCAGTTAGCGGAGGAGGCGGCGCAGGCCGCCGCAGCGACTGCCGCCGAGAAGGGCGCCGGGAAGGGTGCGCTGCAAGCCTCGCTGGACAAGGTTTTCTTCGCGTTTAATTCGCCCACGCTTTCGCCCGAAGCCCGCGCGATCCTGGCGAAAAACGCCGAGATCCTGAAGCAGAAAGCTGGCGCCAAGGTACGGATCGAGGGCAACTGTGACGAGCTCGGTTCTGACGACTACAACCTTTCCCTCGGTGAGAGCCGCGCCAGGTCCGCCATGAACTACCTGCAATCCCTGGGGATTCAGTCCGACCGGCTCTCCGTCATCAGCTATGGCAAAGAGAAGCCTGTCGCAACCGGCCACGACGAGGACTCCAGGGCAAAAAACCGGCGCGACGAGTTCGTCATCACCTCGAAGTAGGAGCGCTGGGCGCGGGATAGCCCTTCCAGGAGCGAGGCAGTCGCCAGGTTCCTGCCGCGGTTTCGCGTCCCCGGGGCGCTGCTGCGGAGCGCGGGAGGTCGCAGGGCGATCCGGTTATTTGGCGCAGCATGATACGCTGCTACCGTGCCGGCGGGAGGCGGACGATACCGGTAAATATCCGTGTTCAATCGAGACGGCCTGTTGAAGGACGATCGGCGGCTAAATTTCCGCATTGCTTTTCTCAGCCAATTTGCTATATTTTGAACCGCGGGGGAGTTCCCGCCAATCAGGGGAATTTTCGCCGCCACACTGATCATCATAGCTGGTACACGATAATACTAAACCATCCGCGAGGATGGGGCGGAAAGCCTATTGGGTCTCACGTAGACAGCCGGGTTGCCGAAATATCATTTTCGGCAACCCGGTTTTTTTATTTTGAGCCGGAACCGACCCTGCTACAGGACCGTTACCCTGGGGAGAGTTCATATGCTGGCACTGGACAGCACAATTGGCTGTATCGAAGCATCGGAGCCTGACGTTCTCGACATGTACCGGTCCTCGTGTATCGTGACGACGCCGGTTGCTGGTTCCAAACCGGAATCGTGCGAAGCCTATGTCTGCGCCATCCGGAAAAAGTCCAGAGTGCAGGTGTATTTCGCCCTGGTAGCCGAAAATAAAAGAATCTATGTCTACACCAAATCGGGTGAGCCCGATACCGAGGAGCGGTACCACCACACCCTCCAGGAAGCGCTCAATTTCGCCGGCTCCATGGGGTTCGTCCCGGAGCGGATGAATCTCAATTACAGCCCGGCCATGCGCGAAGTCGTGGTGCGCAACATAAAGATTCTCCGCCCGCCGGGAAGCAAGGTTCACGCGCTGCTCAGGCACGGCATGGCTGACGCCCCGACTCCCGCCGGCAGCAAAAAGTCCGGTGCACTGAAGAAGCATCCTGAGCCAGTTGCCGCCACCGCACCTGCCGCTGCCTCACCTGTCGCAGAGACAGGTGTCTCTGCCGCACCAGCCATGGTCGTATCTCCTGTTGCTTGCGCATATTCAGTGTCACCTCCGACTGAGCTACCCGCCGCCTCCCATGCCGAACCCTCCGTCGCAGCGACAGCGGACGCTGTAGCCGTGCAACCTGCGAGGCAACCAGATACCCCCGCAACTGCGCCAAGGGTTGATGTTCCCGTGGCAACTGTGAAGCTGGCAGCCGCTTCCGGCTCGCCCCTTCCTTCCAGTGCCGCTGAACTGGTGCAGCTTCAGGGAGCGCTCAGCCGTCTGACACAGGATTACAAGGAATTGCAGAGACGGGCAGCGGAGGAAATTACTTCCTTACGGGAAAAACTCGCCCAAGCCCTTTCCGACCGGCTGACGGATCAAGAGAACCTGGCGTCCGTCCGTGCCGAGCTCCTGGAGAACAAAAGGACCGGGGAAAAGGCCGAGGACGAGATCTCCGGCCTTACCAGGAAATTGGCGTCCAGCTACGCCGATAACGAAGTACTTGCGGCCCAGATGCAGGAACTATCCGCGCAACATCTTGCCGCGACCGCGGAGCTGGCGCACGTTTGGGAGGAGCGCTCCAGGTTAAGCGCCGAAAAGCAAGAACTGGCGCTCCGCCTGGAAAGCGTTGCAGCGACATCTATCGACCTCGCAAAGTTGCAGGACGAATTAGTCACCGTTTCTGGGCGCTACGACGAGGCGAGCCGAGACAGGAACGAACTTGCCGTCGAGAATACCAGGCGGGCCGAGGCAGTGTCAGGCGCGCACGACGAGATACGCGGCCTCATCGTCGAGCGTGATGCGGCGAGGCGCAGTGCAGAGCAAAGCCGGGCGGAAAGCGGGAAAGCCAGCGAGGAACGGGAAGCGCTGCGCCGTGAGGTCGCGGCGCTTGCCGCGCAACGGGATGCGGTGCAGCTTCGCGCCGAGGCGTCGGAACGGGAGAGCCAATCCAGGGGGGCCGAAATGGAACTGCTCCGCATCAATCTGGCGGCACTCGCCGTCGATCGTGAGTCGCACCAGGAGCAGGGCGGAGAATTCCAGTTCGTCGCGGAACTCGATCAGGAACCCAGGCGTGCAGGCCGGCAAGCACCGGAGCCTTCTCTACCGGGGCTGGGCAAAATTGAGGCGGATCGGGACGCTGCGGTCGGGGATGCTGCCCTGGCTGAGCCCATCGCCATGGCGCCGGATTACCGGGGATGTCCCGACGCCGATGACGATTTTTTCCCCGCAGGGGACGCATCGGGTGGCTGTCCCGGGCGCTTCCTGCTCCAACCGGGCATGACGGCCATCGAGTACACCACCCCGGCGGACCTGGTCGAACTGCACCAATCCATCAACCTCGCCCAGATTTCTCCCGACGGAAAGGTACCGGGAAGCTGTCAGGGCTACATCTGCGGCATGGCGACGACCGGTGGCTCGCGGCAGGTTTTCGTGGCTCTCCGCGACGCGCAGAGCGGGCGCACCTGGGTTTACCTGCCTGAGGTGCAGCCGGCAGATCGGTCCGACTACGCAAGCGCAGTCGCCGGTGCGGTCAGCTTCGCCGAAGAAGTCGGTTTCATCATGGAACCGGTCAACCTGGGGCACGAGAGCGAGCAGCGCCACGAGGCGGCCCGGCGTTGCCAGGTGCTGCAGTGTACGGGGCGGGAATAATACGGGGCAGGGCGCGGTTGCGGCACCTACGGAACCTGGTTCGGAAGCGTGTTGTGGCATGCTGCGACTTACGATGGCGAGCCGGCTGCTACCCGGAACGGCCGCTACAGCTCATTTTGCCTCGTGCTCGGACCGTTTGAACATGAAATCGCTCCACCTGTCGCCGGGCTTGATCAGCGGCAACTGGCTTTTGCGTATCGGGTCGCGCCCTACCTGAACCCATCCGTCGGATCGCAGAAATGCGACGATCTTGTTTTCGCGGATCAAATAATCCAGCATATACGCAGGGACGATACGCTCCTCACCGTTGGCAAAAATAACCGACATGCGTCCTTTCTCCGTAGCACAGAAATTTCTGAACCGTCACTCACCTCCCCGCAATCGTACGCATAGAGCATCAAACAACCGTCATCCGACTCTTTAATCATAGCCCACCCGGTTCCGGCGCCTCAACATAATATTGATTAACCCGTTCCGCACCATCGGAAAAGGCGATTCGGGCCGACCTACGGCTTGGCAACCTGGCCGGTTTGCCGGCCCTGCGCGCCCTCTGCCGGAGCTTCGGCAGGCCGCCGGGACTCGGCCGAGACCAGTTCTGCCGTGACCTTGCCCAGGGGGATCCGGGTTTCCACCCTGACCGGCACCCTTTTCTGGTCGTCGGTGAGCCAGATGAGAATATCGCCGGTTCTTCGAAAGATTCCTTCGGTCTTTAACTGCGGGTTGATCAGCACGGTATCCACTTCCCGCAGGCCGGGGAGCCTCAGGTGTTCCTTGCCCAGGACGACGACGGTCGTCGGGGCGTAGCGGTTACTATCGAAAAGCTCCAGCAGCACCGGTTTCCCCACCTCAAGCGGCTGGTTTCGCAGATAATAGAGACCGGAGAGGATGTCAACCACGGCGCTATCCGGCAGCGGTTCCTGCACGCTCAGGTTCCTCAGTCGGTCAATCCAGAATACGCTCTTGTCCCGAAGAAAGAGCGTGAATCCCCGGTCCCCCCGGAAAGCGCCTTCGCGTTGCCTGATTCTGCTCAGAATGAAATCGCCGCCGATATGCCGGGTCTCGACGCTGTCATCAACCGGGTACCATTGGGACAGGGCGGCGTTGGACCGGATGTGCAGGGTGATTCTGACCTCCCCCTTTTCCCGCGATGCTTCCAGCTGGGCGGTTCCCACGCCGATCCCCAGCATGCTGATCCGATACGTCAGCAGTTCCCAGTCGGCGGCCAGGAACTCTCCGGGCTTCCTGACGGGAGGGAGCGGGGGGCCGGACTGCTCACTTTTTTGTTGGGGCAGGGAAATCTTGGCGAGAAATCCCGGGATGGGACCCGCAGCCGGCTCGGCAGGCTCCTCAGGCGCGGGCGGGCGCACCGCCTGCTGTGCGGGAGCCGGCGCGGCTTCGGCTTCCGGGTTACCCGGCCCGGGCTCCTCCGCGGGGGCGGCTGCCTGCGGCTCATCTGCCGGCGCAGCTGCCTGCCCGTCCAGCCTGGAAGCGCCTGCTTGCCCGTCTGACCGGGGAGCAGCCGCGGGAGAGGGTGGCGGGTCGGCAGGCGGCGAGGGAGGCGACTGCCGTGCCGGCTCTGCCGGTACGACGTGCCCCAGGTCGACCATTATGGACAGGTTGAGCGGCACCGGGTGGGAGAGCTGGAAGGGTTTGAAGCAGTCCAGCGGAGCACCGAGCAGCAAATGCACCAGCAGGGATAACGCCAGGCAGGTCATCAGTGCGCGGCTGTCATGATGCAGTTTTGACGCCATTTTTTCCTTCAAGGGGAACCCGCTCACCCGGGTGCGCGCCGTGCCGAGCCTGCAGGACAAGGGCTTTCGCCAGCAAACGGACCGAAACGCGACCAGCCGGCTGACGCCAGGGCTCATGCCCCCTGGGAAACCTGGCGCCCGGGCCGGGCCTGGCGCGCCAAAAGAAAGAGCCGGCAGAGAGCCGGCGCCATGTTCAGTTTTAGCTGGAGCGGGGAGGGGGTGTTACCCCCCTCCCCTTCGGTGAACCTAGTAGTACAGGGTGCGGCCGATGTTGCCGACAGCGGAGTTCCTGTTGGCGCCGCCGCGGTCAGAGCGGTCAGCAGAGTGGTGGTTGCAACCGGACCAGGTCGGGTTGTCGCCGCCGTTGACGGCGGTGGTGACATGGTCAAGCGTGCCGTTCTGAACGGCGCCGTTGGTGGCGTTGTTGGTGTAGCAGGAACCGCTGACTGAGGTGCCGCCGTTCCATTCCCAGGCAGCCTTGCCGGGGGCGCCGACAGACCTGAGGGAGGAACCGGTGAAGCCAGCAGGGCCGTCATTGCCTACGAAGCCGCTGTTCGGCGGAACGTAGCCGTAGTTGGCGTTACCCGGCATGAAGCGGTACACCGACTGGGTCGAGGCATACCCGACGTTGTTGGTCGGTGCGGTATAGAGGCTGTTGGTCACCGGGGTAGCGGTCGCGAAGGACCAACCGGTGGTGTAGGTGGCGTTGGAGCCGTGGATGCCGCCGAAACCGGTGCGACCCGAGTTGTGGCAGTTCAGGCAGCCGATGCCCATGATGTTACCGTTGGTGACGTTGTTACGGCCGATCTTGTTGACCGTGGCGGTATTGACGTACGCCACCGAGCCGGTGTAGGTCGAGTAAGCGATACCGGCGGTGCCGCCGATGCAGCCAGAGGACTCGAAGGGCCGGCCGTGGTCGACGTACACGAACGTCCCGTCAGCCTTGAGGGTGTTCGGCCAGCGGAAGGAGGTGGTGCTTCCCACGGCTGAGGCGTGCAGGCTGTTGATGTGGACCCTGAAGAAGCCCGCGCCATTGGCGACGCCGCTGTTTGCCGCCCTCCACTGCGAGGTCTGGTTCCAGAAGGCGCTGGCGTAGTAGCCGCCGCGGACATCGCCGCCGGCCTTGTCGTTGTGGCAGTTGAAGCAGACGAAGCTGCTCAGGCCGTGGATCTGGTCGGTGCCGACGTTGTTACGCAGCAGGTACTCGTTGGTGGAGCCGTGGGCGCCGATGACTGCCTGGTTGTACTTGGTGCCGACGTCCGCCACGCGCCACTGGCCGACCGTGTGGCAGTCGCCGCAGTGCAGGCGCGAGTCGTCGGCGACGGTCGCGGCGGCGCCGTAGGGGGTGTAGTCGGCGGTCATCAGGCCGCCGTCGAAGAGCGTCTTCTGGGTGGCTGCGAAGAAACCGGTGGCGGCCGGGCTGGAGAGACCGGCAGCGGTGACGCCGTTGGTGGTGCCGTTTGCGATAGCGGTTGCCGACGACCTGGTGGTGTAGCGCTGGCCGCGCACGCCGTGGTGCGAGACGTTGGTCGGGGTGAACTGCTCGTACACGGCGACGACGCCGGAGGCACGCCCCTGCTTGTCATAGCCGTTGGCAGAGGTGGCGACCAGGTCGTTGAAGGGATTCATCGGGCTGGTGCTGTTGCTGATGGTGTAGGCGCTAGCCGCGCCGGCGGCGTTGTGGCAGGAGAAGCAGAACTGGTCCATCGCCTGGTGGTCCGGACTGGCAGGATCCCAGAGATACCCGGAGCCTGCGCCGAAGGTGACGCCGTCATTGGTGGCGCGGTCCTGGTTGCCGACCAGGGCCGTATTGCAGTTGCGCAGGTGGATCTTGCCGTCCGACATGTGCACGGTGTCGTCGACGCCGCCGTAGGTGCCCGTGGCGGTCATGAGGCCTTCCAGGTGGCAGACGGCGCACTGCTCTTTGGCAGGATCGACGCCGACCCCGTTGAAGATGTGGTGCGAGGTCTTGCGGAATTCCGGCACGATGGCGCGGACACCGCTGTTGTCGTTGACCAGACCCGCCCCGTGCTGCGGCGCGGACACCTCATGGCAGAAGACGCAGTCGTCGGTGGTCGGCACCATGGCGCCGTGGATGCTGCCGACGCCGCTGGCGGTGTGGCAGTGGGAGCAGTTGTTGGCAACCCAGCCGGCGCCGGAATTTTGGGCCGCCAGGGCGAACAGCGCGGTAAGGTCGAGGCCGCCGGTGTCAGCAAGCCCGCCCGTGGTGTGGCAGGTGACGCACCTGTTGGCGGCGAGAGGATTGGGAAACGGAATCGGGCCTACGCCGTTGTGCTCGGCCCCGCCGCCGTGGCACCCCTCGCAGCCGAGATCGGTGTTGGCCCGACCGGGCTGGTTGTGCGAGTTGGTCGCGGTGAGGAAGTCGGCAACGATGGAGGTCCCCGAAACGGGATCAAGCGTGGAAGCGTGGCAGGTCCTGCACACGGCTTCGTCGGCGACCCTCGCCACACTCGCGGGATTGGCATTCGCCTCTCTGTGGTCTGAACCGCAAGCGGCAAGAACGGCGCAGAGCAGGAGTGAGGCGATCACGGCAGAAAACTTATACGCTGTTCTACTCATGTTGGTTCCTCCTTGGTTTGTAGTTAACCCAGTTAAAACGTTCCCGGCAGATGGCACTTGAGGCACATCTTCGCGTTGGTTCTGTCCTTGATGTTCCCGGCCTTCCAGCTGCGGGGATGGGGGTTGGTCTTGCCGCTTGCGTGGCACTGGATGCAGACGTCACCCTCGGGGTGACAGGTCTGGCACGACTGCAGGTTTCGGCGCGCTTCGCTGGAGTGCTCTCCGACGGCGAAGGAGTACTGCTGGCCGTTGGCCCCCAGCATCAGGTGCGACTTGATGCGCAGGTTGCCCACGGGGAAGCGGTTGTGGCAGGAGTTGCAAAACGCCACCGCGTCGTGGCAGCGGTAGCAGTTCTGCGGGTTGTCCTTCGCCTTGATCGGGTGAATGGAGATGAAGTCGCTGCGGTGGCTCTTGGGCGTGTAGTCACGGCCGAATTGGCTCTGTGACAGTTTATCCCCGGTCCCGCCGCCCTGGTGGCAGTCGAGGCACCACTTCTGCTCGTGGCACTGGCTGCAGTTGCTGCCCGCCCTGCTGGCCAGGACCCGGTGGCCGCGCAGGAAATCGGCATCGTGGTTGGGGGAGACCCCTTCCGACTTGTGACAGTCATTGCAGTCGCCCAGCGCGGTGTCCTTGTATTCGGCGTGCGCCGTTTTCTTCTCGGCATAAGACTTCTGCTGGAGGCAGACGAGTCCCAAGCTCAGAGCTGCCAGGACAAAAACAAATTTTTTCATGCTTGCCTCCTTTTCTAGAAGTCGTAGTTAAAGACGACCCGGCCCGACCAGTCGTTGGTGAACTGATGGTTGACGTTGTCCTCGGCACGGACCGATGCAGTCATGGATTTGTTGAGCTTGTACTTGGTCCCCAGCCAGTACCTGCGGGCGGTCTCCCGGCCGGTGGTCTGGTCGCGCTGGTACACGTCGTACTGGACTCCGCCGGCCAGTTCGAGCGGCTTCATCGGCACGTAGGTAAGTTCGATGCCGCCGCCGTTCAGCACGTTGCCGTCACCGTTTTGGTAATCGTAGTTCAGGCTGATCTGGAGCGGATCGATGGGGCGGACCCGGGCGCCGACCTGGTACACGTTTTCGTCCGCCCCTTCGCCGTAGATCTGCCGCGAGTAGCCGGCGTTGACGCTCAGCTTGTCGTTCAGGGTGTAGTCGGCGCGGAAAACGCCTTCCTGGTAGCGGTCGACGGCAAAAACGGAGTAGATGGAGGAGTTGTCGAAGATGGGATAACTCTGGTACCACTCGCCGGTCAGGACCAGGTTGGATACGGGGAAGTATTTGACCCCTGCCAGCACCTCGCTGAACGATTCGCTCGTCATGTCGTACCGGGCATTGGCGTAGACTTTCAGGGAACTGAGCAGGTACTGCTTGAAGGAGCCGCCGAGTATTTCCCGTGCGGTCCCCGCGTCGTCGAGCTTCATGAAATAGCTCAGTTCCGCATCGGTACTCTTGACCCCGACCAGGTTGGCGGCAAGCCCCCAGACGTAGTCATGGCTGCGGGACGCCTCGCCGTCGAGGTTGAAGATGACGTTGCGGCCGCCCATGACGGAGAAGGCGACCGGCCCGACATTCTTCAGGTCGACCTTGCCGCCGTCGACCAGGGCGGTTCCCGCCGCATAGTTGATGAACTGGCGGCCGAGCCGGATGTCGACCTTGTCAAAGAGGTTGCTGTAGTCTCCGTACAGGTAGTAGAGCCGTCCGTTGAGTCCCTGGCCATTCCAGACATCCTGGGTACCGCGGCCGTACCCCTGGAATGACAGTTTACCGGCGTCGTCGACCTTGGTAATGGACGGGTTGATGTACTCGCCGAATTCAGCCTGCTTATTGCCGGTGACAAAATCGGTAAACCATGTGTACTGGGTGGAGCTTCTGCCGTGCACTTCCGCTGACCAGGCTGCGCTCGAAGCAAACAGTATGCTTACGCCTGTTAGCAAGCAGAACATTCTTTTTAATGCCATCAGAAACCTCCTTTCACAAAGAATGCATATAGTTTATTGCGAGCGAACGTGGCTTTTTTTTGTGATCACACCTCCTTTTCCTTGAGCGCGTTCTTACCCTGACTGGTCACCTCTGCCGCGCTCCCGTCGGGATGCGGCAAAACCCGCGGCTAGCCGCCCGGGGGAAGGCGTATCCCCTGGCCGGTGGGCGTCAAGCTACGGCAGTTTAGGGTGGAATGCGCCGAGAATGTCGGCACAGATGGAGCGGCCCGGGCGGCGGCAACTCTCCTGTCAGCAGTCGCCACTGAGGCCGGGAGATGCCATTCACACAACGCGCCCCGGTGACTGGTCAAGTGAGCCCTCCTTTGCTTGCGGCAATACGAGACAGTGAACAGATCTTCCCATGGAGCGTGGGGTAAGCGACGCGCGGCGTCCCGGGTTATCCAATGCCGACCGAGCAGGCATTCCGGGCCGACGTCATTACCTGTATCTAATTGACATAGGCACACATTGCTTATCCATATTTAGCACCCTTTTACGGATAAGCAAGCGACTGATGTTTTTTTTAGCGCCGGTTCAGGCACTTTCGGGATTTCAGAGAGGGAAGGAGTTCGCGGGGAGGTCTGACAAGGGCAAAGAGTCTCTCCAGCCGGGCTGTCCTGAACGGCCGGAGCTTCGCCTGTGGGCGCACCGGAATCGGCGGAGCTTGGGAAGGGTCACGGGGCGGACCAGCTGCTGCCGGCGTGTCAGGATGGGGACTCGGGGAGGGGAGGGGTGGCGCCCCCACTTCAGTTCAGCAGGTGGGTGCCGGTGCCGAGGGGATTGAGGCTGTGAACCATCGATGGGGGGACTCGCCGGCCCGGCGCTAACCGGAGACGCCCACCGTCCCGGCGCACGGCCCGGGCAGCCTGAGCTGGAGCTCTGCGCGCTCTTCCTGCAGCCTGCCGGCGTCCCAGGAGAGCTCGCGCGCCATGGTCTGCAGCACGAAGGGGGCCGCCGCCCGCGCGGCCTCGTTGTCGAGCAGCGCCAGGGGAATGCGGCGCGCCAGGAAATCCGCGGCGCGCAGCGCCATCTCCCGCCGCACGGCGTAGAGCAGTTCCCCTTTCAGATAAGGGTGTCCGGGCGAGAGCCGCTCGCGGAAGACGCCGCTGCAGAGCTCCGCGACCCGGGCGGACCGGTCGCCGTAGGAGCGGTGCAGGTGCCGCGCGCTCTCCGGGTCGAGCCCGAACTCATCTGCCAGGGAGTGCGCGCCGTCCTCCCGATACCCCTCCCCTCCCCACAGGGTGATCCGGTCGGTGCGGCATCCGGAGCGCGGCTGGAGCCCGCCCTGCCGCAGCGCGAAGTCGACGGTGTCCTGCGCCATCTTCCGGTAGGTGGTCCATTTGCCGCCGGCGATGGTCACCAGTCCGGAGCGGGAGGCGCTCACCACGTGGTCGCGGGAGAGCCGGGCCGTGTCGCTCGCCTCCGGGTGCTGCACCAGCGGCCGCAGGCCGGACCAGGCTGCCCTGATGTCGCAGCGCGCCACCTGCAGGTTGAAATAGCGCTCCAGGTGCCGCAGCAGGTAGTCGATGTCAGCCGGGGTGGCGGCCGGTTCGTCGCAGGGGAGCGCCGGCTCGTCCGTCGTGCCGACCAGACACCCCCCTTCCCAGGGGAGGATGAAGAGCACGCGGCCGTCCTCGGTCTTCGGCAGGGTGATCCCGGCTTCGGACGGCGCGAAGCTCCCGGGCAAAACGATGTGGCTCCCCGAGCTGACCCTCAAAAGCGGGGCCGCCTCCGGGTCGTCCAGGCGGCGCAGCAGGTCGCCCCAGGGTCCGCACGCGTTCACCACGCAGCGCGCGCGAATCTCCCAGCTAGCGCCCCCGAAGCGCTCCCTGACCTGCGCCCCGACCAGCTTCCCCCCGCTTTTCACTAGCCGCACCACCTCCAGGTGGTTCAGCGCGGCGGCGCCCTGCCCGATCGCGGTCAGCGCCAGGGCCAGGTTCATCCGGGCGTCGTTGAACTGGCCGTCGTAGTAGAGCACCCCGCCCTTGAGCCCCCGGCTCCTGATCATCGGGAAGCGCCGCAGCACCTCCCCGGGTCCCAGGAACCGGCTGGCGCCGAGCCCCATGGTGCCCGCCAGCAGGTCGTAGAGCTTCAGCCCCGCCAGGAGGTAGGGGACCTCTCCCGCGCGGTAGAGCGGGGTGACCAGGGCGATGCGGTGGCACAGGTGCGGAGCGATCCTCAGGAGGACGCCGCGCTCGTGCAGTCCGTCGCGCACCAGGTTGAACTGCACCCGGTCCAGGTGCAGCAGCGCCGCCTCCAGGTAGCGCACCCCGCCGTGGACCAGCTTGGTGCTCCTGCCGCTGGTACCCGAACCGAAGTCTCCCTTTTCCGCCAGCGCCACGCGCAGCCCCCGGCTCGCCGCGTCGAGCGCGACGCCGCAGCCGGTGGCGCCGCCCCCCACCACCAGCAGGTCGAAGGTCTCCCCCTTCTTGAGGATTTCCAGCAGCGCGTCCCTGTTCACCGTCGTCTGTCTCCCGGTTGGTCTCCCCCCGGCGAAGTTGGGGGGAAGGCTCGCGCAGCGAGGGGGGCCTGCTCCCGGCCACCCCCCCCCTTTTTCACTACCTTCGGCTTCCCCCCGTCCCCGGGGGGGACTATACCTGCGTTTCCCTGGCCCAGCCGAGCGAGAGCCGCACGCAGCGCTGCCACCCCCGGTAGAGCTCCTCCCGGCGGCCCGGCTCCATGGTGGGGCGGAACTCGCGCTCCAGCTCCCACTGCTCCCTGATGGCACCGGTGTCGATGAGCCCCGCGCCGATCCCCGCCAGGTAGGCGGCGCCCAGCGAGGTGGTCTCGGTGCAGCGCGGCCTCTGCACCGGGACCCCCAGGAGGTCGGCCTGGAACTCCAGCAGCAGGTCGTTGGCGGCCGCCCCGCCGTCCACCCGCAGCTCCCTGAGGGCGAGGCCGCTGGAGCGCTCCATGGCGCGGATCGCGTCGACCGTCTGGAAGGCGATCGCCTCCAGCGTGGCGCGGGCCAGGTGCGCCCCGGTGCTCCCCCCGGTGAGCCCGGCGATCACCCCGCGGGCATGTGGATCCCAGTACGGCGTGCCGAGCCCGGAAAGGGCCGGGACGAAGTAGACCCCGCCGCTGTCCGGGACGCTGCGTGCCAGCTCCTCCACCCGGGAAGCGCTCGGCAGCAGGCCGAGCCCGTCCGCGAGCCACTGGACGGCGGCCCCCGCGATGAAGATGGAGCCCTCCAGCGCGTAGCGCACCCGCTCCCCGGGGAGCTGCCAGGCGACCGTCGTCAGCACCCCCTCTCCCGGCTCGCTGCGGTCCCCGCTGTTCATGACCACGAAGGCCCCGGTCCCGAAGGTGACCTTGGCCATCCCCGGCTCGAAGCACCCCTGGCCGAAAAGCGCCGCCTGCTGGTCTCCGGCCACCCCAGTGATCGGGAGCTCCGCCCCCAAAAGCGACGCCTCGGTCCGCCCGAAGAGCGCCGTGCTCGGGAGCGGTTCGGGAAGCATGGCCCGCGGCACCCCGAAGATTCGGAGCAGCTCCTCGTCCCAGCAAAGTTCCCTGATGTTGAAGAGCATGGTGCGGCTCGCGTTGGAGAGGTCGGTGACGTGCGAGCGTCCGCCGCTCAGGCGAAAGACCAGCCAGGAGTCGACCGTGCCGAAGCAGACCTCGCCCCGCTCCGCCCGGGCGCGCAGCCCCTCGACGTGCTCCAGGAGCCAGGAGAGCTTGCTCGCCGAGAAATAGGGGTCGAGCAGCAGCCCGGTGCGCTCGCGGATCAGCGGCTCCAGCCCGGAGCTCCGCAGCAGGTCGGTCTGCGCGGCCCCCCGCCGGTCCTGCCAGACGACGGCCCGGTGCAGGGGACGGCCGGAGGCGCGCTCCCACACCACGGTGGTCTCGCGCTGGTTGGTGATCCCGATCCCCGCCAGCTCCCGAAGCGGCACGCCGCCCGCGGCGAGCACCTCCCGCAGGGAGGCGAGCACCCCCTGCCAGATCTCCTCCGGGTCGTGCTCCACCCAGCCGGGCTGCGGGTAGTGCTGGGTCAGGGCCCTGCCCGCCGTGGCGAGCGCCCGCCCCCCGGGCGTGCAGAGCGTCGCCCTGCTGCTGGTGGTCCCCTGGTCGATAGCAAGCAGATACGCCACGATTGCCCCCTCACCGGTCGGTGCTGCCTGGTTTGCGTCGGTTTGCGTCGGTTTGCGTCGGTTTGCGTCGGTTTACCTTGGTTTACCTTGGTTTACCTTGGTTTGCGCTGGTTTGCGTTGCTTGGCTGGGTGCCGGACGCCGCGGGCCCGCCGGCGCCCGAGGGGGCGGGCCGGCCGCGGCTGCCGCGTCCCCGGGGGGCGCTGCTACCGGACGACGCCCGGGTGGCACGCCGCGGGATGGAGGCAAACGGCGCCCCGAGGGGGCCGCGCCTGCCGGCCGCGCGGCAGGGGCGGCGGGACGGCCGGCGCCGGGATGCGGGATGGGATGGGACCGGGAAGGATCAGCTCAATGAGCAGAAGGGTCCGTCTCCCTCTGCGAAGGCACCAGGTCGGACCAGCGCCCCCCCGGTCCGGAAAAGGGGCGCTGCAGGTAGCGGATCGGGTCGAAGCCGATCCTCACCCACCCGTCGGAGCGGCAGAAGGCGACGATCTGCTCGTCCCTGATCAGGTGGTCCAGATCGCAAGCCTTCACCAGCCCGGTCTCCCCGCTTGTATATACGACCCTGAGTATCATAAAGGCCCCCTCGGTGCGGCTCGGATGCTCGGCGAATGGATCAAGAGTACCAGCTTTTGCCGGCGCGACAACCGCTTCCGGAAAAAACTAATGAAGGGTGCGCTGCCGGCTATTTGAACCTCCAGATGATCCGGGTGCCGACCCGCTCCTCCTGCGGGGTGACCCCGGGCACCCCGCCCGGCGCCAGCCCCTGGTCGTAGTACAGGGTGAGGTCGGCGCGCCCGGCCAGGTGCATGCCGACCTCGCCGGTCCAGGAGGGCACCCCCCTGAAGGAGTGCGCCAGGTCGTACCCCTGCCGGCTCCCCAGGCTCTGCCCCCCGTAGCTGCCGAGGCTCTGGTAGGAGTAGACGGGGAGCTTCGCCGCCGCGGAGAGGTAGAGGGTGTCGGCCAGCGAGAGCCGCCACCCCGCCTGGGCATGCACCCGGTGGATCGACTCCTCGGCGCCGCCGGGGACGTCCCGCTCCAGCGCCCGGTAACCGACCCCGAGTTCCGGCTCCAGGGTCAGGTCGCCCGCGGCGGAGTACTTCACCCCGCCCGTGGTGAGGAGCCGGTCGGGATCGAAGAAGCGGGCCGTGGGAAGCGGCGCGGAGAGGCTCGGCGTCTCCAGCCCAGCGGCCAGCAGCGGCGAGGAACCGACGAGCAGGGTGATCAGTGTTGCGATGAGCATAACCATAACGCCATTGTATCAAACAATCGCCTGGCGCGCCTTGCCCAATCACAGCGAGGGGGCCGGACACTCTTCCCCGCGCGGTCCAAACGACCCGGACTGGAGTTGAAGGCGCCGCAAGGAGCGGCGCCTGTCTGAAGAGCGGCCGCTAAAACAGTGGGAAGCGTCGTACGCAGTGCAGGGAACGCCACCGCCCCGCCGGAAGCTCTGACTGAGGCCTCCCCCGGTATGGTCCGGATGGCGTGAGGATGCGGCTGCTGCTCGTCGGTCGCGCGCCCGCTCGCCGGTGGGCGTCTGCACGCCGCGCGGCAAAAAAAAAGAGCCGGCGCGAGGCCGGCTCAGATTGCAGCTGGTGCAGCGGGGAGGGGATCTTCCCCCTCCCCTTCCGTCGGGTCTTAGTAGTACAGGGTGCGGCCGATGTTGCCGATTGCGGAGTTCCTGCCGGCGCCGCCGCGGTCGGCGCGGTCAGCGGAGTGGTGGTTGCAACCGGACCAGGTCGGGCTGTCGCCGCCGTTGACGGCGGTTACGCCGTTAAGGGTGCTGTTCTGCACGGCGCCGTTGGTGGCGTTGTTGGTGTAGCAGGAACCGCTGACCGTCGTGCCGCCGTTCCATTCCCAGGCTGCCTTGCCGGGAGCGCCGACGTTGCGCAGGCTGGCGCCGGTCCCTTCGCCGCCCACGAAGCCGCTGTTCGGCGGGATGTAACCGTAGTTGGCGTTGCCCGGCATGAAGCGGTACACCGACTGGGTGGAGGCGTAGGTGAAGCCGTTGACGGTGTTGGCCGACGGAGCCGTGTACAGGGAGTTCGTCACCGGGGTTGCGGTCGCGAAGGACCAGCCGGTGGTGTAGGTGGCGTTGGAGCCGTGGATGCCGCCGAAGCCGGTGCGGCCCGAGTTGTGGCAGTTCAGGCAGCCGATCCCCATGATGTTGCCGTTGGTGACGTTGTTGCGGCCGATCTTGTTGACCGTAGCGGTGTTGACGTACGCCACCGAGCCGGTGTAGGTCGAGTAGGCGATGCCGGCGGTGCCGCCGATGCAGCCCGAGGACTCGAAGGGCTTGTTGGCGTCGACGAAGTTTTTCAGGCCGGTGATGGCGTTGACGGTGCCCGGCCAACGGAAGGAGGTGGTGGAGCCGACCGCGCCGGCGTGCAGGCTGTTCACGTGAACCCTCATGCCGAGCGCGCCGTTGTAAACGCCGGAGCCTGCCGCTCTCCAGCTGGAGGTCTGGTTCCAGAAGGCGGATGCGTAGTAGCCGCCGCGGTCGTCGCCGGCCGCCTTGTCGTTGTGGCAGTTGAAGCAGACGAAGGAGGAGAGGCCGTGGATCTGGTCGGTGCCGACGTTGTTGCGCAGCATGTACTCGTTCACGGAGCCGTGGGCGCCGATGACCGCCTTGTTGTACTTGCCGTTGTAGCCGGGGGCGGCTGCGGACCACTGGCCGACCGTGTGGCAGTCGCCGCAGTGCAGGGTCGAGTCGTCGGCGACGACGGCGGGCGCGCCCAGCGGAGTGTAGTCGGAGGTCATCAGGCCGCCGTCGTAGAGGGTCTTCTGGGTGGCTGCGAAGAAGCCGCCTGCCGCCTTGGTGGCCAGGCCGGCAGCGGTGACGGAGTTGGCTGCGCCGTTGGCGAGTGCGGTTGCCGAGCTTCTGGTGCTGTAGCGCTTGCCGCGCACGCCGTGGTGCGAAACGTTGTTGGGGTCGAACTGCTCGTAGACCGCTACGACGCCGCCGGTGCGCCCCTGCTTGTCATAACCGTTGGCAGAGGTGGTCACCAGGTCGTTGAACGGGTTGAGGGCGCTCGACGAGCCGCTGATGGTGTAGGCGTCGGCTGCGCCGGCCGCGTTGTGGCAGGAGAAGCAGAAGTTGTCCATGGCGCTGTGGTCCGGGTTCGCCGGGTTCCACTGGAAGTCGTTGGCGTCGGCGCTGTTGGTGGTCGGGAAGACGGTCTTGTTGCAGTTCCTCAGGTGGATCTTGCCGTCCGACATGTGCTTGCTCGGATCGACGCCGCCGTAGGTGCCGGCTGCGGTCTTCCTGGCTTCCAGGTGGCAGACGGCGCACTGCGCGTCGGTCGGATCGATCCCCGCGCCGTTGAAGATGTGGTGGGAGGTCTTGCGGAACTCCGGCACGATGGCGCGCACCCCGTTGTTGTCGTTGACGTAGTTCCCCTCTGCGGTCTTGTCCTGGCCGAATTCGTGGCACGCGACGCAGCTGCCGCCGACGAACGGTCCGAAGGGGTTGTGCGAGTTGTGGCAGGTGGAGCAGATGGTGGTCTGGACCTGGCCGCCGACCAGCAGGTATTTGCCGGCGTGGTGGCTGTCCGCGAGCGTCGGCACGTGGCACTCGGCGCACCTGCCGCTGGCGGAGGGGTCCGGGGTGTTGTGGCTCGGGCCGTGGCAGCCGGCACAGCCGGTCGCCACGCCGTTGGCGTCGACGAAGGCCTGGTTCGTGTAGTGCCCCGACTGCTTGAATTCGGCCACCAGGTTCTGGCCGGCCCCGTCGATGGTGGTCTCGTGGCACCCGATGCACTGGACGTCGGCCGCCTTCACCTGCGGAGCGGTCATGTTGATGGTGCCAACGTCGGTCTGGGCGCCGCTGGCGACCAGGACGTGGAGGGCGAAGCCTTCATAGAGGACCACGCCGGTGCTGTCCAGGGCCTGCACCACCAGGCTCACGCTGCCCGGGTAGATCCCGTCCACCTCGCCCTGCCCGGTCGTGCCGCCCACGACGGCGAGCTCGTTCCTGACCACCGGGATGCCGGCGCCGGAGACGGTCAGGCGGACCTTGGTGACCCCCAAGGGGACCGATGCCACGCTTTTCGCCGCGGATTTGCCCGTCCCCCCCCAGACCAGTTTTGCCGCGAGCGAACCGTTTTCGGCACCCGCGCCGACCGCGGCCTTGTTGCTGGCGCCACAGCCGGTCAGGGCGAACAAAAACAGCACAAACAGCAGTTGTAGCAGCGTACTCAAGCCAGTCTTTTTCATCTTGATCTCTCCTTTGTTTTTTTGGTTTGCGAACCTAAGTTCCCTGCCTTTTGATGCACGTCCGTACGATGTTTAAAGTCCTCAGGCGTCACCTGGATAGATCAACCCGAGGGCTTGGAAAACGCTGCGTTCCCTGCATTTCAGGAGTCGTCGAGCTTGCGGATCAGGTTGCGAAACCGCAGCTGGTGGACCTTGTAAAGATAATCGCTCATAACAAAGTGGCCTCTGGTAAAAAGGTCCCGGTGAGCCCCTCCCCTGCCGGCAAGGGGCCCCCCGGGCCGCGGGTTATTTCCCCCAGCTCGCGGTGGGCGAGACGACGGTGTGGCAGGCGACGTTGCTGCAGGTCCCGGGGTAGCCCCCCGTCACCGGGTCCTTCAGGTACACGCCGGGGATCCGGATGGTGTCCCCGGGGAGGTTGCCCGGCGTGCTTTGAAAGAAGATCGATGCCAGAGCGCCGAAATGCTGCTGGGTGGTCAGGGTGTGGCAGTCGGTGCAAAGGACCGGCAGGTGCGGGAACAGGGCACTGTTGTTCGGGTCGAGGTGGAACTGGTGCAGGTTGACCGGGGTGAACGCCTGGGTGAACGAGCCGGAATGGAAGCTGTTGAACTCGGGGGTCTGCGGCGTGTTCCCCGCGTTCCCCTGCTCGTGGCATTGCCGGCAGAAGGCGGTTCCCGTCTTGGCGGCCAGGGAGCCGCCGTTCCAGGGCGGCGTGGCATGGGTGACCGGATCCCCCCCGCCGTGGCAGCGCACGTTGGAGCAGGTCTTGGCCTGCCGGTCGTACCTGAAGCCGCCGTTTCTCCCCCAGTAGCTCACGGAGGATATGTCGAGGAAACCGTCGGCGTGCCGCCCGGCGCCCAGCTTGCTGACGGGGTCCGCGCCGCCGCCGCTGTGGCAGGCGTCGCAGCTCACCCCGGGGAGGCCGAGATGGACCGTGTGGCTCCCGGTGCTGGGCTGCGCCCCCCCGTTGGTGTCGTGGGGGTGGCACGAGGTGCAGCTCGGGACGGCTTTCGGGTTGCTGAGGTGGCAGCTGACGCCGAAGCTGTCGGGCCCCGACAGGCAGGAGGGACCCACGCCGCCGGTCAGGTTGGCCCCGTGGCAGGGGGTGCAGTCGGAGCTCGGGTTGGCGCTCGACAGCACGGCATGCGAGCTGCGGTTCGGGTTGCTCGGTGCGGCGGCCGCGCCGACCCGCCCCGGCAGCCAGGGGAACGGGTGGGGGGTGAAGGGGGTGTGGCACCCCTCGCACCCGGCGGGCAGGTTGTTGCTCGGCAGGTTGAAACGCCCGGTCGCGCCGGAGTGGCAGGCCTTGCAGGCCGACAGGCTCAGGGTGCCGGGGTCGGCGCTCGGGTGCCCCTGCAGGAAGGCGACACCCGCCGCGTGGGGGGGATTGACCTGGCCGCCGTGGCAAAGGGTGTTGTTGAAGCAGTCCGGTGCCGGCGCGGGCGGGCTGGCCGGCGCCGCGAGGGATGCCAGCACGGAGCCCGCGCTGAAGTTGTTCCCCCCCCGGTGGCACAGGTCGCAGACCGCGGCGTTGTTCGGCCCGGTCGTGGCGTGGCTCAGGTTGCCGCCGATCCAGGGCTTGGGCGGATGGGGCGCCGTGGAGTGGCAGGAGAAGCAGGAGACCGCCTTGCCGTCCCCCCCCCTGAAGTCGCTGCCGTGGCAGCGGCTGCAGTAGGCGAAGCCGGTCCCGTTCCCCGCGCTTGCCATGGCGCCGGCCTGGCCGTGCTGGATGGCGTGGCCCCAGTCCTGCGGATGGCCCAGCGTCGTTGGGTGGCACTGTTCCCCGCCTTGCTGGGCGGAGAAGCAGCTTACCTTGGAGATGCCGCCCGAGAGGTCCCTGCCGTGGCATTCGGCGCAGGCGAGCCCCGCCCCGGCCGCTGCGGCCGCGGCATCGGCGGGGGCGGTCCCCTTCAGGCCGGCCACCCCGATCCAGTGCTTTTCCAGCCAGCCGGAGGGATGGTTGCCGGAGCCGTCGACCAGCGCGTTCGTGCCGTTGCCGTTACCGTTGCTGCAGGCGAAGAGCGCCGTAGCCGCGCAGAGCAGAGCAATTTTCTTGATCCATGAAGTCATGTAAGGCACCTCTCCTATCGGTGGCAAGCCACGCACCGCTCGTTGTTGGCTCTGCCGTGGCAGCGGTAGCAACTGGCCGGGTCGAGCTTGCCCTCTATCTTGTGCAGGGTCAGGAAATCCCCCCGGTGCGGCAGGAACCGGTCCGGCCGGTTGCCGTTCTTGGTGGCGGGCTTGATCTCGGTCTGGTTCGTGTGGCAGTCGGCGCAGAAGGAGACCTTGTGGCAGGTCGCGCACAGGATGTCGTCGGTCGCGGCGTAGAAGCGGTGGTTCGCGATGAAGGCGCGGCTGTGGTTGAAGGCGGCGAAGGCCTTCAGGGTCCCTTTCTGCTGGTCCTCGTGGCACTCGGCGCAGCTCACCGGCCCGGTGGCGAGTTCCTCCGGGTGGGAGGCGGGGAGGCTCGGCAGCGCCCTCAGCTGGGCGCAGGCGGCCAGGGCGAACATCAGCCCGGCCAAAGCCAGAATGGTCAGGGTCTGGGGGGGGCGTCTCATTTGGCATCTCCTTTTCCGGCGATTTTCGTGCTGTAGGTGAGGCGGAGCAGCCCCTTCATTTCATCGTTGTACTGCGGGTTGCCGCCGTAGCTCAGGTCGCCGGAGAGCGCCAGGTCGGGCGTCAGGTGGCAGCCGAGTGAGCCCGCCAGTTCCCAGGCGCTCCGCTTCCCCTCGACCTCCTTCCTGAAGAGGTAGTCGATCAGGTCGAGCGAGCCGAAGAGGCTCTTGGTGTCGCGCATGGCGAAGAGGCGCAGCTCGTGGAAGGAGCCCGAAGCGTCCGAGGACGGGATGATGGCGAATTCGGGGCTGGTGCGCAGGTAATGGTAGCCGGCCCCCGCGCGCAGCTTCCCTTCCGGGAGGTTGTAGCGCAGCTCCGCGCCGAGGCGCTCGGCGGAGCCCAGGTCCCGGCTGTAGTGCTTGTAGTCCGCCGAGGCCTCCAGCTGGTCGTTCAGGGCGTAGTTCGCGCTGCCGCCCAGGGTGCGCGAGAGCTGGTTCAGGTTGTTGCCGTTCAAAAGGGTCGCGAAGAGGGCCGAGGAGTAGAACATGTCCCGGTCGTGGTACTCGTTGAACTCGCCGGCGAGCAGCAGCCCCTTGAGCGGCTTCACCTGGAGCCGGTAGCTTTGCTCCGCCATGCCGAGGGTCTCCGTGTTGTAGCTCGCGTGCCCCATGAGCTGGACCATGTAGTGCGGCGAGAGCCAGAGGTCCCCCCCCAGCAGCCGGTGGTCGCCGAACCTCCCGGCGAGGGCCGGGTCGGCCAGCACCGGCGCCTTGGTCTCGTAGACCCCGGAGAGCCCCAGTTCCAGCAGCCCGCCGTAGCGGTAGTTGAACCGGCCGCCGAAGAGCCCGTCGCCCTTGCCGTCGGTCCCCTCGCCGGGGATGAAGCTGGTGTGCACCGTGGCGCCGCCGAAGGCGGAGACGCCGAAGCCGTAGGGGAGGTCCGTGCGGGCGCTCACCCCGTCCAGCTGCTCGTTGACGATCCCCTCGTGGACGAAGAAGCGCCCGGCGCGGGCCTGGGCGTTGGCCGCATCGAAGCGGTACTGCAGGTAGCCGTAGCTCAGCCTGCCGTCCATGCTGCTCTCCGCCTGCCCCGGCGCGACGTAGTGCTCCGCGAGGTCGAGCCGGCCCCAGCCGTAGAGATGCGCGGAGAGGTGGCCGTCGCCCAGCTTGTCGGCGTCCAGCGTCAGGAACTGGGTGAGCGGCACGAAGTTCTTGCTCTCGGAACCGGCGCGGCTCTCCTGGTAAAAGCGCAGCAAGCTGGTGGAATCGACCGAGGTCTCGGCCAGGGCGGCGGCGGGAAGAGCCAGCAGGGTTGCGGCCGCCAGCAAGCGGGTCAGTACTTTTTTCATGTAAGCTCTCCTGTCCAGAAAGTGAGCAGATCAAACGTCGGGTCGCAGGCTAATGGTGCGGCTATCTGGAAATCGCCCGTTCCCAAAGGGACGCGGGTAATGCTGTTTTCACGATTCGGGCGCTTTTGCCGTGGCTCGAGCGGGTGCGGCGGTTCCGGTACTTCCGGCCTTGGTGGTCTCTGCTTCGTTCGGCGTCTCCGGTGCTGCCAGGAGCCCCGCCTCTTGCGAGGCGGGGCAACGTGCTGATTGTGGTGCTGCGGTCCTTCGGGTTACGGGCGTTCCACGGCAGCCCAGGCGCCGGTGGAGCGGCTCCAGCCGATCAGGTAGATCATGCTCTCGGAAGTGCCGGGGTAGACGGTGGTGATGGTCTGAGCCGTGCCGGTCAGGCCGTTGTTGTAGTAGGCGTTGGCCGCCTTGGTGTAGAGGCCGTTGACCGGGGAGCCGAGGACGGACGAAGCCGCCAGGGCCGTGGCGCTCACCGACCGGTTCAGGACGCCGTCATCGAGGTAGTCGATGCTGTCGTAGATGAGGCGGCGCGAGTAGGTGCGGGCATGGGCGAAGCCCCCCTGGTCCTTGGCGAAGAAGGCGAGGTTGCTGAGGGCCCCCATGAACTTCTGGAAGCCGAGGTCGGAGCCGGTGGCGGAGTAGCCGAGCGCCACGGCGGCAGCCTGGAATTCGGCCAGGGTCGCGCTGTGCACGTTCAGGGTCCCGTCGGCGGCGTAGGTGTTGCCGGTCCCGTCGGCGTTGACCGTGTCGTAGAACACCACCTTGCCCGGCTGCGGCGAGGTGGAGGGGTCGATGCCGGCCTTCAGCACGAGCGGGGTGGAGAGGCCGGGGGCGGTCAGGTTGTAGGCGGCGACCCTGTTGTTGAGGACGGTGATCCCCAGCAGGATGGCGTTGTTGTAGACTTCCTGCTGGGGGTCGAGGAAGAGCGCCTGGAAGTTTGCCTCGGTCGCGATGCTGTTGCCGTTCTCGGCGGTGTGGCAGTGGCTGCAGACCGCGTCGATCGCCGCCTGGTCGATCCGGTAGGTGTGGCTGCCGCTCACGTGGCAGACCGCGCAGGGGCCGTTGGTCAGGAAATTTGCCGGAGCGGGGTTGCCAGCGGAGAAGTGGCTGTCGGTCCTGATGGCGGAGGTGCCGAACTTGCGGTGCGTGCTGGTGACGGTGCCGGCGGTGCCGGGAGCGGCGTCCAGGTCGGAGGTGAGCGAGTTGAGGTACGCCTGGCTCGGCACGCCCGCAGCGCCGGTGGAGAGGTTGGTGAAGCCGAACTTCACGTACATGACCGCGGCCGCCGGCATGTTGTGCGGGGTGAGGGTGGTTTTGGGCGACAGGGTGCCGTTGTTGGTGTAGGTGAGGGCGGCTGCGCTGCCGGCGAAGTAGGGGTCGGACATGCCGAGCTTGGTCGGGAACCCTTCGGTCGTGCCGCTGTGGCAGACGATGCAGAGGTTGGAGCCGGCGACGTCGGGGTACCACGCCTTCTTGTTCGGGTTGAGGGTCTGGTTGGGGGCGAACTGGTACCCCTTGCTCGAGGTCGTGTAGGTCGCGAACGCGGTCGCCACGGTCCCCGGCAGGGCGCGCAGCGTGCCGAGCGGCGCGTTAGTGTGGCAGGCGTTGCAGGTGACCATCTGGGGCGCGGGGGACATGGTGGCCGCCGTCAGCCCGGACAGGGGGACGCTCGGGTTCGCGACCGCGGCGATGTAGCCCGCCGCGTTGTGGCACCTCAGGGCGCAGCCGCCGCTGCCGCCCAGGCTGATGTTGGCGAAGTCGGTGGCGCCGTGGCGCGAGGTGGCCCAGTCCCTGCGCTCCTGGTTGGCCGCCATCGTGTTGTGGACCTGGTGGCAGGAGGCGCAGGGGTTGCCGTTGGCCAGGTAGTATTTGTCGTGGTTGCCGACCAGCGCGACGTTGTCGTTGTTGATGTTGTGGCAGTCGAAGCAGCGGGTGCTCCTGACGGAGGTGGCGGAGTAGCGCTCGAAGACGCTGGAGCTGGTGAGCAGGGCGCTGGGGTCCGGGGTGTTGTGCGACGGGCCGTGGCAGCCGGTGCACCCGGCGGCGACGCCGTTGGCGTCCGTGAAGGCGGTGTTGCTGTAGTGGCTGGACTGTTTGTACTCGGCGACGACGTTGCCGCCGTCGGCGCCGACGGTCACCTCATGGCAGCCGATGCACTGGGTGTCTGCCGCCTTGACGATCGGCGGAGTCATGTAGATGGTCCCGACGTTGGTGGTGTTCCCGGAGGTCACCGCGACGTTCAGGGCGAACCCCTCGAACTCGATCACGCCGGCTGCGTTCAGCGCCTGCACGACCAGGCTCATGCTGCCCGGGTAGATGCCGTTGACGGTCCCCGAGGTGGTGGAACCGGTCACGGCGATGGTGCTCCTGACCACCGGCACATTGGGGCCGGTGACGGTCATCTGCAGGGTGGTGATCGCCGTGCCGTCGGGCCCGGCCGGGATCGACGCGACGGATTTCGCCGCGGATTTCACCGACCCTCCCCACATCAGCTTGGCGGCGACCGCGCCGTTGGCGATGGCGCCGGGGGCGGCGGCGGTGCCGCTGTTACTCGCGCCGCACCCGGTCAGTGCGGCCAGGAACGTGACTACGAGCAGGTAGTGCAGCCTTCTCATCCCAGTGTTTTTCATCGTGCCTTCTCCCTCTCTGTTAAGTTAGCTACCTGTTATGTTGCTGCCGGCTATCGATACCAAGTCAGAACTGTCGTTGCCAAAGCCTCCTTTGTTGTGAGTCATCGAGTTAGTGAAAAGGACAGGCCGCCGGTGATGGCGGAGCCGTCCGGAAGCGTGACGCTGCTCGTTACGGAGCCGTCGGGGAGGAGCACCGAGCTTACGACGGTGCCCGGAGGATAGCTCGAGGTGCCGACCACTATGCCGTCGGGGTAGGTCACGGTACTGGTCACGGTCCCCGCCGGGTAGCTCACCCCGCCGAGCACCACCCCGCTTGGGTAGCTCACGCTGACGGAAATCGTGCCGTTGGGATAGCTGACCGTGCTGACCACGCTCCCCGCCGGGTAGCTCACCCCGCCGACCACCGCCCCGCTTGGGTAGCTCACGCTGACGGAGAGCGTGCCGTTGGGATAGCTGACCGTGCTGACCACGCTCCCCGCCGGATAGCTCACCCCGCCGACCAGCGCCCCGTCGGGATAGCTCACGGTGCTGGAGACCGACCCGTTGGGATAGCTCACCACGGTGGCGACCGTGCCGCTTGGAGAGGTCACCGTGGCCACCACGCTCCCTGCCGGATAGCTCACCCCGCCGAGCACCGCACCGGTCGGGAGGGTGATGCTGGTGACCAGCGTCCCCGCGGGATAGCTGACGCCGCCGATGACGGTGCCGGTCGGATAGGTGACCCGGCTGAATACCGTCCCGGCCGGGTAGCTCACCCCGCCGACCACCGCCCCGGTCGGGATGGCGACCCGGGTGACGATCAGGCCGGACGGGTAGCCCACACCGCCGACCACCGAACCGCTGGGATAGCTCACGATGCTGGTGACCGACCCGTTGGGGTAGCTCACCCCGCCGACCACCGTGCCGCTTGGGAAGCTCACCGTGGCGATGACGGTCCCCGCGGGGTAGCTCACCCCGGCGATCACGACCCCGTTGGGATAGGTCACGCTGGTGATGACGGTGCCCGGGGGGTAATTCACCCCGCCGATCACCGTGCCGTTGGGGTAGCTCACCACGGAGGTGACCGAGCCGTCGGGATAGGTCACGTTGCCGGTAGCGGAGCCGCTCGGGTAGGTCACGGTGCCGACCGCCGTCCCGTCCAGGGTCGCGCTGAAGTCCTGGCCGGAGAGGTCGGCGTCGTTGACCGTCACGGTCCTGGTCGCCGGGGAGAACTGGTAACCCGCCAGCACGGGGGTGACCAGGTAGCTGCCGTTGAGCACGTGGAAGGCGTAGCTGCCGTCGCCCGCGCTGACGGCGCGTCCGGTGCCGGCTCCGGCTATCACCAGCAGCACTCCCGAGACGGGGGCGCCGCCTACGCTGATCGTGCCGGTCAGGTTGTGGGGAGCGGGTGTCGAGGGTGGTACCGGGGTCGTGCTGGCCGCCGGGGTGGTGGCAGTCGCCACGGAGCTGAAAGCGGAGCTGTTGCGCGCCCCGTCGAAGGCGGCGACCTGGTACTGGTACTGGGTGGCTGCCAGGACGCCGCTGTCGAGGTAGCCGGTGGCATTGGGGCCGAGCGTCTGCAGCAGGGCCCAGGAACCGGAGCTGTCGGAGCGGTAGAGGGTGTAGCCGGCGACGCCGCTTCCGGAGTCGCTCGACGCGCCCCAGGACAGGCGTATGTTGTGGGCGTCGACGGCGGTCGCGGCGAGGCTCGCGGGAACCGTCGGCGGCGTGGAGTCGGTCAGGTCGGGCACCGTCACGGGCGCGCTCGATCCGGTGATCCCCGCGGTGATGGCCGGGCTCATCTGGTAGCTTGGGGGAAGCGCGCCGGCAAGGGTCACGGTCACCACCTGGACGACCGCGGCGTTCAGGGAAGCGGCCAGGCTCCCCAGGCCGGTGCTGGTCAGTTCCGCGACCAGCTGGCTCAGCGGGGTGCCCGAGGCGCCCGTGGTGATGGAGTTGACGGCCTGGATCAGCACCACCAGGTTGACCTCCCCCTGGTTGCTCCCCTGCAGGCCGGCGTCGCTTGCCGGCGGCGGCACCTGGCTGAAGTTCGGTCCGAAAATGGTCTCCATGACGATGGTGGCCTTGCGGATGTTGTCGGAGCTGAACCCGGTGGCGGTGAACCCCGCGGCGGCAGAGGTCGGGGTTACGTTTTGCTCCAGGAAGACCACCACCGCCTCCGTTGCCAGGCTCAGCATGACCGGGGGAGGCAGCACCAGGACGATCGCGGTGGCAGGCACCAGGGACCTGATGTGGATTCCGTTGGCTGCCGACCCTCCGGCGCCGGCCAGATGAGGCGTGGCGGCTTTGGCGGTCACCCGGGCTGGCACGGAGGCCTCCAGCATCAGCGAGCCGGTATAGCTCGCGGGGATCTTCAGGCTGTAGCTGCCGTCCACGTCGCTGATGGCGAAACTGGAGCCTGGCAGCGGAGTGCCGGACTGCACTCCGGAGGCATCGATGGCGTATGCGGTCACCGTCGCCCCCGGCAGCGGCAGACCGGTGTCGGTGTAGGACACGAAACCTGAGATGGTCTTGGTGGCCGCAGGAATCTGTGCGACTTTCGGAGCGCCGGCAATATCACTGCACCCTGACAAAACAAGCGACAGCAACGCGAGCAGCAAAACTCCCACAGAGTACCTTTTACAGATGATCGGCATACAAAAATCCTCCTCGCAACGTACTGGTATTTGAGGCGACAGTGGTCTGGCGGTATCTCGCAAAAACCAGCCACCGACGGGGTAACGTTTAAGCCAAATCCCCCCGTTGCAGGTGACCGGGGCGGGGTCGCATCAGAACGTGATGGTTATCGAGCCCCCGACCGGAGGCACCGCGCTGAAGTTGAGTCCCGACACGCCGGCTCCTTGAACCGAGAGCGAGGCGCTGGAAGGGGTGAAGGAATACCCCGGTATCGAGGGAGTGATGGTGTAGGTGCCGTTTCTGACTCCGACGAAGGAGTAGGCCCCGTTGGCGAGCGTGGTGATGGAGCCGGACCCGGCCCCGGAAATGCTCACGGTGGCCCCGGAGAGGCCGGAGCCGTTGAGGCTTACCGTGCCGGACAGGGTGAAGGTTGCGGGGGTTGCGGGTGGCGTGGGGCTGGCCGTGAAATCCGGCGCGCTGGCGTTGCCGTTCACCACGGTCACCACCTGGCTCAGCGGGGTGAAGGTGAATCCCGGCAGAACCGGCGTGATGGTGCAGTTGCCGCTCTGCACGCCGGAGAAGGAGTAGGTGCCGCTGGCATCGCTCGAAACGCTGCCGGAACCGGCGCCCGTCAGCGTCAGCGCGGCCCCGGGAAGGGGCGTTCCGTTCAGGGTCACCCGGCCGGAGACGGTGAATGAGGAGGAAAGGACGCTGGCCGTGAAATCCGGCACGGTGATATTGCCGTTGGCGACCGTCATGGTCTGGCTGGCCGGGAAGAAGCTGTAACCGGCGAGGGAGGGAGTCAGGGTGTACTGGCCGCTGGGGAGGTTGACGCTATAACCGCCTCCGGCCCCGGAGGTCAGGGTGCTGGAACTGGCGCCGCTCAGGTTCACGGTCACCCCGGCAAGCCCGGCGCCGTTGCCGTTGAGCTGCCCCGACAGGGTGAAGGTGGCGGCCGGCTGGGAGACTCCGCCAGCCCCTCCAGCCCCGCCGCCGCAGCCGAAAACGAGCAGTGACACGCCAGTCAATGCCAACCAGGCGCACCTTTTCCAGTTAAAACCCATCTGACCCCCCGCTGCAACAAAGCTTCTTCCTATGAGGTACGACCCTGCCGAAGGCAGTCACCAAAATCGGACGGGCCACCAAGGGGATCCCCCCTCCGGTTCCTCTGGCCCGGGCCGTTTGAATGCAAGCCTTGGAATCAAGGCGAAATGCTAGTAGGGATGAACGACTTACCAGGAGCGATGTACCTGGGGAGCTTTTCGTAGCGCAGGATTTGAGCGGTGTGTCTGAACGCAAATCGACTCCCTTTTATTCTGTCTACCGAGGCGGCATTGCTGTCGCGCATAATTTGCAAGATCACGACCAACACCGGAACATGCTGTTTTTTAAGCGCTTTTACGCATTCATTGGCAGCCTTATGAGTAGACGTCGCATGTTTTTGACGCTGAGAATCATAATTTTGACAGTTGGCGGTCGGTTCATTTACAAATTATTCTTCGGCTATATACGTTGTGACTTTAGGTAAATTTTGACTTAGGTCAAAAAACTACCCTGTGACAAAAGCACTCCGAACAATGACTTGCCATGAAAATAATTTGTAAACTCTAATCTTGTTTATGACAGAGAACGGGATTCAAGGATAAGCAGGGAGGCACTTATGACAGAAAAGGTATTCACCGAGTCGCCTCTTCTGGAGATGAGTAGGGCGCCAAGGCGGGCGGGAAATCGACCGGGGGGAGGCGGTGAGCCTTTCCGGCAGAAAGCCGCTGGCCAAATTAGGGTTTTTCAATTATATTGACATTTAGTGCCGGATTTATTACCTATCAAGACAGGTTTTGTCAGTGAACTACCCGGGGGGCTAAATAGGATGCCAAAGGATAACAGGATAGGGTTTATCGGCGGCGGGAACATGGCGGAGGCCATCATCAAGGGACTGCTGGCGGGCGGCGTCCCGGTTGCCAACCTGGCGGTGGCCGAACCGCTGCAGGCGCGCGCGGCCGTGCTCTCCGAGCGCTACGGGATCCGGATCAGCCCCGACAACGCGGAGCTGTACGAGGTGAGCGACACCGTCATCCTGGCGGTCAAGCCGCAGGTGTGCGGCGCCGCGCTCAAGGATGTGGAGGCGGAGTTTCCCGCCGCAAAACTGGTGATCTCCATCATGGCGGGGGTGCAGAGCGCCGCGATCGAGGCGATGCTCGGCACCGGCGCCCGGGTGGTCCGGGTCATGCCCAACACGCCCGCGCTGGTGCTGGCCGGCGCCACGGCCATAGCGCGCGGGTCCTGCGCCAGCGACGAGGACCTCTCCCTGGCGCGCAGAATCTTCGACCTGATCGGCACCACCTGCCTGGTGGAGGAGAAGCTGCTGGACACGGTGACCGGGCTGTCGGGCAGCGGTCCCGCCTACGTGCTCACCTTCATCGAGGCGCTCTCCGACGCCGGAGTCAAGCACGGACTGTCCCGGGAGGTGGCGACCGCCCTGGCTGCCCAGACCGTCTACGGCACCGCGAAGCTCCTCCTGGAGACCCGCGAGCACCCCGCGGTATTGAGGGGCAATGTCACCTCCCCCGGAGGGACCACCATCGCCGGCATGCACTCCCTGGAGCGCGACGGCTTCCGGGCCGCCACCATGAACGCGGTCGAGGCCGGCGTGTTGCGATCCAAAGAGCTGGGGGAGAAGTGAAGATCCGGGCAACCGTCATCGTGCGTGGACTTGTGCAGGGGGTCGGCTTTCGCCACTACACGGCCAAGGCCGCCGCGGAGCACCGGGTGACCGGTTGGGTGCGGAACCTGCCCGACGGCTCCGTGCAGGGGTGTTTCGAGGGGGAGGAGGAGGATGTCCATGCGCAGGTACAGTGGTGCCGCAGGGGGCCTGCCCAGGCACGGGTCGACGAGTTGGTGCTGGCAGAGGGGGAATACACCGGCGAGTTCGGCGGGTTCGGCATCAGGTCCGGCGGTGATTGAGGTGCGCCGGCTGGTGGCCGGAGGGGTGCTCCTGGCATCCTTGTTTCTGGCGCTGTTTCTGCCCGTGCCGGCGGCGCGCGCCCAGGACAGCCTCGACCTGGAGAAGGCCGTCCAGGTGGGGAGCGGCCCCACCATGGTGATCGAGTTCACCGATCCCGACTGCCCCTTTTGCCGCAAGGCCGAGGCCTACTTCAGGGGCAAGCCCGGGGTCACCCGCTACATCTTCTTCATCCCGCTTGCCAGCCATCCCGCCTCCAAGGGGAAGATACAGTACATCCTGTCGGCCAAGGACAAGGGACGAGCGTACCAGGAGGCGCTCTCCCCCGGTTTCGGACCCGCGCAGCTCGCCGAGATAACCCCGGAGGGGATCAAGCTGCAGAAGGAGCATCAGGAGATCGCGCGGGTCAACAAGATGACCTCCACCCCGACCTTCATGATCTACGGCAGGATCATCGAGGGGTTCGACCTGCCCAGGCTGGAGCCGCTGCTGAAATAAAAGCAGGGGCCAGGGGCTCGGGGCCAGGGGCTCATTTCGGGGGACATCGTACTTATTTCGGGGGACATCATACTTAATTCATTCATTTCGTATTTCGGGGGACATCATACTTAATTCATTGAATCCAGATTTATTTCGGGGGACATCATACTTAATTCATTGAATCCAGATTGGCTATTTAGTATGGTGTCCCCAGATTCCCAGAAGGAGCATCAGGAGATCGCGCGGGCCAACAAGATGACCTCAACGCCGACCTTCATGATCTACGGCAGGATCATCGAGGGGTTCGACCTGCCCAGGCTGGAGCCGCTGCTGAAATAAAAGCAGGGGCCTGGGGCTCGGGGCTGGGAAGGGAGCCGGCGGGCTCCCAACCTAGCCGGCCCCCTTCTCCCTCAGCGCCCTGCGCGCCACTTTCACCTCCTTGGGGAGGTGCACCAGGTAGGAAACCTTGCTCCCCAGTATGTTCCTCTGGTGTATGATTTTGATCCCGCGGAGCGGGGTTCTGACGAATTCGTGCACCAGCCTGAAAAGCCACTGCAGCCCCATTTTTTGGAATATCAACGGGGGGGTCACGATATCGCCGATCAGGAAGCGGAAGGCCGCTCCCACGCCGATCATAACCCCCCGGTCCAGGCTGGCCAGGTTTTCTTTCATCCAGCACTCCTGCTTCACCCCTCCGAAACAGACCCAGATCAGGTCGGCGTCGGCCATTTTTATCCTGTCTATCATCTGCCGGTTGTCCTCGGCATCGAACTCCTTGAAGGGAGGGCTGTATCCGGTTATCTGGATGTCCGGGTTAATTTGCCGGGCCTTTGCGATCACCCTTTCAATGGTTCGTTCGGTGTCGCCCAGAAGGTAATGACGGCACCCTTTCAGGTCGGCCAAAAAGTCGTGCAGGAGGCTTGCCCCCGATATCCGCTCTATCTCCTTGCAGCCGACCAGCCAGGCGTACCACACCAGCGGCGTCCCGTCCGCAAGCGAGAGGAACGACTCGTTGATGGCGCAGCGCAGCGGTTCGTTGGTGGTGGCGGCAATCAGGTTGGAAACATCGGTGAGGCAGATGTAGCCGCGCGTACCTTGCTCGACCATGGTGCTAACGGTTTCCAGTACGTTGCGGTAACAGATGTTGCTGACCTTCACTCCTTGGTATTTGACAAAGGCCACGTCGCTGAAGTTCATGCCTGCACCCCCTCGAGGCCCGCCCCCCTGCGCCGGGCAGGTTGAGCGCACCCTTCCCCTGCCACTACATGGTGTCCTTTGCGCTTTCGGGTTGGGTTTCCGGATCCTCCCGGGCAATGACCGTCATCAGTTTGTGGTAGCTGTCCTTCATGAGCACTTTGGCAAGAGACAGCGCCACAGGATTGATCTTGCAGTAGGCAGGCAGGCTCAGGAGCTTACACCCCCTCATCCGCTTGGAACTGTCCAGAGTGGTCACGCCGGTCGGAAGACCTGAGAAAAAGTATTTGGCGTCGGTATCGGCTGCAGCCTCCCTTACGGTATGCACGATAAAATCAATGACATCAAGGTCTAAGCTCGCATTGTCGGCGAAGAGATTGTCTCCAAATATGACATCCTCGATGCGGAAGGAGGTCTCGACTGCCGACAATTTATTGTCGAGATATATCCCGTTCTTACTGATTTTGGGATAGGCGTACAGGTTGTTTGCCCAGGCAGTGAAATTTTCCTTCAGTATCCGGTCATTTTTATACCAATAGTTAGTTCTCTCAAAAAAAATCTTGTAGACAGGATAGGCGGTACTGACGAATTCATCCGGCTCAGGTATCGATCTGACGGAAAATCTCTTGTTACAATGCCTGAGTACTTTTCTCCGTTTACTGCTCAGCATGTCGATTGAGTAATTTTGCAGGTTGTCGTAGACATGATAGTTGAGGCACGACCTGGTTTGGGTTGAGGAAGGGACTGCATGTATAAAGCCTCCGAAGATGGCTTTAGCTGGGTACCGTTTCGACCAGGGTTTAATCTCGCGAAAGGGGAACAGGGGCCGGAAGAAAAAGGGGCGCACTTCCGCCCACCAGATGTCGTCAATCTTGGAGAGCTTCATCCCCTCTCCCCGCCGGTACGCTGCGAACTCGTCGATTGTCATCGAATCCCAGTGCATGTGCCCCTCACGTAATATTAGTTATTACCAATATCACGAAGATTATACTCGAAGGTACTCGCGCTGTCCAACGGCCGGGCTTCCCCCGCTTCAGTCGTTCTCCCCCACATCCTCCGCTATCAGCTTCAACCTCCAGGGCGCTCTCCAGGTCGGCTATGATATCCTGCAGGATGATCCCCGGGCCGGGAGACGGTCCGAGTCCTCAAGGCTGTCGTCTTTGAGCCAGGATATGTCGAGGCTCGTCTTGTCGCGGGCCACAATCAGGCTGTGGCGGTAATGGTCGAAAAGATCATCGCCGTCGATTTGCAATTTTGTAGAATTATTCGAAGTCGGTTTTGCTGAGCCCAGACTGACGTAAAATGGAGAGGAACGTCCCGTAGGGAGTTTCACTTCGGGGGGCGGGAACAATGACGGTACGGCTACCATCGTAAAAATTTTTTATGACTGCCGGTCTGTGAGACTTCATGAAAGCCGTACTTCAGAAGCACCTTTATAATGTGCCTGGAGGAATAAAGTTTAGGCATGAATTCTCGTTTCCCCGATCAGGGCTGCCCCTATTTCGCGGAATGAAGACGGTTCATGGGGGAGATGTAGAGTTCCATTGCGTCTTCCAGGTTTTTGACCGCCTCAGCTACGGTCGTGCCGAAGCTGGATATGTCAACATTCAGGCACTGCGAAACGTAATACTCGCCATCCTGATAGACCACATACTTGAACGATTTCATCGTATGCCCCTCGCTTTCTTCTATCCTAACATGTAAAAAGCCCCCGTTCAAAGATCAATTGTAGCACGAGGCACTCACTGTCCGTCCCGCCTCCCGGCCGGTTTAGCCTCGACCACCCCGGCGGACTGGCCGTCAACGTAGAGGAGCCAATCAGCCGCACCGTGACCCGGCATAAGGGAGAACTCACAGTTCCACGACAAAGACGCGACTTTCCACTATTTCATGAGACGACCTCACGCAGGGGTGCCCTCTGGAACGCCATCATACGAGCCCCCACAATCATGTGACCACCTCACGCAGAGATGCCCTCTTTTGCCAGATCACAAGGCGACCAAACGTAAAGATGCCTCCAGTGGCGTTCTAGCCCCCAGCCCCTGTTTTTCCAGTCCCCATTCCCCAGTCCCTAGCCCCTAGTCCCCAGTCCCTAGCCCCTAGCCCCTGTTTTTCTAGCCCCTAGCCCCTGTTTTTCTAGCCCCTGCTTCTAATCGGCCACCCCTTCTCGAAGCCGTCCGGGTAGAACCGCTCCTTGGTCCGGTTGAAGTAGCCGAACTGGACCCTCGGGAACGCCTTTTTCACCTGCTCCAGCATCCGGTACATCCCGATCCCCTTCCCCTGCACCCCCATCCTCTCGTTGTAGAAGGCCGGGTCGATGGAGAGGTTCCGCATCTGCAGCATGTCCACCCCGGTCGCCTCGATGAACTTGAGCAGCGCCTCCACCTCGCCCGGGCTGTCGGTCACCCCCGGCGAGACCAGGTAGTTGATCATGGTGAAGAGCCCCTTCTCCTTGGCGGCCGCGACCGACTCTACCACGTCTGCGAAACGGTAGCCGACGGGCCGGTAGTAGCGGTTGTAGAACTCCTCCTGCACCGAGTTCATGGAAAAGCGCATGGAGTCCATCCCCGCGTCGCAGAGCATCCGGATCCGGTCCGGGAGCGAGCCGTTCGAGTTGAAGTTCACCGTGCCCCGGGAGGTTCCGGCCTTCAGCCGCCGGGTCGCCTCGGCGACGGTGTCCGCCTGCATGATCGGGTCCCCCTCGCACCCCTGCCCGTAGGAGACGATCGGGTCGGGCGCCTCCAGCAGGTGCGGCAGCATGAGCTGGACGATCTCCTGCGGCGTCGGCACGAACGGGATGCGCTCGTGGTTCGAGGGGCAGCAGTCCGAGGGCTGCAGGGAGATGCAGCCCAGGCAGCGGGAGTTGCAGACCGGCGAGGTAGGGATGGGCGCCTCCCAGCGGCGGAAGAACAGGTTCTTGGCGGCGAAGCAGTGGTAGTCGACGGCGCAGCGCGAAAGCTGCTCGATGAGCCGGTTCTCGGGGAACTCCGCCAGCATGCGGCGCACCAGGGGATCGAGCTTCCGGTCGTCGTAGTTCTTGGGGAGCCAGTTCTCGTTGTCGTCCACCCGGGTCGCCGCCACCACGAAGCGCTCGCTCTCCTCGTCCCAGCCGACCGCGGTGTAGGACCACAGCGGCAGGTGCACCTTTTTCTTGCTGTGGTCGCAGGCCGGCAGCAGGGTGCGCATGTAGCCCGGCGCCATGAAGGCGGAGACCGCCTGCACCGGTATGGAGCGCCTCCCCTCCTTCACCCGGTTCACCGTGAGGAAGCGGCGCTCCCGGGGGTCCCAGGCGATGGGGGGGGTGTTCGGAATGGTGAAGAGGCGGCTGTCCTCGGGGAGCGGAATCAGCTCCACCGATTCGGGCAGCACCGCCTCGTTGGCGCTCATCCCCGCCATGGTGAGGTGCGGGTGGTCGAAGATGTTGCCCTGGCTGTCGGCGTAGAGGAGTTTCGGAAGTGCTTTTTTGCGTGTCATGGCTATCCCACTGCTCGATTAATTGATCTATCAGCCTGTCACAGTAACAAAAATCCGGCGCCCCGGCAAGCTCGGGCGTCCAGACCAATTCAAAAGCTTCACCGCAAAGACGCAAAGGAGAGTCAACACCAGAAAGACCGGGAAAGTCAAAAACGGGAGGACTGGTTTTCACCGAATACCGGTTGCTTTTCCCCGCGTCCGCTCTTTGCGTTGAGGCCTTTGTGCCGGTGGCTCCCTGCTTTCCTTTTCTCTGGCAACGCCCCCTGCTATCGGCTACAATCGGCTTCATGAAAATCCTGCTCGCCACGCTGCACGCCAAATACGTCCACTCCTCGCTCGCCCTCCCCTACCTCGCCTCGGCCTGCGCCGATTTGCCGGGTCTCGAGTTCGAGCTCCTGGAACTCACCGTGAACGAGCAGCAGGACCAGCTCCTTTCCCGGCTCTACGGCGCGGCAGCGGACGCCGTGCTGTTCTCCTGCTACATCTGGAACACCGAGCTCACCCTGAAGCTCGCCTCCGACCTGAAGCAGCTCTCCCCCGGCACGACCGTCGTCCTCGGGGGCCCGGAGGTCTCCTTCGGCTCCTTCGAGCTTTTGACACGCAACAGCGCCGTCGACTGCATCGTGCGGGGCGAGGGTGAGGCAACCGCCCGCGACCTGCTGCAGGCCCTGCGCGACGGCCTGCCGCTGGACGCCATCGCCGGGCTCACCTACCGGGAGGGCGAGGAGATCGTCGCCAACCCCGAGCGTGAGGCGCTGGCGGACCTGGACCTGATCCCCTCCCCGTTCGCCGCGGGGCTCGTCGACCTGGCCAAGCCGCTCGTCTACTACGAAACCTCCCGCGGCTGCCCGTTCTCCTGCGCCTTCTGCATGTCCTCCATCGACAGCGGGGTGCGCTCCTTCCCGATGGACCGGATTGAGCGCGACCTGGGGCTGCTGCTCGCGGGCGGCGCCCAGACGGTGAAACTGGTGGACCGGACCTTCAACTACGACGCGGGGCGGGCGAACCGGATCTGGCGCTTCATCCTGGAGCAGAAGCCCTCCAGCAGGTTCCACTTCGAGATCGCCGCCGAACTGCTCACCGAGGAAAACCTCCTGCTGCTCGCCGAGGTCCCGCCCGGGCTGTTCCGCTTCGAGATCGGGGTGCAGTCCGGTGGCGAGGAGACGCTCGCCATGGTCGAGCGCAAGTCGAGCCTCGCCAAGCTCTTCGAGAACGTGCGGCGCCTGAAAGCCGAGACCCGGGTCACCGTCCATCTCGACCTGGTGGCCGGGCTGCCCGGCGAGTCGCTGGACGGCTTCCTGGCATCCCTGCAGGGGCTCTTCGAAATGGACCCCGACCACATCCAGGTGGAGGCGCTCAAGGTCATGAAGGGGACCCCCATGCGGGGCATCGCGCGCAGGGAGCGGTACGCCTACGCGGAGGCGGCGCCCTACAAGGTGCTGCGCACACCCTGGCTCAGCTTCGGCGAGATCCGCCGCATCGACGGCATCAGCCGGCTCCTCGACCTCCTCTACAACAGCGGCAGGTTCGCCGCCTCCCTGGCGGTCCTGGGCGAAACGGCCCCGCTTGCCGAGGTGTTCGCCGCCGCGGCCCACTACTTCGAGAAGCAGGGGTTCTCCGCCAACCTCTCCCTTGCCGCCCTCTTCGAGGCGCTCTGGGGCTTCGCACTCGCCACGCTCGGCGCAATCGACCGCGAGCGGCTGCGCGACGCGCTCTGCTTCGACCTCTGCCTGACCGGCTATCCCGGCGGCAGCCTGCCGGGATTCTTCCAGCCCCCCTCGGACAAGGTGACGCAGGGAGCGCCGTCAGGCCTCGCCAGGGCGCGGGCCGGCGAGCGGGTCAGGTATTACCGGCGCCGCTTCGCCCGGGATTACCGCAGCACCCCCTGGATCGAACAACCAACCGAGCTCACCTTCGTGTACCGCTCCGCCCCCGGAGCCGGTCTGCAGGTCGAAATCCTCTAGTCCACGCCCTCCCCGCGGAAACACCCCCCTGCTTCACTGCGTTCAGCTTCCCCCCTATTTCAGAGGGGGGATAGCGCCAAAGGCTATTTCGGGCTTGCGGGAACGCAATCGCGGGCGATACTTGTCATTATCCTTTTTTAATTTTTAACGACAGGGCCGAAGGGAAGCCGGCGGAGGGTACCTATGGAGTTCTTCACGGCACCCTGCCTGTGTCAGGGGAGGGTCTCCATCGACGGGGTCTACCAGGGGGAAAGCAGGGAGGGTACCGCACTGCACGTCTTCCAGTGCGACGCCGGGCTCCATGACATCACCATGGAATACCGGCATAACGGGACCTGCCAGAAAAAGACCCACCGGGTCATGATCTCCGGCACCACCCGCATCCTCCCCATGACGATACCGTTCATCTGCGAACTGTAATCATGGCATCGACCCACGGGTTCGTATACTAGAGCTGTTGTCAGCATTGGACACTCGCCTTCCTTAAGGCAGCCATTCACCCAAGCCTCGGCTCACTTCACCGACGCCAGTATCGCCACCAGGAAATCCCAGAACTTGGCGACGCTGTCGATATGGATCTTCTCGTCGGGCGAGTGCACGCTCTCCAGGGTCGGCCCGAAGGACAGCATGTCCATGCCGGGTACCCGCTCCCCGATGATGCCGCACTCCAGGCCGGCGTGGATCGCCTTCACCTCGGCATCCCTGCCGTACAGGTTCCGGTAGCACTCCCTGGCCACCTTCAGGATCGGCGACTCCAGGTCCGGCTTCCAGCCGGGGTAGCCGCCGGTGATTTCGACCGCCGCGCCCCCAAGCTCCAGGACCGCCTCCACGGTCTGGACGACCTCCTCCAGGCGCGAGGCGACCGAACTGCGCTGGCTGGTCACCAGCGTGATGTCGCCCGACGCGGTGCTGATGACCGAGACGTTGCTGGAGGTCTCCACCAGGCCGGGGATGTCGGCGCTCATATGCTGCACGCCGCTGGGGAGGGCGGCGATGGTCCGGCAGAGCCTGAACTGCTCGGCCCTGACGAGGACCTTCCCGGTCCGGGTCCCCTGCTGCGGCGCCAGGCTCAGCACGAAGCCGGGATCGACGGAGGCGAGTTCCGCCTTGAAGGTCGCGTCGAGTTCCGCCACCAGGGCCTCGGCCCCCGCCAGGTTCTCCCTCGGCAGGAAGAGCAGGGCGCGGCATTCCCGGGGGATGGCGTTGCGCATGTTCCCCCCGTCGATGGAGCAGAGCCGGGCGTCGATTTCGAAGAGGCGCAGCAGGGCGCGGTTCAGTATCTTGATCGCGTTGCCGAGCCCCTTGTCGATCTCCAGCCCCGAGTGCCCCCCCTTGAGCCCCTTTACCGACAGCACGACGGCGGCGGCGTGCGCCGGAGCGCTCTCCCGCGCCAGGGTCCAGCGGGCGAAGGTGTCCTTGCCGCCGGCGCAGCCGACGTAGACGGCACCCTCCTCCTCGGAGTCGAGGTTCAAAAGGGTCCTGCTCTCCAGAAGGTCCGGGCTCAGATTGAGCGCGCCGGTCAGCCCGATCTCCTCCTCGACCGTGAAGAGCAGCTCCAGCGGCCCGTGCACCAGGGAGCGGTCCGCCATGACCGCGAGGTTGGTGGCGACCCCGACGCCGTTGTCCGCGCCGAGCGTGGTGCCGTTCGCCGTCACCACGCCCCCCCTGCGGACCAGCTCGATGGGGTCCTTCAGGAAATCGTGGACCTTGTCCGCGTTCTTCTCGCACACCATGTCGAGGTGGGACTGCAGGCAGACGCCGCGCACCCGCTCGCGCCCCGGCGTGGCGGGCTTGTGCACCACGACGTTGCCGCAGCTGTCCTGCCGGGCCGCAAGCCCCAGCTTTCCGGCCGTGTCCAGCACGTAGCGGGCGACGCGCTCCTCGTGCTTGGAGGGGCGCGGGATGCCGGAGATCTCGGCGAAATAGCTCCAGAAAAGCTCGGGTTTCAATGCTTCGATGGCTTTTGACATATCAGGCTCCGGGGAAACGGTTAGTACTGCGGCTTCTCCGCCTCGACTCTTGACAGGGTCGAGGCTGACAGGAAAAGGGGACCGGTGCAGGATCGTGGGCCGATTTCGGGAGATTCGCCCGTTTCCCTTGACCTGGCAGCAATCCAGTAAAAGATACACCATCGCTGTTGCAATGCAAAGGACGGCGGTTTCCCATGGACGGAAAACTTTTTACCAGTCACCAAGTACCAGCCGCGCCCAAGACTGTACTAGGAGGCCGACCCTACGCAGGAGCTCACTATCCTGCAAAGGAAACCCTTGTTTTATCCATCCTTATAAGGTATTTTCCACCAGACACCAGTAAACCTGCAAAGTGAGACTCTCTCTTGACGGTACCCTCAAAAGCAAAACCGGCCCGCCCGATGCGCGGCTCCAAAACGGGGAAGGTCTGGGGCGCCACTCTGGCATCCTTCCTGACCGCGGTGCTTTTGAGCGGGACCTCCGTCTGGCTCTTCGAGCGCAGCCGGATGCAGACCCAGCGGCAGACCGTTTCGGAGCTGACCAGCCAGGTTGCCGTCGACATCCAGGCTCACGTCCAGCGCTCGCTCTCCGCCACCTTCGCCCTCGCCGCGGTCATCCGCCAGGGAAACGGCGACACCTCCAATTTCCGGCAACTGGCCAAGGAGATGCTCCTGCTCTACCCGGGAGTCAGCAGCCTCTCCATCGCTCCCGGGGGGATCGTCACCGACATCGCACCTTTGGAAGGGAACGAGAAGGCTCTGGGCCACAACCTGTTCGAGGACCCCAAACGCAACAAGGAGGCGCTCTTCGCGCTGCGGACCCGGGCTCTCACCCTGGCCGGGCCGTTCCAGCTGCTCCAGGGCGGGGAGGCCGTGGTCGGCCGGCTCCCGGTTTTCCTGAGCGGCAGGGACGGCGTGCAACGGTACTGGGGCTTCAGCAGCGCCCTGATCAGCATCCCGGCCCTGCTCCAGGAAGCCAGGGTGCAGAGGCTTACCTCAAACCGCTGCAGCTTCGAGCTCTCCCGCATCCAGCCCGATACCGGCAAACCGGACGTTTTTTACTCCGCGGGCCGGCCACTCGACGCGGCGGTCCACCAGAAGATCGCCGTTCCCAACGGGGAGTGGACCCTTTCCGTCCAGCCGATGGATGGCTGGTATGCCTGGCAGGTCGTCTGCTCGGAAGCCCTGGTCATCCTGCTGTTCAGCACGCTCTCTGCGCTGGCCGCCCGCTGGCTCGCCCTGCGGCCGATCATCCTGCAGCAGATGGTCGACGAGAGGACCAGGGAGCTCTCCGAAACCAATCTCAGCCTGCAGACCGAGATCAAGGACCGGAAACTGGCCCAGGAGGCGCTCCTTGCCTCGGAACACAAGCTGCGCTCCATCTGCACCTCCCTGACCGACCTGATCCTGATCCTGGACGCCGAGGGGCACTACGTCGAGATCGCCAGCACGACCTCCAGCCACCTGTACCGACCTGCCGACGAACTGCTGGGGAAAAGCGTGGCGGAGATATTCCCCCCGGAAACCGCGGAGTTTTTCCTCGCCACCATCCGGCAGGCCCTCGCGGTCGGGAAAATGGTGTCGGTGGACTACCCGCTGACCATAGGTGCGGAAAGCCTCTGGTTCGCCGGCAACGTTTCCCCCTTGTCCGCCGACAGGGTGGTCTGGTCGGCGCGGGACATCACCCAGACCAAGAACTCCGAGGAGGAGCAGCTGGTCCTGGAGCGGCAGCTGCTCCACTCGCAGAAGCTGGAAAGCCTCGGGGTGCTGGCCGGAGGGATCGCCCACGACTTCAACAACATCCTGATGGCCATCATCGGCAACGCCGACCTGGCGCTGATGCGCATCAGCCAGGAATCCCCCGTCGTCGGGAACCTGCACCAGATCGAGCAGGCGGCGGCCCGGGCCGCGGACCTCACCAGGCAGATGCTCGCCTACTCCGGGCGCGGCAAGTTCGTGGTGGAGAACATCAGCCTGAACCGCCTGCTGGAGGAGATGCTGCACCTTTTGGAGGTCTCCATCTCGAAGATGGCGGTGCTGCGGCTCAACCTCGCCCCGAACCTCCCGACCGTGGAGGTCGACGCCACCCAGATGCACCAGATCGTCATGAACCTGGTGATCAACGCCTCGGAGGCGATCGGCGACCGGAGCGGAACCATCGCCATCAGCACCGGCTGCGTGGACTGCGACAGGAACTACCTGAAGGACGTCTGGCTGGACGAAAACCTCGGCGCGGGGCTCTATGTCTACCTGGAGGTGGCCGACACCGGCTGCGGCATGGACCGGGAAACCATGGGGAAGATCTTCGACCCCTTCTTCACCACCAAGTTCACCGGGCGCGGGCTCGGCATGGCGGCCGTCATCGGCATCGTGCGCGGGCACCAGGGCGCCATCAAGGTGAGCAGCGAGCCGGGCAAGGGGAGCTCGTTCAAGGTGCTGCTCCCCTCCAGCGGCAAGCCGGCCGAGCTCTTCGGCAGCGCAGGGAGCCACGACGACTGGAAGGGGGCGGGTACGGTGCTGCTGGTCGACGACGAGGAGACGGTCAGGGGGATCGGCAGGGCGATGCTCCAGGAGCTCGGCTTCAGCACCCTGACGGCCAACGACGGCAGGGAGGCGCTGGAGATCTTCCAGGCCACCCCCGGCATCGCCCTGGTCATCCTGGACCTGACCATGCCGCACATGAACGGCGAGCAGTGCTTCCGGGAGCTGAAGCGCTGCCAGCCGGAGGTGAAGGTGATCCTGTCCAGCGGCTACAACGAGCAGGAGGTCACCGAAAAGTTCACCGGCACGGGGCTCGCCGGCTTCATCCAGAAACCCTACACGCTGTCGGAGCTGCGCCAGGTCCTGATGCAGCACGCCGGGGAGAGCTGAGTTTTTTTCTGGGCCCGCAGCCTGCCCCCGTGCGGATTTGCCCCCCCTGCCCACCCCACCCCACCCGCGTCGCGCCGAACTCCCTCGCTTCCTGCCTCGGCCCTCCCCCTTCCGCAACAGGTTAAAACACTATTCTACGAAATCGCTTACACTTTCGCGTGAGATATGCTAGTCTCCGACAGTTAGTAAACGGATATCGCATTGAATCTAGTTAATCAACAAAAAACAAGGAACGCCATGAAGATACCGAGATACCGGGACTGGAAAATTTTTTGGAAGATCATGGTAATCCCCCTGATCACCCTGACAGTCATTCTCCTGGGAACCGAGCTCCTGATCCTGCCGAAGATCGAATCATGGATGCTGGAACAGGAAAAATCGAAAGTGCGCAGCGTCGTCGAGGTCGTGTATCAGCAGATCGCGCAGGGGGCGCGGGCGGTCGAGGAGAGGCACATCCCCCTGGCGCAAGCCCAGCAGGAAGTCATCCGGCAGGTCAAGGGGCTGCGCTACAGCGGCACCGAGTATTTCTGGATCAACGACATGACGCCGCGCATGATCATGCATCCGACCCAGCCGCAGCTGGACGGCCAGGACCTCTCCGAGAACAAGGATCCCAACGGCAAATACCTGTTCCGCGAGTTTGCCAAACTGTGCGAGGAGAGCGGGGAGGGGTTCGCATCCTACATGTGGGCCAAGCCGGGCGAGACCCAGCCGACGCCCAAGATTTCCTTTGTGAAGCTGTACAAGCCGTGGGGCTGGATCGTCGGCAGCGGCCTGTACATCGACACCTTCAAGGCCAAGATAGCCTCGCTGCACCACTTCGTGCTGGCCGCGTCGCTAATTTTGTCGCTGGGCATGATCGGGCTGGCCTGGTCCATCGGGCGCGGGGTCAAGGGCTCCATCGACCGCGGCTGCAGCTTCGCCGCGGCGGTCGCCTCGGGGGACATGACCGAAACGCTGGAGGTGCGCGGCGCGGACGAGGTCGGGGTGCTGGGGAACTCCCTCAACACCATGGCCGCGGACCTGAAGTCGATGATCGGCCGGATCACGGCCACCACCCGGGAGCTCGCCGCGACCTCCGGCGAGATCGCCCTGGCGTCGCGCTCCATGATACAGTCGGCCGAGCGGCAGACGCTGGACGTGGCGGAGACCTCCGCCGCCGCCCAGGAGATCCAGCTCCAGATCGACAGCGTCACCAGGGACGTCACCGGGCTCAACGATTCCGCGACCCGCAGCACCTCATCCGTGCAGGAGCTCGCCTCCAGCATCGACGAGGTGGCCCGGCACATGGAGCGGCTGGTGCTTTCCGTCGGGGGGATCAGCGACTCCATCACCCGGATGTCCGGCTCCATTCGCCAGATCGACGGCGGGGTGCAGACCCTGACCGACACCTCGTCCGAGACGGCCTCCTCCGTGCTCGAGTTCGACACCTCGATCCGCCAGATCGAGGCCTACGCCAAGGAGAGCGCGGCCATCTCGGAGAAGCTGCGCGGGGATGCCGAGACCGGGAAGCAGGCCGTCGAGGAGACCATCGCGGGGATCGACGTCATCATCCACGCCTCGCGCACCACGGCCGACGCCGTCAACGACCTGTCGCAGAAGGCGCAGAGCATCGGCTCCATCGTCACCGTCATCGACGAGATCGCGGGGCAGACCAACCTGCTCGCGCTGAACGCCTCCATCATCTCCGCCCAGGCGGGGGAGCACGGCAAGGGGTTCGGGGTGGTGGCCGCCGAGATCAAGCAGCTCGCCGAGCGGACCGGGCGCTCCACCAAGGAGATCGCCGACACCGTCAAGGGGATCCAGGAGCAGATGAAGCGCGCGGTGGCCGCCATCGCGGCCTCCGAGGAGAGCATCAAGGCGGGGGGGAAGCTTTCCCTGAAGGCGGGCGACGCCCTGGAAAAGGTGGTCGGAGGGGTCACCCAGACGGCGCAGCAGATGTCCGAGATCGCCCGGGCCACCAGGGAGCAGGCGCGCGGCAGCGAGATGATCCGCAGCGCCATGGAGCAGGTGGCCAGCATGACCAACACCATAGCCGAGACGACCGGCCAGTTGCGGCAGGGGAGCGAGCTGATCAACGGTGAGGTGGGGAAGGTGCGCGAGGTCTCCACGCAGGTGATGCGTTCCATGAGGGAGCAGGCGATCGCCGGCGAGCAGATCGGCCGGCTGACCCTGCACGTCTCGGAGACCACCGCGCGCATCCAGGAGGCGTGCGAGGGTCAGACCGAGGGGGCCAGGCGGATCCAGCAGGCGGTCGAGAGCATCGAGGCTTCCGCGCACTCCGTGCTCCAGGAGACCCGGGTGGTGGACGGCGCCGTCACGAAGCTCGGGGAGAACAGCAAGGGGCTGCAGCAGGAGATGTCCGGCTTCAAGCTGTGAGGCGGCGGGCGCTTGTGGTACCCTGAGCTGCGTGCCCCGTGGCAAACTACCCCGGCCGGCTGGAGCCGATGGCGACGATGGTGACGCTCAAGTCGCCGGCGGGGCGCTTGATGGTGACCTCGTCATCGACCTTCCTGCCGAGCAGCGCCCTGCCGACCGGCGAGTCGATGCTGATCCGACCGACGCTGACATCGAACTCGTCCGGCCCCACCAGCTGGTAGCAGCGCTCCTCGCCGTTCTCGTCCTGGTAACTCACCCAGCAGCCGAAGCTCACCGAGTTCGGCTTGAGCGGCGGGTAGACCACCTGCAGCACCTTGAGCCGGCTCCCCAGATGCTTCAACTCCCGGTCGATCTCCCGCAGCCTCTTCTTCGAATAGATGTACTCGGCGTTCTCCGAGCGGTCACCCTCGGCGGCGGCTTCCGCCATGTTCTTGACCATGTGCGGCCGCTCTTTTTCCCACAGGAGGTCGTAGCGCTCCTGAAGCCGCCTGCGCCCTTCGGCGCTGATCATGTTGGTCATTTTGTCTGTTTCCAGGTGTGCGGTTATTGAAGTGACGGCGGCTCTTCAGGGGAGACCGGGGCGACCGGCGCCGCCGGGGCAAGGGGTGCTTCCGGTGCTTCTGGCGCCTCCGCTGCTTCGGGGTTCGCCGGCGCGGCGGTCGTGGTCCGCTCCTGCGCGTCCGGAGCCTCCGCAGTTCCCTCCTCCTTGCAGATCTCGTCCTGCGCCAGCTCCAGCATCGACTCCGGCGCCACCGGCTCGAAGGAAGGCTCCTTGTCGGGGAGGGACTTGCTGATCTCTTTCCTGTTCTTGTCGAACAGGATCGTCCCGCGCACCCGGTAGCTGGAGACGGCGCAGTCCAGCTCATAGCTGGTGAACATGTACGACACGTTGTTCAGGTTGTATTCGCTCTTGAAAAAATCCTTGTCCTTGGCGACTGACTTCACCCAGAAGATATAGACATTGTCAGGAAGCGCTATGATCGACCTCTGGTCGATATAGTATTTGAGGTCGGTGTCCTCTGCAAAGTTGCTCCACCGTTCTGCCTTGGCCTGGGAGACGCCGCAGCAGATGAGGACGGCGAGGGTTGCGATGGAGATCCTGAATGACATGGTGCCTCCCCTCAGCTATTTGGCTTGCGGAGCTGTCATGCCTGCAAGGTTTTGCCATGATAAACGACTTTTGCCGGGGATGCAACCTGTTGCATCGGGGCCCTGGACAGGGACCCGGGCGGGCGGGGTGCTGCGGGGTCGTGCCGCGGATAGTGAGCGCGCCGCGGGAAGGGGTCATTTCTCCTCGTGGCGGTACTCCCTGATCGCCCTTTCATAGGTCTTGCCGATCTCGTTGGGAGAACCCGCCTTCTGGTACAGCAGCAGCCCCTTGACGACCAGGCCGGCCAGGACCAGGAAGAGGAGCGCCCAGAGCATCCGCGGCAGCAGCCGCTGCCGCCAGTTGGGAGGCTCCGGCTCGCCGACCGGCTCGGCCGCCTCCATCCCGCGCAACTCGGCCGCCTTGCGCAGCAGCGCTATCTGCGTCACGGAGATGTGCCGGAAGATGAGGTCGCGGTCCCGCTCGTCCAGGAACACGAAGCGCACCCCCGTGCCGTAATAGGGGGCGCCGTTTTGGGGCGCCTTGGGGGCCATCAGGTGAATGACCTCGGCCACTGCCTGGATCAGGCGCGGCGGCTGGAGCGGCAGGTGGATTTCCAGGCAGAGGAGCTTCTCCGGCGCCACCGGCTGCGGCAAGCGGATCAGCAACCCGCCCCCCCCGAGGTTCACCTCGGCCCGAAGGATGTCGCGCCACTCGAGCGCCACCGACGGCAGGTAGCGCGCCTGCTGCGCCGCGATGACGACCTGGTCGTACCCCTGGAACTTCATGTGCTCCAGGTCCCGGCGCTGCTCCCAGTCCTTCTCGACGTCCCGCTTGCTGGGGTTGGACAAAAGCGCGTACCGAAGCCTCAGGTGGAGCTCGAGCCGGAAGAACTGGCGGCGCTCCCGCAGGGTGAAGGCGCCGAAGAGCCGGATCCGCAGCACCCGCCCGCCCAGCCTCTCGATGACGATGCCGCTGCAGGTGTAGACCTCCTTCTTGATCCAGATGCTGACGTCGAGGATGAAACCGACGTCCACCCGGACGTTGGCAGGGAGCACGTCGCGGGAGATCTGGGCCAGCAGTTCGTCCGTCTGCGCCTCGACGATGATGGCCCAGTCCCGGAAGACCCCGCCGCCCAGCAGCGGAATGCCGAATTCAACCCGCATCCCCTTGCGCAGATGTTCCCTGTAGGCGGCGTAGTAATCTTCCTGCATCTGGATTGGCCCCGGTCTGCTTGCGAGTAATTTGTCCTGCCTATCACATTAAACTGCAAAGCCGACGAATTGCAAGGGGTTGCCGAAATTCAGCGGCGGCGCTTCCGGCAGATGATTCAGGAAGCATCTTGACAAATATCCGGATTATGGTACTAGATAGGGCAATTATTCCGACATTTTGGTAACAAAGGGAGACTTATGAAAAGAGTAGTGATCGCGGCAGCCCTCATCGTCGGACTGGCAGCAAGCCAAGCCATGGCAGTACCCGCAGGCAAGACCGCGGAGTGGAAGACCTCCATGGGAAAAGTCACCTTCAAGGGGGACGACCATGCCGGCAAGGGGCTCAAGTGCAACGAGTGCCATTCCAAGATTTTCAAGATGAAGCAGGGCTCCACCGTCATGAAGATGGCGGACATCAACGCCGGTAAGTTCTGCGGCGAATGCCACAACGGCAAGAGGGCCTTCAAACCTGCCGGCAACTGCGCCAAGTGTCACAAGAAGTAAGCGGCCTCTAGCTCAAATTTGAGCGCGAGACCGACGACGACCGCTGCCAGTTCACGGCCATGGGTGCCATGGCCGTGAACTGGAGCACCGCGCGAGAGCGTTGCCGGCAGCCGGTCCCCTCCCAAGGATAGCGCCCCGAACTCCAACCGGACGCACCGAGAACTCGACGCAGCCGGCAGTCCCCCCCCTCCCCACGAGCACCCCCGGAAAGCCCCCAGTCCCTGCACGGCTTCATGGCAGCAAGCAAGCGCGGCCTGCGGGAGGCGGCGGAAAGATTTCTGTTGATCAAAGGGCGCAAAACACTTACAAAAGGAAAACCAGACCAGGCACGTTCAACTCTGTGTCATCACTTCGTGGCAGCTCCCTCACCCCTGCCCCTCTCCCGGCGGGCGAGGGGTTCTCGACGCAAGGCCGTAACGCCGAATGGGGGCTCCCAGCTGCACCACCCGGAGGAGACCGATGAACACCGTCACCAAGAGATCCGTCTGCCCCTTCGACTGCCCCGACACCTGCGGCCTGCTGGTACAGGTCGCGGACGGCAAGGCCGTCGGGGTGCAGGGCGACCCGCTGCACCCCTTCACGCGCGGCACCCTCTGCCCCAAGATGCTGCACTACGAGAAGAGCGTCCACTCTCCGCTTAGGCTCACCACGCCGCTCAAGCGCAGCGGACCCAAGGGAAGCGGCGAGTTCGTCCCGATCTCCTGGGACGAGGCGATCGCCACGACCGCGGAGCGCTGGCGCGGCATCATCGCGCGGCACGGCGCGCAGGCGATCCTCCCCTACTCCTACGCAGGCACCATGGGGGTGCTGCAGCGGAACGCGGGGCACCCGTTCTTCCACCGGCTGGGCGCCTCCCGGCTGGACCGCACCATCTGCTCCCCCGCCAAGGGTGCGGGGTGGCAGGCGGTCATGGGGCGCACCCCGACGCCGCACCCGGACTCCGCGGGGCTCAGCGACCTGCTGATCCTCTGGGGCATCAACGCGGCCGCCACCAGCATCCACTTCCTGCACGCCGCGCGAGAGGTCAAAAAGAGCGGCGGCGAGGTCTGGCTCATCGACACCTACCGGACTCCGACCGCGGCCTGCGCGGACCGCACCTTCCTGGTGCGCCCGGGAAGCGACGGGGCGCTCGCGCTCGGCATCATGCACATCCTGTCCCGCGACGGCCTCACGGACGACGCCTTTCTCGCCTCCTCCGTCCTCGGCTACCCCGAGCTGCAGCGGGAGGTGCTGCCGGACTACTCCCCGGCGCAGACCGCGCGCCTCACCGGGCTCCCGGTGGAGACCATCGAGCTCATCGCCAGGGGGTACGCCGCGGCCCGCGCCCCCTTCATACGCCTGGGGAGCGCCCTGTCGCGCTACGGCAACGGCGCCATGACGGTGCGCTGCATCTCCTGTCTCCCCGCGCTGGTGGGGGCCTACGGCAAGGAGGGGGGGGGGTGCTTCCCGGACACCGCCACCGGCGGGGCCTTCGCCATGGAGGAGCTGCTGCACGAGGATTTCCAGCCGGCACCGACCCGGCTCGTCAACATGAACCGGCTCGGGCACGCACTGAACGAGCTGGACGACCCGCCGGTCCTGGGGCTCTACGTCTACCACTCGAACCCGGCCGCGGTAGCTCCGGACCAAAACGCCGTGCTCCGGGGGCTCGCCCGGGAGGAGCTCTTCACCGTCGTGCACGAGCGCTTCCTGACCGATACGGCGCGCTATGCGGACCTGGTGCTCCCGGCGACCTCCTCGCTGGAGCACAGCGACATCTACCGCTCCTACGGCACCTACTGCCTGCAGCGCGCCCGGCCGGTCGTCGACCCGGTCGGGGAGAGCCGCTCCAACTGGGAGGTCTTCTCCCTGCTGGCGGCGGAGCTCGGCTTTGAGGAGCCGATCTTCCGGGAGAGCGCCGACCAGGTGATCGACCGGCTGCTGGCGCTTCCCTCGCCGCTGAGGCGCGGCATCGACCTGGAGGCGCTGCAGGAGGGGCGCGCCGTGGAGCTTTCGGTCCAGCGGGGCGGCTGGGCCACCGCCTCCGGGAAGATCGAGATCCTGAACGACCGGCTCCGGCACCCCCTGCCGCGCTATCTCCCGACCCACGAGGAGTCGGGGACGCTCCCCTTCCGGCTCATGACGGCGCCCACCCCCTTCGCGCTGAACGCGTCGTTCTACGAGCAGGAGGAGCTCAGGGAGCAGCAGGGGGGCATGCGGCTCAAGATGAGCCCCGCGGACGCCGTCTCCCGCGGGGTGGCGGACGGCGAGCGCGTGGTCGCCTGGAACGAGCTCGGGGAGGTGGCCTTCCTGCTCCAGGTCACCGAAGCGGTCCCGGCCGGCGTGGTGGTCGCCGAGGGGGTCTGGTGGCTCTCCTTCGCCCCGGGAGAGCGCTCCGTCAACGCGCTCACCTCGCAGCGCCTGACCGACGACGGGGGAGGGAGCACCTTCTACGACAACCGGGTCGACGTGCGGCGCGAGGGGTGACCCGTGCGGTCGCTCCTCCTCCTTCCTTGACGGGAGGGGGTCGGAGGGCGGGTGCAGCTGCCAACGGAGCCGTAAATGGCGCCTTCCCCCCCTCCCCCGCCAGGGGGGAGGGAGGTTGCCGGGCGAGGTGCCGGCGGGAGCGAGGGTGTGCCAGGAACCGGTTGCGGGTCCTGATCCGAGATTTGCCTCATGTTTTTGCTGAAAGAGCCGATGCGATTAGAACTGATCGGCAAATACAGCAGGGGCGGGGGCGATATGGAAGCAAATAACAAGATCCTTTTGGAAAGCGGCACCAACGAACTGGAGATCGTGGAATTCAGGATCGACGAGCGCGACAGCAAGGGGAACGTGATCCCCTGCTTTTTCGGCGTGAACGTGGCCAAGGTCCGGGAGATCATACGGCTTCCCAACCTGCGCAAGGTGGTCAACGCAAACCCCGCCATCAGCGGCATGATAAAGCTGCGCGACCAGGTGATCACGCTCATCGACCTGTCCCGGGCCCTGAACAAGGACACCGACGGGCTCTGCGCGGACCGCGTCATCGTCCTGGAATTCAACAGGATCATCGTGGGGATCCTGGTCCACTCGGTCTCCCGCATCTACCGGATCTCCTGGGAGAACGTGGAGCCGCCGGTCAAGGCGATCCACGACGCCAACATCACCGGGGTCGTCAAGATGGAGGACCGGATCATCCTGATCCTCGACTTCGAGAAGATCATCGGGGAACTCTCGTCCAGCGAGGCGCTCTCCACCCCGACGGCGGAGCTGATGCTGGCGCACTCCACGGTCAACCGCGGGGAAAAGACCATCCTGGTCGCCGACGATTCCAAGTTCATCCGCCACACCATCTGCGGGTCGCTGCGCGAGGCGGGGTACCAGGTCGTGGAGGCGGAGAACGGCGAGGAGGCGTGGGAACGCGTCAACGCCATGCTGGCCAGTTGCAAGGAGCAGGGGACCGGAATCGAGGCGCAATTGAACCTGATCATCACCGACATAGAGATGCCGCGCATGGACGGGCTGCACCTGACCTCCCTGATCAGGAAGGAGGGGAGTCTGGATCAGATCCCGGTGGTCATCTTCTCCTCGCTCGCCAGCGAGGACAACAAGATGAAGTGGAAGAACCTCGGCGCGAGCGACATCCTGACCAAACCGGACCTGCCGAACCTGGTCGAGAAGGCGGACAGCCTTGTCCTTTGACGGGAGCCCCGAGCTCTCGGTCGTCGTACCGGTGTACAACGAGGCGGCGCACATAGCCCCCTTTCTGCGCGCCATGGCCCGCCAGCAGGGGGTCCGGATGGAAATGATCCTCTCGGACGGAGGATCGGCAGACGGCAGCGTCGCGTTGGTAAAAAAGGAGCGGGCAGGGCTTCCCTTCCCGCTCAGGATCGTCGAAGGGGCCCGCGGCAGGGGAGGTCAACTGAACCGGGGGGCCGGCGCTGCCAAAGCGCCCACGCTCCTCTTCCTGCACATCGACTCCGTATTCCCCGACCCGCACGCCCTGCGCGGGGCGCTGGACGCGCTGGCCGCCGCGACCGGGGAGGGAGCCGGCGACCTTGCCGGCCACTTCGCGCTGGAATTCCACTTCGAGGGGAGCGTCCCCTTTCCCTACCGTTTCTACGGCGCCAAGGCGGCACTGGACCGCCGGGGCTGCACCCACGGCGACCAGGGGTTCCTGATGAGCGCCGCTTTCTTCAACCGGGTCGGTCCCTTCGACGGCTCCCTGCCGCTCATGGAAGACACCTTCCTGGCCGAGCGGATCAGGGAAACCGGGCGCTGGCTGTTGCTCCCCGCCGCCATCAGGACCTCTCCGCGCCGCTTCCTGAGCGAGGGGCTCCTCCCCAGGCAGACCCTGAACGCCATCCTGACCAACCTTGCCGACCTGGGCCGCTTCGAGCTGATGCAGGAGCTCAAGGGGTGCTATCAGAGCCAGCACTCGGCCCGCAGGTTACGGCTCCACCCTTTCCTGGCCTTCATCCAAAGCTGGCTGGCCGCGCTGCCGCCCGCCGAGCGGCGGCGCTTCTGGTACGCCACGGGAAGCTACGTGCGGGGCAACGCCTGGCAGATACCGTTTTTTTTCGATCTGCTGCTTGGGGGGGTGCGGCCGGGAAAGGGGGGAAAACTGCTCGCCTGCCACGACCGCTGGGTGGCGCGGCTGCTGGACAACACGGTGGGAAACCGGGTGGCGGTCGTGCTGGTCTGGGTCTGGTTCAGGGCGCTGGCCTGGCGGGCCAGTCGGCAGGCCCCTGCCGCTCCGGGAGAGGGGACCTAAGTACGCCCGCGCACTCGACCACTCGACCACTCGACCACTCGACCACTCGACCACTCAACGACTCGACGACTCGACGACTCAACCCACCCGCTCAGCGTTTCTCGATCTCACTGTCCACCAGATGCTTCAGCGCGCTGCGCGTGCCCTCCTCGAGATCCTGGAACTCCACGCCGAAGCCGGGCGGCAGCGTCGGGTTCACCCGCTTGCCATCCTCATTGAGCCAGGCGATCCTGCCGGTCAGCTCCCTCAGCTGCGGGTTCCCCTCGGGGAGGTAGAGCGCCAGCCTCAGCACGGTGTCGAGGCGCACCGGCTCATGGCTGGCGAGAAAGACGCCCCCATCCCCGACATCCAGGACCTGGGCGCCGACGGGGCTGCCGCCCAGCACGAAGATGGCCGGGAACTGGCAGGGAACCCGCAGGTCCCTGCGGTCCACCGCGTCGGTATAGCTGCGCGCTTTTTCCAGGAATTCGCGGCGGTCGATCGGCTTGGTCAGGAAGTCGTCGCACCCGGCCTGCATGGCGCGCTCCCGGTCCCCTTCCCGCCCCGCCGTCGTCAGCATGATCACCGGGATGGAGCTCAGGAAGGGATCGGCCTTCAGCTCGCTGCAGCAGGCAAGGCCGTCCATCTCGGGCATGTTCATATCCATGAAGATGAGATCGGGCGGGTCCTTCCTGATCAGCGCCAGCGCCTCGACGCCGTTCATCGCGGTCAGGACCTCCACATGCGAAAGCTTCAGGAAGCTTTTCTCCAGTTCCAGCACGAGCCTGGTGTCGTCCACCAGCAGTATCTTAGGTTTAGCCACGGCGAGTCCACTCCCCTTACTCCAAAGATCCTGTCGCCAGCCACGCGACCCTTCCACCCGCTACGGCGGATTCTCATTGGCACATTAGTCCAACACCTATCACCCGTCAAGCCAGAAATGGGTAGACGCGCTCCTGGCGCCACTCCCGACCCGAAGCGGGTCAGCAGATCAGGCGCAGGAAGTCCGGAAGCGAGCGCAGCAGCAGCGGGCCGGAGCCGAAATAGTCGCCGTCCAGCTGCACGGCCTTCTCCCCCGAGACCTCCAGTTCCGTGGCGCGGAAGCTTTGCACCGAGCGGCTGGAGGCGGCCCGGTTCAGGCCCAGGAGCAGCGCGAGCCCCAGGTAGGTGAGGCGCCCCCCGCTGATGCAGAGCACCTGGAAGCCGGGGCTGAAGAGGTCGCCCTGGGGCGCCAGCAGGAAATTGCCGCCGTAGCGCGCGGCGTTGCAGACGATGACGCTGTGGCAGGAGAGGCTCCTGCCGCCGCCGGTCACCCGCAGTTCGCCACGGTCCCAGTTCGCCAGCAGGCGCAGCGCCGAGAGGAGGTAGGCACCCTTGCCGAGCGCCCGCTTCTCGTCCAGCCGCACCGCCCGGACCACGGCGCCGTCCACGCCGACTCCGGCCATGAGCAGGAAGCGCCTCTTTTGTCCGGCGCACTCAAGCTCGCCGACCGAGACCGGCCGGGAAGTCCCCCGGGTCACCCGGGCCAGGGCATCGTCCAGGGAGCCGATCTTCAACTCCCGGGCCAGCACGTTGGAGGTGCCGAGCGGGAGCACCCCGAGGGTCGCCGCGCCGGGGGCCAGCCCGTTCAGCACCCCGTTCACGGTCCCGTCGCCGCCGGCGACCAGCACCAGAGGGTCGCTCGACTCGGCGCAGACCCGCGCCGCGAAGAGCGCGGCATCCCCGGCGCTGCCGGTTTGCAACAGTTCCGGGTCCAGCCCCCCTTGCCTCAGGGAAGTCAGCACCTGCTCCAGCCGGCTTGGGGAAAAGCTGCCGGAGGTCGGGTTAACGATCAGATAACAGGGTCGTGCCAACGTCATTTCAGGTCACCCGGTACAGATGAAAAGGGCCGCGTGGGGCGGCCCGGGGAGCGATGAGCGATGATTCGAAAGGGGGCTCTTGGACGCCACCCCTCCTTAGCACATTTGGCGGGAAATTGACAATGGTTTTGGGGAGCTACTGCTGGCAACCGTGCAGAGAGGTTACCTTCCGCTTTGAAAAGGGGGCTCGAGGCAAAATCTCCCCCCCCTGGCGGGGGGGAGGGTCGGGGTGAGGGGGAGGATCGAAGGGATTGCCCTACCCCTCGCTTTTGGCACCGTTTTTCTCCGGCGCGCCTCCGAAGCGCCGCATGCTCTCCACCAGGGCCAGCAGCCGCTGGTTCACCAGGAAGTTCACGCTCCCCTCCGGGTAGCTCCCCTCCTCGTCCGCCTGACCCGCCGGGACGCCGGTCAGGATCTCGATCCCCTGGTCGATGTTCGTGACGCTCCAGACGTGGAAGCGCCCCGCCTGGACCGCCTGCACCACCTCGTCGCTCAGCATCAGGTTGCGCTCGTTGAGCCTGGGGATCATGACCCCCTGGTCCCCGGTGAGCCCCTGGGCCTTGCAGACGGCGAAGAACCCCTCGATCTTGTAGTTCACCCCGCCGATCGGCTGCACCTGGCCGTGCTGGTTCACGCTCCCCGTGACGGCTATCCCCTGGCGCAGCGGGAGCCCGGACAGGGCGGAGAGCAGGGCGTAGAGCTCGGTGGAGGAGGCGGAGTCCCCCTCGACCCCCTCGTAGGACTGCTCGAAGCAGATGGAGGCGGAGAAGGAGAGCGGCTTGTCGCGGGCGAACTTCCCCCCCAGGTAGCCGGTCAGGATCAGCACCCCCTTGTCGTGGATCGGCCCGGAGAGCTTCACCTCGCGCTCGATGTTCACCATGCCGGCCCGTCCCAGCGAGACCCGGGCGGTGACCCGCGACGGCTTGCCGAAGGTGTAGTCGGCCAGCGTCATGACGGAGAGCCCGTTGATCTGCCCCGCCACGCTCCCCTGCGTGTCGCACAGGATGGTGCCGTCGGCCAGGTACTGCTGCATGCGCTCCTCGATCCGGTTGCTGCGGTAGGTCTTCTCCTCTATCGCCTTGTTGAGCCAGGCCCGGTCCACCAGCTGCGCCCCGCCCAGGGCCGCCCAGTAGCTCGCCTCGCGGATCAGGTCGGAGAGCTCCATGAACTGGGCGGAGAGCCGCTCCTGGTCCTCCACCAGGCGCGCGGCGTACTCCAGCAGCGCCGCGACCCCGCTGGCGTCGAAGTGGAGCAGCCCCTCCTTCCTGCAGTGGCCGGCGACGAAGAGCGCGTAGTCCTGCATGATCTGCGGGGTGCGGTTGATCTTGGAGTCGAAGTCGGCCTTCACCTTGAAGAACTTCCGGTAGTCCGGCTCCAGGTAGAAGAGGAGGTAGTAGATCATGAAGGAGCCGATCATGATGATCTTCGCGTGCAGCGGGACCGGCTCGGGCTTGAGCGACACGACGGTCATGAAGCGGTACTGCTCCAGCACGTCCTCGATCTTGATCTCGGAGTTCCTGATGCAGCGCTTGAGCGACTCCCAGGCGAAGGGGTTGATCAGCACCTCG